>Ga0268280_1000160_pt1 | contig 63038 bp, 59 predicted proteins | sample saktaG_9_FD_190139 | JGI IMG/M metagenome (GOLD analysis project Ga0268280, IMG submission 190139) | Saline water microbial communities from Sakinaw Lake, British Columbia, Canada - sak_2011_5_24_40m | ecosystem: Environmental > Aquatic > Non-marine Saline and Alkaline > Saline ...
CTCGCCGCCCGCATCAGCAACCTCAACCTCAACGATACGGGGTCGGGCATCATGGGCGGTGAGGGCAATAACATCACGCTGGCCGCCAACTGGTACCCCTATCCCAACCTCAAGTTCGCCGCGAACTACATCATGGTCAATAACGACGCGTACGCCACCGCCGATGGTGATTTTACGGGCAACGACGATTACAACATCTTCCTGTTCGGCTTCTATTATTCATTCTAGATCGAAGCACGGTTTTTAAAATCGCGTGTCACGGGGGCAGGCTGTCCTGCCCCCGTGATATAATAAGGAATAACCATGGCCAAAGAAATCGAAAGAAAATATCTTGTCAAGGGAGAGGAATGGAAAGCCGGGGCGAAGGGAACGGTGTACCGCCAGGGCTACCTTTCTTCCCTTAAGGAAAGGGTGGTTCGGGTGCGGACGATAGAGAACAAGGGCTTCCTGACCATCAAGGGCATCACCAAGGGCGTATCGCGCTCGGAGTTCGAGTACGAGATCTCCGTCGAAGACGCCGACACCATGCTCGACGAAATCTGCGAGAAGCCGCTTATCGAGAAAAAACGCTACAAGTTAGCGGTCGGCGGCCTGGTCTTCGAGGTGGATGAGTTTTTCGGCGAAAACGCGGGCTTGGTCGTGGCCGAGGTCGAGCTTGCCGATGAGAAGCAGAAGATCGACCTCCCCGCCTGGATAGGTGAGGAAGTTTCCGCCGATCCCCGCTACTTCAATTCCAACCTGATCCGCCACCCCTTTACAAAATGGTGAGCGACGAACACCGGGAGCAGCAGTAAAGATGGCAAGTGAAACGGGACGGAACGGTTTGAGCGCCGCCAGCGGCAGCCTTGATTCCGCTGCGACGGATGATGCCAACCGTAAGCTTGACGACCTGCTCGACCTGGACAAGCACAAACTTTCGACCATTCCGGACCGGCAGTCAAATACCACCGAAAGGTGGATGAAATATTTCGGTTTCCCCCTGGGCATTGCTGTTTTCCTGCTGCTTCTTTATATGCCGACACCGGCCGGGCTGACCGCTTCCGGCCAGGCCGTCCTGGCCTGTTTTTCCCTGGCTTTGGTTTGGTGGATCTGTGAACCGGTTCCCACTTATGTCACCTCCCTGATATTGATGATCGCCCTGGTTTTCACCGACGGCTGGGACCAGGATCATGTGCTGGGTGTGCTCGGCTATGACGTGATCTGGCTGAACGTCATGGCCTTCATCCTGAGTTCCATCCTGGTGAAAACCAACCTGGCCCGGCGGCTGGCCCTGAACCTGATCATCCGCTTCGGGCACAATGCCAAAAGCATGCTCTTCGCCTTCGTGGTGCTGCAGCTTTGCCTGGCCCCGCTGATCCCGGCCACGGCCGCCCGCGCCGTCATGACCCTGCCGCTCATGCTGGTGGTGGCGGCGATATACGGCTCCACCAGCGACAAATCCAACAATTTCGGCAAGAATCTGTTCCTGCAAAATCTCCTCGGCATTAATATTTTTTCAGCCGGCTTCATGACGGGCAGCACGGCGAACCTGATCGCCATTTCACTGATCCTGTCTTTGAGCGGGGAAAAGGTGTTCTATACCGACTGGATGTTCGCCAACCTGCCGGTCGTGATCATCGCCATGGTCGTTGCCTGGTACATCGGCCCGAAACTGCTTTTCCGCCTGAAGCCCGGCGAACAAAAACCTAGTATTCAGGGCGGTATCGATACCCTCAAGCGTCAGTTGGCGCGCATGGGGAAAATATCCTTTCAGGAAAAGAAAGCGATGCTCATTTTCGGTTTGGTCATATTCCTGTGGGTAACCGATCGCTTTCATATGGCATGGTTCGGGTTCCAAATCGATGCGGTGATGGCGGCGATGGTCGGGGCCGTGATTACTTTTCTGCCCAAAATCGGGATTATCAAATGGAACGAGGCCGATATTCCCTGGCACCTGATGCTTTTCAGCGCCGGCGCCTACGCGGGCGGGCTCGCCCTCGACAATTCGGGAGCGGCTCGCTGGGTGATCGGCAATCTCTTTGAATATTTGCACATCTCCAGGGGAACCAACTTCTGGATCGTTTATGTCATCATCATCGCCGTCAACATGTATTCGCATATTTTCTTTACCAGCAAGACCATGCGCACCATCATCATGATGCCGATTGTCATTGCCGTCGCCCAGCAGCTCGGTTTCCCGGTCCTGGCGCTCGCCCTGCCGGCGGCCTTTACCATCGACTGGGTCGTCACGCTGCCGATCAACGCCAAGCCCAACGTCATCCTTTTCAGCACCGGGCAGTATTCGGTTCTCGACAATATTAAATATGGTCTCATCGTGGCCACGATAGGGATCGTCATCCTGACCTTCGCCGGATTGACCTGGTTCCGGTTTCTGGGGATCACGCCATGATGACGAAAAAGGCCGGGATGGTGAAAAAAGCGATTGCCTTTTTCCTGCTCGTCTTCGCACCGGGCTTGCTGGCGCCGATTTTTTGCCGTGAACTCTCCCGCTATGATGAAACGGTCGTTCTCGATGGCGACGGTTCTGCCACGATCCGCTTGTCCCTGGCATTTGCCGATCGGGCTGAATCTCGCGTACTGATTCCCGTGCGCCATGCCGCGCTGCTGAACCTGCATGCGCAAGGGATGGCCAAGGGCGCCGTCCGCCAGGTGGAAAACAAGGGGAATTATTTCCTGGCGCTGGATTTTGCCGGAACCGGTGTAAGCCCGGCGGCGATAGAAATATCTTTCCAGGTGAAAAATTATTTTGAAAACAAAGGTGCGTCCACTCCGTTCGGCAACAAGGAACTTGGCTACAGGTTCGTGAATGTAGCCTTCGCGCGCATCGGGAAATTTTCGGCGAAACTCGTTCTTCCCGCCGGGTTTGTCATCAATGGTATCGGCAGTTTTTCCCCGAAGCCCAAAAAGTCAGGCATGGCCCTGCCTTACACGATCTCCAGGCAGGATGGGAAAGATGTCGCAGGCATTGCCGTCGACAATGTCAAGCTCGGCGACGAGATCACCCTGCACTGCACATTCAAGAGCACGAAGAAATCGCTGCCGCTCCTCCTGGTCCTTATTGCCCTGGCGGTTGCCTATCTCGTTTTCTTTCGTGACATCCTGAAAAACGGAAAGAACGCTTCCGGGCCGCAGCCATGATCGCTTGCGGCCTGTTGCCATAAAATTAATTTGGCGGTACACTGTGATCGCATGCGTGAGCAGAGGGATAAATGAGTATTATTCATTTTAAAAAATCAAAAATTCTTGTGACGCAAATTGACGAGTTTCTGGATATAGTCAGCCGTGGTTCGATCATTTTTCAGAGCGGCATCCGGGAATACCTGGACGGTGAAATCGATTGTTTCGAGAATACGATCGCCGAAATTTCCAAACTGGAGAACCGGGCCGACGAACTCAGACATTCCATCGAGAACCAGTTGTATATGAATTCATTGATCCCTGAGCTCCGCGGCGATGTGCTGGGCCTGCTGGAAAACATGGATACCGTGATCAATGCCGAAAAGAAGACACTGACCCAGTTTTCGGTTGAAATGCCGGCCATCCCCGCCGAATACGCCAAGGACTATCTCGCCCTCGCCGACGTCAGCATGAATGCCGCCGAGGCGCTGGTGACAGCCGTCCGCGCCTTTTTCCATGACTTCAACATGGTGAAGAATTATCTGCACAAGGTATATTTTTTCGAAAAGGAGGCCGACAAGATCAGCGACCGCCTCAAGCGGCGGATATTCGCCTCCGAGCTCGACCTGAGCCGCAAGATCCATCTGCGCTATTTCACCCTGCATATCGAAACGATCTCCGATCATGCCGAAGACGTGGCCGATCGTCTGAGCATCAGCACGATCAAGCGCAGTTTTTGAGCGGCGCGGCACATGATCTATTTCTTTCTCATCAGCGGCGTGTTCCTGGGCTGGTCGCTGGGCGCCAACCATGCCGCCAACGTGTTCGGCACCGCTGTCGCTTCCAAGATGGTCCGCTTCAAGACCGCCGCTACCCTGTGCAGTGTGTTCGTCATCCTGGGGGCGGTCGGCGGCGGGGCGGGAACGACCGCGACGCTAGGCAAGCTGGGAGCGGTGAATGCCATGGCCGGCGCCTTCATGGTCACCCTGGCCGCGGCGCTGTCCGTTTACTGGATGACCAAGCTGAAGTTGCCCGTGTCGACCTCGCAGGCCATCATCGGCTCGATCTTGGGCTGGAACCTGTTTGCCGGTGCGAGCACCGACGTCTCTTCCCTGACACGGATCATCTCTAGCTGGGGGGCGGCCATCGTCCTGACCGCGTTGCTGGCGGCCCTCCTGTACCTGCTATTCCGGGCCGTGCTCATGAGGCTGCGCATCCATCTGCTGGCGCTCGACGCCTACACCCGGGCCGGCTTGATCATCGTCGGCGCCTTTGGGGCCTATAGTTTGGGGGCGAACAACATTGCCAACGTCATGGGTGTCTTCGTCCCGGTCACGCCTTTCCGGGACATCGTGGTGGCCGGGATGTTCACGCTGACCGGGGTGCAGCAACTCTTCCTGCTGGGCGGCATCGCCATCGCCGTCGGGGTGTTCACCTATTCGAAAAAGGTCATCCAGACCGTCGGCAACGACCTGTTGAAGCTCTCGCCTTTGGCTGCATTCGTCGTCGTCCTCGCCGAGTCGATTGTGCTCTTTCTGTTTTCCTCAAAGGGACTGGAGGGCTGGCTGCTGGCGCATGGCCTCCCGGCCATACCGCTCGTTCCCATATCCAGCTCGCAGGCGGTGATCGGCGGTATCATCGGCATCGGCATTGTCCGCAAAGGCAAGGACATCCGCTACCGCGTCCTGGGGGACATCGCGCTTGGCTGGCTGGCCACGCCGCTCCTGGCCGGAGTGATCACTTTCTTCGGCCTGTTCGTGCTGCAGAACGTTTTCAACCAGCAGGTCTATCGCAAAGTCGTGACGGCTGCTGCGGAACAGCCTATCCGTCCTCCTAAACAAATTGCCAATCCCGGCGAACGAACTGCACCTAAACCCAATCCGGCTTCCGGATCGGCTCAGCCTGAGCAAAAAAGCAGCGATCCCGGCGGGAAACAGCCGGATCAAAAATAAAGAAGCGTGGCGAATTGACAGGAGATATATCCGATGCTGTCCTCTTTTTAAGGTTGCAAATTGAGACCTTAAAGAATCGCATTCTTCATCGGAAGGGCAGGCACGGAGGCCTGCCCCTACGGAAACGTAATTATCAAAGGGTTTTCATGGTCGTTTGACCAATTGGTTGAATTGCCGAATATATATTGACGGATTTGCCCCAGTTCCCTTTCACTGCGTACAATGTGCTCGAAAAAATTACGTTGCCAGAGACGTTTTTGAAATTCAGGCCCATGGAAATTTTTCATTTGTTGGATATAGCGATAGGTTGTTTTGGATTTATATGCCTGGATGACTCGTCCAAGAGATCTTGATTCCGTTCCCTTGGGGGGAACCTTGTAATTTCTCTGATCTTCGGGGTGAATGGCAGGTCCTGGGCGAACACAAGGTTCGCCCCTACAGATAATATGTAAAATGGCGTGGACGTGATTGGGCATAATGATGTATTCGTCCAATTCCAAAAAATCAAATCTCGACGGTATATTCCGCCATTCTTCGTTCAACATTTCCCCGGCGGTATTCAAAGTTATTATACTGTTTGTGATTTCACCGAATAGGCATTGCCGGTCTTTGGTGCAAATTGTAATGAAATAATAATGGGGTGATGAATAATCCCATCCTTTCAGGCGGAGCGAACGCCGGCCAAGGTATTCAATTTTCTTTTTCATTTTCCGTAGGGGCGAACCTTGTGTTCGCCCTGGTCTTTGTAATAATTTCGTGTTGTGATCCTTTGAAAGAGTCTGAAACAAATAAAGAGGCGCGGCTCGCCGCGCCTCCAGGGAAAGGGGACAAAAGGGTAGGGATCAGTTCAGGTATTGGGTTTTGAGTTTTTCGGCCAGTTGTTTGCCTGCTTCGGTTACAAGCACCAGCTTTTTGTCCTTGAATTGGACGATCATTTTTTCATCGGTAAGTTGGTTCAGGATTTTAAAACTATAGCCATTCCAGGTACAGAAGACTTTTTCTCCCTGTTTTTGGCGCGAATCCTCCTCCCAGCCGGTCAAATAGAGCAGCAACAGATTAAGTTCCTTGATTTTTTCTTCCATTTTTTTCTCCTGTTTGGCAGGGGGAGCCTTGCAGCTCCCCCGCCTTTTTTTTAAATGGTGATCAGCGGCTGCAGCTTGGCAAAGACCTTTTCACCGATGCCCTTGACCTTCATCAGGTCCTGGACGCGCTTGAAATTGCCGTTGCTTTTCCTGAAGTCCAGGATGCGCTGCGCCATCTTGGGACCGACCTGCGGCAGCTTGATCAGTTGGCCGGCGTCGGCGCTGTTGATGTTGATGAGCTTGTTGCCGCCGGCGGCCGCCTGTTTTTCGGCCGCGCCCAGGGAAACCGTGGAAACTGCAGTCATCGCCAGGATGACCAGCAGGGTGAGAAGTTTTTTGGTTTTTGTCATGTTGACCTCCTGCTCATGCTCAATCAGGATTGCTGCCAAATCCTCGCAGCCAGGGGGTAGGTATTGTAGAGCGCCTATATTTCAGTTGTTTTAAACTTTCTGTGGGTTTTATGGCCTTGTAGCAAAGTAAACTTAAATATACGAAATAAACTCATTATGTAAACATTTAATAACAGGTCAAGTGCAGACTCAAACGTAAAAACCCTGTGGCAGAGCCATTCGCTAAAAATATCAAGGTTTGGCATGGAACTTGAATCACTGTTGCCAGGAGGAAAAAATGAACAAAGGCTTCACTTTGATCGAAACGCTGGTCGCCATGACTCTGGTACTGCTGGCGGTCCTGTTCAGCGCCCGCGTCACGGTTTTCGCCCTGAGGCAAGGGCGGAATTCGCTGCTGCGTTTCCGCCTGATCGAAAAACTGGACTATTGCAAGAACTATCTCTCTTCCTTGTCTATGGCCGCACCCGAACTGGCGGAGGGAGAGCACCGCCAGGAGAGCCGGGAATTCAGGATCAGCTGGCGGGTGGTAGCGGCCGGGGCTTTTTTGAAACGTATCGATCTGCTGGCAGTGTCGGCGAATTATTCCCTGCCGCTGATTTTTTACAAGTCGAAATTTATCCAGGAGGTACAAAATGATTAAAGGATTCGGGATTCTGGAAATGCTGATCGCCCTGTCTCTGGGATTGGGGATCCTGACGGTGATCATTGCCCATTCGACGGAATCTGGTAAAGCGGCCAGGAAGATAACCGGCAACCAGGAACGGCTGGAAGCGATCTTTCATACCGTGGACACCATCAAGTCAGACCTTAACAAATGCGGCATGCGCCTGCAGGAAGCCCGGCAGTTTTTTAACATCTCCTGCTTTAGCAGCTCGGCGGGAACCTTCAAATGTGAATATGGCCTGGCCGATGAATTGCTGTTGGAAAACGCCCTCTGCGGCCAGCAGACCCTGAAGGTCGAGCAGAACGATTTTTTCAAAAAAGACAAGGTCATACTGATCTATAACCTGGGGTCAGGGGTATGGGAACTCAATGAGATAAGGGATTGCCTGGGCGGTGCCCTGGTCTTGAAAAACGCGCTGAAAAACGATTTTGGGCGCAACAGCCCGGTGGTGCTCCTGAAAAAAGTCGAATACAAGTATTATCCGACCCAGCGCATTTTAAAAAGAAAGGCCGACAAGGGAAATTTCCAGCCCCTGCTGGAGGAAGTCAGCGATTTCTACGTGACTTTTTTCCCGGATGCCAATTCGGTTCTCTACCGCATCGAGGTCAACAAAAAAGAGCAGGTCCGCGGTTACATATTTCTGCTCAACCTGGTGTAGCCATGCGCTGCCGGGGTAACATCGTGCTTTCGCTGCTGCTCGTGCTGCTGCTTTCCGTTTCCGGACTGGCCCTGCTGACCCACACCGATCTCCACGTCAAAATCATCGCCGCCCGCAAAGGCAAATGGCAGGCAGCGACCGAGCTCGAACAAACATTTATATTGAATCTTCACCAGTACCGGGAGAAATTGGCCAGCGCCGATATGAACGTCTTCAGCGCGCCGGAAACCGATTTTTTCAACAACATGGTTTTTCCCGACCAAAGCAATGGCGACTGCCTGAGCCAAAACCATTTCAGCATGCAAGTGCTGCGCAGCGAGGAAAATTTATGTCTGATCCGCATTATCAACCGCATCGAGGTACGGAAAAAGGGCAGCCGGTTGCTGACCGTCGGTCGGGCCGACGTGGACCTGCTCAAGGGAAATATTCCGGCCGGCGAATTCGGGCTGGTACTTAACAAGGAAATCGCTGAAAATGCGGCCGCCTACCTGGCGGCCCGCGCTGTGGAGTACCCTGGCGTCCAGTTGCCGTTGATCGGCAAACTGGCTGTCGATTGCGCAACCGGGCGCCTGCTGGTCGAGGCCCTGGGTTTGAGCGGTGTAATTCCGGACTGGTGGCAGATCAGGGAAAAATTCAATCTCGAACCTTCCGCTGCCCCCATCCCGCCCGGGATCTACCTGGTGCAGGACAAGGGAGAGGTTGCGGCGGTTTTTATTGAGGGCGATTTGGAGCGATTGGCGTTCGGGGCCGACGGCGGCTGGCAGACCGTCTCTTTCCAACAGGATGGCCGCCGGTCCGCACTCAGTTACCAGCCCGGCCTGGAGTCATTGGCCTGGAGCGGTCCGGAAGCGGTTGGCGGACGCACATTCGCTGAAAAGATCATCGTTCACGGCAATGTCTGGGTCATTGAACAAGAGGGAGCGGCCGCCTTCCTGGATGCTTCCCGCATCCAGCTTCTGGCCAGCGGCCGCCTGATCGTGCGCTCGGGGCTGGAAGGCGAAAACCTGGCCCTGCAGAGCGAGAAATTGCCAAACCTGCTACTCATGACCAGCGGCCGTGATTTTTTCAGCGGCGCCGAGGTCAACGGCGATATCATCCTGGAAATGACCGGCGAAAACATGGTTCAGGCTCAACTGCTCGCCGCCGGGACGCTGGTCAACGGCGCAGGATCGACAAGGGTCAGCGGCGGTGTCTATGCCGGCGACATCCAGAATTCGGGGCGACTGCAGATCGACGCTTTTGCCGGTGGGTTTGCTTTCAGCAATTACCTGAGCCTGACGAATTTCAAGTTATTGAAAAATTTCCGCGTCCATTTCATCCAGGAGGGAGAAAATGAATAAAAAAGGGTTGACGGTTTTTGAATTGCTGATAACGGTCGGTTTGTTTTCATTCCTGGTCACGGTGATGGTCCCGGGCCTGCAGTCGTTTTTTGTACGGATGGAGATCCATAGCGGCTTGCGCACCCTGACCTCCGCTTTGAGCACGGCCCGCTACCTGGCCATTCAGAACAACCAGCCGGTCAAAGTGGAGATCGTTGCCGGGCGCATGCAGCTCAGCGTGGACAATGGCCAGGGTTGGCAGGTGACTCGCAGCTTCGCTTTGAGTGACAAACTGTCGGTCAGCGCCAACAGCCGCCCGGTATTCTCGCCGCTGGGCTTCGTCTCGCCCCTGTGCACCATCACCCTGGAAAGGCAAAAAAGGATTTACCGCGTCGTCCTCTCCATGTACGGCCGCATCAGGGTCTATGAAAACGGTTGAAGCTGTCAGCCAGAAACTTACATTTTGCTTTTTACCGCAGCCAATTTGCCCTCCATGGTGATCGGTTTGTCGCGGCGATCGTCGATGCGCAACGTAGTCGATACGCGCAGAGCACCCATGCGGAACGGCGCCTCGTGCATGGCCTTGATGGCATCCAGGACATTGTCCATGTCCCCTTCCATGATGGTCGACATCGGCGTAAGCAGGGATTTAAGGGCGGGGAAGTTTTTCAGGACCTTTTCAACTTCTGCAACATAGGCGCTGAGCGATGTGGATGCCGTGCCCAGCGGCACTACGGTGACTTCGGCGATGACCTTGCCCATGGTATACCTCCCGAGAATAGATCGGCCGGATTATTTTATTTTGGCCAGAATGTTTTTTACGATGTCCTTGTGCACGGTGAAGGTCAGCATTTTGAGCTTGACGAAATCGCCGCGGAAAAAGTGATAACCCTCGTACTTGCCCCAGCGCGATGAGCGGTTCGAATCCTTGACTAGGAACCAGTCGTGACCCTTGATGCGGCTGTAGCCGACCAAATGGATGCCGTGGTCATCGTCGGTGGTCTTGTTGTCAATGCGGTATTCGCGCGCGTCCTGGTTGATGTACTGTTGGGGAATGTCGAAACTAGGAATGAAGCAGACATCCTGAAAGCTGAGCTTGCCCGGTTCGGAAACATCGCCGCCGATACTGAGGCTGTAGCCCGTTTTGATGGCCTTGCGGATCAGACCATACCACTCGTCAAGCGGCAGGTTGAGGTAATCCCTGCTGTGCCACCAGTTGTCCGGGACCGCGAATTCCTGGAAGGTGTAAAATGGATAATAACTGGTCGACATCACGTCCACATAGTCGTCCATGTTCAGCGGCGTTTCATTTTTCAGGAATTCCTGCGGCGTCATTTCTTTGCCGTTATAAACGAAACGCGCGGGCGGCGTGCCCAGGTGCTTGTTCAAAATCACGGTCAAATGATCGAGCACGTCCTTTTCGTTCCAAAAGTCGTTGCTTTTCACATAATCCAGGTAGGCGCGGATCTCCTTGATCAGCAGGGCGTGGTCCAGTTTTTCTCTGCCGTCGACAAAGCCGGGATAGACTGCGGCCGGGACGATGCCGTATGTCTTCCAAATGCGATTTAGGGCGTTGCCTTCGCCGCCTTCGGCCACCAGCGAATCGCCGCGTTCCTGAACGAAACGCCGGACTTTTTCCAGGTATTCAAAATATACGGTCCAAATTTCGGATAGTTTGATCTTTTTCCCGCTCAGACGGTGGATCTCCGCTTCATAAAAAGAGGTGTTGGCAAAACTCCAGCAGGTGCTGGTGTTGTACTGGGCCACGGGCGGAAAGTGAAAGACCGGTTTGCAGGCCGTTGGGGATGGAGGCGGGTATACTCCGGTCATGTCGGACAGCAGGTTCCTGGCCTGGGCCTTGTCTTTGGCTTTTTCTTCGGATTGTCTTTTTCTGATCTGAGCTGTTTCCTCAGCCAGTGCTTGCTGCTCTTTTTCCCGATCCACTCTCATGGATTCGAGCAGCGGGTCGCGGTATTTTTTTTCGTATTGCGCCTTGTTCCTCGAATCGTTTGCGGCCGAGAGTCCGGCAAAATTGAGCAAAGAAAAACAAACCAGCAGCAAAATGATCTTTTTCATTTTATCTCCTTTTTTATCTAAAATTCCGCGTTCTTGGGCGTGCGCGGGTAGGGAATGACATCACGGATGTTTTCCATGCCGGTCAGGTACATGACCGACCTTTCAAAGCCCAGGCCGAAGCCGGCGTGGGGGACGCCGCCGAATTTGCGCAGGTTCAGATACCACTCGTAATCTTCTGTTTTCAGTCCCATTTCCGTGATCCGCTGCTTGAGCACGCCATGGCGCTCCTCGCGCTGGCTGCCGCCGATGATCTCGCCCACGTCGGGCACCAGCAGGTCCATGGCGGCCACGGTGCGGCCGTCGTCGTTCAGGCGCATGTAGAAAGCCTTGATTTCTTTCGGATAATCGGTGACGAAAACCGGCTTCTGGAACACTTTTTCGCTAAGATAGCGTTCGTGCTCGGTCTGCAGGTCGCTGCCCCATTGGGGCGGGAAGGTGAAGACGCTATCGGCTTTTTGCAGCAGCTCTATAGCCCGGGTATAGGTGATATGCTCGAATTTCGCGTCCAGAACACGCTGCAGGCGCTGCAGCAATGAAGTATTGATAAAGCGGTTAAAAAACTCCATTTCCTGCGGGGCCTGTTCCAGAATAAAGCGAATGATATATTTAAGCATGTCTTCGGCCAGTTGCATGTTGTCGCCCAAGTCAGCGAAGGCTATTTCCGGCTCGATCATCCAGAACTCGGATGCGTGGCGCTGGGTGTTGGAATTTTCGGCGCGGAAGGTCGGACCGAAGGTGTAAACTCGGTTGAAGGCCAGGCAAAAACCTTCAACGTTGAGTTGGCCGCTGACGGTCAGGTTGGTCTCCTTGCCGAAGAAGTCCTGGTTGAAATCGATTTCACTATCCTGGCGGCGGGGTGGATTTTTCAAGTCCAGAGTGGTTACGCGAAACATTTGCCCGGCTCCTTCGCAGTCACTGCCGGTAATGATCGGCGTATGCACATATACGAAACCCCTTTCATGGAAAAAGCTGTGGATGGCGTAAGCCAGAAGACTGCGGACCCTGAACACGGCCATAAATGTGTTGGTGCGCGGCCGCAAATGGGGAATGGTACGCAGGAACTCGAACGAGTGGCGCTTTTTCTGCAGCGGGTAGTCCAGGGCTGACAGGCCGATCACCTCGATTTTTATTGCCTGCAGCTCGAAAGGCTGGCCGGCAGCAGGCGAAGGCACCAGCGTGCCCGTGATCTTCAGCGCCGATCCCAGGGGATACTTGACCGCTTCATTGAAATTGGCAAGCGTGTCGCTGTAGACGACCTGCAGGTTCTTGAAGCAGGAACCGTCGTTCAGTTCAATGAAGGCGAAATTTTTCGACTCGCGCTGGGTGCGGATCCAGCCGCGCACTTCCAGCACCTGGTTCAGCAATGGCTCGTGATCTGAGAAAATTTGCTTGATGGTCGTCCAGCCCATGGTCACACCTCTCGAGAGGTTCCATTGTAGCGCAAAACCGCCCGACGGGCAACTTGCCGCTCCAGCCGGCATGGTCAGCTTGCCAAAAGGGAAACATGCCGGCCTCGGGTTTTGTTGTTACGAATCCGCCCGGAAGTTGCCGGCAAAGATTCCACGATGTTCATTGACATTTCGGAAAAAGCAATTCAAAATAAAGGCATGAAAAAAAATGATCTTCATTTTGCCGCTTTGAAGGCAATCATTTATTTATCTTAGAAAAAGGAGGAGAAATGAAACCCATAGGTCAAATCGCTCTGTGCTTGTTTGCCGCGGCGCTGCTGCTGGTAATGCCACCAACACTGTCGGCTCAGAAAGACTTCAACCAGACAGAAAAGGAAACCGTCGAGAAATATAAGCGCGCCAAGGTGCACTTTCTCAAAAGCGTCGAACATTTAAAGAAAGGCAAAGTGGAGAAAGCCCGGAAAGAAGCCGATGCCTGCCTGGAGATTTTTCCCGGCTATGCCGACGCCCATTTGCTGGTGGCGCAGCTCTTATACCAGCAGGGGCACTACGAGGATGCCCTGCAAAAGATCGAAACCGCCAAGTCCGCTTTCGATACTTTCAATAAATTTTATGCGTTTTCCTACCAGGAGTACCTCACCCGCCTGCGCGAGGAACGCGACCGGCGGGAAAGCCAGATCAGCGAATTGGGGCAAATGATGGAAAATGCGCCCAGTGCCGATGAGAAGCGGCGGCTGCAGGATCAGATCGACAAGGCCAAGCAGAACCTGACTACACTCGACAACCGGCTTCGCAACCCGATCCCCGACACCATAGATCTGCCGGCAGAATATCATTTCATCCATGGCAATATTCTTTTCAAAATGAAGCGTTTCGACCAGGCCCAGGGATTTTACCTGGCCGCGGTCCAGGCCGATCCGGGGCATGCCAACGCCTACAACAACCTGATCAACATCTTTTTCGCCAAAGGCGACACGGCCCAAGCGCTGAAATACCTCAAGCAGGCCGAGGATAATGGGGTCAAGGTGATCGAAGGGCTAAAAAAAGCGGTTCTGGAACGGCAACAACCCCAATGATCTCCGGCTGGTTGGAAAGGATTATTTGATTTTTTTCCCTGGCAGCTTCTGACCGCCCTGCAACAGCGTGAGGCCGGTGATCTTGCCGGAGGCATCCAGATCGAAAATCATCTGGGCGTCGACCACCTTGAGAAAGAAATCAGTTTCGGATTCGGCGAAAAGTTCGAGTTTTGGCTGGCCCGTGGCCTGGCCCATCAGCTGCCCCGCCTCGGCGCTGATGACTATCGAAAATCCGGGCATGATTTCGTACTCGCCGCTATAGCGGCCGAGCAGCTCGGGAGCTATGGTGATTTCCTTGCGGGCGGCCGGCAGCGGCTTGGCGGTCCGCTTGTAGATCTCGGCCGGGCCGATGCGCCCCTGGACGCGCAACCCGTCGATCCCGCCCTGGGAATTTTTATTGAAAAGGATGAGGGTCGGCGTATCGGCGAAGAAAAACTCGGTGGGGGAGGAGGCCAGGATTTCATGTTTGGCGCCGCCGGTGCGCTGGGAAAAGAACTGTGTCCCTTCGCGAGTTATATAACGAGCCTCGCCATCATGGTTTTCGTAAACCCCGACCAGGGCGTCCAGTTCGCCGACCGGCAGCACGACCGGCTTGCGGTCAATCTGCGGCAGTCCCAAAACCAGCTCGGCAATGCGCAAAGCCAGTGACTCAGGGTAGCGGGGATGAATTACACTGTTGGTCAGGACGGCCACGTAGACGCGGTCGGCGGGCAAGTATATCCCAAAGGAAGTAAAACCGTTGATACCGCCTCCGTGCTCGATGCCGCGGTGTCCCCTGAGGTCGGAGATAAACCAGCCGTAGCCGTAACCGGTCGATTCGCCGTTTGCCAGCCGGTACGGGGTGAAGGCCTTGTCCAGCCACTCCTTCTTCAGCAGCTTGCCGGAAAAGACCGCGTAGTTCCAGACGGCCATGTCATCTACCGAGGAGAGAAGGGAACCGGCCGCGTAAGGCTGGGTCATGCTCAGGAAAGGAGCGTTGATGAAACCATCGTTCCCTTTCTGGTAGCCGGGGACGCGGCGTGAGATGACCCGCTCCGTATTGTCGTAGTGCGAGTGATTCATGCCCAAAGGCGTGAAGATATTCGTCTGGATGAATTCTTCGTAGGTCTGGCCGGATACCTTCTCGATGATGGCGCCCAGCATGACGTAGCCGGTGTTGTTATAGTTCCAGCGTTCGCCGGGATTGAACTCGAACGGCTTGTCCTTGGACATGCCGATGATCTCCCCGGGGGTCATGTCCTTGCGCCACAGGGGCAGCCATTCTTCCATGTTGGTGTAGCTCTTGATCCCCGAGGTGTGGGTCAGAAGGTGTTCGATGGTCACTGTTTTATCGCCGGTAGGGAAAGCGGGGATGTATTTGCCGATCTCGTCCCCGAGCGAGAGTTTGCCCTGCTCGGCCAGCAGCAGGACGGCGACTGCCGTGAATTGCTTGGTGATCGAGCCCAGGCGGAAGACCATGTCGGGCTCGACCTTGACCCCGAGTTCGAGGTCGGCCAGGCCGTAGCCTTTGCGGAAGATGGTTTGGCCGTCACGGCGGACAACAACAGCGGCTCCGGGCTCACAGGGTTTATATATCTCGTTCATGACCGCATCGATCTCTGCAGCCAGTTTCTTGTCTGGTCCAGTGGCAACTGCCTCAAGCTGCAAGCTCATGGCCAAGATAAGGATAACGGGGAATATGCGGATATTTTTCATAGGGCCTCCTTTTTTTTAAGAACGAACAATTGTATTACGATTACGACCGCGAAACGGTTCCACCTGAGTTGTTCCGCAGCCGCTTGTTGAATTTAATAGGAATTTCTCCTAAAATCATTTCAATCAGAGGTGCGAATCATGAAAACAGTAATTTTCTATTACAGCGGCACCGGCAATTCGCTGTGGTCGGCGCGGCTGCTGGCGCAAGGATTGGTTGATGTCAGTCTGCGTCCGATGAAAAAAGCCGATGCCCTGGCAACCGGTGACGCCGAAGCAGTGGGCTTCGTTTTTCCGGTCCACGTATGGGGTATTCCGGTCCCGGTCGTACAATTCATTGAAAAACTGTCATTGCGGCCGCGGGTGTACTTATTTGCCCTGGCTGTCAACGCCGGCCAGGTTTCACGCACTCTGATCCAATTGAGGAAAATGATGGTCAGGCGCGGTTTGAAGCTGGCCGCCGGTTATAGCATCGTCTTACCCAGCAACTACATTCCCTGGGGTGGCCCCGGTCCGGCCGAGCGCCAAACGAGCCGCTTTGAAAATGCCAGCGTAAAAATAACTGAAGCCGCGGCCTGTATCGCCGGCGGCCGGGACGGTCCCATCGAAAAGGGTCCGTTGTGGCAAAGGATCGTTTTTACTGTGATCTATAAAATGACATTCAAGCAGGTCCATAAAATGGACAAGGATTTCTGGAGTGACGACAAATGCAACTCCTGCGCTGTCTGCGTTCAAATTTGCCCGGCAAAAAATATAGAATTAAAGGAAGGCAAGCCGGTCTGGCGGCACAACTGCGAGCAGTGCCTGGCCTGCATCCAGTGGTGCCCGCAGGAGTCGATCCAATTCGGTAAAAAGACCCCGGCCTACGAACGTTACCACCATCCTCAAGTGTCGTTGCAAGACATGCTGCCTCATGTGGGGGAGCATTGACTTGGGGATGTTGGCGCTCTGTCGGCATAGAAGATCAAAAGCGCATTTTAGCAAAAATCTAAAAGACTCCAGGGTCCTATTTTGAAACTGAAGCCGGCAAATTCAATCCTTGTCTCGGTGCTGCTGCTTGTTTTGGCGGCAGCCGGGAAGAGGAGGATCTTATGGCTCAGGTCTGCAGTTTTCCCCTGATTTCGGAAAGATTTTTGATCTGCAATTTATCCATTTCTGTTTCGATCTCGCCGATGATGCGCACGGCCGCGCTAGGTTCGTAAAAATTGACCGTGCCGATCTGTACGGCTGCCGCACCCACCAAGATGTAATCCAAAACATCCCTACCGCTGCTGATCCCGCCCATGCCGATGACCGGCACGTAGGACCGACGGCATACCTCGCGGACCAGCCGCAGGGCTAGGGGCTTGACGGCAGGTCCCGAGAGCCCGGCGTACACGTTGGCGAACACGGGCTTGCGCTTTTCCAGGTCCACGGCCAGGCCGAGGAAGGTGTTGACTAGGGAAAGCGCGTCAGCGCCGGCATCTTGGGCCGCCTGCGCCACCTCGACGATATCGGCGGTATTGGGCGATAGTTTGACGATCAATGGTTTGCCTACCACCTTCTTGACCTGCCGGACCAGGCGGGCCGTGTGGTCGGCGTCCTGGGCCGGGCAGGCGCCCCCTTTTTTTATGTTGGGGCAGGAGATGTTCAGTTCCAGCATGGCCACCTCGTCCATGGCCGAAAAGACGGCGGCCACCTCCGCGAATTCGCGGTCATCTTCTCCGCAGACATTGACGATGATCGGCGTATTGGTCCTGGTGTGCAGGCGGCGGATGATTTCCTGCAGTTTCTCGCTCCCGGGCCCGGCCAGGCCAATGGAATTCAGTACTCCGGCCGGAGTTTCCACCAGGCGCGGCGGCGGGTTGCCCGGCCGCGGCTCCCTGAAGATGCCCTTCATGATGATGGCACCGAGGATATCCAGGTCGAAGAACGGCAGGAACTCCTCGCCATAGCCGAAGGTGCCTGACGCCGTGATCACCGGGTTTTTCAGGGTGCGGAACCCCAGGTCGACCGTCAGGTCCGCCATTGGATCTCCTCCAGAGGGAAGACGGGACCCTCGTCACAGACCTTGCGATAGCTGCCGTCTGCGGCCAGGACCACGCAGCTGTGGCAGGCGCCGAAACCGCAGCCCATCATGGCTTCCAGCGAGGCCCGGTTTTCCAGGCCGCGCGATTTGAGCAGCAGGGCCACACGGGCCAGCATGGCCTCGGGGCCGCACGACATGGTGGCGTCGGCACGCTCCTCGCGCACGATCTTTTCCAAGCCGTCGGTTAGCAGCCCCTTTTGTCCGAGCGAACCGTCTTCGCTGAAAATGAACAGCCCTTGCAGGCACAGGGTTTTGATGCGTTCCAGCAGCGGCAGGTCGGCCCGGCGGCGGCCGCCGTACAGCAGGAGCAGCGGCCGGCGCTCGCCGTAGACCTGAGCGTAGTGGAACAGGGGGACGATGCCCCTGCCTCCGGCCACGAGCAGTATCCGTTTGCCCGGCAGCTCCGGAAATGAGTTTCCCAGGGGGCCAAGGATGTCCAGCCCGTCGCCAGGGCGGAGCCCGGAGAGCAGCCGCGTGCCGTGCCCGAGAACTTGGTAGTAAAGCCAGATATAGGGTGGCCGGCTTTCCAGGAGACCCAGCGGACGGCGCAGCAGGGGATCGCGGGAGGGAGAAACGTGCACCATGACGAAATTCCCCGGCTTGGCCGCAGCGGCGATCCGGGGGGCGGCGATCTTCAGCAGGAAATAGTCGCCGCCCAGGGAGCGGGCTTCCTCGATGAGGCCGCGTTCGTCTTGCATGCCTCTCATTATGCCATTCTTTGCCGGGGCTGTAAATAGGAAAGGTTTATCGTTGCCGAGGGATGGCGCGGAGATTTAATGCGCGGAAATATAAAGAACGATCTTTACCGGGCGGCCTGGCTTTCTCCTTCAATCGTGGCCAGAAGGTTTTGTGCCTCCATGGCGCTGGGTGTGTTGGGATATTCGGATAGGATCCGTTTCAAGCCCGCGGCCGCCTCTTCCTGCCGTTTGTTCCCGATCTGCATTTTGGCCAACTGCATTAGGATGAGCTCCTTGGCCATGGTGGTCTTTTTATCGGCCAACATGCGCTTGAGCAGGCTTTCCGCTTCCTGGATTTTTCCGCCGGTTGTCAGTATGGTGGCGGTGAGGATTTGCTTTTCATCATTGAGCATGGCGATGCGGCTGGTGGGGAACTCTTTCAGAGCAGCTTCGGCTTTTTGCAGGTCGCCTTTTTCGAAATACAGGGTGGCGATGAACAACCTTCCCGCAGCCGAGATCCCTTTTTTGAATTTCATTTCCTGGAGTTTGGTGATTTTTTGTTCCACGCTCAGTTTAGCGTCGTTGCGGACACGGAAAGCTTCGCTATAAACTTTGTTTTCAGCAGCGGAACTCAGGTTCTTGAAAAAAAACACTGCCAGCAGAATGACGATGGCCAAAACGGCGATGCCGGCGCCCGCGAGGATGCGCCGACGGTTATTTAAAAAAAAGGTTACAGCTTTCTCAAAAAAATTGAGAAACGGATCGGCCTTCAGATGGTCTTTTTCCTTTTTTTTCATTTTTACCTCAATTTTGCGCCTGAGATGACTCGAACATCCAACCCTGGGATTAGGAATCCCATGCTCTATCCTTTGAGCTACAGGCGCAAGAATACAGCAATATCACTTTTCGCCGCCCGTGTCAATTGACCTTTGGCTGCAATCGTGCTAAGTTTAGAAGACATATCCGCCGCTGCCGGACCGCGATGGGGCTGCCAGCAGGTTTTTTTAGCTATAGCGGTCAGCGACGGCAGAGGAATTAGAGAATGAAAAGCAAAAACATCAAGGGCGTGCGTTTGATCGTGGCCGCCATGGTTCTGTTTTTTATCGTTTTTGTCATCATCCGCCTCTATTTTGAAGAAAGCAAGAATTTCTCGCCCCTGGCCCTGAAAGGAAGCACCTGGATATTCGGATTGTGGATCATCATCATTCTTTTCGGCCTGACCTTTCTTTTCATCCTGGCCCGCAATATACTGAAAATGTATCTTGAAAACAACCAGAGCGGCGCCGGGCACAGCTTCAAAAACAAGCTGGTCTTTTTTTTCATTGCCTTTTCCCTTGTCCCGACCCTGCTGCTCTTTATTTTCGCCACCGACGTCATCTCGCAGAGCATCGAGCAGTGGTTCAAGACCCCCATCGAGAACATAATGCACAATGTCGAGGATGTCAAAAAAAATTACTACGGCAAGATCACCGGGGATCTCGAGCACTTTTCAAAGCTGATCGCTGCCATGATCCAGCAAAAGAGAATGTACACCGATGAGAACAAGATTTTCCTGCAGAACAAGCTCAAGGAGAAGATGCTGGAATACAAGCTCGACGTGGTCAACATCTATAAAAATAAAAACGAGGTGTTCGCCATTTTCAATCCGCGCATTCCCATGCAGGAATACAAGAACCTGCCGCTGAACATCGTCTACCGCGGCCTGGGCGGCGCCGGCTTTACCACCATCGACACCTTGAAGACCGGGGAGTTGATCCGTAACGGTGTTGCCTTCGACATCACCCAGGGGGACAAGATGCTGATCATCACCGGAAAATATTTTCCGGAAAGCTATACCCGCAGCCTGAACGCCTTGGCGGGCATGGTCAGCAAGCACAACCAGATGCGCGTTCTGCGCGATCCGGTCAAAAACACCTATATCCTGCTTTTTTTGTTCATCACCATCCTGATCATCTTTTCCGCTTCCTGGCTCGGTTTTTACCTGGCCAAGGGCATCACCGTACCGATTGAAAAACTGGTATCGGCCACAGCCGAGATCGCCAAGGGCAACCTGGATGTACGCATCGATTACAAGGCCAAAGATGAATTCAACACCCTTATCAATGAATTCAACCGCATGGCTTTTGACCTGAAGGAAAACCGCGACAAGCTGAACCGGCGTACCATCGAACTGCGCCACCGGCGCAGCATTACCGAAACCATCCTGAAAAACATCACTTCCGGCGTCATGGCCCTGAATGCCAGCGGCGAGATCATCGCCATCAATCCCGAGGCCTCCCGCATGCTGTCATTGGACATTGAAGCGGTGGCGCGGAAAAATTTCGCGGCCGTGATCTCGGATACCATTTACCAGGACATTCATGTGTTGATCCGCAAGGCCTTTGAGACCCGCTTCAAGCTGATCGAAAAGGAGATCGATGTCAAATTGAAGGGCAAATACATCAACCTGGCCGTCAAGATCACCCAGCTGCGCAACCCGATCAACAACCGTTTCGCCGGCTTGCTGGTGGTTTTGACCGACCTGACCGAACTTATCAAGGCCCAGCGCATGCTGGTGTGGCGCGAAGTGGCCAAGCGCATCGCCCACGAGATCAAGAATCCCCTGACCCCGATCCAGATCTCTTCACAAAGGATCTTGCGCTCGCTGGACCAGCCTCCGGATAAATTCCGCTCCATCGTCGAAGACAGTCTGAACATCATTTCCCAGGAGTTGGCTTCGATAAAAAACCTGGCCGAGGAATTCGCCAATTTCGCCCGTCTGCCCGAGATCAAGTTCAGCCAGGGCGATATCAACGAAATACTGGAAAAACTTCTGACCGTGTATACTTCCATTTACCAGAACGTCCAGTTCAAGGTCAAGCTCGACGTGGAGCTGCCGGCTCTGGTCAAGCTCGATGTCGAACAGATCAAGAGAGTGTTGGTCAATGTCCTGGACAATGCCCTGGAGATCATCGGCAAGGAAGGCGAGATCGAAATTTCCACCAGTTACAACGGGGAAAGCAAGTTCATCACCATCGAGATCGCCGACAATGGGCCCGGCATCAGTGATGAAGACAAGCAGAAAGTGTTCATGCCCTACTTTTCCAAAAAGAGTTCCGGCACCGGCCTGGGCCTGGCCATCGCCCACAACATCGTCGAGGAGCATAACGGCCTGATCTCGGTTACCGACAACCAACCGCAAGGGGCCAGGTTCATTATTGAACTACCGGCTTGAAATGCATCGTGGTGCTTGAGCGTTTTGCAGGACTGGGCGCCCAGAGAAAATAAAAGAGGAGAAATCAGCCATGTCCGAAAAAATGTTGCCGATCAAGGAAGTGGCCGCCCGTTTCGGTATCGCCGAAGCGGAACTGTATTATTACGGACCCTACAAAGCCAAATTGGAACCTTCGCTGGCCCGTCGTCTGGACAAGTGCGAAAGCTGCGGCAGGCAGGTGCTGGTGACCGCGACCACCCCGACTCCGGCCGGCGAAGGCAAGACCACCACCGCCATCGGCCTGTCCATGGCCCTGAACCGCATCGGGGTAAAATCCATTGTCACCCTGCGCGAGCCATCCCTGGGGCCGGTCTTCGGCATGAAAGGCGGGGCTACCGGCGGCGGCGCCTCCCAGGTGCTGCCCTCCGACGAGATCGACCTGCACTTCACCGGGGATATCCACGCCGTCACCACGGCCAACAACCTGCTGGCGGCAATGATCGATAACCACATCCAGCAGGGCAACCGCCTGGCCATCGACACGCGGCGCATCGCCTGGCGGCGGGTGATCGACATGAATGACCGCGCCCTGCGCGAGATCGTCATCGGTTTGGGCGGCCGCCAGAACGGTTTCGCCCGCGAGGATGCTTTCAACATCTCAGTGGCCTCGGAAATCATGGCTGTTCTGTGCTTGGCGGAGGATTTTCAGGACCTGAAGGACCGCTTGGCCAAAATGGTCATCGGCTACACCTCCAAAAGCAAGCCCATCACTGCCGCCGACCTGAAGGCCGTGGGCTCCATGGCCCTGCTGCTGAAGGACGCCGTCAAACCCAACCTGGTGCAGACCTCGGAAGGCACGCCGGCCATCATTCACGGCGGCCCTTTTGCCAATATCGCTCACGGCACCAATTCCATCCAGGCCATACGCCTGGCCCAGGCCCTTGCCGAAGTCACGGTCACCGAAGCCGGTTTCGCCTCGGAACTGGGCGGCGAAAAATTCCTGAATTTCGTTTGCCAGACTGGAAAATTCAATGTGGATGCCGTGGTGCTGGTCACCACCCTGCGGGCTTTGAAATATCACGGCGGAGCCGGCAAGGACCATCTTGTCGAAAAGAACCTGGAGGCCCTGGTCAAGGGATTTGACAACCTGGACAAGCACATCGAGAACATGCAGGCCTTCGCTGTGCCTTTGGTCGTGGCCGTCAATTATTTCCCCGACAACGACGCCGAGGAACTGGCACTGGTTGTGAAGCATGTCGCTTCCCGGAAAACCAAAGCCTTTGTCTGCGACCCATTCAACAAGGGGGGAGAAGGCTGCCAGGACCTGGCCCGGGAAGTCGATCAGGCCACACGTTCAGGTGCCCGTGTCAAACCCATTTATGAACCGGGCTGGGCCATTCCCCGCAAGATCGAGACCATTGCCGTCCAAATGTACGGCGCCGCCCGCATCAATTACACCCGCCAGGCCCGCAAGGATATCGAATTGCTCAATGAACTGGGCTATGACAAGCTGCACGTGATCATCGCCAAAACCCCCAACTCACTTTCAGATGATGCCAAGGCCCTGGGCCGGCCGAGAAATTTCGACGTGGACGTGGACCGGGTTTTTCTGGCGGCCGGGGCCGGCTTCGTGGTGGCGGTCTGCGGCGAGATCATGCTCATGCCGGGCCTGCCCCGGAACCCCGCCGCCGAAAACATCGACATCGACGCCGAGGGCAACATCAGCGGTCTTTTCTAGCCAACGTCTTTTTGTGCTGACATCTGTTCAGTTGAGGATGATGGGCAACCCTAAATCATTTGCTGCCCCCTATTGACATGAAAAATATTTTCCCTCAAAATACCCCCCATGGGAACTATTGTTTTTTTTTGAATTCAGTGAAGGAAAATAAAAAGGTTATGAAGATATTGGATTCGGGAGTCCGCGAAGTATGAGAACGTTTTCAATTTTTGCCGTCATCGCGACCAATATTTTTATAGGATTCAGGTACATCTATCTCATCAAAAAAGGGAAAATAAGCCCGGCATTGGCCATGTGGGTATTTTTTACCATAGCGGTTATTGGAAGTTTGCTGACCTATTTGACCGAGGGAAATTATGGATTGTTGGACAATATTTTGAATAGCGCAGACCTTCTTCTGGTTTCGTCTGTGGCGATAGCGATTGCCGTCTGGGGGGATAAAAGTACGCGATTCGATCGATTTGATAGCGGCTGCCTCATCGCGGTTCTCTTGCTGATTGTTTTTTGGACAGTTACCCAACTGCATGTGGTCGCTCATCTCTCGATTCAATTGATTCTGGTGATCGCTTATATTCCGGTTGTCAGGCGCTTGTGGCGATCGAACAAAAATACGGAATCATTCATCATGTGGATCGGCTTGCTGCTTGCTCCCATATTCTCTTTGCTGTCGAGCCGTGGAGTGCTCGCGACCGTTTATGCGGTTCGTGCCATCGTATCCACTTCGCTGCTTTTGCTGCTGATGGCTCGTGCAGAATTCAAAGAAAAGCGTATCCCCTCGTAGATAAGAAAACTTGGCGAAGTTCCTTGAAGTATTAATTAGAAACCTTGAGGGGAGCCTTACAGGCCCTTACTTTATTCGGCCCAGAGCTTCATCAAATTGACGATCACCTCCGAGGCTTTTCGCATATCCTCCAGGGCGATCCATTCCTGCTTGGAATGAAAATTATGGCCGCCGGTGAACAGGTTGGGGGTGGGCAGACCCATGAAGCTGAGCCGGGCCCCGTCGGTGCCGCCGCTATCCGGAAGGATTTATATTGTTTTTTAGCGCAAGCCGGGAAAAAAATACAGACGGCCGAGATTTGTCTTTATCGGGAGCTCTCAGCGCATTTTTCCCAGTTGGATGCCTAGGGAGACTCCGGCAGAGGATCGTTTCCAGATGAATGCATGGAACTGCATGCTGAAGGCCACGGATCTGCCGGCGATCAGGGATCCTTCCAGTTTCAGCGGCACTCCGACCCCCTGCTGCCATTGGCTGGAACGGATCCAGCCGCTGGCGATCCCCAGTCCCGCCGCCGCGCCGGTGAATGTGCTCCGGGTCCGGAAACAGCGGCCGACCATAAAGCCATACTCGTTGACCGAGTCGTTGCCGAACGGCTCGCTTCCCCCGAGCCAGTAGACCGAGGCATACCCCTTGCGGCAGAATTGCGCGGAGAGGCTGCATTCCATCACGGCCATGTTACCTCCGTATGCGCCGATCTGCACTCCGCCCCAGAGATAGAACGGCTTTTTCGCTTGTTCCAGGATGAACGTCTGCGCCCCTAGGCCGGCTGCCGTGAAAGCCGCGGTCAGCAGCAACAGGAGCGGGACAAGATGTTGTTTTTTCATAGGTGGTCCCTCCGCGGGGCTTTCGCCCCTCCCCGTACAACACGCGGGGATGGCGGAGGGGTCATCCGGAAATTATTCCGTGGCCCAGAGCTTCATCAAATTGACGATCACCTCCGAGGCTTTTCGCATATCCTCCAGGGCTATCCATTCCTGCTTGGAATGAAAATTATGGCCGCCGGTGAACAGGTTGGGGGTGGGCAGGCCCATGAAGCTGAGCCGGGCCCCGTCGGTGCCGCCGCGGATGCTGGCGCGTTCGACCTTCAGCCCGGCCATGGCCACGGCCTGTTCGGCTTTGGCCAGCACGTCGGGGTATTTGTCCAGGATGACCTTCATGTTGCGGTAGGACTCGCTGATCTTCACTTCCCCCTTGGACCCGGGGAACTGGGCGGTCACTTTGGCGGTGATTTTTTCAATCCGTTTCTCGAATTTTTTCAACCCCTTCACGGTGAAATCGCGGATGATGAATTTGACCGTCGCCGTTTCCACGTTGCCGCTGATCTGGTGCGGGTGCACATAGCCTTCCCGCTTCTCGGTGGTCTCGGGGGAAAGGGTATCTTTGGGCAGTTTTTCAATGATGCGGGCGGCGATCTTGACCGCATTGACCATTTTGTCCTTGGCCATTCCCGGGTGGACGTTGATCCCGGATATGTTGATCTCCAGCGAGTCGGCGCAGAAGGTTTCATCCTCGATCTCACCCAGATGTTCGCCGTCAATGGTATATCCGTATTCGGCCCCGATCTCGGCAGCGCTGATGTGTTCTACGCCCCGGCCCGTCTCCTCGTCGGGGGTGAAGACGACCTTGATGTTCGGGCGGGGGGTCTCCGGGTGTTCAGCCAGATAGGTCAGGGCGTCCATGATCGCGGCGATGCCGGCCTTGTCGTCTGCACCCAGCAGCGTGTTCCCGGAAGCGGTGATGATGGTCTTGCCGATCTGTTGCTTTAAAAGCGGATTTTCATCCACTTTCAGGACCACGTTGCCGCTCGCGGATAGCAGCAGGTCCTGTCCCTGGAAATTCTGGTGCAGTTTGGGTTCAACGCCGGTGCCGGAAACGTCAGGCGATGTATCCAAATGGGCGAGCAGGGCGATGGCCGGAACTTTGTGGTTTTGATTGGTCGGCCAGGAGGCCAGAACATAGCCCCAGGGGGTGACCTGGACATCCTGCAGGCCGAGCGCATCCAACTCGGGTTTGAGCTTAGCCGCCAGGTCTTTTTGCTTGGTGGTCGAGGGGAATGTCTCGGATGTGTCGCTGGATTGGGTATCGATTATCACGTAGCTTAAAAAACGTTCCAGTATGTCGGGATATTTCATGGTGACCTCCGTTGCTGATTATAAATTATTTTTGCTGAAAATTAAATAAAAAAATAGCGGGAAAATTTATGGTAAATAAAAAATTACATAAGATTTTTCAAATAAATTCATTAAAAGTTCTTGTAACCTTGATCTGCAAACGATTTGCGAGGTTTCTATTAGCTAAAAACTGCTTTGGCATGCTTATTGCCAAGACAGGGCATGCCTGGCGGAGTATACAAAAGGCGAACGTCGGAAAAGAGTGATCTGTATAAAATCGCCTATCAACATTTTGAAGAGTATGAAAAAATCTATCTGGAACGGTATGAAGAGGAGTATGGATATTTCAGAAAGATCATCACCTCCACCATTGGCAAATACCTCGACTGCGGAATCATGGAGAACGGTTTTGCCCGGGTGCGCCGCCCGCGGCAAGAGGAAGAAATTGGGATTGGAGGATCAACTGCTGCCGAAAATCATCGACGATGCCCCTGCTGGGCGGACATGCTGAAAGTCTTGGGCACAGTTGATCTGCCAGGTTTATGAAACAGATCCCTTGCAATACCCCCAAATGCGGGGCGCAGATGCCTGCCTGTCGGCAGACAGGAAGATCATCGCTTTCATCCTGGACCTGTCTGCGTGCGTCCACGCACAGGCAGAACGGCAGGAGATCATCCGCATCTTGCGGCACCTCAGGATATGGCCGATCGCGTAATCCAAACCTGTTGCTGTCGCAGCCCGGGCCTCTCCGTTCGATTTTAAAGTATTGCGGAAATAATCTGATTAAAAAACGTTTAATATTGAGGGTGGCGGAGCATTTATTTTTTAGGAAAATCACACATTTCACGGCCATTTTTCATCCGGATTTCAAAAAACTGGACCTTATTTTCCAAAAAATTTTTATTCTAAATTTCCACAAATAATCACAAATAATTCACATCCATCTATTGCTATTTTAATAGAAGGTCCTTAAAATCCCATTATAGAGAAAGAAAATTGATTTTCCTATTGTGTTAGTTTTTGGGGGGGTAATTGCCATGGAAAAAAAGCAAAGAATTATAAGATTTATGGCAATCCTGGCAGGAGTTGTTTTCGTTCTGTCAGAAAGTGTCTTTGCCCAGAACTGGGAACAGACCTACAACGAGCTAAAAGCAAAAATCGCAAAGGAGTATTCCGAGCCAGTCGACAAAGGCTATATGGATAGCGCTCCGAAAGACCTTAGTAGATATCTGCGCTGGATGGGCATAAAGGCGGTTGACAGAAACCGCGCTCAAGGCCTATCGGCTGCAGCCAGCAATGCGGGCAATCCGTACTGGGAAAAGAAGTTTTTAGACCTGATGGAAGAAGCCCACAACTCCGGCGATAGCACTCTGTGGAAGGCTGTAAGCATCTTTATGAGACTTAAAAGCAATGACAATTGGGGAACAGCTGTACACAAATCGGATTATTTTGGAAAAGCCCTGTACACCAGGGCCAAGGAGCTGAACTTTGATGCACCCTTCGTTCGTGAAACGGTACGCTGCCTGATGCGGTTCGCACTCGCTGATGTTGAACAGGGCCGCATGGCGCTTTACTGCGGCCGGAGCTTGGAGCACGGCACCCAGTATGACGATGAGGGAAACCACATCATGTCCGATATGGATTTCGATGTAACCTGCCTGCCGCGGAGTGCGTTTCATATGTCTTCGACAGGGCGTGTTTGCATACCTACGGATATGGGTTTGAGCTGGGTGGAACAGATCCGTGATGTCTGCGAATGGTTCCAACTCCATGAGGCTAACGAAGCAACTGATCTGATGAATCAGTTTTACGAGGATTCAATGTGTCTCGCCCCTCCCAATGTTCCGAAGCAGGGTCACCGAAATTTTTATCGCAAATTGGCACAAGAATATAAGTTACAGAAATCAGTTGATTATAATAAGGGCTTTTACGGAGAGTTGTACGGTAAAGTGGAAATAGAAGCCAAGGGAAACCGGGTGCCGGCGGCAAATGCTGTAGTTACGGTGACGATACCTAATGACGGCGAGACCAGGACAGCTGAGACGGATAGTGAAGGGAATTATGAAATGGAAGATGTGCTCCTGCATAAAGATTGTTCGCCCTTTAAAATTACGGCTGAACACGGACAGGATAAAATTGTGGATTCCTTTGATGGTCCATTGGAAGAGCCAGACCCATCTTACCGGCATGAAAAGAATCTCACCATTCGCAAAGGGGATTTGTTATGTACTATTTCTTATGATATCACCTGGGAAGATAAAACCTATGATTCAGATGACAGCTTACGTACTACGGCCTACGGAAGCATTTCCGTAATGGTGACAGGTATCATGCGTATCCGATTAAAGGAGTCCTCCTCGCTTTCGGAGTGGTATGATCCGGAAAACTTTAAGATAAGTTATGTTTACTCAACAGAATATCATGATAGGAAAAATAAAAAATGTCCTTCTTTAAAATGGAAATTGAAGGGTTCAGGTTCAGTTGAGCCCAGGGCTCGCGAGCCTTTAAGTTTTATGCGCATTATGCAGATGGGAGCTATGGGAAACCGTCTGGAGTTTCATCTTGCCGGAACCGAACCGCAAACTGTAAAGGGGAGAAAACAGACCTCGACTTACCCTCCAGAGTGCAAGATGTATGAAAATTACAGCGAAGAGGTAGTTTTTGGAAGCGTGCTCATTCTTCTACCAATTGGCAAGGACGGTAGGATGAGCGGAAGCCAATCATGGTCAAGTGGGAATTCTATAGGCCTGGTTCCTAAAACCATCGCTCTAGAAATTACGCGTTTTGGCAATCAGTCTAAAAACAGACCCCGTGAAAGTGAATCCACCAAAGAAAATACGGCTGACATAAATGCTTCCTGGACGTTTGAAAAACTCAAAAAATAGACAGACTGTAGGCAGCATCTCTAGTACGGCGTCCATCAATTACCCGGTCCGAATTTGGGCACACCTGTCAATTTTTGGGTTTCCGAAATTGCGTAAGTTGTTGAAGAACTCTGAAACGCCTTCAAGAATTGATTAAAAAAACATTCATCCCCCCTAGTCTCCTTGAGCAATCAGGGGGGAATCGATGGTGTCTTCGGAAAATCTTACCGGAAAATCTTACTCAAAATCTTACTCGGTGCTTGACTTCTTGACTTTATCACTGGGAACAGTGTTATACATAATCATGAAGGGGATCAGATTGACATACACGGGTTTTACACACTTTGAGCAATTTAGCGATAAAACCCCTACCGTCATTTTTCTACGTAATATGACGGCAAGCAATACATTTTTCTAAAAATCAGGGTCTGATAAGTGTATTCATATGGAGATAATCAATGGAATAGGTTTGAATCGGACACTTTATTGATTCAATAGGCGATTGAATTGGTCAACGCTGATTTCGATTTTTCTTAGAATCTCACGGAGCAAAGGCCGGGAGATGACCCGCCCTTTGTGGAAAGGAATGGTCGTTGTACGGCCATCAGAATGTTTATAAAATGCATGGTTACCTTTTTGCTTGATCTTCTTATACCTGATCTATAAAAGAATTTTTTCCAGTTTTTCAGCAGTTGCTAGCGGCAGTTTTGTCAAACCGCGATCTCCACCTGCTGTACTCCCAACGCTTTTTGTGGCAAAATCTGCTGCCCAAAAGCGCCCATCCTTGACAAAAGGCGTTTTTTTTACTATAGTATGTCTTAACTTCAAATTAGAAAGAGGTGGATTGGTGAAAAGAACGTATCAACCCAATAATTTAAAAAGAAAAAAGACTCATGGTTTTAGGGCGCGCATGGAGAGCAAAGGCGGCCAAAAAATCCTCAACAACAGAAGACGAAAGGGAAGAAAGAAGCTGACTGTCTGATCCATGACCTTCGCATTCAGGGAATTCCAGCGGATCAAGAAAGAAGGCGAATTCGTCCATTTGCTTAAAAATGCCAAGAAAGTAAAAAATGATTTTTTTTTTGTACTTTTTGAAAAACAGCCGTCCGAGCAGCAGGTTCGCCATTTCCGTTAACCGCAAGATCGGCAACTCGGTCGAGCGCAATTTTATTAAGAGAAAAATGAAAGAATGGTTCAGGTTGAACAGACATTTGCTTGCCGACCCTCATGACCTGTGGGTTTCCATGAAAAACAAATTCGACCGCCGCAACGCGGGGCAGGTGGAAAATCTGTTCCTCGACGCTTTGGTCAAGATCAATTACCGCTAAAATGAAAAAGGCATTGCTTTTACTGATAAAAATATACAAAATAGCGCTTTCGCCGCTGCTTGGACGCCACTGCCGCTTTTTGCCAACCTGTTCCACTTATACCTATGAGGCGGTGGAAAAGCACGGTGCTCTCATGGGCTTGTTTCTAGGTCTCAAGAGGATTCTCAAGTGTCATCCTTTTCATGCCGGCGGGCATGACCCGGTTCCCGAATTATTAGAGGTGAAATCAAAATGGATACAAAAAAATTAATTCTGGCCATCATCCTTTCCGTGACGGTTCTGCTGGTCTACCAGTATTTTTTCATGCCCAAGCCGGTGGTGCCTCGTCAGGTGCCCTTGAACACCGAGGCGGTGCAGCCGGAAAAATCAGCAGCGGCCACTGAAACCGAGGTAACGGCGGCACCGGATATCGGCTCGATCCTGGACCAGGAAAAGCCGGTTGTTCAGGAAAGTGAAGCAATCCTGCCGGCGGTGGAAAAGGACATGATGGCCGCTGACGAACAAACCGTCACCGTGGACACCACTGATTTTACAGCCGTGTTCACCAACCGCGGCGCCGGCCTGACATCTTTCGTATTGAAAAAATACAAGGATGACTCCGGCAATGCCATGGACCTTGTATCGCGCAGCGCCAAGGAATCCAACTTTTACCCTTTCTACTTTTTTTCGGAAAAGGACGATTACTCAAAAATTCTGAACAAGGCCCTTTTCCAGTACCAGGGTGAAACTACGGTGCGTATTAACGGCCGCCAGCAGAAAGAACTTGTTTTTGAATTTGCCGACCTGGCCCAGAACCTGACAGCCACCAAAAAATTCGTCTTCAGCGGCGACAGTTATTTGATCCGTCTCGATTTCCAGGTCAGCCGCAACGGCCAGGTCATCGACGCCCTGCCAGTGGTTTTCGGGCCAGATCTGGAAAACAACGACAGTGGTGACCGTTCCATGATGATGAACCTGCAGATCGCCGCCTACGCCAACGAAAAACTGGAAACCGTTGTCTTTGCCAAGCAGAAGACCGTGCCCCAGGCCGGCCAGTCCTTTGAAAAGATCGCCGGTGAAAGAGGCTCCGGTTTTTACTGGGCGGCCTATGAAACGACTTATTTTGCCGCGGTATTCAAGACCGACCCGCTTAAATCCAAACTTTCCTATCAGGTAATCAAGCAACCCCTGGCCAAGAACCAGGCCAAGCTCTATTCCTACATGATCGTCACCAACCCGACGGCGCTTTTCATCGGCCCCAAGGATGAAAAAATCCTGGCCGCGGTGGAGAAGGAATTTCCCGATCTGAACAAGATCATCGATTACGGCTGGTTCGGTGCCATCGCCAAGATCATGCTCAAGGGGATCGTTCTCATCCACGGCTTCCTTCCCAACTACGGCTGGGCCCTGATACTTTTCACCCTGTTCCTGAAGCTGATCCTTTTTCCGCTGACCTATTCTTCCAGCGTCTCCATGGCCAAGATGCAGAGCCTGCAGCCCAAAATGAAGGCCATCAAGAAAAAATACAAAAACACCAAGGACATGGAACAGCGCAAGCTGATGAACATGGAAATCATGGCCCTCTACAAGCAGGAAAAGGTCAATCCGGCCGGGGGCTGCCTGCCCATCCTGCTGCAGTTGCCGATCCTGTTCGGCTTTTTCCGTTTGCTCTCGGTTTCCATCAATGTCCGCCATGAGCCCTGGATCCTCTGGATCACCGATCTGTCGAAAAAAGACCCGTATTACGTCCTGCCCATCCTGATGGGGGTGACTCAGTTCATCCAGCAGCGCATGACCCCTTCGGGCGGCGACGACATGCAGAAAAAACTGATGTACATCATGCCGGTCGTCATGACCGTTATGTTCGCCTCCTTTCCCAGCGGCCTGAACCTGTACTGGTGCTTCTCAAACGTGCTGCAGATCGGCCAGCAGCGCCTTATCAACGAGAAGATCCATAAAAAGAAAAAAGATGAGGAACACGAGATAAAAATACTGAAGAGGAAGAAAGGAGCCAAAGAAAAATGAGCGACAAAAAGGAATTCGTCGCCAATTCTCTGAAAGATGCCATCCAGAAAGCGGCCGAAGATTTCGGCATTGAAGAGGAAAAACTAAAGTACCGCATCATAACTGAAAAAACAAAATATTTCGGGCACAAACAAAGAGAAATTTTTATCGAAGCCTGGAGTTCCGACGGCAGTGAGCAAAAGGGGCTGGAGGATTTTGTTAAATTGCTGATAGATGAAATGAAAATGGATCTGCAGTTTAAACTTGAAAGCAAGAGCGAATTTTTGCGGGTCAATTTTTCCGGTGAAGACTACAAGCTGATGCTTTACCAGAACGGCAACCTGCTCAACGCCGTCCAATACATGCTTAACCGGCTTTTTGCCGACGATATTGGCAAGAAGATCTATTGCGAGTGCGAGAATTACCGCAAGAAAAAGGAAGCGGAACTGAGCACCCAGGCCCACAGGTTCGCCCGACAGGTCAGGCGCAACGGCAAGGCCATCGAACTTCCCGAACTGAATCCTTTTGAACGGCGCATCATCCATATGACCATCAACAAATACATGGATCTGGAATCGAAAAGCGACGGCGACAATTTTTTGAAGGTCATCACTATCCGCAAAAAGCTGAATGGATGATGATGCGATTGTAGCCCTGGCCACACCGCCGGGGCGGGCCGGCATTGCCGTGATCAGGATTTCCGGAAGCCAAAGCGAAAGCATTGTCAGAAAAATCATCGGGCCGCTGCCGGCAGAATTGGAAGCCCGACGCAGTTACCACGGTTTCATCCATCACCAAGACCGCCGCATCGATGAATGCCTGGCCGTCATTTTCAAAGCTCCGCGTTCGTATAGCGGCGAAGATATGGCTGAAATTTCACTGCACTCAAACCTGTTCATCGTCGAGGAGGTGATTGGACTGATATGCGCCTGCGGCGCCAGATCGGCCCTGCCCGGCGAGTTCACCTTCCGTGCTTTTAAGAACGGCAAGCTGGACCTGCTGCAGGCTGAAGCGGTCAACGATCTGATCCAGGCCAATTCCCGGGCCGGGGCCCTTATGCAATTCAATAATTTGGAAGGCCGGCTTTCCAAAACCGTTGCCTCACTCCGTGCCGCCTTGGTTCAGGCGGCTATTCAAATTGAGACCCGGATCGAATTCGCCGAGGAGCAGCATATCGAAGCGACAGAGACCGCCGGCGATCTGGCTGCCGCGGCTGTCGCCCTGGAAAAAATTCTGGGGCAAAGCCGTTTCAATGAGATTCTGAATCAAGGGCTGCATGTGGTCATTGCCGGCCGGGTCAATGTGGGAAAATCTTCTTTGTTCAATGCCCTGCTGCTGAAAGAGCGGTCGATCATTTCCGCGCTTCCGGGCACCACCCGTGATTATATCCAGGAAAATCTGGTTCTGGACGGTTTTCCTTTCCATGTCACAGACATGGCCGGCATCCGCGCCGGTTCAGGGGATGACATCGAGAAGCAGGGCATGGAGCTCAGCCTGGCCAAGATCGCCCAGGCCGATGCCGTGTTATTCATGGTCGATGCTTCGCTGCCGCTTGCTGAAACCGATATGCAGATTTATAAGTTGCTCGCTGCCAAAAAGCGGCTGCTGCTGGCCAATAAAAGCGATAAGGCGCTTGCCGATATCGTGAAAAGCGTCAAAGACGCGTTTCCCGAAGAGACCGTGCATCTGATATCGGCCAAGAACGGGGACAACCTCGATGTGGCGGTGAATTTCATGAAGAACCTACTGCGGCAGATGCCGGAAGCCTGCGGGCAGACCGTGGTGAATTTCAGGCAAAAGATCCTGCTGGAAAAAATATTAGAAAAAATAAAGCGCATCGAGCAAATGCAGTTCGAGGGACTGGAAGCGACCGAAGTGGTCGCCGAAGAGATCCGCCAAGGGCTTAGTCTCATCGGCGAATTGACCGGAACGATCGCCCCTGGCGACATCCTCCAGGGCGTGTTCGCCAAATTCTGTATCGGCAAATGAGGGTCATCGTCATCGGCGGCGGTCACGCCGGGATTGAAGCCGCATATGCCGCGGCCAAGATGGGGGCGGATGCCGTCCTGCTGACCATGCATCTGGACACCATCGCCCAGATGTCCTGCAATCCTTCCATCGGCGGCATTGCCAAGGGACACCTGGTCAAGGAGATCGATGCTTTGGGCGGGATCATGCCCCGAAGCGCCGACGCCACGGGCATCCATTTTAAAGTGCTGAACCGCAGCAAGGGCCCGGCGGTGCGAGCCACGCGCACCCAGAACGACAAGGTCGCCTACCGCGATTTCCTGAAACGTTTCCTGGAAAATGTCCCGAACCTGAGCCTATACCAGGCCATGGCCGACGAGATTGTAGTGCGCAATGGCAGGGCCTGCGGAGTCAGGTTGAGCGATGGTGAAGTCCTCGGCGCCGACGCGGTGATCGTCTGCTCCGGAACCTTCCTGGCCGGGCGCATATTTATCGGCAACGCCTCCTACGCCGCCGGCCGGGCCAACGAGCCCCCTTCCCTGCAGTTGGCGGAAAATATCCGTGACCTGGGTTTTGCAATCCTGCGCTTGAAAACCGGAACGCCCATGCGGCTGCACGCCGACAGCATCAACTGGAAGAATTTCTCTCCCCAGCCCGGTGATGAACCACCGCTGCCCTTTTCCATGCATACCCGCGCCAAAGTGAAAAACCGGGTGTGCTGTTACCTGGGCCACACCACTACAGCGGTTGCCCGCATCATCGGCGAAAATTTGCATTTATCGCCTTTGTATTCCGGAAAAATCCAGGGCGTCGGTCCCCGCTATTGCCCTTCCATCGAGGACAAGATCGTCAAGTTCCCCGGCCGCGAAAGGCACCATTTTTACCTGGAACCTGAAGGGCTGAACAACAAGGAAATTTACGTCAACGGTCTCTCTTCCAGCCTCCCCGTCGAAATTCAAAAAAAAATCCTGCAAGCCATCCCCGGTTTGGATCAGGCGCGGATGATGCGCCCGGCTTACGCCATCGAGTACGACGCCATTCAGCCCAGCCAACTGAATGCCAGTCTGGAAAGCCGGCAGATCGGCAACCTGTTTTTTGCCGGCCAGGTCAACGGCACATCGGGTTATGAGGAAGCCGCCGGCCAGGGGCTCATGGCCGGGATCAATGCCGTGCTCAAGGCCAGGGGTGAAGCGCCGTTCGTCCTGGACCGCCAGGAAGCCTATATCGGGGTCATGGTGGACGATATCGTGCGCAGCGGTGTCGATGAGCCGTACCGTTTGTTCACGGCGCGGGCCGAATACCGCCTGCAGCTGCGGGAAGACAACGTGTTTGAGCGCTTGGGTGGACACGCCCTGCGGCTGGGGCTGGTTTCCCGGCGCGATCACGACCGCGAAATGCGCAAGTTGGATAAGCGCCAGCGTCTGATCAAGGAATTATCCCGGACCAGGGCACTTATTGAAGGCAAGTCGGAAACTCTATTCAAGATACTGCAAAGGCCCGGAATGGATTTTGCCGCCCTGGAAGCGCTGTACGGCCAGCCGCTGCTGAAAAATAAGACCCTGACCGATGTCTCCTACATCGAGGCTTGCGTCAAGTACCAGGGCTACATCGATATCCAGAAACGGGAAGTCGCCAAAACAAAAAAGTTGGCAAAGACCGCCATTCCTGCCGACTTGGATTTCATGATGGTTGACGGCCTCTCCAGCGAAGTCAGGCAAAAACTGGCCAAGGCGCGACCGCGAACCCTGGGCGAAGCGGCGCGCATCCCCGGGGTCACGCCGGCCGCCGTCAACGCCATCAGCATCCACCTGACATTAAAATACAGGCATGGATCGTGACGACAGCGGAACATCTATTTTTTAAGCAAATCACGTTTTTTCCGGACCTTGTCAATCTTATGAATCTAAGATTTGATATTTGCCGTGTTTTGGTATATGAAGAGCGTTGATGAAATTTCTAATCTTTTTTCTTTCTGTCTTACCGCTGCTCGGCGCCACAGACTACACTACCGGAAGGAATATTAACCTGTCTGGAAAAAAAATATTGCTGATGAATGAATGGCAGATCCGCATGGGCGATCAATTGGAATGGGCGGTGAATCCCGGGGAGGACTCTTCGTGGAACCCCGTCATTTTTAAGCAGCCCCCGCCTGCCGGCGATCAAACCTCGGCGCAGGGAAATTTTTGGCTGCAGACCATCATTACCCTGCAGGGAAAAAAAGATGAAACATACCCGTTGATGCTTTTTTTTATCCAACTTCCCTCGGCTTTTGAGATTTTCTGGGACGGCATTCCCTTCGCCCGCAACGGCCGGGTGGGGAAAGACAGTCATGGGGAAACGCCTGGGAAGATACGCGGTTTCATACTCCTGCCCATCCACAAAACGACCAGCGGACCGCATCGGCTTTCGATTCGCGTATCCAATTTTCATATCCATAAAACAAATCATGAATTCGAACTTCTTTGCGGATATAGTTCCGTATTGAATGAATTGACCAGCCAGAGAAAGGAAGAAAATCTTTTATATATGGGGCTCTTTTTGACCGCGGCCCTTTTTTCACTTTTTCTTTTTCTGGGAGGGTGGCGCTATTTCCCGGCCATATTCTTCAGCATCTTTACATTTTTCCATTTTTTCATAAACTTCTGGTACTATCTACTCCGATCCAATGCCCTGAAGGTGCCCCTATATTACTGGCTGAATCCTGTTTTTACATCGGCCAACACGATCTCCTTCCTGTTGTTGAACGTCTTCCTTCTCTGGCACCTGGAAATACCGCGGAGAAAAGTTTTTTCAGGCATATTATGCGTTTCCTCATTATTGCATGTTGTTAGCCCATTCCTGTTCCAATGGGAGTTCTGGCATTTGGATCTTATTGTTGCCTTCGTCATGTTGGCATTGATATTTCAACAAGTCCGCAAGAAGAAAACCGGCAGCGCTACCGCCCTGCTCGGATATTCTTTTTTCCTGTTCGATTGGCTGGTATACCTTCTGCTGCCGCTGCTGCCCGTTCTCGCCTTTCTCGATGCTCCTTTTATCAGTCTGCTGGCCTATTCCATTTTCCTGGTCGGACTCATGGGCTCGGTCACCCTGAAGATGCGGGAACAATTCCGCACCCTTGACGCTTTGCGCTTCCGTTCGCAACGACTGGAGGCGGAGCTGCTGAAAAAATACATCCAGCCTCACTTCATCATGAACACCCTGCAGTCGATCAAATCGTTCCTGGGCCGGGATAGTGCCAAGGCTGAAAAGCTGATCGAAGCCCTGGCCGGAGAGTTCCGGCTCATCAACCGCATATCGGGAGAAATGGAGATCCCCCTGGAAGAGGAATTGCGCTTGTGCCGGCTCCACCTCGAATTGATGGGCTATCGGCGCAATGCCAACTACCAATTGTTGACAGATAAGGATTGCCTCGGTTTTTCGATTCCTCCCATGGTGCTGCATACCCTGATCGAAAACGGCCTGACCCACGCCTTAAAGCCAAAGGAGAATGGGAACTTTCGATTCCAGTGCCAAAGACAGGGGCACAAAACCGTTTATCGCCTGGAAAACGACGGCTCGAACCTGGCGGAAATGCTGAAAGGCACCAGTGAGCATATCGAGGAGGGGATGGGGATGAAGTATGTCCGGGCCCGGCTCGCCGAAGCCTATGCGGGGAAATGGCGTCTCGATTATGGCCTGGACAAGGGCATCTGGTTTGTGCAGATTGAGAAAGAGGATGGATGAGGATTCTCATCGTCGAGGATGAACCGCCCATCGCCGATTATATTGAACGGTGCACCCGATCCCTGCTCAAGGAGAAGATCCGCAGGATCGACGTGGCCTATACCCTGGAGGATGCCAGGCGCCATCTGCGCAAACAGGCGGTCGACCTTTGCCTGCTCGACTTGAACCTGAGCGGCTCCGACGGCTATGATCTCCTGAAGCAGGTCCTGGCCCTGCCCTCTCAGAGCATCATCATTTCCGCCCATGCCGAAAAAGCGATCACCGCGTTTGAATACGGAGTTATCGATTTTGTGCCCAAACCTTTCACCTCCGAGCGGCTGCAAAAAGCTTTTGACCGCTACCTGGGCAAGGGCCCCGGGTCTTCTCAATTGAAATTCCTGGCTTACCGCCTTGGCAGCGAAAACCGCCTGTTGGCTGTAGAAACGGTCGCCTTTTTCAAGGCGACCAGGGTTTTCGTGGAGGCCTATCTTCAGGATGGGCGCAAAATTCTCCTGGAAAAACATTTGAACCAGCTCGAAAGGATCCTGCCCGACGGTTTCATGCGCATCCATCGCTCCTATATTGTAAATATCAGCCATGTCGGCTGTTACCGGCATTGCGGAGCAAGCCGCTACCGGTTGCAGCTGAAGGACGGTACCTTCCTGCCGATCAGCCGCTACCGCTACCCGGCCTTGCATCATCTCCTGAAAAAGTAAGTTTCGTTTCCGATCATTTCCTGATTTCGACAAGAATTCCCCCGGCCAATCGGCCGATCTCTACCATTGGGAAAAACATATCGCGGTTGGGAAAAAAGCAAGCACCATTCCATGTCCTGATGGCGTAATGTGTTATGTGGCTCGCCAAGCGGGCCGGGAAAATAACATATGGTTCTTGACGAACATTTTTTTGTGGGGCCGGGCGGAACCGCAGTGGCGGCAGTTTGCCTGAAGTCGCCGTGAAAAAAATTGAAGCAGATGCCAGGAGGTGGATCCCATGGATACAAAATTGAGCAATAGCCAGGACGGGAGGCCGGAAAAATTATGGGGAAACCCGGGCTTTATCATTGATTACACTTGGGCCCGGGTGCAACCGCAATTCTGGCAATCTATCGGCAATGAACCGCAAGCCGCGAAATCCTTCGAGGCGACCACGGAGTCGCTGGTCTACGCCTACCTGACCGTCAACCTGAACTTCAAGAAAATTCCCCTTAAGGGATTCATGGACGATATTGAAGAGACCATTCTGCGCGCCTGCCTGCGCCTGACCCATGGCAACCAGAAAAATGCCGCAGCGGTATTGCACCTCAAACCGACTACCCTGTTCGAAAAAATGCGCAAGCTCTGCATTAACGGTCGGCGCATAAAACTGTCCGGAAAACTCGAGACGAAAACGATCGAGGAAAACTACTAGGCGATCTCTCCCTGCCCGCCTTGACAACGCGGCGGCGATTCTGCTGGCAAATCCAACCGGGGTCCAAGATGAATTTCATCCAGAGCCGGGACCTGGGTGGTGATCGAGAGCAGGTGTCGTTATCTACACCTACTATGAACCGGCATCCGAATTTCCCTCTTGAAAGAGGCGCTCCTGAAAATTGCTTGTTCCATTCAAATGGTCGCGGAGAAACCGAACCAGATTTCCGTGTCCTCGTTGACCTCGTCCAGCAGCGGCATCATCACGTTGAGCGAGGGGGTCAGCGTCAATTTGCCAGCCTTCAGCGGCAGCCTGGCGTAGAGGCCGATGTCGGAGAACCCCGTCTTGTCGATATACTGCCTGCTGTTGAAGCCGATGAGCCCGCCCACCTCCACGTTCACCTTTTCGCTCACTTTCCATTCTTGGCTGCCGCCGAGGGTGATATAGAGGCCGCTGCCCAGATTCAAGTCGTAGTAGACGCATAGCTCCGGCGATAACAGCAGATCGGTATTGGCCAACGTGGCGTACACCTCCTGGGAGGTATGGTCCTTGAATTTGAAATCATCCGCGAACCAGTAGCCGTAGTGGATCATGCCTGCTGCCAATTCCCAGCCCTCCGGCATCTTAAAGGCGTAGGATAGGGTCACATCAATCTCGTCGGAGGATTTGAACACGCCGCGCTGCCCCAGGGCGAAACTGCTCCAGACGTTTAATGAAAAACCGCTCTCGCCCAGGTCGATGGTGAACGCCGGCTGGATGGCCGCGTGGTTGTCGGGCAGCAGATCAAAGCCGCGCCAGATATAGCGGCTGACCAGATCGACCTGTCCGGAAACTGCTCCGGCAAGCGGCAGCGCCGCGCCGACCAGACAAACGAGCAAATACAAAACGGGCTTCTTCATGCACCCTCCTTGAATCCTCCGGGCAATCTGTCAACGCACGCCCGGCAAATCATATCACAAGAGGAATAAGGACGGGAATCATATTACGCGGAACAGGGCTTCTTCCGGTTCAATTGTTCATGTTGCTCCTGGCAGGCGATTCAGACAAGGCGCTTTTTTAAATGGAGAAAGAGTTGACAATCGGGAAAACGATGCGCAGAATTAAATATGTACGCTAATAGTGGAGCGCGAGAATGGAAAAATGCGAAAAAAGAATCATGGGTCGGTCGCAAATGACAAGGGGTTAAAATGAGAAAAAAAATCTCTTCGGGTTCCATACTTTGTACGACCATGGGTTGGCTGCTGTTTTCTTTTGCTGCAATCACTTTCATGGAAGGGGCTCCTGCGCAGGCTGATGCCAGGGAAATCGTTAAAAAGATGGATGAACTGTACCGCAGTCGATCCGGCTCGCTGGTGATGGAGATGGAAATTGTCACCCCCCACTGGCAGCGAACCCTGAAAATGAAAGCCTGGAGCGTCGGGATGGACAAAACCTTTATTCGAATTCTTGAACCAAAAAAAGAGAGCGGCATGGCCACACTGCGCGTGGGCAACGAGATGTGGAATTTTCTTCCCAAAACCAATAAAGTAATAAAAATTCCTCCCTCCATGATGATGGGATCGTGGATGGGGTCGGATTTTACCAACGATGACCTGGTTAAAGAGTATACTTTCCTTGAGGATTACACCTTTGATTTCACGGATGTTGAAAATCCGCAAGCGGGCGTTGTGTATGTGAAGTGTGTACCCAAGGAAGGATTGCCCATAGTTTGGGGACACATTGTCAGCGCGGTCCGGGAAAAAGATTCCATTCCCCTTTGGGCAAAATATTACGATGAAAAGGGAAAACTGATACGAGAAATTGAATACAAAGACATTAAAACCTTCGGGAAGCGCACCATCCCGGCGGTGATGGAACTGGTGCCTACTCACAAAAAGGGGAATAAAACCGTTGTCCGCTACCTGGAAGCCCAATTTGATACCGCCGTGGATAAAGGGATTTTTTCCCTGCGCAACCTGAGGTCAAGGGATTAGCCGAATAAATAAGTAATGGAGAAGTCATCATGATCATGTGGAAGATAGCGCTGCGAAATATCATCCGCCAAAAAAGACGCTCCATACTGACTGCTTTAAGTATGTTTGGTGGATTTGTGTTGGCGGCGTTTTTTATCGGGTTTTCCGATGGAACTTACAATGGTATTATTGACACCTTTACCCGCAGCCAGACAGGGCATATCCAGGTGCACGCCAAAGATTACCTGGCCCACCCCTCTCTGTATAAAACCATCAACCGCCCGCTGGAAATTAATGAGATCCTGGAACAGATGGATAAGGTGGATTCCTGGACTTCGCGGCTCTATTCAGCGGGTTTGGCGTCGGTTGGCGAGAAAAGCGCCGGGGTACGGATTATCGGTATCGACCCTGAAAGAGAGGTGCGAACCACAAAGTTCGCTGAAAAAGTCATCTCGGGGTCCATGTTTGCGGCTGAGGATGCCCATGCCGTGATGATCGGCAAGGGACTGGCAAAATTGCTGCATGCTGTAGTAAACGAGGATGTGGTGATTGTATCCCAGGCGGCGGACGGTTCCATTGCCAATGACAGGTACAAGATCGTGGGGATCCTGGAGAGCGGCGATGAGATAAGCGATCGTTCGTCATTTTACCTGCCGCTGGCCGCAGCCCAGGAGCTGCTGGTAATGGGGGTGCGCGTCCATGAAATCGCCATCACGGTCCGCAGTTTGCTTGATGTCGCCCCGTTCTGCGAAATCCTGGAGAAAAAATTACGCGTCGGGGAAGCAAACCTGTCGGTGGAACCCTGGCAGGTATTTGCCAGGTCCTTTTACATTGCCATGCAGGCCGATAAAGCCGGCATGTGGATCACACTGCTGATCATTGTCCTGGTGGTGGCCGTGGGTGTATTAAATACCGTGATGATGTCTGTACTGGAACGGCGGCGTGAGTACGGTGTTTTAAAAGCCTTGGGAACCAAACCGGGCCAAATCATAAAAATGGTGCTTCTGGAAGTCAATATCCTGGGGGCAATTTGTATTGTCCTGGGAACCGCTGTGGGACTGCTTTTGAATTACATCTTTTCGATTCACGGCATTTCCATGTCGGAACCCATGACCTACGGCGGCATAAAATTCCAGCATATGTTTACGGAAATCAATGCCAGGAGTTTTACCATACCGGCTGTCACCGTGTTGTTGTCCGCCACGCTGGTGGGATTTTTCCCGGCTCTGAAAGCCGCTCGTACCGATCCGGCCAGGGCCATGCGCGTCCATTAAATCGGAAAATGAGCAAGCATGACGCTCTGCACCGGGCATCAATCACCGCCTGCCTGCCAGCACCGACAAAGGAGGCCATGAATGTGGTTTTATATTAAATTGGCATGGCGAAATATATTCAGGAACAAACGCCGGACCATTATTACCAGTATTGCCATAGGCATTGGCCTGGCGTCCCTTATTTTCACTGCCGCATTGATGGAGGGCATGATCAACAACATGATTCAATCCGCCACTTCATCATTTTTGGGACAAGCTCAGGTTCACGGCGGCGATTTCCGGGAAACCCAGGATGTCGAAAAGACGGTCAATAACCTGGGCCAGGTGACGGCGGAGTTGAAGCAAGACCCGCTGGTGACCAATTACACCCTGCGTACCCTCAGCATGGGGATGATTGCGTCTCCGGCCAATATGAATGCCGCCCTGCTGGTGGGGGTGGAACCGGGGAGTGAAAGGTTTCTCTCCAAAATCGCCGACACCCTTCAAAAAGGCAGTTTCTTCGATGGTGCAAATCCCCGGGACATGGTGATTGGCAGCAAACTGGCAGAGGACCTGGAAGTGTCTCCGGGTGATCGCGTGGTGGCCACAGTGTCCCAGGCCAAAACCGGTGACCTGGCGCAGGAAATGTTCCGAATTTCCGGAATTTACCAATTCGGAATTAAGGAAATGGATTCGGGATTGGCCTTCATCCGGCTCAAAAAGGCACAACAGATGCTGGGGATCGGAGACCGGGTTCACCAGATTGCCATAAAATTCAAAGATATTAAAACTGCAGACATGCCCGGCATTTCTTTCTGGAAGAAATATTCACGGTTTGATAATGAAGCCGTGCCCTGGACCATACTGCTGCCCCAGATGAAAGCGGTTCTGGGTATGGTCGACATCTCTTTGCTTATTATGGCGGTGATTCTTGGCTGTGTGGTGGTTTTTGGTATTATCAATTCGCTGTTCATGTCTTTGTACGAACGGATGTTCGAGTTCGCCATCATGAGGGCGGTGGGAACTCGACCCGCGGGGCTTCGCAAGCTTATTATCCTGGAAGCCGGCGCCCTGGCTGTGATCAGTATCATTTTGGGCAGTGCCCTGGGGATGATTTTGACTTTGATTTTTGCTCATAGCGGCATCGATTACCGGGGCATTGAATTTGCAGGCACCACCTTCCACGAACTGATCCATCCGGTGATGAATAAGTGGCACTACGTTGTCTTTCCTGTCGGAGTTCTTTTTTTTACGATGCTGGTGGCAGTTTACCCGGCCTGGGTGGCCGGCCGCTTACGCATCGCCACTGCCCTGAGAAAAAGTCTGTAAAGGAGAAAAAAATGGAGAAGCAAGTGCCTATCATCGTGACCGAAAATGTAAAAAAAACCTATAAGGACAATGGTGTGGAAGTACAAGCCGTCCGGGGGGTGGATCTGACGATCTCGGCCGGTGAATTTACCGCAATTGTGGGGCCATCCGGTTCCGGAAAAACCACGTTTTTAAATATCATATCCGGCCTGGATACGATCACATCGGGGCAAGTCTTGCTTAATGGAAGGCCATTGTCCGAAATAAAAGGTTCAGAGCTGTCGGATTTCCGGCGCGACCATATCGGTTTTATTTTTCAGGCTTACAATTTGATTCCCGTACTGACGGTAGAAGAAAACGTTGAATACATTATGCTGCTGCAGGGGGTTCCCAAAGCGGAGCGGCATAAGCGGGTAATGGAGATATTGGCGGATGTGGGATTGGGTGAGTATGCCCAGCGGCTGCCGGTAAAGCTATCCGGGGGTCAGCAGCAGCGGGTGGCCGTCGCCCGGGCCATGGTCTCGAATCCCGATCTCATCCTGGCCGATGAGCCGACCGCCAACCTGGACTCCAAAACCGGCTCCGAACTCCTGGATATGATGAAGGAATTGAACGAAAAAAAAGGCATGACCTTCGTCTTCTCTACCCATGACGAGATGATTATGAGCCGGGCCCGGCGGGTCATTACTCTGAAGGACGGCATCATCGCCGCTGATGTGCTGAAAAAATAAGCAGTAAATGAAAAAAGCATTGATATATCCGGTTTTATTCATTACGTTGTTATTTTGGGCGACCAATGGAATATCCGCCGGCAGTGATTTTATCGATGTCAGCGGCTATTACAAATTTTTCTTTACCGGTTTTAAAACGCCTGTTTACCGATTGGGCACGGAAGAGGTCAGGGAACCTCCTATCGGAGCCGTGAACAATCGCCTGCGCTTGAAGCTTTCCAGCCAACCTTGCCGCTGGCTGTCTTTTGAGGCGGCATATGATATTTCCCCGCGCATCCAGGACCCGCTGCTGTTTCAAGAAGATATCTTTTTTGCCGCCCCCGATCCCGGCACCTACCGCGTGGGTGATCTGCCCGGCCGCCTTTATCCCGGCCGAGCGAAAACGACCGGCAGTTTTGGGATTTTTCACAACCTGGACCGCTGTTTTTTCACGATCAAAACCGCACGAGCGGATATTTTTATCGGCCGGCAGGCCCTTGCCTGGGGCAGTGGCCGTTTTATCAATCCGACCGATGTCATCGCTCCGTTTGCCTTTAATGAGTTGGACAGCGAAGAGCGACGGGGGGTGGATGCGCTTCGCGTCCGCATCCCTTTGGGCATGATGGATGAATTGGACCTGGGATATATTCCCGGCAAAGAGTTCAAGTTTAAAAACAGTGCGTTCTATCTCAGGGGCAAGGCCTACCTGTGGAAAACCGATATTGCCCTTCTATTAATGGGATTCCGGGAGAACCTCTTGATCGGGTTGGACTTCAGCCGTGCTGTCGGCGGTGCCGGTGTCTGGCTTGAAGCGGCTCTGGTGGATCCGGGTTTTTTTTACGCGGATAACGAGCCTCTCGACGGGAATGAAAATGCCAGCCAAACTTATCTCCGGGCTTCGTTGGGCATGGATTACAATTTCAGCGGCAAGTTTTATGGATTCTGCGAATACCATTTTAACTCCCCGGGAAAGAAAAAATCGGCAGAGTACAGCAAAGTTTTTTCCAGCACCGCCTTTACTGAGGGGGCATCTTACCTGATGGGGCAGCACTACCTGAACCTGGGCATGACCTGCCAGCTAAGCCCGCTGATTCCTTTCACTGGCGTGGTGTTTGTCAATCTCGGCGACGGTTCGCTGACACTGGCTCCCGTACTGGAATACAATATTGCCGAGAATATCTACCTGGGTGGCGGTGCTTATATCGGCTTGGGCAAAGGGCCCGAAAAAAAAGAGCCGGGTGCAGCCAAGGGCACAACCCTTTTCCACTCTGAGTTCGGAGCCTACCCGGCCATGTTCTACACCTCTTTGCGGATCTATTTTTAAAGAGTCGCGAAACTGATAAAAAGAATATCATTTAAAATAAAATCAATTTGGGGTTGACAAGCAGTGAAATCCGATTTATATTATTAATGTAATATTTAACTAATGTAATATCTGAATAGTACAATAGGTATTTGGGAGGCACCCGGACATGATCAAGTTCTTCCTCGACCCGAAGAATGGCATTCCCTTCTACCGTCAGATCATCGACCAGATCCGCTATGGCATCGCCACGGGCAAGCTGGAAATGGGCGAGCAGCTCCCCACGGCCCGCGCCCTGGCTGTGGAGCTGAAAATCAACCTCAATACCGTCATCAAAGCCTACAAAGAACTCGAAATCCAGAACATTCTGGAAACCCAGCAGGGAACGGGCACCTTCATCGATTCGGTTAAAATCGAGATCCCCCGCAAGGAACAACTGAATAAACTGAAAAATATCTGCGACGAGTTCGTCACCATTGCCGCCAATTACGGCTTTACGATCGGAGAGATCATCGAGGAATTAAAACGCCGGGCTGGAGGAAAAAAATGAAAGGCCCACTCTGCATCATGGTACTCTTTCTCCTTTGCGGAGGATGGCTGAGGCCGGAAACTGAGTTTTCCGGATATTTCGAGAATCGCCTTTTTCTGATCGAAAATCCGGCGCTGCAGTGGAAAGATTTTTCGGAAAAAATAAAATTGGGTGATTACAACCGGCTGCGACTGAACGTCAAGGCCTCGCCCTCGAAAAAAGTGACGGTCAACCTTGCCGTCGATATCTTCTCCTTTCACGGCGCGCTCACTTCCCCCCTGGGCACGTACGATCCGGGGCAAAGCGCTGATCAAAAAGCATACCGGATCGATCCCGACCGGATCTATATTGATCTCTACTTCAAGCATTTCGACCTGTCCATCGGCAAACAGCGGGTGGCCCTGGGAGTTTCCTATGTCTGGGCGCCTCTTGATGTCTTCAACCGGGTCAACATCCTGGAGCCCAAGGAAGAGAAGCCCGGAGCCAACGCATTCAAGCTCTACGTACCCTTTGGCGCCTCCTCCAGCGTGACGGGTGTTTTCTCTCCCGACGATGAATTTAAAACCTCCAAATCGGCTCTGCGCGTCCAATCGCGAATTTCCAACATCGATGCGGCCTTCACAATGATCCGCCGGGGTGATACCGGCACTTCGATCTACGGTTTCGACCTGAGGGGCGAGAACGGCATCGGCTGGTGGCTGGAGTATGGGTATTTCGTCTCTTCGCAGCGACGCGATTCCAAGCTGGTCTTCGGCTTCGATTACACTTTCCCCGTCAACAAAGGATTATACTGGCTGAACGAGTTCTTCTACGATGCGGGCGGTGAAAGGGATTCGGCGCAATACGATTTCCAAAGACTGCTCAGCGGCGACCGCTTCACCCTGGGAACGACCTACTTTCTTTCGCTGCTCCGCTACGGTCTTACTGATTTCTGGTCGGCTTCTCTTAGTTATATCGGCAACTGGGGCGATGGCTCCTTTATCGTCAATCCGCTGCTTGCCTTCGAGGTTTCACAAAATGTCTCCCTGTCTGGTGGTTTCTATATTCCCTTGGGACACCGGGAAGGGGAGTTCAACGCCAGCAAACGAAATCTGTTTTTTATCTGGTTGAAAGTCAATTTTTAGGAGGAAACATGCCTGTCATCAGATTCGAAAACATTTCCAAGACATACCATACCGGAAAAGTCGATTTCCCGGCATTGACCCGGGTCTCATTCGCGGTTGATCAGGGTGAATTCCTCTCCATCGCCGGGCCGTCGGGATCGGGCAAGACCACCATCCTGAACATTATCGGCTGCCTGGACAAACCGACATCGGGGACCTTTTTTTTCGACGACCAGGACGCCGGCGCCCGGAGCGGCAACGAACTGGCTGACACCCGCCGCCGGCACATCGGTTTCATCTTCCAGACCTTCAACCTCATCCCTGTCCTCTCGGCCTATGAAAATGTCGAATTCCCCCTGCTCATGAAAGGAGACCTGGGACCCCGCGAGCGGCGGGAGCAAATCGAACAGATTCTCTTCGATGTCGGGCTCGAGGATTTTATAAACCGCCGTCCTGCGGAAATGAGCGGCGGCCAGCAGCAGCGGGTGGCCATTGCCCGGGCCCTGGTGAAGCAACCCAAGCTCATCCTGGCCGACGAGCCCACGGCCAACCTCGATTCGCAGACCGGGAAGGAGATCCTGAAGCTGATGAGCGAGATGAACAAAAAAACCGGGGCCACATTCGTGTTTTCCACCCATGACCAGATGGTCATGGATCAGGCCGGAAGGCTGATCCGCCTGAAAGACGGCGTGATTGTCTCCGACGAAACCAGGGAGTAGCAGATGCTGCCCTACTTTAAATTGGCCTTCCGCAACATTTTCCGCTTCAAAAGGCGGACATTCATCACTTTTTTTGCCACCTCTTTCGGGTTGGCCCTGCTGATCATCACCATAGCGCTGATGAACGGCATTGACAAGGACTCCATCTCCAACATCATCAACTGCCAGACCTCGCACATCAAGATTTTCAAGCAGGGGTACTTCGACAGGCGCAACGATTTCCCCATGGACCTCACCATCAGGGACCCGCAGCGTTACTACCCGGCCCTGTTGCAGATCCCGGGCGTGCGGGCCGTGGAGAGCCGTATTCTCTTCGGCGCCACCCTGATCAAGGGGGCCGATGAGCTCCCCTGTCTGGGAGTGGCCGTGGAGACGGACCGCGATCCTGATATCTTCAACATCAAGGAAGCGATCCTGGCAGGGGACTGGCTGCAGGCCGGCGATTCCATGATCCTGGTGGGCAACGACCTGGCCAAGGACATGGGCCTGGCGGTGGGCGATTCGCTGACCTTGCGCATGATCACCGCCAATGAAAAGGAAAACTTCAACTGGAACGCCATGGATATCGAGGTCAAGGGGATCTTCGAGTCGGGAAACCCCACGGTGGACGGCGGCCGCATCATCATCCCCATGGCCGTGGCCAGAGAAGGACTCAGCCTGCCTTCGCAAGCGACCGAGATCGTGCTGCGCCTGGCTTCAGATGATGACAAGCTGATCGACGCGGTGAAGGCGCGCAGCGAGGCGCTGCTTAACGGCTCCTCGTCGCGCTTTGAAGCCCGCTCGTGGAAAGAGCTGGCCTCCGACTTTCTGGCCGTCAGCGAGATGAAGACCAAGAACAGCAGCATCATTATCTTCATCATGCTGCTCATTGCCTCGGTGGGCATCGTCAACACCATGCTGATGACGGTGATGGAAAGGACCCGCGAGATCGGCATGCTGGCCGCCATGGGCATGAAAAAGCGCGAGATCATGACCCTGTTCATTTGCGAAGGCGGCTTCATCGGTTTGATCGGCTCCTTCCTGGGCTGCGTCATCGGCGGCCTTACCAGTTGGTACCTGGAGGTCAGGGGCTTCTCGATCACCTCCTGGGGGGAGACCATGAGCCGCATGTCGGAAGCAATCTATCCCGTCAAGGGCGTTTTTTACGCGGACCTGACCTTCTCCGTCCTGCTGATGGTTTTTGTTTTCGGCATGGCCATTGCGCTCCTGGCCAGCGCCTATCCGGCCAGAAAAGCGGCGAACATGGATCCCATCAAGGCCCTGAGGCATATCTAATGACAGAGGGTGCAAAATGATCTACAATATCATGAAGTTTGCCTGGAGAAACATACACCGGAACAAAAGGCGGACGGGGCTGACGCTCCTGGCCATCATCATCGGCATGGTCTCCCTGGTTTTTGGAAAAAGCCTCATCAGCGGCATATTGCAAAGCATGAAGGAACCGATCATCAGGATGCAGAGCGGCCACATCCGCCTGGTCCACAAAGAGTACCTGAGGTTGGAGCGGGTCCTTCCCAAGGACCAGCTGGTGGCCCCTCTGGGCGCCATCGAAACGGGCTTGCAGGACATGGCTGAGATCGAGTCGCTGACGCGGATGATCAAGTTTCGTGCCCTGGCCGCGCACGGAGAGCAGAACGAGGCCTGCCTGGCCATCGGGGTCATCCCAGCTGAAGTGAAGCACACCATGGAGATCGACCGCTATGTCAAGGAAGGGACATTTTTCTCCGCGGACGGGCCGGGCCTGATCATCGGCAGCAAACTGGCAAAAAAACTGCAGGTTGCGGTCGGCGACGAACTCCTGCTGGTCACCACCGACATCAACTATTCCACCTATGCCCTGCCCTTCAGGGTCGCCGGGATCTTCGAACTCGGCTACTCCTACCTTGACAAGAATGCGGTCTTCATCAATTTTGCCAAAGCGGCGGAGATGATGGACTACCGGGATGCCTGCCAGGAGATCCTGCTGATGATCAAGCATCCCGAGCGGGCCCCCGAGGTTGCGGACGAGATCAGGACCAAGATTACCGCCAAGGCAGCTCCGGGAATCCTGGTGATCCCCTGGCAGGAAAACGACATCATGAAGAATACCATGCCCCTGATGAGCAAGATCTATGACGGTATCTTCACCATGCTGATGTTCATCGTCGGCCTGGTGATACTGAACACCATGCTGATGACGGTGATGGAAAGGTATCACGAGATCGGCATCATCAAGGCGCTGGGATTCAAGAACCGCGATGTCGTGGCCATGATCTTTGCCGAGGCTTTCTATATCGGCATCATCGGCTCCCTGCTCGGGGGAGGGCTCGGCGCCGCGCTGACCGCCATGGCCGAGAGGACGGGGATCGATATGACCAAGACTCTGAGCGAGAGCATCCTCGACAACATAGACCTTCCCCTCTCCTTTTTCGGCAAGCCGCTGTATCCCGACCTGACCCTCTCCATTGTGATCGCGTCCGTGCTTTTCGGGATCGTCACCACCCTGGCCGCCGTGATCTACCCGGCCCTGAAATCGGCGCGCATGTCCCCGGTCGAGGCATTCAGGTCGGAGTTGAAAATTTGAAAGGAGAGCCAACAATGAAAAAAATCATATTCATCATGCTCAGCGGACTGCTGGTTTCGCTGGTCGCTGCTCCCCAGGAGAAAGTTCCCACGCCCGTTGAAATAATGGATCGCATCGATAAAAACATGGTCTTCGACACCGCTTACTCCGAGATCGAGATGATCCTGACCATCAGCGGGCGGACCTTGTCCAAGACCATGACCAGTTACTCCCAGGGAAACGAAAAATCGTTCATCGAATTTCTTTCCCCGGCCCGGGACAAGGGAACCAAGATCCTGAAGACCGCTGACATCATCCAGATTTATTACCCTTCGGCCGAAAGGGTCATGCGTCTGTCGGGGCACATGCTGAGGCAGAGCATGATGGGCTCCGACTTCTCCTTCGAAGACATGACCGAACGCTCCAAAAAGCTGAGGGAAGAGTACTCCGCCGTGTTGGCGGCCGAGGTTGTCCTTGGCGGCCGGCCCTGTTTTGTGCTGGTTCTCACCTCCAGGATCGAAAAGCAGACCTACTATACGCGCAAGATCTGGGTCGACAAGGAGCGTTACCTGGGCCTTAAAGAGGAGCTGTACTCCAAGAGCGGGAAATTGCTCAAAGTATTGACCGTGAACGAGGTCGAATCGATCGCTGAGCGCTATTACCCGGTGAAGATCACCATGGAGGACAAACTGCGAAATACCTCGAAAACGGAAATGATCGTCAGGAAAATTGATTTTGACATTACTATTCCCGAGGCAATGTTCAGCGAACGGCAATTACTGAAAAAATAACGGCCCCATAAAAAGATACTGAAGCACAATGCAGCAACAGGTACTTGGTCAGGGGATGATGCCGCGCTGACGTTGTTCCCGCCGTTTTTCGGAGCGGTCGACGATCAGGGCGGTCGCCGAGTCGCCCAGGACGTTGAGCACGGTACGGCACATGTCGAGGATGCGTTCCACGCCGATGATCAGGCCGATGCCCTCGGCGGGAATATTGGCCGCGCCCAGTACCATGGCCAGCGTGATGATGCCGATGCCGGGAATCCCGGCCGTGCCTATGGCGGCGAGAGTGGCGCTGAGAATGATGATCAACTGTTTTTGCAGGGGCAACGAATATCCGAACACCTGGGCGATAAATACGACGCTGACACCATGGTAGATGGAAGTGCCGCTCATATTGATGGTGGCTCCCAGGGGCAGGATGAAGGAGGTGATGTCACGGTTGACGCCCAGCTTCTGCTCGCAGCTGATCATGTTTTCAGGCAGAACGGCATTGGAACTCGAAGTGGAAAAAGCCAGCAGGCCGACGGCGCTCAGGTTGCGGAAAAAATGGACGGGGTTGGTGCGGGCCAGAAGCAAGATGGCCAGGCCGTAGTAACTGAACAGGAAGGCCGCCATGACACCGATGGTCACCAGGGAATAGCGCAGGAGCGAAAGGAGAAAGTGGAAGCCGAACTGGGTCACAACCGAGGCGATCAGGGCGAAGACGGCAAACGGCGCCAGTTTCATCACCCCCTTGACCAGAGCGATAAGGGCATCATTGACCGCCTGCAGGAGTTCCAGCACTTTTTCCCTTTTTGAAGAGGCGATCAGGGAAAAAGCCAGGCCCAGAAGCACACTGAAGGTGATCACGGCCAGCATATCGCCCTGGGCCAGGGCGGCAAATGGATTGGCGGGGATGAGATCGAGAAAAAAATCGGCGGGTTTCTTCTTTTTGCCGACGCTGGAGTCGATTTGTTTCTGAAAATCCGCATTCGTCCTGACCTCGGCCATGAGAGCCTGTTTTTTTTCGGGATCCAGGTGCTGGCCGGGTTTGAAGATGTTGGCCGCCGTCATTCCCATTGAAACGGCGAAAATCGTACTGATCAGGAAAAAGGACACTCCTTTCAAGCCTACCCGGCCCAGTTTTTTCAGATCAGCGAATCCGGCCGTGGCGGCCATGATGGAGACCATGATCAGCGGGATGGTGATCATTTTCAGCAATTTGATGAAAAGATCCCCCAACGGTTTGATATAGGCGGCGGCCTGCTCCAGTTTGAGCATCGCCAGCAGCGAACCGACGATGGCTCCGCCTAGCAGCCCGATAAAGATCTTTGTGTGCATTTTCATGGTTTTCCCCGGTCGGCAGGTCTTTTTTCAATGGCAAGGAATAATTCGGCCATGGACAAAAATAGCAGAAAGTCCTGTGTCTGTAAATAGCGGATCTTTCCTGGGATCGATCTATAACTCGATTCCGATTCCCTGACGGTCTATTGAGCCAATCCAGACGATCTTCTCGCCACCTTTTAGGAGCCAGGCCCGGCCGTTTTATTCTGGTATAAGCAGCAGAATTTTTTTCAGCAGTTGCGGATCGTCGGGGAACTGGCCCACAGCGGGAAGGCGCCTCAGGAGTTCGGCCCACCTTTTGTCCTGTTTGAAAACTTTCCTGAACAGCGGCAGGCTTTCTTCCACCTGGCCCGAAGCGGCCATGGTGACCGCTGGCCAGAAGATCATTTCCGGGTTTTGCGGGTAAATGCCCATGGCCAGGGTGTATTCGCGCAATGCCTCCTCCACGTTGTTGGCGGTCAGGTGGTCATCACCCAGGTTCATGTGGTTGTAGGCCTTGGCCACCGTTAGCAGCCGCTGCAATTCCTGCAGGGGCCGGGGATGGTCTTCGACGCGCAGGTCATAGACGCGGTTTTTCCAGGGCGTGCCGGAAGTGTTGCCGTTGACCACCAGCATGGCCGCCGATTGCCGGCCGCGGATATCGCCCCCCTCTTTTTCGGCCGCCAGCAATGCCGCCATCAGGCGATCCGCCAATTCCCCGGGAGCGGCTTCAAAAGCCTTGGCCATGGCATCCCACACGGTGTTCCTTTCCATCATGTTAGCCTGGCAGGTGTAGTGTTTACCCCGGTGGTGGCCTGCGGCCGGGATGCATTTTTCCCCTGTGTGCACGGCCACGTTGCCCAGGCGATCGACCATGGCCACTTGCCTGACCCCGGGGAATTTGTCTGTCAGCAAGAGGGCGGCCAGGGCTTGCGGGGCGGTTTTTTCCGCCCGCAGCAATTGCAGCCCCAATGGTCCGTAACCGGGTTCGACGAATGACTGCGTGGCGACGGCGCCTGTCCCGGCTTCGGCCCAGGTAACGACCGATCCCACTGAAAACCAGTGGGACTGCACGGCCACGCCCATTTGGCCGTTGGCCGGATCATAGGCCACGATGGAATAGGTGGCGGCGGGGCGGACCGGTTCGGATCCCCGCAGGGAAGTAGCGGTGCTGGCAACAACAGCTATCAGGAAAAAGAAAAAAAACGATCTTTTATTGTATTGCATGTCTTCCTCCCTGCAGATGATAAGAGATTTTTATTTTATTGCCAACCCCTGGTTGTCGGCTCGACCACTTTGGCGAATGCACCGCTTGCCGCATCTGGTATGATTTTCCGATTTTCTTTGCTACAATAATTGTCATGGAAGCAAGCAGACGAATACGGATTGTTATCTGGTGCGCACTGGCCACAATGCTGGCCTGTCCCGGAGCGCTTTTGGACGCGGTGGACAATTTGCCCACTTCGACCTATTTCACCCTGGAGAACGGTTTGCAGGTATTGCTGCAAGAGAAGCATGACCTGCCGCTGACCGGCCTTGCCCTGGCCATCGATCTTGGTACCAAGGATGAGATGGAACAGACCAGCGGTTATGCCCATTTGCTTGAGCACCTGCTCCTTTTCGGCGCCGGCTCCGAACCTGACAGCGAAACCCGGCTTGCGGAACTGCGCCGCCACGGCATCGCCCACAACGCTCATACCGATCACGACCTGATGACCTTTGAAATATCCTGCCCGGCCGCAGAAAGTATCTGGGCGCTGGAACGCCTGCGCCAGACGGTTTTTTACAGCCGCTTGGACCCGCAGCATCTGGAGAGCGAGAAGCGCATCATTCAGGAAGAAATCCTGCAATTGCGCGACAATCCCTCCCATCTGGGGCGTTTGCTTGTCATGGAAAAGCTTTTTGCCGGCCATGCCTACGGCCGGGCGGTCTATGGCGATAGCAATTCCATCCAGGCCGCTACGGTCGAACAGCTTCAGGCTTTTTGCGAGCGCCGCCTCGTCCCCGGTCGCTGTACCTTGTCGGTCATCGGCGCTTTTTCCTTAACCGAGATGGAGAAGGAGGTGCGCCGCAGCTGGGGTGAATTGGAAAAAAAACCTGCCCTTGAGGCGACGGTTCTACCGGCAGAGGATCTGAAAAAGAGCAGTGAACAACAAATTGAGTTGGACATACAGGAGAGTCATCTGTTTTTTGGTTGGCGGGCTCCCGATTTCAACCATGAGCACCGCCTGGCGCTCAACCTGCTGGTCCATATCTTGGGGCGCGGGTTGAACCCGCTTTTGAACCAGGTTCTGCGCGGCGGCCGTCAACTGGCCCAGCAGTATGACATGAGTTACCTGCCCTGGCGCAGCGGCGGCATGATTTTGCTGCATCTTACTCTGAAGGAAAAGGATATCCGCAAAGCCAAGAACGAAGTGGCCCGCTTCCTGCGCCAACTCGGTTCCTTCAATTTCAGTCGGGAGGATTTTCAGCCCAAGGATAGAATGTACGTGCTTGATTTCTTGAGGGGGGCCAAGAATCAAATGACTTACGGCGCCGAGAATTTTCGCGAAGCGGTACTGAACATGAGCGTCGCCAGCGCCCGCTTCCTGCTCTTGAACCGCAACCCTTTGAACGGCGCCTATATCGAAAATGTGGAGAAAGTGAGTTCGTCCGATCTGCGCCGCGTAGCCAGGAAGTACTTAAGCGGAAAAAAGTGGGCATTACTGGCCATAACGCCCCAGGCGGAGAAAAAGAAATGAGCAAACTCTCCTTTTCCATGGTCTGGCTGCTGTTGGGGTTGGCGCTAACGGCCGGGATCGCTGCCGAGGAGATCCCCTGGCAATTGGGCCATGAGCCGGGAGCCTATGCCTTGGAAAACGGCTTGTCCGTTATTTTGCAGAAAGATGACGCCGCGGCTATAACCTCCGTCCAACTGCTGGTGCGGGGCGGTGACCGGGACGATCCGGCCGGACTCAGCGGCCTGGCTTATCTCACGGCGCGTTTGAGCCTGGAGATCCCCGACCAGTCGAAACTGCAGCAACTTATGGATTTCGGCTCGTCGTTTTCTTTGGCGGTCGGCGGCGATTATACGCTGCTCACCGTACGTTCGTTGAGCCGGCACCTGGATGCGACCCTGGCCATCATCAGCGCCATTCTGGTTCAACCCCTTTTCTCAGACATGCGCATCGATGCGGTCAAGGAACTGATGCTGCACCTGCAAAAAAGGGAAATGGATGACCCGACCAGTTTGATGCGCCTGACCCTGGCCAGGACTTTTTTTGCAAACAGTGCTTATGGAGCGGCGCGCTTCGGCAATGAAACTTCGCTGGCTGAGATCGGCAAAAAGGATATCCAGGCCTTTTTCCGCAGCCATTACGTAGCCGGCAATATGACGGCGGTGGTCATCAGCGACCTGGATGCGGATATCATCAAACCGATCCTGGCCCGCCATCTCGTCGTAATCCCCGCGGGGCCGCGGCTGCCGTTTACCCTGGTAGGCCTGCGCCAGCTTCAAGGGCAGCGGCTGACGCTCGAGCGCCAGGCGGCCCAGGCCCACGTTTCTCTATCCGTGCTGCTGCCCGAAGCAACAGCAGATCATTTCCTTATGGCCGCCCTGCTGGAAACCTGGCTGGGCAAAGGCATCGGTAGTCGCTTGTGGTCCCTGCGCAGCCGCGGTGACCTTGCCTACGGCTTGAACGCCGAATTGCAGCCTAATCGGGAGGCGATGCTGCTCAGTGTTTATCTGCAAACCGACAACCGCCGCAGTCAGCAGGCGCTGACGGAATTGATGCAACTGATCCAGACGGTTCACGATACCGGCAGTAGTGAAGCGGAGCTGGCCGCGGCCAAAGTCTACGCCCGGGCCGATTTTTGGCGTGAGAATGAAACCCGTGAACACCGCGCCGCCACCCTGGCCTTCCTGGAAGGCAGCGGACTGTCCTATCGACTGGCCGGTGATTTCAGTGAACGGCTGGAAAAAATCAGCCTGGAGGAATTCAATCGCGCGCTCCGTGCCTGGCTGGCTCCCGAACGCTGGTTCATATTGCTTATCGGTCAGGCGGCAGAGTAGTTCGCTTTTTTAGCTTGCAATCTCCTGTAAAAAATTGTATAAGAAAAAATGGCTATAAAACTCTTTTCTCACGGCGCCTGCGCTGAAGTAACTGGTTCCAAGCATTTCCTGGATATTGACGGCCGGCTGCTGCAGATCGACTGCGGCATGTTCCAGGGCCGCCGCGCTGAATCCTATCAGAAAAACAGGGAAATGCCGTTCGACCCCAAGGCGGTGCGCGCCGTCATTCTGACCCACGCCCATTTCGATCATTCCGGCGCCCTGCCGATCATGCTCCAGAAGGGTTTCACCGGCAACATCCATTCCACTTCCGCCAGCCGCGATGTCACCCAGATCATCCTTCTGGACAGTGCCTATATCCAGCAAAAGGATTTTGAGATCCTCCAGGAAAAGTCGGTCAAGTACCCTGAAAGGAAATTGACGGTTTACCAGCCCTTGTACAGCGCCGAAGAAGCTGTCGCCGTCATGGGCAATTTCGTCACCAGCAATTACCACCGCAAATTCAAGCCCCTGGATGGAGTGGAAGCCGAATTTTTCGATGCCGGACACATCCTGGGCGCGGCCACAGTGCACCTGACCATCCAGGATGGCCTGCGCGTCGGCTTCAGCGGCGACCTCGGACGCCGCGGCCTGCCTATCATCCGTGATCCCGAGATCATGCCTGCCATGGATTACCTGGTTCTGGAAGGAACCTATGGCAACAGGCTGCACAAGTCCATTGGCCTGGCCGGAGAAGAATTGGGCGAGATCATCCTCAAGGCCCATTCCCGGCGCGGCAAGATCATCATCCCGGCCTTCACCATCGAGCGCACCCAGGAGCTGATCTACCTGATCCATGTCCTGCAGCAGGAAGGGAAGATCCCCATTCTGCCCATCTTCATCGATTCGCCCATGGCGGTCAACGCCACCGCCATTTTCAAGATCCATCCCGAATGTTTTGACGAGGAGACCATGCGCCGCTTTACCGGAGCTAACGTCGATCCCTTCGGTTTCGAGAACATCCGCTACGTGGTTTCCACGGCCGAATCCAAGGAGATCAACGCCTTCGACGGTCCGGCCATCATCATTTCGGCCAGCGGCATGGCCGAATCGGGACGCATCCTGCATCACCTGATCCGCCGCATTGAAAATCCAGACAATATCATCGCCATCGTCGGCTTCATGGCTGAACACACCCTGGGACGGCGGCTGGTTGAACGGGCTCCGGAGATAAGGATCTTTGGGCGGAATTACAAAGTCAAAGCCGAAATCGTCACCTTGAACGCTTTTTCCGGACATGCCGATTATAGCGAGACCATCGAGTGGCTCTCGCGCCATGACTGGAAGCGTTTGAAAAAAATATTCCTGGTGCATGGCGAGGAACCGGCCCTGTTGAACCTGCAAAAAGAACTTCTGCAATTCGGCATCCCCCAGGTGGAGATCGTCCGCTACGGCGGCTCCTACGAGCTGAATTAGAACCCCTCAACGGTAAGGGATCATGGAAACAATCGATTTCAGCGGCATCGCCTGCCAGGTGCTGCGCCGCAACCGGGGCCGGGGCGTGCGCATCGCTTTCCACGGCGGCCGCCTGCAAATCGTCCTGCCCCGCAACCTGGATCCGCTGCCGATCATGAACCGGCACAAGCAGTGGATATTGAAAAAGCACGAATGGTTCCGGCGGCAGCATCTTCTAGCCGAAACATTGGAGCTCGTTTGCCGTTCGAACCAGGAATTTTTAGACTTGGTGCGGGACTTGATCAGGCGTTATGCCGGCGTTCTGGCGGCGCGGCCCTCAGGAATCGGTTTCCGCAAGATGAAAAGCAAGTGGGGGAGCTGCAATCCAAAAGGGAAGATCTGCCTGAACACCTGGCTGCAGGCCCTGCCCGACGAAGCGGTCGCCTTCGTGGTCTATCATGAGCTGGCCCACCTCAAGGTCCGCAATCACGGTCCCGATTTCAAAGCCCTGATCAGCGCCGAATTCCCCAATTACCGCGAGTTGGACAAAAAATTGCGGCTCTACAGCCTGAAAATCCTTTGAGAACCCCGTCAGCTTGACAATATCCGGGTGAATCGCTATACTTTTTGCCAATGGCAAAGGTGAAAAAAGAGAATTTCGATGATACAAAACTGTCGCTGAAAAACGAAATCATCGGCATTCTGGCCCTTTTTTCTTCCTTCTTCCTGATCTTCAGCCTGTTCAGCTTCACGCCCCTGGATCCCAGTTTTTTTCATTCCGCCCAGAGCCGGGTCGTGCACAATTTCGGCGGCCGGGTGGGGGCGGAACTAGCCACTCTGCTGTTCAACCTGTTCGGCTTCGCTTCACTGCTGTTCATCCTGATATTCCTGTTCTTGACCGCGTTTTTCCTTTTCAACCGCCGCCTTGGCCGGGCGGTCAGCAAGGGCATCGGTTTTTTCATCCTGCTGGTGGCGCTGGCATCGTTCCTGGCCAACGTCAAACCCATGATCGCCGTGGCCGGTCAGCCGGTCCATTCCGGCGGCATGGTCGGCCTGCTGCTCAATAATTTTTTCAGCGCCCAGATCAAAAGCGGTTTCGCGGCGGCGTTTTTCCTTTCGCTGCTGGGCATTTCCCTGGTGCTGATCGCCAAGGTATCGGTTAGAAATATTTTTGTATTCCTGGCGCGCCTCCTGAAAAAAGCGGCTGTCATTCTGGCGGTTTTTTTCCAAAGCCGGCTGGAAAGTATCCGCAAAAACCGCAACCGCAAAAAAGTCCAGCAAAAATACGATGAGGCCGCGGGGAATTTTGTGTTCAAAGGCCGTCAACTGCTTAAGGAAAGGGAAAAAGAGGTTGTTTTGCGCCCGGAAAAGAAAGCTCTGGTCAAAAAACCCAGCAAATTTCCCGAAGAGTCCGGAATCTTTCCGGAATTGGAGCAGGAATTTCAGCCCGGTGCCCAGTATCAGCCGCCGCCGTTGACCTACCTGGATGCTCCCAGCCGAAAAAGCCAGATCGATATCGATGAACTGGAAGAAAAAAAAATGGAACTGTCGCAGCGGCTACAGGAATTCAAGATCAACGGCGAGATCTCCGAATATACCCCCGGGCCGGTCATTACCACCTTTGAATTCGTCCCCGATGTCGGCGTCAAGGTCAAGGACGTGTCCAGCCTGACCGAGGACCTGGCCCTAGTGGTCAAAGCCCAGTATGTCCGCATCGAGCGCATTCTGGGCAAAAAAGCCATCGGCATAGAGATCCCCAACAAGAAACGTGAAACCATTCACCTACGCGAATTGCTGGAAACCGCCCAATATCAGCATTCCAGCTCGCCGCTGACCCTGGCCCTGGGCAAAACTGCCAGCGGCGATATTTTCATATCCGATTTGAAGGAAATGCCCCATTTGCTGATCGCCGGCGCCACCGGCAGCGGCAAAAGCGTGGCCATTCATTCCATTATCCTGAGCATCCTTTACAAATCCTCGCCCCAGACCGTGAAATTCATCATGATCGACCCCAAGCGCATCGAATTGGCCATTTACAACTCCCTGCCGCACCTGCTCACCCCGGTGGTGGTCAATCCCAAACTGGCCAAGAACGCCCTGGACTGGGCGGTTTTTGAAATGGAGAACCGTTACAAAAAACTGGCCACCCTGCAGGTACGCAATATCGAGCAGTACAACAAGAAGCTGGAAATGCTCATCCAATCCGAAGATGAGGACCTGGAGCAACTGGATGACAAGGAGCCCATTCCCTATATCGTGATCATCATCGATGAACTGGCCGATCTGATGATGGTCTCGGCCCGGGAGATCGAGGACAATATTCTGCGCCTGGCCCAGAAGGCCCGGGCTATCGGCATTCACCTGATCCTGGCCACCCAGCGGCCTTCCATCGACGTCATCACCGGCAGCATCAAGAATAATTTCCCCTCGCGCATCGCTTTGGCCGTCCCGTCCAAGTACGATTCGCGCACCATCATCGACCAGATCGGGGCGGAAAAGCTCCTGGGCAACGGCGACATGCTGTTCCTGCCTCCCAAGACCGCGTCCCTGATCCGCCTCCATTCAGCTTTTGTTTCGGAATCCGAGACCGTGCGCGTGGTCAACTTTCTGTCCAAGCAGGCCAAGCCCGAGTTCAACACCCAGATCATCAAGCATTCCACCAAAAAAGAGGAAGCAGGCGAAGACCAGATCATGGACGAACTGTTTTTCGACGCCGCGGAAACCATTGTCAGCACTGGCCAGGCGTCCGCTTCCTACCTGCAGAGAAAAATGAGCGTGGGCTATGCCCGCGCCGGGAGGCTGATCGACCAGCTGCAGGAAAAAGGGGTCATCTCACCGCCCAACAGCCGCAACCAGCGGGAGATCCTTATGACCATGGACGACCTGCAGAACATCAACAAAGAATAGCCGCGGCCGATTTTCCGGCGATGCACTAAATGTTTTTCCTTTCCGGGGAGTATACTATGCGGCGGCAGGAGATGCATGACTGAAAGGGAACTGATCCACAGCGCCTAGCTTGGCGATCGCGACGCTTTTGCCGGGCTCGTTTCCAGTCACGAGAAAAAGCTGCTGGCCCTGTGCTGGAACATGCTCGGCGAGCGCGAGGATGCCCGTGATGCAGCGCAGGAGGCGCTGCTGCAGGCGTTCCAGAATTTAGCGCGTTTCGAGCCCGAGCGCAGCTTCATTAAATGGCTGCTGGGCATCGGCGCCAAGCGCTGTCTGGACCATCTGCGCCGGCGGCGGAATTTCCTGAAATATATCCGGGATTTTACCCGGGAGCGGGGTGGCCCCCCTCACCGGGAACCATCAGGGCCGGCGGCGGCGCCGGTCTTGGACGAGCCGGGCGCCGGGCGGCTGCTGCAGAAGCTGTCCCCCAGGGAGCGCGCGGTGGTCTCCCTGGCGGTGTTTGAAGATTTCAGCGCCCGCGAGATCGCCATGGCGCTGGGCTGCTCGGAGAACACGGCGCGTGTTCACCTGTTCAACGCCCGTGTGAAGCTGAAAAAGGAGGTGGCCGATGGCCTGTAAGTGGTTGCGCTTTGCCTTCCGTCTTTTGCCGCTGCCGGCGTGGAGGGGTTTTCTGCTCGACCGGCACATCGACCGCTGCCCGCACTGCCAGGAAAAGGCCCTCGGAAATGAGGCCATCCGTTCCCTGGGATGGATGCCCGCTGACCTGGAGAGCGAACCGCCATTGGCCCCCTTGGCCGCCGCTTTCAGCGCCCCGGACCGCCGCCGCACCTTCCGCCTCGGCTGGAGCTATGCTTTCGGGTTTTTCCTGGCCGCGGCCATCCTCTGGGCCGCGGTCGCGATCTCGCGCATCGTTCCTCACGGGGCTTTGCCGCAAGGAACCGTTACCATAACGGAGAACGGGGCGGATGACTCCGTCTTTGCCGTCATCGAGGCGTGGATCGGCGGCGAGCCGGCCCGGCCGGTTATTTTCAAGCCCGGGCAGCCAGGGATGACGATCGTCTGGTTCGAGAAAACAAAAAATTAAACTGGAGGCTCAAGATGAAAAAGGTAGCATTTTTATTGATAACCCTGTTTTTGGCATCTTCGTTTCATGTCCGCGCCGACGTCTCTCTGAATATCAAACTGAATTTCTTCGGTCCGGCGGCAGGAAAAAGCGGGGGAGCCAGCGTGGCCACCTCGTTTTACCTCAAGTCCATGGTCCAGCGTAACCTGCAGGTCAACTTCGCCCCTGAGGCGCTTTTGGATGAGCTGCAGAAGACCTTCAATGCGCCCGGGCTCACCTTGTTGTCCAGCGGCGATCTGGTCTGGCGTTCGGGAGGCGAAGCGTCGGTGATGCAGGTTGTGCAGATCGACGGCCGGGACTATGTTTTGGTGCTGACGCCGCTACCCAAACCTGGAGCGGTGAACTTCAAGGTCGGAGTCGTGGAGGATTATAATAAAAAGAATAGCTTGACCGTACTCCTGGACACTGAGATTGTGCTGCCCGATGGCGAGGTGGCCATGCTGGGATTCCGTGACACGCAGGAAAACAGTTATTTCATCGCCTTTTATATACAGAGGCGGAACGAGGAATTCGGCAAGGAAGCCGTGCGCATAACGGGCGCCCGCAAGCCAAGGAGTATCAGTAAGGTCAAACCTGTATATCCCGAAGAGGCTCGGAAGAAGAGGATCGAGGGCCTTGTGATCCTGGAAGCCGTGATCGACAAAAACGGCAGGGTGCGGGAAACGCGCATGATCGCTACGCCCGATCCCCTGTTGACCGCCGCCGCCGAGCAAGCTGTGAAACAATGGGTTTATGAGCCCTATATCCTCAACGGCATCGCCAAGGATGTCTTGTTCACGGCCACGGTCACTTTCGCCCT
>Ga0268280_1000162_pt1 | contig 62634 bp, 88 predicted proteins | sample saktaG_9_FD_190139 | JGI IMG/M metagenome (GOLD analysis project Ga0268280, IMG submission 190139) | Saline water microbial communities from Sakinaw Lake, British Columbia, Canada - sak_2011_5_24_40m | ecosystem: Environmental > Aquatic > Non-marine Saline and Alkaline > Saline ...
CTGAGAAAGAGACTGAGAAAGAGACTGAGAAAGAACCTGTTGCTGATGCAGATGTAGATGAGCCATCTGATTGCCCTTATGACTTCGTTTTCGGTGTTGATGTTGATACTTACGATGAATGTGCCGATTGTGGAGTGAACGCCGGCTGCCTGGCCAGATTCGAAGAAATACAAGAAGAAAAAGAAGCTCGAAGAAAAGCCAGGGAAGCGGCCAAGAAGAAGGAAGAACCCGCACAAGGAAGGTCTCGCAGGAGTTCAAGATGACCAGACAAAGAAGTAGAGCTGTTGAGGAAGTGAAAGACGCCGCTTATGATGAGGAGAAAAGGGTTGACCTTGCCCTCATCAATCGGGAAGTGTGTGTCGATAAGGTAATCTCTACCGGATCGACACTTCTCGATCTCGTTATAAGTGGCGGTAGAAGGCGAGGAGGAGGGATTCCTGGTGGGATAGTTATTGAAGTGTCCGGCAGACCGGCCACTGGAAAGACTGCTCTTCTTGCTGAAATGTGTGCTTCAGCTCAAAGCCGAGGCGGGGAAGCCCGCTTTGGTGACCCTGAAGCCCGCCTCGATCAAGAATATACTCGTACATATGGTGTTAGTTTAGCGGACAATTTTGCCTACTGCCGACCTGATACTGTAGTTGAGTTATTTGATGACATATGGGAATGGTCACCAAGCAACCCTGGAGCAATTAATATCTATGCTGGTGACTCCTTAGCGGCTTTATCTACAGAAATGGAGATGGAAGAGGAGGACAAACGTGGGCAGAAAAGAGCCAAAGACTTTTCTCAAGAACTGAGAAAATCCTGTCGCATGATTGCCAAGAACAACTGGCTGATTGCCTTTTCTAATCAAGTAAGACAAGGCGATATGGGAGACACTACTCCTGGTGGAATGGCGCTGCCTTTCTATGCCTCTTTGAGAATAAGACTGACTTTTGCGAGACAGAATTCTCAGTTGATTCGAGAAATAAAAATTGGTAAAGAGGAAAAGGAAGAAACCAAAAAGAGAAGAGGAAAGGAGAAAGAAAAGAAAACAACAGCTTCAGGAGTTTATGGAATCCGAAGCGTGGCAAGGGTAATCAAAAGTTCCATCGACGTTCCCTTTGGAGAAGCCCCCATAACAATTATATTTGGTTATGGTATAGACTCCATTAGGGATGAACTGCAATATTACAAAGACATGACCGGGGAACCCTCCTACAATTGTTTTCATAAAACTTATGTATCAATGGAACAAGCTATTAGTTTCATTGAGGAGCATGATCTTGAGTTGGATCTTAAAGAAAGGACTATCAACCTTTGGGAAAGAATTCAAAAGGAACTCAAAATAGAACGGAAACCAAAAACCCGATAACGATCATCATTGACAGCAATGGGCTTGCTCACAGAGAAGCCCATAAGCTGGACAATCTTTCTTGGGATGAAAAAAAGACAGGTGTTATCTTCGGTTTCTTGAGGGAAATTCTTCGTTTGAGCAAAGCCTACAAAACTGACAAGTTCATTTTTTGTTGGGACTCTCAATTGTCATTGAGAAAAGAAGTTTACCCTGATTACAAAGGCAATAGGAAGAAAAATAAACTCGATCCTTCCATTTATACACAGTTTGATACACTAAGAATGGAAGTATTATATGAGATAGGGTTTAATAACATTTTTATTCAGGAAGGATATGAATCAGATGATCTTATTGCCTGGATAGTTATCCATTATGCAGATGATAAATTTGTGATCGTTACTTCAGATAATGATATGTACCAATTACTATTCGAAAATGAGATTCACATTTATGGTCTGCATACAAAAAAAGAATTCACAGAAAGGGACTTCGCAATAAAATATGGAATCCTTCCCAACAATTGGGTGGATGTGAAATCTATTGCTGGTTGCAAAACAGATAATGTGCAAGGAATAGCAGGTGTCGCAGTACTTACCGCAATCAAATATCTAAAAGGTGAGCTAAACAAGACAAGTGCCGCTCACAAAAAGATTGTTTCGGAAGATGGGAAGGGTGTTATTAATCGTAATAAAGGATTGGTGCATCTGCCATTAATAGGCACATCTTCTGTTTTGTTACGTGAAGACAATCTCAACATTGATGGGTTTTTAAATGTGTGCAAACGATACGGATTTTCTTCCTTCTTATATAAAGAAAATCTTTCCAAATGGAAGGAGTTGTTAATGCAATGATAAAATCCATCCACATTCGTAACTTTCAGGCGCATAAGGACACCTTATTAGAACTGCATGACGGAGTTAATGTCATTACTGGTGCAAGCGATAGTGGCAAAAGCTCTATCATTCGAGCAATTCGTTGGTCTCATGAGAACCGTCCTGCAGGGGACTCATTCAGAAATTGGGACTGTGAGGAAGAAAAGGTTTCTGTAGTGATCACTACGAAGGATAATTTAAGAATAAGTAAGTCAAGGAGCAAAACAAACAGCTATACTTTGGGAAGAAAAACATTTGATGTTTTAAAGGCTGAGGTGCCACAAGAAATTCTCGACGCCTTTGATCTGTCAGAATACAATATACGGTCTCAGCATCAACCTTATTTTCTTTTAAGTGATTCTCCCGGTGAAGTAGCAAGGAAATTAAACGAGATTGCTGGACTGGACATCATTGATAAAATTTTCAAGAATTTGAACAGTAAAATACTCGCCTCAAAAAGAGGAGTGGTTTCTCAAACCGAGACAATTAAAACACTCACGGAGGACATTGACAAGCTCTCGTATATCGACGCTGCTGACGCTGACCTATCAATTATTGAGTCTTTGCTTGTAAAAAGAGAGAAAATGCAAAAGAGAGTCGGTTCTGTAAGGAATTTAATAGAAAATATCATAGCTGTCAACGAAGAAATTGACAGATCAAAGACGTTAAGAGGTCTTGAAAAGCAAGCTAAAGAACTGAAGGAGCAAATAGCTGACCAAAGCAGCAGGAAAGGGAAACTTACCACAATAAAAACCCTTGTATCCAATATATCGACAATACGAGAAGATTTACAGACGGAATTAAACTGGTTGGAGATAGAGAAAGAGATCGCTCCTTTAAGGAAAAGAATTTCTGAGAGGAATACCAGAAAGTTAAATACAGACAAATTAAAAATCTTGCTTAAAGAAATACAGGATATTCGGAGGCAGATAATTATCCAAGAAGGAACATTCCTTGCTTTAAAAGCAGATAAAGAAGCTTTTATGAAAAAACATAAGGTGTGCCCGTTATGCGGAGGGAAATTCAAATGAAATTGTTGATAGCAGGTGATCTTCATTTATCAGAGAAACGCCCCGAACACCGAATCGATGGCTATGCAGAAACAGTTATTAACAAATTTCTATATATTCTCAACTGTGCGGAAAAAGAAGCGGACCTCATTTTATTCCCCGGAGATTTCTTCGATTCCCCAAACCCTTCTTATTCCTTCTATACAAAGGTGGTTTCTTGCGTGGGATGCTTTGCAACTCCCATTATCATCGTTTTCGGTCAGCATGATCTTCGTTTCAGAAACCCTGACAACACTGCCCTCAAAGCATTGGCAAAGTCATTCCCCAATCGCATCTTCCTTCTTGAAAACAATAATCAACAATTGTTTCACAGCCAAGTAATGATTTATGGAGCTGGTTTTAATGAAGAAGTCCCTGAGCCAGATAAAGAGCGTTTTGATGTTCTTCTCACCCACCGTATGATTATTGATGAGAAGTTGTGGGATGATCAAACTGATTACTCCTGGGGGAATCACTTCCTCAGAAAGCATAAATTTGATCTCATAATAAGTGGAGACAATCATAAAAACTTTTCCTGTCTTCATGGTGAGCGAATGTTATTCAATTGTGGTTCCATGATGCGATCATCGATTACTCAAATGGAGCACCATCCTTCAATAGTCCTTCTTGATACAGGGACGATGCTTTTTAATACAATTCCAATACCGATTCAGCCTCCAGAAGAAGTATTTGAAATGGAGCGGGTTATGAAAGAAAAAGAACGAGACGAAAAGATAACAGCCTTTATCAGTGGTTTGTCTGATCAGAAAGAAATAGGTCTTTCATTTGAGTCCAATCTGAATGCCCATTTCAGAGAAAATAAAACAAAACAAGAAATCATTGACATTATTGAGGAGTGCAAAAATGAATAATATTACAAAGGAGCTAACCAACCTTATCGAACAAGTGGATGAAGCAAAGCAAAAAGTTTCTGTTCTTCGAGGAAGGGAAGAGGAAAGTCTGAAAAGATTAAAGGAGGAACTCGGCTCCGACTCAGTTGAAAAAGCCAGCAAGTGGCTCGGTAAGGAAGAAACAGACATTGAAAAGATTGATAAGGATATTACACAGAAATTCGAGGAGCTGAAGGAGAATTATGCATGGTAAGAAGCTCGGACTTGGAGATGCTCCGAAAACATATTGAGAGGAAGAAGGGGGAGCAAAGCCTCTTGCTCTCTCAAAAGAAAGAGGCTGAAAAGAAGAAAACCTCTCTCGAAGAATACTATGAAAATACTTTAAATGCCCGAATAGTGGTTCAACTTGTTGCGGAGGGCACTCAGAAGCATCTCGAATACCAAATCAGCTCCCTTGTTTCTGCGGCACTCGCATCTGTCTTCCCTGACCCATATACATTTGAGCTACGTTTTGTGCAGAGAAGGAATAAAACAGAAGCGGACATGATCTTCATTAAGAATGGAAATGAAACTGATGACATCCTTAATTCAGGTGGGGGTGGAGTTGCTGATATATCAGCAAATATCTCTCTACCATTTGCTCTTTGGTCCATAAAGAAAACAAGACCTTTCTTTCTTATTGATGAACCAACTAAATATCTGCACAATCCTCTTTATCAAGAGAAGGCTTCCGCAATGATAAAAGAAGTGTCTAAACAACTTAGGATACAAATTCTAATGGTGTCTGATCAAGACAGTATTATCAAATCCGCAGACAGAGTATTTGTGTGTGAGAATAAAAAAGGGGTTGCTTATGTCACCCAAAAGGAGAATTTGTAATGGTTGTCAAACAAGTCATTCGGAATAAAAGACAAGGGAGAGCTGTTCAAAGCAAGATGGCTAAAAGACTTGGTGGAAAATCTGTCGGGACAATTGAAGGTCAGGATATTGAGCATTCTGTATTCTCAGTGGAAGTAAAACACCGCAAGAAATTTGTGGGCAACACCTTTATGAATCAAGCTGTAAAGAACTGCCCGAAAGGCAAAGTCCCTCTTGTCATTGTACATGAACTCAATCAGCGATTTGATAAGTCCCTGGTAATGATACGTCTCAAGGATTGGGAGGATTGGTATGGTAAATTTGAAATAAAGGAGGAAAAGAAAGATGTCTAAAGATGAGATACAGCCCGCAAGTAAAGAAGAAGTGCTTTACAGAGCACATCAAGAAAGATATATCGGACTGGAACAGGCGGGAGAAATCAAAGTCTTCATCGAGGGCTGGAGAACGAGATTTGCCAAACTTCAAAACTGGATATTGATTATCTTCTTGCTGGGCATACTTACAGGAGGAACCATTTCTTATTATGTGTTCCAAGCAGAACTCAATAAAGCTACCCGTATTGGTGGTATGATCATCAACGATTTACCTTACAATGTGACGAAGAGGTTGTTGTAAAGATATGAAGAAACTTAAAACACCAGATTTGAAAGTTAAGACGTATCCTCACAAAGTCATATACTTTTGTGATCCGATGCACACTTTAGGTATTAAAACAGACAAAGAGGAATACAAAAAGATGGTTGCATTTCCTCTTGAAACAGCCGGTATCAAATTCAAGAATGTGAAATGCACAATTGACTCCAGTGTGCTGGAGGAAATGTGTGATGTTTTCTTTTTTGATTGGGGAGGAATGTCTCTTGGAAATTCCTGCCTTGAAGGATTTTCAAGAGAAATCAGAAGGCTGGCAGAGGATAGACCGAATACCTATTATGTTATGACCTCCGCTTTTACAAGACAAGCAATGGAAGATGCAATTGAAGATTTCGGAACAGACAGGCCTGTAAATCTATTTCTTGATCTTGACGACTTTATTTCCTTTTTCAAGAAAATGGAAGGTAGTGCATGAAACGTAAACGAAAACTCGATCCAAAAATAATCCGTGTCGGTGATCAGGTCAAAATCATCATTCCTGATTTCTTTGAAGCCTGTCGTTATGATAATAACATCATAACAAAGACTGAAGAGGTAGTAGAACAGCATGGCAAGGAAATTCGGGACTTCATACATAAAATGACAGTTGGTGGGTCAGTGCCAGTGTTGTTTGGTTATCTTATACCAATGAGTGTAAAGAGTGAAAATTATCCTTACAAAAAGGAGGAGAAATGAACCGACAAGAACATTTAGAATGTTGTAAAAAAAGAGCATTGGAATACGTAGACCGAGGTTGTGTGCAAGAGGCTTTTGCTTCAATGGCATCTGATCTTAGAAAACATCCTGAGACAGAAAAACATTCTGGAATAGAATTGGGTTTAATGCATTTGCTGTTTGGAACAATTAAAACTCCAGAACAAATGCGTAAATTCATAGAAGGGTTTAGATGACTGATTTAAAGAGAGCAATGTAAGGATTCTGGCATCAAAGTGATGAAGAATTATGGATTGAAGCAAAGAATGTGGAGAAGGTGATAATATGAGAAATTGCAATGTGAATAATTGTGATGAGCCAGGAATTATTGATAATTGCTGTTATGATCATGCTATAATATGCAGGTCATGTCAAGATAACCCTGCTCATCCCGAAGTAGGATTATGTGCAGAATGTTTGGAGGAGGCTAAAAATGAAAACAACAAAACTTCTGATAACAACGGTTTTGATCGTCCTTAATCTGGCGATCTTGTTTCAGACAAATAGACTGGCGATTGCTATTGCAACAAATGAACCTGATCAGAGAATTGAGCAATGCCTTGAAAGAGTAGGTGTTCCAGAAGGAAGAACGGAGAGGATTGCAGAAGGTGTTCGTCTTGCCGCAAATCACCATGATCTATCACCGGAATTTCTCATAGCATTGGCCTTTACTGAATCAAGTTTCAAAGAGAGAGCAATCTCCTCTAAGAATTATAAAGGTTATTTGCAGATACCTCATGCTTTATGGGAACCTGCTGAGAACTTTCTTGTTGGTGCACGTATCATGAAAGAAAAATTAGAGATGGCAAGAGGAAATGTCAGAAAGGCTATCATTCTATACAAAGGTTGGCCTGTAGATAGTCCAAGAGGAATTTACGAAGCAAACAAAGTCCTCCGACTTTATAATCGGTTGTTGAAGGCATAATATTATGGCGGGGATAGCTGAAGAGTATAGATGCTATAGGCAGATTTAAGGGATACGGTGCTCGGCCAACAGTTCTGTTAAGGAAGTGAAAATCCCATGCAGGTATCGAATCCTGCTCCCCGCCACCTTTAATGAACAGTAGAAAGTGAGGAAGTAATGAAGGTGCATTATTTTGAACAGGAAGAACCAGATCGGGATGATATATTTCTGAAGATGGCAAAAGGACAGGGATACGTTCCTGAAGCGTGTAAACTTGGCGGCCAAACTGTTATGGGATTAGTAAATAAAGGAGTCGATCCCTGTAATGGATGTAATTGTCCGCGAGAAAAATGTGGAGGGCGTAAATGAAAGAAGAACTTAAAATCCTGTCCAGATCAAAGGTGCAGAGGTTTATTAATCGGAGAGGACCATGAGTAAATTTAAACCATTAAAGTATTGTGCGAACGGAGACGGCAATCCAGTTTGTCCGCCATCAAAAGTTATCTGCCGCAAATGCCTCGATAAAATATCATCTACCCTTCAAGAGATGGTTGACGAAATGAGGCACGAGAGGGAGGCAAACCAGGAAAGCCATGACTAAAAAAGAGCTTCAAAAATCACGCGATTATCTGCTTCAAGATCGGCAACATATGTTGCATTGCTTGGGGATCATAAGAACAATTCTTATCCCTAACTGTAAACATGATGGAGTTGCTCCAGAAGCTGTTGTTGCTGCCGTTTTGAGAGCAGAAGAGATAGGAAACATAAAGCCTTTTACTGAACTCCAGATAAGGGAGTGGCAACAAAGTATAGGTCAAGAAATTATCAAAAACATTGCGGAGGCAATCCATGAATAAACACACCGACCTTGAATTGACGCGCATATGCTCGGAGTGGTTGGGTTGGAAAAGGGGATTTGGCACCCTGCGTATTGGAGGAAAAGATTTTAGCGATAAATACTGGTGGGACAAAAATAAAAAGATTGTCGCTGCTTTTGATCCCCTCTACAATGACAATGACCTATGGAAAAGGGTTATCCCAAAATTGCCCAAAAGATACGTCGTTTGCATTTGCGGCGGAACATATGACCTATACGATTCGGAAAGCAAATGCCCGATACCGTCAAGGGGCGATGTGAGCAACCTCCCCCGCGCCATTCTTGAGCTTGTGGCGGAGATTGCAGAAAAGGAGGCGAAAGATGAAAATCATCCAAAAGATTCTTGAAAAACTCTTGCCCATCAAGCAGATTCCTTTATGGGCAAGATATGGATCGGTTTATAAAGGAAATATGCATCAGCCAAGACAGATGTTCTCGTTTGATCCACAGGAGAGGTTTAGTCATATTCAATTCGAGGAGAGATCAATAAAATAAGATTGACAGTAATTGTTACATAGGACAGTTACATGGAGGATGGGCATGGCGAAGAGAACATCCGTTGTACATTGCAAGAAAGATCCTTATGATATTTATATTGGCAGACCTTCTCCGTGGGGGAATCCTTTTATTGAGGGAAGGCATGGAGATAGAGCAAAAGTTATAGAGAAATTTCATCGCCATGCAGCAAAAGACCCATTTATTATAAGCAATCTCTACCTATTGAAAGGCAAAGTGCTTGGCTGCTGGTGCAAGCCCAAACCATGTCACGGGGACGTTTTAGCTGCTATGGTTTATATGACTTGTGCCAATTGTGAAAGCAATCTGAAATGTGAGACCGCTTTCGATTGGTATAATACAAACGATGCTTGTCTGATGGAGAAATGAGATGGTAAGACAATGTATATTCATGTATGAAATAAAGACCTTATTTTTTACTTTTATGCTTTCATTTAGTTGTATAATCTTAATTCCTTTTGGGATTAATCCGTTTCTTGGGCTTCCTATAAGTTTGTTGTCAGGATTAATTTACCTTAAATGTCGCAGGAAGTTAATGTATAAAATATATACGCAACAAGAAATAAAAAATTTACAAGGAAGTATTTGGGCGTAAATATAAAGAGGAGAAAGGAAATGTTTAAAAAATGGTTCTCTAAAAAGAAAGAAGAAAAGACTCCTGCAGAAAGCAATCAGAAACCAGAATGGGAAGTGAAATGAAAAATACAATTTTTAATTCCGACGAGTGCCAAGCTTTGCTTGATTTAATTGATAAAGTAGGAGACAATACACCTTGGCCTCTTTTAACAGATGAAGAACATGTGGTGTATAATAAACTTAAAAAGGCTGGAGCGTTCTACGTTCCAAAAAAGCAATTATAAAGAAAGCGTTGGAGAAGCGAAGAGTTATGAGTACAGAATGGTTATGTATTAAAGATTATGAAGAAATGTGTAAACAAGAAGGGAAGGAATATGAAGTCAAGACAATCCCTAATTGGTTTGACTTCCCTTGCATAATTTGTGGAGAAATGAAATGATAATTAATGTTGAGGGAGACATAATTGCACCTGATGGCAATATTTATGCTTTATGGTCTTTTATGGGCAAAATGTCAATACTTGAATACTTGTACATACTGGCTGGCTTTCAAAAAGAAATGTCTCCTTTTCCTTTACAAATTAATATGCCTTGCGGGAAGGAATATCATTATGAAAGTGAAGCAAGTATTCCATCTAAATCTATACCTTGTAGATGTGGCGACGAAACCCATTACGTTTTCAAATATTTTCATAATTAAAGGAGGAACAAATGAAAGAGTTTTATTATTATTTCAGAGACAAAGACAGGCATCCAAGAATCACCGTTTGCCTGATTGAGAATGGTAGTTGTTATCATCGAGGGATTTCATTATGCTCTTTCTCCGAGAAAGAATTATCTAAAGAAAGAGGACGAAGGACGGCAAGAAGCCGAGCGATTCGAGCAATGTATACTTTCTCAAATTCATCTCCGGCGTTAAGAAAGGAGTCCCATGAAGTTTTGAAGGCGTGTAATGTGCCTTTTGGTCTTTTTGTACCTTATGAAGAATTCAAAAGCATGTACAAAGTAGAGCTAACACCATTCGAACAGAAACTGGTGGATTATGGCAAAGAAAAGTCTGTATGACGAACTTGGCGTCAAAAAAGACGCCTCAAAAGAGGAGATCAAGAAAAAGTTTCGCAAGTTGGCAAAGCGATTCCACCCTGATGTAAACGGTGGTAGTGGTGAGAAATTCAAAAAGCTAACAGAAGCGTATAAAATCTTGATCTCAGACGATCTCAGGGCGCACTACGACGCAACTGGGGAACAAAGAAAACGAGATGATCCTGGGAAGGTATATGTAACTGCACTGAATATGTTTGCTTCATTATTTTTAAGCCTGGCGGAGGAGGATATGGATGGCGAAACAGATTATATAAGGAGTATAAGAGAATCTTGTAAAAGCTCCCTCATTCTGACAGACAAAGAAATAACAAAGGCCACAAAAAAAATAAAAAAATGGGAAGACTTAAAGGACAGAATAGTGTATAAAGGAAAGACGACAAACATCCTTGCAGATCATATTGATGAGAAAATCCGTGCCTTACACCTCGCCATATCAGATACCAATCTTGATATTAAAATAATGAGGAAGGTTCTGGAAATAATAGAGGAATATGAAGTGATGCAGCCAGAAATGATTTTTGCTCAAATAGCTTCTATCCCATTTCAGCCATATGCACACGGAAGATCCATATTTGAAGACATATTTAAAGACTACAAAGTGAGCTGAATAAAAAGCTCATCTTATAAAAGGAGGGATTAATGATCAAAATTCTTTTGGTTGGAGACCATCCGGAAGGACCAACAGGTAATGCTCACATGATGCATGGTATAGCAAGCCAGATAGACCCGGAGAAATTTCAAGTAGCTATATTAGCGATAAACCCAAGGCTGGCCATTACATCTGAACGAACTTTTGAACATTCCAAATGGCCTATCCTGGATGTTCATTCCGTGACAAACCCTTGTGCATGGGAGCATTCTCTTATTGGATTGGTTGCCGGCAAGCAACCAATTGATATTGTCTTGTTTGTCGGATTGGATATATGGATGTTTGCTTTTACTTTATCTTCTTTGGTTGAGATAAAAAAGAAAAGAAAGATTATAATTGCATCCTTATTTCCATACGAATTTTATTCGGTGAAAAAAGAATGGCTCGATTGGTTAGCTATGATAGATATTCCTCTTGTTTATTCAGAATTTGGCTTTAATAAATTAAAGCCTTTCGTAAATAAAGTGCAATACTTTCGTCCTCCCCTATTCGACGCAAAACAATTTCTTCCTTTCTCGAAAGAGAAACGATTTGAGGCAAGGAAAAAGCTGTTTAAGTCTATCAATGATGAAAACTTTGTCTTTGGGTTTTTCGGCAATAATCAGTATAGAAAGGATCCACAAAGAGTAATACGTTCCTTTTTCCAGACAAAACAAATATGCCCAAACAATAAATTATACCTGCATACAGAAGTAACCACAGGCCCATTTAATATACCAAGATACTTAAAAGACTGCGGAAATCAACTTGGAGACGTGTTTATTAAAAAACAAAAATATCAATATGATACCACAGCTATGGTAGAGATGTATAATGCTGTGGATTGTCTTGTGAGTGCCTCCTGGCAGGAGGGATTAAGTTGGACGATCTTAGAAGCCATGCTATGCGGAACTCCTGTTGTGGCAGCAAACAATACAGCACACATTGAACTTTTAAAAGGTGGTGCAGGGTTGCCTGTAAAATGTGACGAGCTTGCTTACCTACCAATTGATATGGGAGAAAACTGCACTTATATTGAAACATACGCTTGCAACCCAGACTCCCTGACAAAAGCCATGTTAAAAGTAATGAAACCAAAGGTAAGAGAAGGTTTAATAAAACGGGGATTTGAACGAGCCCGTGAATGGTTAGCAGGGGTGGGAGACATAAATGATGTCTTTATAAAAGCCATCGAATCTTCTCAGACAAACATCTCTGAAAAAACAAAGAAAGAGATAGGGATAAAAACTGAAAGGAAGAAAGAAGTTTTATTCGCTCAATACTCTTCCGCAGGTGATGTTTTAATGACAACAAGAGCATTAAAAGGCATTAAAGAAATGTTTAAAGGACTACCATTGACCTATATGACTTCTCCTCAATACATGGACATTTTGATTCACAATCCTCACATTGATAAAATAAGGTCATGGAACGAAAAAGCATTCAATGAATATGAATTTGTTTTGAATCCACATGGTGACAGAATTGGTCCTGGTCATTGGGGGAGAAACAGTAATTCCCTTCTTTCTGATTTCTATTGGAAGATATTGATGGTGCAGCCCTGTGACTTTTTTATTGAGAAAGTGATGCCTCCTCAAAATATTTCCCTTTCAATTACTACAGCAAGGAAACCAATTCTTATTCTTCATACTACAGGAGGGGATGCTGAATTTCGAACATACAAATATATGGTTGACATAGCCGAAGCAACCAAAGAAAAATACTTTACTGTTCAGGTAGGTGCGGCAACCGACTATCCTGCAGGTTCACAACTTGATCTAAGAGGAGCTTTGTCCTTCAGGGAATCTGCTTGGGTTGTAAGTAAAGCCGAGTTAGCAGTCACAGTAGATTCCTTCATCAGTCATTTATGTGGGGCTTTAGGAGTGTCCCAAGTTTGTTTATTTGGTTGTGGTAATTGTAATGTGGTGAGACCGAATCAAATGAATGGCATTCTTACTTGCATGGTAATTGATTATGTGAACGATTGCTTAGGACTTGGTCCTTGCTCTGCATCAGTAAGAAACTGCCCTCTCCCTTGTACAGGGCGGCACAATCCTAAATCTGTGCTAAAGGAAATCGAGGAGATAGAAAAAGATTTGGCGAAACAGAAGAGAATGGAATAATATATATGAATAAAGGAGGAGCGATGAAGAAACTGGTTGTGGCATCAAATATGTTTAATGAACACCATCAATTAGAGGAATGGTTTGCTTTTGTAAAGCAGATCGCGGATGCCGGCATTGTTATTGTAGACACAGGTTCTACTGATGGAACAATCGAATATGCCAGAGAACAAGGAGCCGTCGTCATTATTGACGACATTATTCTGCGTGAGGGATATGGACCAGCTCGTAATCACCTACGAGAAATGTCAATAATACATTTCCCCAAAGCTCATTGGATGATCTATCTCGATGGCGATGAGAGAATTCTTGAAAAGGATTTCCACAATCTTCGTTTTACAAAAGATTATCTGATTGATGCTTTTGACGTGGTAGCTCTTCCACGTGTCGATTGGATGAACAAAGAAATGACTGAAGCGGCAAAAGACTGGCGAGTATACCCAGACTGGCAGGCTCGCATGTCAAGATTAAATAGTGGAGTAAAATATATTCGGAGACTCCACGAACAGATTGAAGGCCATAAAGCCATATATACAAATCTGAATCTGCCCAAGATCAATCATTTCCACCGCTCAGCAGGGAAAGAAACAAGGGATCGGATAGGGCGTATCTGTGCGAAGTTGCACGCAGAGGATCAAGATTATGGGCATACTTATCCAAAGCATCCCAAAGAGGATTTATATTATGAACAGTATAAAAAAGAAGGATTGTAATGCTCCTAATTGCAACAGAAGCTCCTTTAGGCACAGTTTGTACTGTGAGCGTCACAATAAACAGTTGAAACTGTTCGGTAGGATACGCACGGAATTTGTTAGAAGCAAAAAAGAACCTAATGAAATTATTGTGGAACAAAACATAGGAAGGATTCTTTTGTATAATGAATTTGGTGAGGTAATAAAAGAAACAATAATTGATATTAATCAGATTGACAAAGTAAAAAAATATAAATGGACTTTTGATGGGAGGTATGCCATAAACATAAATAATAGACTGTATCTACACCATCTCATTTTCAACTTTCAAAAAGAAAAGGGAAGGTTTATTGATCATAAAAACGGAAATGGTCTTGATAATCGATTATCCAATTTGAGATCATGTACACAGGCCCAAAATTTATGGAATAGAACATATCAGATAAATAATAAAATAGGATATAAAGGTGTTTCCTGGTGCAACAAGAGAAACAAATGGAGGGTAGCAATTTCGTTTAATGACACTTACAAACACATAGGATACTTCCATACAATTAAAGAGGCTGTAGAGGCACACAGAAAAGCCTGTATCCAGTATCATGGAAAGTTTGCTTATCCTGAACATCATAAAGAAGCGGAGTACGCTGAATATGGAGGAATGAAATGAAAAAAGAAGATTTCGTAAATTTTATAAAAAAAACATTAAAAGCAGTAGAAAATGATGACTCCGCAGAAGGAAGCATTAGATACGAATGGGGGAAAGAAAGAGACCTCTATAATGTCAATGCCTTTGTCCGAGTGGGTAACTCAATGGGTCAAGGAGGTTGTGTGCTTGTTAATGAAAAATTGAGGGACGATCCTCCGCAAGGACCAGAAGAAATTGAGGAAAGCAGCGATGCCGTAACAGAATGTGGAGATAAGTAAAAGGAGCTTGAAATGGCAGAAGGCGTCCACCGCATTACAGAAGAAAGGGAACGCTTCCTGAAGGAAGGATTAAAATGATCCAGGAAATCCCGGAAGAAACAAAGTATTTCTTTCTTGAAAGTGTCTGGAAAGATTACTTCCGATACAAAATGGAAGATATGAAAATGATAAGGTTTGGTTGGGAGGGAGAAGATAAGAATCTGAAAGCCTTCAATAGTAAAAAAGAGTATATAGAATGGTATTGCTTTCATCCAAAAGCACCAGAGCCTTATAGAGATTTTGGTTTCTATACTCGTGAGCTGACAGCATTATCAAATTTTATGCGACCAAAAGTAATCGTTGAGATTGGCACGGGTCTTGGAGCAGGTACTTTTCTTCTTTATCACTTGAATCCAGATGCCCATCTAATCACAATAGACAGAAAGCAATTCCAGAAAGCCCCTGAGAACATGGTATTTCAAACAGGTGATCTTGCTATAATTAATGGTATTCCTTACAATTTTATATGGGGGAATTCGTCCTCTGCTATCATAACAAAGAAATTCAATCTGTGCTTCATTGACGGAGATCATTCTTTTGCAGCCGTTTGGGAAGACAGTTTATGGGCTTGGGAAAACAAGGACGAGGACAACTTTGTAATTATTTGGCATGACTTTCGTGAGGACAACCCTGAGTTTGAAGGATTAAGGAAGGCAATAAAGTTGTTTTCTGAATGGGCAAATATTGACATTCATAAATTGAAAGACAGCTCAACGGCGTGGTGCTACAGGAGATCAGAATGAAAAGAATACCAATCTTAATCCTGTGCATTGGTGAGCAAGGAGCAAGTGTCTTGTCAAAGACTTTTAATTTATGTGGAATGTCCTTGGGCAATGAAAAAACATATTGGCACCCTGAATACAATACCCCAAATTGGGAGCACTCTTATGTAACTGCAATAATGGCTTGGGTGCATCAACGACCAAAAGAAGAATGGCAGTTGGCGTTAAGAAAAGTTCTTCAATCTTACAAAGCAGAAGCCGAAAATGAAAACTGGAAATGTTATGGAATAAAAACGTCAAGCGGTATCTGCAATTCAAAATGGGGAATGGGAGTGAGTGATATTCTCAAGGAAGAATGGCCAGACGCTCTTTATTTTAGTGTGCTAAGAAGACCTAACGTAAATCACCCTGATGCAAATGATCATTGGAACAGTGTTTGGGTAGGAAGAAAAGGAATCGTTGATAGAGGAGGAGTGTTTGTTCTTTTTCCAGATGCTTGGCTGGACGGAACAATACAAAAGGTTATTGAGGCCTCAGGCCTTGTCTGGAAAGAAGAAGCCATCTCTGCATTTGAAAAAAGAGAAGCGGAAACTCCTTTGCCTACTATTGAAGAAGAAAAAGTATATTATGATATTTATCCCATAGAGAAAGAGCAAAGGGATTACTTATGGAATAAAAACAAAGAAAACTTCCAGAGGATGAAGGAAATGAAATGAAATACCCATTTGATTACTGTATAATTGCTATAAATGAGGTGAAACCTTTTGTAAAACTTCAGCTGGAGAGTCTGGTCAAACCTAATCCAAGATTCAACATTGCTGGAGGATGCTCTTATAAGGACTTTGCCTCTTTTCATATTGTTGATAAAGGCACAAAAGATGGAGTTGTGGATTATTGCAAAAAAACGATTCCGTCCATTGTAATCCATGAATTGGATTACTACTCTCCACAAAACAAAAATTGTAGTGTGCGAGATTCTTTCTGGCAATGGGATTTAGCTTATTCTATTCAACACGCCATCGAAAATTGTGGAACCTCAGATTGGATTTTGATAATGCATCCAGACATTGTGTATTGGGATTCAAAAAAGTATTTCGATGGATTGTGGGGAATGACTGGAAACGATGTTGGTCAAGTATGGGAAGGGGGGGTTATTCTTACTAATAGAGAAGCCTATTATCAATCCCATTTAGGATTTTGGCCATTGTTCGAATCCACCATATACACAAATAAAGAAACAAATGCAAAATATCTTATCCACAACCGTGATGAAAGGAAACAAGAGGATTCTCTTCGTATTCAAGGAATAGAAGCAGGGGAGCTTTTCTTAATTGAATTACTTCTTTTAGGCTGGAGAACACCAATAGTCCCTTATAAAATTTCCAGAAATAAAGAGCACACAGCCCAAAGCACAGGTCATGATATTGGCCCTGCACAAGCTGAATTGTGGAACAACAAGATTAATCTTTTAAAGGAACGATTGGCTTATTATGGAGGCGTGTAATGAGTGAAGGCGTATATAGAATCACTCAGGAATTTGAAGAAGCTTTGGCCAGATACACAGGGTCTGCTTATGCTGTTACAATTGATAATCAAAGCAATGCTTTATTTCTTGCTCTAATATACACTGGTATAGAGGGAAAGGTAATAACTATCCCTTCAAGAACATATCCTTCCGTCCCTTGTGCAATAATACATGCTGGAGGAAAGGTCAAATTTTATGCATCTGAAAAGGGCACTTTAAAAGGAGAGTACCAGCTCGTTGGCTCGAATGTATGGGATTCTGCTTTACGATTTACACATAATATGTATAGACCAGGACAATTACAATGCCTGTCGTTTACTGGTCCTTATAAACACTTGAAGCTTGGAAAAGGAGGAGCGATTCTAACGGACAATGTTGATGCTTGGCGATGGCTTAAAAGAGCCAGGTTTTCTGGAAGAAGAGAATGCTCCTACCATGAAGATCATTTTGATATGCTGGGATGGAATTATTATCTTATGCCAGAGATAGCAGCCAGAGGATTGTTGTTGATGAATCAATTTTATGATATAGAAGGAAATCCAAAGAATAACGATGATCTTGAGCTTCCTTATCCTGATCTTAGCAAATTTTCAATTTACACAGATTCCAATAGGACAGAAAAATGACATTTGAAGAATGCTTACTCTTATGGAAAGAATTTGAAGGTCAAACAGATCCTACAGAAGGGGTTGAATTGTATAATGCTGTTATAAATACGCCTCCTGGCGCCGTTGTGGAAGTAGGCTCTGCTTCAGGTGGTACTACTATCATCTTAATAAAAGCTGCGGAACTTGTTGGCAAAATGGTTTATTCCATTGATATTTATCCAGAAGAGTTAGAAGGGAAAGCCCTGCATTGTCCTCCTGGATTAATGAGGGCATTAAAGGACAAATTCAAAAAGAATATCTTAAATGGTGATTATAAAAACATCATCCAATTCAATACAGACGTAAAAGGAAGTATTAGCAAATTGCCTAAAGAACTCTCCGTTGTGTTTATTGATGGGTGCCATGAGTTTTCTTTCGTTCAAGAGGAGTTTAATCTGCTTTATCCATTAGTGATTGCTGGAGGATGGATTTTCATTCACGATACGACATGGGAACTTGGTCAAATATCTCTCACAGAAGAAACGGCTTTAAAACAAGTTTGGCATAGAATCAACAAGGAATTGTTTTCAGAAATAAAAAAGGAAGGATCCATGTTCTGCGGAAGGAAATGACATGAAACTTGGAATAATGCAACCTTATTTTTTGCCTTATATTGGTTATTTTCAATTAATGAATGCTGTTGATGAATTTGTTATTTATGACAACATTCAATACACAAAGAAGGGCTGGATAAATAGGAACAGAATCTTGGTGAATGGTAAAGCCAGTTACATTACTCTGCCTATCAAGAAAGATTCTGACCATTTGAATATAGTAGAGAGACGATTGGCTGATGATGGAAAGGAAAGGATAAAACTGATTCGTAGAATAGACAATTTATATCACAAAGCTCCGAAGTTTAAATCAGTCTTTCCTTTAATCGAGGCGATCATATTGTTTAACACCAATAATTTATTTGGGTTTTTGCTCCATTCTCTCTATCAAACAAAATTCTATTTAGGAATATTAACTCCTCTTGTAATATCCTCAACGATTACTATTGATCATTCTTTAAAGTCTGAGGAAAAAGTTATTAGTATCTGTAGGAGCAGAGAAGCAAAAATTTATATAAATGCCATAGGAGGAACCAGCTTATACAAAAAAGAAAATTTTGAGAAGGAAAGAATTGCTTTGAGGTTTATAAAGTCTGATCATATCGAATACAAACAGTTTGATAATCCATTCATGCCTGCTCTTTCTATAATAGATGTTATGATGTTCAACCCAAGAGAAAAAATAGCTGAGTATTTGTCCAAATACACATTGATCGGAGCAGATAATGAGTAAACCTACCCTGCTGATTAATTTGTCCATAGCAAAAGAATCTACCACACAAAACTTCGTGATGCCCATAGGTATTTTATCATTAATTTCTTATCTTATCTCTCAAGGAGAGCATGTAGATTTTATAGATTTGAATGTGGACAAAGATGTTGATAAACGTCTAAATGAAGAACCAGAAATAGTCGGACTGAGTGTTATGGTGGCTGGGCAATTCAATCAGGCATACGAGATTTGTAAAAAAATAAAGCAAAGAAACACCAAAACATTAACAGTAATGGGAGGCGCACACGTTTCCCAGTTTTCCAAAGACATAAAGAAAAATTGTAAAGAGGTTGACTTTGTTATAGAAGGAGAAGGAGAAAATAAGTTACTGAATTTAATTAGAAATGGATTAGTAAATCAAGCTGCATACATAAAAGACCTTGACAACCTGCCTTGGCCAGCATATCATCTATTAAACTTTAAGGACTATAGAAGAGATTACTCCACTTGGAACAACCCATACAATGCAGATTTAGGAATCCGAGTTCCTATTATTACAAGCAGAGGTTGCCCAAAAGGATGTAATTTCTGTTCAGTCAAAAACCATATGGGCACAAAATATCGGTACATGAACAGCTACAACGTCGTTAATCTACTTCAATGGCTGCATGAGAAGTATGGAGTAATATATTTTGCCTTTTATGATGCCAATTTTTCGTGCAAGCCAAATAGAATCATAGAAATCTGCAACGAGATAAAACGAAGAGGGCTGAAATTTTATTTGGATCTTCCAACAGGAATACCAATAGATAGATTTGCAATCCCTTTAATTGAAGCTCTTGTAGAAGTTGGATTAATCCGCATCACATTATCGGTAGAATCAGGGGACTCTGTTATTCGTAATAAAGTTATGAAGAAACATTCAAACCAAAATGATATTTTTGCCATAATTGATGCTATTCACAAATACAAACATCTCTACTTACTGACTGATTTCATAATAGGTATGCCTGAAGATACAGCAGGGTCTTTAAACAACACCTGTGATTTAGTATCCTCTTTAAATGTAGATGATATAACTATATCAATTGCCACTCCATATCCAGGAACACCTTTATACGATCAATGTATTAAAGACAATTTATTCTTACCAGAAATAAATCCTCAAGATTTTTATAAAGATGAGGAATACTCCCATTCTAATATCAACAGGTTCACTATCAAACCATATGCCATGACCAGAGAAGAATTGATTTTTTATAGAGATAAAATGCTATCATTAAAAGAGAGGAAGTTATGTACAACAAAGACATAATAAATTTAATGTATATAGAACAAGGATGTATTCCAAATATTGATGAATACCTAACAAAAATACTAAACCACGCCTCCTTCATTATTGATTACGATGAAAAAATATGCCGGGGATTTATAGCCTATTATTGCAATAAGAACCTTGCGAAAGTATACATAACTATGGTTCTTGTAAGGGCGCAATATAGAGGATTAGGAATAGGCAAAGGATTAGTGGAATTCGTTCTAAACACTACACAACGGAACAAAGAATTCCTATCTTGCGAGCTTGAAGTGGATGATAAAAATGAGGTTGCTTACAATATGTACAAATCAATGGGTTTTAAAATAACAAAAATCACTCCAGATAAGACACAAATGGAGAAAAGATACAATCAGGAGGAAATATGAAAGAAGAAACGTACACATCGACAGGACTCAAAATTCTTCATCATCCCGATGCGCTGAGATTAGCACAGAAAAAGATGGCTAAACCAATATCTTTGCAAATCTCTCCGACTTCCCGATGTAATTTAAGCTGTGTTTTCTGCTCCAATGTTAATAGAGGAAAAGACGAACAGTTGCCCTTTGATGTTATCAAAACTCTTCTACGACGACTTTGTTATTTAGGAGCGAAGACCGTTGAATGGACAGGGGGTGGAGACCCAACATTATACCCCGAAATCAACGAAGTGATTGATATAGCCTATTCTATGGGTTTAAAACAAGGATTTATTACAAATGGGGTAGCTGTGGCTAAGAATCTTAAAAGAACATCATTAAAGCATCTTCATTGGTTGAGAATTTCCTTAAACTGCCTGGACTATGTTGATGATATTGAAATACCAAAAATTAAAGGGACGTTAGGATTCAGCTATGTCATGAATACAGAGACGTGCCCAAACACAATCAAAAAGCTCATAGAGTATGGGAAGAAGCACAAACCTGCGTATATCCGAATTGTTCCGAATTGCCTTGCCACAGACGAAGAGCAGCTTTATAATAACAAAGTGCTTTCGGAAATGGTTGATGACTGGGGACATCCTTTCTTTTATCAAGCGAAACTGTTTGAAAGACCTGAGCGATGTTGGTGGGGGTATTTTAAACCCTTTGTCCTTCATGATGGATGGGTCTACCGCTGTTCCTCTGTTGTATTGAATCTTGACGCTGAGCGTAAATTTGATGAGAAATATAGATGGTGTACTGTTGAAGAACTTCCTGATATGTACCTATCAAAAATGATTCCATTCGATCCCGAACCGTGTTCACATTGTGTATTTTCCAATCAAAATAATTTAATTGATGGAGTTGTTAATCCTAATGGACAAGAAGATTTCATATAAAATAAGAACAAAATTTGACCCGAATGAAATCCTTATCGAGGGTCTTATTTGCAGGATGAAATTATACAACTCCAAGAATGAAGAGATAGCAGAAACGATCTTTGATATACAGCATATTAAAAAAATAGGTGCTCTTAAATGGTATTTGTGTAAAACAGGATATGCTACCAATTTAAAAACAAGAAAGAGAATGCATCAACTGATCCTGCCTTGCCCCAGAGGAGTTGAGGTAGACCATAAAGACAGAAATAAACTTAATAATAAAAGAAACAATTTACGATATGCTTCAAAATCACAGCAAGGACAAAATAGAGGTCCAAATAGAAACAGTCAATCAGGAATAAAAGGAGTATGGGAACTTCCAAATGGGAAATGGTCTTCTCAAATCACCTGTAATAAGAAAAGATATGTCCTGGGGGATTTCTTAACAAAAGAGGAGGCTGCCCAAGCTTATAATGAAAAGGCTCTCTTACTCTTTGGAAAATTTGCAAGTGTAAATAAAGAAGGAGGACATAATGAATAAAAAGTTTGATCAATTACTACAACGGATTCCTTTTTACAAACTTAACTTTCTGTCTGGTTTCTCAAAGAAAGTTTATTTCTCTTCGCATAAACCTCATCAAGGAGAACAAGAAAAAGCGAGACGAAGGAAACAGATTGAAAAGGGAATGCTAAAGGTGGACAGAGGAAAGACTTAATGGTGAATCACAACTACAGACAGAAACATCCTACTTTAGGATGGGGAGATCATACTGGAGGATTCTTCTATATTCCAGAGAAGAATCTCAGAGTGATTGTATCAAATGGGTATGGATGGGACCACATATCTGTCTCCTTAATAAATCGTTGTCCGACATGGGAGGAAATGGACTTTGTAAAGAGGACGTTTTTTAAAGACGATGAAGTGGTTATCCAAATCCACCCTGCAATCAAAGATCATAAAAACGTAATGCCTTATTGTCTTCACTTATGGAGACCACAAAGAGAAATTGTGCCATTACCACCAAAATGGATGATATAAAAAGGAGGTCTACTGATGAAAAAAGAAATTGCTCTATGTAAATCTTTGTTAAAGAAAATCTCTACATCATACAAAATTATTGCCAAGGAAAGCGATAAACTCAGAGTTATTTATGATAATCTTGAAGCTGTTTTGAACTCCATAGAGTCGGCACAAGAAAATTTCGCCCGTGGCGTTGAAGAAATAGAACAAGGATTAGATGAAATAAGCCAATACTTATAAAGGAGGTTATTAATGTTTATTGTCACAAAAGAATGGTTGAAGCAAAACTATGGAAGTAAGGATCAGTATCAAGAAGCGGACTCCGCAAAATGGCTCAATCGGTATGGACAGAAGGTGACGCCAGAGCTTATTGAAGAATGGAAAGTGTGGAAGCATTTGATAGAATATCAAGTGAACACACTCGACATTGTTCCCAAAGCTTTGGCAATGATCGGGCAGTCTTACAGGTCTGAATTAGAAGCCCATCGTCTGATCAATCTGATGAGAGTTCCTCTCGCCACATCTTATGAAGAAGCGTTATCTGTAGCACACCCAAGTTCAATTCTTGAACTTGGTGTTGGTGGGGATTCTGCTATCAGCACAGCGGTGTTCTTATGCTATGTTGAATGGATGAAAGGGGCATTAAACTCTGTGGACATCAATCCTCTTGGCAAAACATGGGAGAGATATGGAAAGTTCACAGAGCTATGGAGATTCAAACAGATTCCGGCTGAAGATTATCTTTCCACATGCATAAAGATGGGGTATCGATTTGATCTGGTGTTTATTGACACCTCTCATTCCTACGAGCCAACAATTAAAGAGATGTCATTGGCTTCTGAGATCACAAATACTATATTGATGGATGATGCCTTGTTTGAAGGCAACGAGCCAGACAGGCTGAAAGGAGGGGTAAAGAAAGCAATAGCGGATTGGATGTTTGCTTTTGAAGACGAGTGGACAAAAACAGATTTCTGGAATGGCATGACCATTCTATTACAACGAAAATAACAGGAGGTTTTAATGAAGAAAGGAGGAGAGATAATAAAATGCAAAGTAAAAGGATGCCCTTCTAAAAAGAGAAGTTTAACAGGGTTTTGCGCTCGTCATTATTGGCAGATTAAAAACTTTGGTGTGATTAAAGGAAATCCAAAGCAATCTCTTAAAACCCCTAATGAGTTTATTATGGAAGGAAGTATTTGTAGAATTAAACTTTATAATAGGTTAGGAGAAGAGATTGCTGAGGCCATAATAGATGCAGAGGATTACTCTAAGGTAAAAGGTTATAAATGGGGAATTCAAAGCCCTAAAGGACATGTAAAAACCTATTTAAAAGGGAAAAACAAAGGACTTGCTAACATAGTTTTGGGAAAGGATTCCTCCAGACAAGTCCAAATTGATCACAAAGACAGAAACCCATTGAATAACAAAAAAGACAATCTAAGATTCTGTTCTCATAAACAAAATGGTTGGAATCGTGGTCCTAACAAAAACAATTCCTCAGGATTAAAGGGAATCAGTAGATGTAAAAATAAGTGGAGAGTTATGATACAAAGACAAAATAATAAACCCATTTACTCAAAAACTTTTGATTCCAAGGAATTAGCAGTGGAAGCTTACAATCAAAAAATAGTAGAAATTCAAGGCCGATTTGCCTATACAAATCCAACAAAATAAGGAGTATTATTATGTTAAAAAAAATAGCTATAGGCCTCACCCACGGCCATTGCCCAAAATGGCTTCAGACCTGCATTCATTCTCTGAAGCGGTATTACAACGAAGTTGGAATGGACATCTATGTAGCCTGCTCATGGCCAGGGCATCCAAGCATCAAAGCTTTGACGGAAACTCCTCTCGGAGAAAATGTCACCCTGATTGATTGTGAACGAAGAAAGCACAGCCACGCAACAGGGCTTGAAGAAATTCTTGAACTCATTTGGGATAAGGATTATGATTTCTTCTTCACCTGTGAAACAGATTGCCGAGCAATGAAGGACGGCTGGCTTGACTGGTTCCACAAGTATTTGCTGATGAGCAGTCATTTCGGAATTGCCGGCTTCTATTGGGATGAAGGAACAAATCATCAGAACATCAATGCCTCCGGAACACTATACAGAATGGGGATGCTGAAACGCTACCATCAGGAATGTCGGGACAATAATGAAGGCATGTTTTGGCACCCAAGAGGCAATCGACACGATACAGAAATGGGGATGGATCCATCAATCAAAGACGTTGTCGGCTGTTTCGCCGAAACACGGGGAATCAAAGACCCTACAGACCCACAGAAAGAGATCATCATGCGCGGCGTTCCTCAGGCCTCTTGGTTTGAACCTGGCCAATGGTTGTATGCTCGCCTCCAAGCAGAGTGGGGGGAGGTAAGAGTGCCTTGCGATCATATTTATCTCCACACTCCAGGACAGCCAAGTGTCTACACACCAGAAGGAACATACTACGGAGGCAAAAAAGATCCGTACTTCATTCACTATTGGGGAGGGACTCGGTGCTATGATTTCCTCAAACATCCAGTCAATGACAATTTCGTGAAGAATGGATCACCATGGTGGATCAAGCGGGAAGATGCCGTTTGGAGAGAAGAAGTTCCTGAAGAATACCGGCAGATCGTTCACCAGCTCAACATTGAAGCAAATGTAGAGCAGAAGATGAGGGAGAATCTTGGAATCTTTGTTCCGGAGGCTATGTAATGTTTTTTGGCAAAACAACGGAGGTCGTTAAACTCCTTATTGATAATCCTAAACACATTATGGTTGTCCCTTCTAAAAAAGTGCGAAGGAGAATCATAAAGCTGTTCAAATTGCCTGTGAGTGTGTCCAGACGTATTAAGACTCCTCCTTGTCCGGACACCACGTTAGAGGGTCGATGTTTTTATTGGTTTGATGAACCACTGGAGTGAGGAAAGGATATATTATGACCAAACAAGAAATACTTGATTTTATCAACCAACTACCAGACCGTGACAATTATGACATCGGTCTGGAGGCGGACACCTTATATATTCATGTGAAACGGTTTAAACTCACATCTAAAGACGGGACTGCCAGGAGGCACTGCGAAGTTGAAATAGATGGAAAACTCATTAGTGGTGTGTCCCATTTAGAAATAATAGCAGACCCTAAACAACCCGGATACATTAACATCAAAATGATGCTTTTACCAAACACTATAATAACGGAAGGGGGTGATTCCCATCAACTTCCAACTTGAGACCAGCTCTTACTGTAATTTGAGATGTGTAGAATGCCCGCATCGCCTGATGAAAAGGAGACAGTCATTGATGTCCTATGATACCTTTTCCAAAATTTTGCACGACTACATTCTGCCTTATAAGGATATGAATAGATGTGCAGGGCATCAGCCAACAATTATTCTACACAAAGATGGGGAGCCGTTGCTCAACCATAATTTAACAACCTTCATAAAAATGATCTCTTACGCAGACCCAAAGTTGAAGATAGACATTTACACAAACGGTCTCCTTCTTACGGAAGAGTTCATTCGTTTCTTAGGCACTATGCCAAATCCTATTTGGCTACTTGTATCGTTTCACTTCTATAATTATGATGAAACAGGTAATGATTATGAAAGCACAAATGAAGTTCTGCTGAAGGCGCTTGATTATAAGCCTTCAAATGTAGACCTGATCTTCGTATCTCATGTCACCAGATTTATAAATGAGAGAAGATTACTTGCTTGGCAAGGTTTCTGGAAAATGGAAGCCTCTTCAAGAAACGTGAAGCTTGAGGTGCACATAAATCCACACATCAACCCATGGACAGGCTTGATCGATGAACCGAATTGTGTAAAGTTCGGTGGTTGTCCGTATGCAGATTTCGGCCATATATTCTTTGGCGCCACCGGGAATGTTGTTCCTTGTTGCATGGATTTGGAGGAACAGATCACTTTCGGCAATATTCAAAAAGATGACCCTGCTGAAGTAATAGAGAAGCTGAAATTCTTCTACGAAGGATTGAACAAAAAAGAGCTTTTACCGCCTCTATGCGAGAGATGTATGCTTTAAAGCAGAAAAGCGCAAATAGACACAGTTTTGTGTGAAATTTAATCGGTTTTGAAGGGGCTTTACGATGAAAAATTTAATAGGCAAAGAGGATATGCTCTTGAACCAACGAAACAAACAATCTCTTCCCTCAGAGTTTTATGATGCCGACTATTATCTCAGGGGAATTGAAACAGGTAAAAGCTGTTATCAAAACTATCGCTGGTTGCCAGAGTTGACAATGCCAATGGTCATGAGGATCATTGATTATCTTCATATTCGTCCAGATCAAACTATCCTTGATTATGGGTGCTTTCCTGCTGGAGTCAAAATCTTAATGGGGAATAAAAATTATAAAAATATAGAGGAAATTTGTGTTGGGGAGGAAATAACAACCTCCAAAGGAAGTATAAAAAGGGTGTTATCTGCTTCTAAACGAAAGGTTAAGAAAACTATTATTATACATCTTTCTCATAAAATGAAGATAGAATCTTCTTTGGAACACCCCTTCCTTTGTCAAAAAAGAGAGGAGGTATTATGTCGCCCATCAGGATGGAATGGCACATGCAACACAAATCACCCTAAAGGATGCTCAAAATGTCATAAAAAGGGAAAGTATGATAGTCCTTATTTTGTAAATGCAGAGGATTTAAAACCTGGAGATTATTTATGCCTCCCAAGATTTTCTAAAAAAGAATATTTCATAGAAAAAGATGATTGGGCAGAATTTCTTGGTTTTTACTTAGCCGAAGGTAATCTTATTTATTCCCATAAGCATCATAATAAACCCCATAATATAGGAGGACTTGAATTTACTTTCCATATAAAGGAAAAGAATTATGCAGAAAGAATTGTGTTTCTTTCTAAAAAACTTGGGGGAGTTTCCACATCTGTTCGTGAATGTGAAGAAAGGCACACTCTTACTGTTTTAGTTTTTGGTAAAGTATTAGCAGAAGAGGTTTTGAGATTAGGAGGTCAAAAAGCAGATAAAAAAAAGCTCGCCCCCGAAATAATTAATACTTGGAAAGATTCTTCTATCCGAAAATTAGTAATTTCTTGGTTAAAAGGAGATGGTTGTCTTTTTCATAATCCTATAAATGGAGGAACCGTTTGGGGGGGATGTTCCATATCCCATGATCTTATTTTAGGAATGAGACAAATTTTACTTAGACTTGGTATTATGAACACTTTAACAAAAATAAAAAAGAAAGTGGATAGAAGACAAGCTTATAATCTTACTATTTATGGAAGATTTAATATCAACAAACTGAATGAGAAAGAACAAAGAACAACCAATACTTCTATTCAAAATAGAATGTCTGATGATTATATCTTTGTACCGATCAGAAAAATAAAAATAAAAAACAAAAAAACATTTGTTTACAATATGGAAGTGCAAGGAGATCACACCTATATTGCAAATGATCTTTGTGTTCATAACTGTTCATTAGGATTTGTCGTAAAAGCTTTCCGACTTCTCCACAGACAAGCATGGGGATTCGATATAAGCAAATATGCTATCGACAATGTGGATCCTATGGTAAAACCATACTGCTTCACCTCTACCAATCTTGTGGAGATACCAGAGAGCTTTGATTATTGTATAGCCAAGGACGTTCTCGAACATATCAGTTATGAATGCATAGAGAACATCCTTAAATATATCAATGCCAAGAACATCTTCGCCATTATTCCACTTGGTAGTAATGACAAGTATGAAGCCCCATCAAACGACCTTGATATTTCCCACATCATCTGTGAGCAATTGGATTGGTGGCTTGAAACCTTTGCTCATTCGAACTGGGAATTTATTCACTTTGGTTATCGTATTGATGGCATCAAAGATTCTTATTATAGGAAGTATCCACGAGCACATGGATTCTTTTTTTGTAAAAGGAGGTAGTTATGACATATGGTGAGTTTAAAAAGAAGGTTGAGGAAGCTGGTGTTGAAGACCAATTTATAATTGACATCATAGACACCGCAGGTTATCTTTCTGATGACTTTGATCTGGATGTGCACATTGATGCGTGGTCTATTGATAGAAAACGAGTTAGGATATTTTTACGAGGATAAGGGGGTAGTTATGAACAAAGGAATCAGACATAAAATTCTTGACTGGCTGATAGAATTGTGGGGAGGAGAACCAAACGGGATGATACCAAAATCACTTATGCCATTCGCCTGCTTGTTGTTTCCACTAAAAGCTTTTTGGTGGTACAATCCCTGGTTCAAATATAATATATACAGAGATGCTTTTTTTTATGATAACATTTGGATCAGTCCTCCCTTTCTACGCAGTTTAATAAATTCTCCACCACATTGTTTATTTCGTATAGTAAACAAAGAGGACGAAACCCTAACCATAGAACAATTCTACTTTGAAGACTTCTGGAAAGACGCAACTTACGAAGTTGAATTCAAAGAAGGCAAACTTTACACAATACGGAGGAAATATGAAAGACATACCAATATTAATCACTGATCTTATGCGAGCGTTTGAAAAACTACCTGATCCAAAACTATTCAAAGGTCCACATGAAATAATCATTACAATAAAAGACAGCGTTACCTCAATGGATCGCCATATACTGTTTCGTCGGAGAGAGGTAATGATGAAACATGATGATAAGGAAGCTGTCCCTTACTGGACGCTGTGGCAAAACGTGGCTGTCGATGTTAAAAATTGGAAGGAGAAGAAGTGATGCAACTATCAGAAATTAAGAAAATGCGAAACGATCTGGCAAATGTAATCTTCCTGATGATAAATGATTTCAAAAAAGAAACAGGGGTTGATATGGTAGATATTCATGTTAATTATATTAAAATGGAAACAGTGGGCATGGAACCTTCTTACCAACTCAACAAAGTCACTGTTAGCTTAACCATCTAAGAGAGGGACTATCATGTGGATGCAAACATTCACTGGAAAAAGAATCTGCCCCCAGGCTCTGAAAGTTGAAGACATAAATATTGAGGACATTGCTCATTCTCTTTCAATGACGTGCAGATTTAATGGCCATTGTAACCAGTATTATTCGGTGGCGGAACATTGTGTGCGTCTTAGTTTGATGGAAGACAAAAGTTCTCCTCAATGGAGATTGCTTCACGACGCTTCAGAAGCTTATATTGGTGATATTATCACCCCTGTAAAATCACTGCTCCGTACATTCTCTACCTTGGAAAACACTATTCATCTTGTGATCGCCAAGCGATTTGGATTGGATATTAAAGATTATAATTATGCAGTAATGTCCGCTGATATGAAACTACTCGCTACAGAAGCAAGGGATTTAATGAACGCAGATCCTATCAAAGACTGGAAGATGAAGACCTCTCCTTTACCAGACAAAATCATACCATGGACGATACATGGAGCCAAAAAGAAATTTCTTGATCGAGCAATTGAGCTTGGAATAAAATGAAAGGCCACTCAAAGTTGGGGAACAAAGGGGAAAGGAGTTAAAACCCTTCGTTTTCTTCGAGTGACCTTTTTTGCCTTACGGCTTCATCTTTGGGCAGAATTTACATCTCTGAGCAAATATAACTTTGCCCCCTGATAATTTTTGCATAAGACCTCCTACCAATAAGGAAGCACCCCTGTCCCAGCAGGATAATTTTGCCCATAATGATACACCCGTATGGAGTAGTCATAATTGACTTCGCAAAAATCAAGAACGCCCCACTTCATTTGGAGTTTCTTCCTTGTACACACTGCTTTCATTTTAGTCCAATCAGCAGTTCCGGCTCTCTGAAATTCTTTATACAATGTTGGTCGGCCACCATTATAAATTTGAAAGGTGCTCCAGAGCTTACCTGTCCAGTTTTCAATCTTATGAATCCTCCAAATATAATACGCTTGCAAACGACAAGCATCTCTTGTGTTATAAGGATTAAGATTCTCCTTCATCAAGGAATTGATCCATGTGGTTGTCTTTGGCATGAATTGAGCAACGCCCTGTCCACCATCAAAAGCAGTCACGTTACGGCAATTCGATTCTTGTCTCAACTGCCCCATCCCAAATGCCCATGGAGCAGCCCAGCCAAACCGCAAAGTAAATTGCTGTCTGACTTCAGGGACAAGAGTTTGACACCTGTTTACCGCAAAACTATTACTTGTGGCCAAACAAATTATTATCCCGAATAAAATCAGGATCCTTCCACATGCAATCCCCACAAATCAACTCCTCTCCTTGACGAAAGTATTTATGTTCCACTCCCATAGCTTTGGAGTAAAAGCCATGTTTGCAAAGTTGGTGGCAGCGGTTGCATTCCGGATATAAACCTGATGTCAGCCAACGCCTGTTATTCACTTCAACCACCTGTTTGCCATCCATAAATTATTACTCCATACCAAATGGCAATGAAAATTAAAGTCCCCAGGTTCTTTTCCTTCACAGCGACTTCCAAACTTATGGATGGAAACAAAAACTTCCTTGAGAAATCAGCCCATAAAATACCCATCACTGTTGCATAGGCTTTTGTCAGCATTAAACTTACAAACGCCATTTTCGCCGTGATATTACCTGGCTCAAATAAACGATCAGGTATGAGATAAATTACCAGTGTCAACAATATCAACGCAATCCCATCAAAAGATCGCTTCCTTGTCCTCATCCACGTTCTCGAATACCAAGGATACATAACAACCTCCTTACAAAATCAGTCCAAGAATAATGCCCAGACCCAGAAAACCAAGTGCCTTCAAAGCCTGATCCATAAATTTTGGTTTTTGTTCATTGCAGATTTTCTCCTGCTCGTCTGCAACCTTCTTCCACTTTTCAATATTTTCATTGCAAATAATGAGCTGTCTTTCATACAAACCGATCTTATCCTTCAACAGGGCGGCTTGATTGTTGTCCTCAATAGTCTGTTGTTTCATAATCTCGATCTGTCCTTTGATATTCTGACAAACTTCCAGCTCAACGACCAACTTCTTTGCAGATTCTTCTGTAAAGCAAACATCAGTGGCTTGGCAACTTTTTGCAAAAGCAAAAATAACAAAGCCAGTAAGAAAGGCGGTAATCAATAGAACCCACAAACAATCCTTCTTTGTTCCCTTATCTAATCTCATACCCTGCTCCTTTCAATCGATCAATGATCTCTTTTCTGTTTGCAGGAGGTTTTATACTGGCAAGTTCTGCCTCCTTACGTCTCAATCGTTCCTGCAATACCCCTTTTTGCTGTTCAGATATTCTTAATGCAGCATCCTTACTCGCAATATCTGATTGGAATTTTGTTATGGTCTCCTGATACTTCTCCTCGATCTTTGCCTTTTCATCATCGAGCAATGCCTGAGAATAAGAATTTCCTATCCTATAACCAACAAAGAATAGTGCAATAAACAGCATCCCGATAACGATTGCAATCACAGTCTCCTTTTTCATGGTGTCTCCTTTATTTTGATTTTCTTACAACATCTCCATCTTCACCAGACAAACCTCTGTGACCATGATGATTTATGCCTTCCCAAGCCTCAGTCATAGCTCCTTCACAATGTTTTGTAGTAACGGCATTACCAACAGCCTTTTCAACATTATCAACAGACTCTTTTATTCCACATAAGGCTTTGGCAGTGTCTTCCTTCCATTTATTCAGAGTTTCCTCCCTGAGTTTATTATAAGCGTCCCAACCCGCATAATATCTATCCATTTTTCTACTTTGCCATGCCCCTAACAAAGTAACGCAAAGAGGAACTAAAAATATAGTGATGAACAGATTATAGGTCAACACAGGTTCATTGACAATCTTCTCTCCAGCATCAACACAAAGAGGAATCAACAATAGCACCACACCAAGAATCCACAATAACCGTCTCTCACCTTTAGTCCACATTTTATATTCCTCCTATAGTCAGAAATGCCTGCTTTACACACAAGGATGGCGCAGGCGGCCTCTCTAAACTGAACAGGTCTTGTTTATGATATTTAATCTCTCAAAGAATTCGACATCAACAACGTCAACAAGCCGTGTTTCATAATAGCCACCAAATCCCTTTTTAATTTCTTCAATCTCAGCTTCACCCATTTTTGAATATTTAGAAAACATTTTCTGCGAATAAATCCAGTAACCACCGTATGCTTTCTGACAATATTTAAGATATTCAAAAAACCTATTGAGAGGAAGAGTTTCAATGAAGATACCAGGAACAACAGTGTATCTTACACCATGATAGACTCTATCCCAAAGTCGTTTTAACCGGAACATCCAAAGAGTCTTGAATCTATCTCTCTGGTCAGAGTAAGTATCTTCCGTAAATAGAAAGGGTGTATCAGGATATCTATCCAACGACCAATAGGTATTATAAGGGAAATGACCATTGAATTGCAACCCCTGTAATTTAAACTTCACATAATTTCTATGCTTCTTCCACTGTTCTTCCCAAGTAAGAGCTTCGCAATTTTTACATTCACACCTGACCCCTTTATCATCTTTGCCAAAGAACGGAATTATGTTTGTTCCCTTTTTTGCTTCATAATGTTCTGTATCCCATAAAATACCTTGAGCAAACCCTTGATTAATTAATTCAAGAGCAGGATCAATCCTATTGTCGATATAATCCTGACTTATGGGACATGGTGTGCCTAACAATAATTTTCCATTCTGAACAAACCTTTGATCTTCTGGAATTATATACCAAGGTCTTGTCCAACAAGGAGCAATAATCATGTTGATTGTTGTATTCTTATATCTCTCCAATACCTTTATTGGAGGAATATACGATTCATAATATTCTACGTAAGGATCGTGGGGCAAATTGTAAAAGGCCACGATAAGAGTATCAATTCCTGATGCAATCATCTTATCAAGATAATCAAAATCCGGCCATAGTACATATAATGCTTTCATTTATTTCGCCATCGCCTTCGTCAGAGCATCAATCTTCACTGTCAGCTCGTCCACCTTTTCTTCCAGAACTTTCAATCTGTCAACAGACGGTTCAGGTGGAGGCAAAGCGGCAATTCGAGCTTCCTCCGCATCCACAGCAGTCTTTTCTTCTTTACTCATTTCAAGCATCACGTTATCCACAACCTTGATATACTTCCGCTCACAAGTCGGCACGAGATACAATTCAACCTTATTCGGGTCAACCCTATAAAGCTCAGGATTCTTTGCCTGTTGGTTCGTCAGTTTGATTGTGAGAAGCCCCGGATGTCTGTGATCCTTCTCGTCATAGACTTTTTTGATTGTTCCGTCTGGTCTGTATATGGCTTCCATTGCGCCTCCTTATTTGGTCATAATCGTTTTAATGTTTGCCGCTGCCACTGTCATCACCTTACCAGGAGCGATGCCGAAGATTTTGTGAGTCCAGCCAGACGTAGCATCATGCGTGATCTTAGGAATTAAACTGGGATCAACGGCATAATGTCTTGACCAGTAGCTAACCCAATTTTCATCATTAATATTAAGGACAAGACTGAGTGTGCTTTGCGCTGCACCAACAGCATCATTCCAGATGTTTGTTATATTAAAATTATGCCACGCGTATCGTGCTGGAACAGAAACACTTACCGCATTTGTCGTCGTGTAGTCAGTGCCACTTCCCGAACACCCCCCGCCATTCCAATTTGTTGAGGCTTTATACTGATTCCAGTTACTGACGACAGGGTTCCAGCCACCTGCACCTTCCGTCCAGTCTGTAATTAACATTCTCGATACAACCCCTTTGTCAGCAACGGCAGATCTATTTGAAACGTAAAGTGATAATACTGCTGAGGTAACTGTAGATAGCCCAGTAATATTAAATGCTATAATACCCCGGCGAGTCGTGGTTCCATCTAATATTATTTCTGTATCAGCACCCCAATTGGTAGTAGAGTATCCTGCCCTCATAAAATTGTCTTTTAGTGCATTTAATACAGTCATACCACCTCCACCAGCACTAAAGCGGGCAGGAATAACAGTATATCCGCAGCCAGAGCCACGCCGACCACCTGAATCTGATCGCCAGTTTGATTTGGTACAGTTTGATTTAATGCACCTGCTGTATGTGCTGTATCCGCTCCTGAACCAGCATAGACCAGATCGCCCACTGTCCATCCCGGATTAAGGGTATGAAGGTGAACAATAGTCCCTGGTAGCAGAAAGACGCCTACCGCATCTGCGCTGATAGTTGCCGCCGCCATCACACTACCGGGCATAGTCGCCGCGCCGTCCGCATCAGTCAAGGCCGCCTCACCGCTTGCATTGATAAAACATAGCTGGCCGAGGGCTACGTTTTCATGGGCTGTCAAGGTAACTATATTCCCTTCCCATGTATCAGCAGCAGGGGCAGGAGCTGTATCAATGGAATGGCCATTTAGGTCAAGATCCCCACCAAGTTGTGGAGTGGTATCTTTGACGATATTCTCTCCCAATTTAAGCATCAAACACCTCCTTAGCTCCTCCTCATACCAGATAGATGGAATGAGCAAGATTCCCCAGAATTTGCTTTCACTCTGATCTGTTCCAGATTCCGAGCATTTACACTTAACTCGTGTATATCATTTCCATCAATTGTTTTATCATAGGCAAGAAAGGATGCCACCGCAGCAGGGGATTCCCCTGATGGAGAATGGGCTACTCTGTAAGATTGAATCAAAGCAGACTGATTTACAATCCTAACAATCCCAACAACATCTGCATTTGCAGGCACCTCATATAGTTGAGCCTCTGTCACATTTGCTGGTTTCAGCGCAGCTAATCTTAAATACTGAACAGTCATTTTAATTCCCTCCTTTTAATTATAGAGTGCTATAAAAGAAACCAATAGTTTCTTCAGTATCCACTGCTGTCTTGGTAGCCTTCTGTGTTGCAATTACCGTATCACTGTTTGCCGCCAAAGTTCCATCTGTATCGTAAGTCAACCCCCAAGAAGCATCACCATTAGCATCTCCCGTCAATATGGTGCTCGCAGCTTTGCCTGTAAGCAAGCGAATAGTGTAAAAGAAACCCTTCAGCCATGCTTTTGCAGTGGTTCCAATTCCACCTTCATTATCTGCTCGCGGCACTATGTTTTTCGTAGCCATTTCTTCCTCCTTAATGAGACAGATATTCAATATCAATAAGCATCTTTGTACCTATGCCAGTATTTACTGTTTGTCTTGCTTGTAAAACTCCAGCAACAAATTGAAGTTCTATATGTGCACCATTAGGTCTGGATAAATAAGTTATGTTCTCATATCCCAAACAACCTCCAGCATGAGCCAAGCAAGTTCGATCATTCTCATGTCCAAACTCATCTTCATATAAAACGCCCACAAGAGCGGAGAATCCCATCCCTGAAGAAATGACCAATTTTGTATTATACCACATTCCGTTTTCAGGCAGTGTGATACGTGTCTTTACATTTGTCACGGAGCTGTAAGTGTTCTGCAAAAGCATGTTCAAGAATTGTGGTGTTGATCTATGACCAAGAACCTCATCAATTCTTCTGATCATATTCAAAGACAAATGGGTCTTCCAATCAATGTCTCCTACCAACACTTCACAAAGCTTCAGTGTAGAAGTGAATCTCCTTGATATTTGGTATTCTATATCTTCTACAGATGCTCCTTCGAAGAAATCCTTTAATGTGACTTGTCTGTTGGAATCAACAGAAGCTATCTCATAGACAACTTTACCGTTCCTCACCTTGAGGAAATGTGTTAAAGGATCAATATTGTATTGCCACAAAGTTCTCTTGCCCATAATTGTTTTGGAGTTTCTTGTTGCCGAAATCACACCTTCTATATATTGAGTAAGTCCTCCAAATAGAATTGCTGCTGCTCCCCCCACAACAGCTCCGCCGATCATAGAGCTTTCATCCTCAATTATGTCAATATCCGCAGAGCCACCAGCAACAGCACCACCAAGAAACTCCCAAATAAGTTTTCTTAGGACTACTGCCTCTCCACCAGCAACAGCGCCACCAAGCATATCAACAATATATTGATGCAAAGTGGAATAATCAAAAGAACCTCCAGCAACTCCTCCACCAGACATTGCCATTAGTAATCGAGCATACCAACTTGTCAATCCGCCAGCAACAGCACCACCAAGCATATTAACAAGTTGTGTTCTGTTAAAGCCTGCTGATCCTCCGGAGATTCCCCCTCCCACCATATCAAATACATAGGCATTCCTTTCAAAGAGATCGTCTCCATCCAAAGACCAATACAGATCAAAATCTGTGCCTACAGAAGGCATCAAATCCCCAGAGCCATCAACTTCCCATTGCCCCTCTGTAGAAACAGAAGCCAACGGCTGTAAATCATTATTAATATCTCTTTCCCACGTGGACATATAATCTATTCCTTATGTAGGAGTTCCTTTTGACAACTGAAATTTTGGTGTCACCAAAATCTGGTCGCCGTTGTTTACAGGAGTAAATGCCTGAGCAAACTTCTCCGCCCAAACAAGAACACCATCTGCATCAACAACAAAATAACCGTAGACCGTTCCATTTGTTGTTAGTGGTCCAGTGAAAGCAAACGTCTGTTGGGCGTAGATGGCATCACTTGGATCATTAGCAGGGGTTACTGTCCAGCTCCCATTACTCAGGGTTTTCGCTGCATAGCCTCCTCCCAATGCCTCAGTGTAGGTGCCTGCCACATCGGTGTCGGCGGGTGTTACATCCGTAGCGAACAGTTTTAAAGTTAAATCTTTTCCTCCAGCCGCCCAATCATCATTGAAAAAAGCCTTTAAAGCCACATCCGCTCCAACATCTGCAAGTACAAGAGCCATTTTCCTTACCTCCTATATTTTATACATGAATCATATAATTACCAAACACAGTCAGCTTTGAATCCAAACTCGAATTAACAATCTGCCTAACCTGCATCTCACCTGATATAAACTGAAGTTCAATATGCTCTCCATTTGGTCTTGATAAGTATGCTACAGCTTCTCCACTAACAGGACCACCATAGCCACCAATATGAGCGAGACATGATCTATCATTCCCATGAGCGTTTTCGTCTTCATAGAGCACGTTAATGAGGCCAGAGAACGCTTCCGCAGCATCAACTACAAGATCAGTATCATACCAAGTGTTCACAACAGGATTCAATTGGGTGAAGAATAAAGTATTTGACTCTCCACTCGCAGAACTCAGCTTCAGCCCTGCAAACTGAGGCACTGCATTATGACCAAGCAGTGTATCAATCCTCCTGATAACATTCGTGGTCAAATGAATTGGCCAATCAATGTCGCCAGGATTGATTTCTTGAAGCTCCAGAGTAGGCGTCCAATCTCTTGAAATCTGATACTCACCAGAGATAATATTCTCTCCACTATAAGCAGGGGTGATTGTGAGGGCTTCATTGCCATCAACAGAACTAACGGTGTGGATATTCCAATCATTCAGAAGTTTGAAGGAATCACCAACTTCGACTTCGGTTAAGAAGGTTGTGCCTATTCCCCGAACCTCATTCAAACTTCCTCCAAGAAGGAGAGATTCCCCACTTATAGTAACATACCCCGTTCTGTATTGCATAATTTACTCCTCTTTTTTCGGAGTCAATTCCTCTATCTCTTTTGCCAGTTTATCACATTGATCTTTGCTTGCAAGCAATTGTTGGTTTAAATCTAATACCATTGCGTCCCTTTCTGCAATGATGTCGGCCATTATCTGTTCTCTAACTATTATTTTCACTTCCATATCTTTTCTCCTTTCACCAACCCATTTTCATTCCTACTCCACTACAAACAACTCCAATCCTATTGCGCCCCCACTTTTCCCCAAGCAGTTCCTCCATCTGTATTTATATATAAAACACCTGCTGATGTAATCCACAAAGTGCTCTTTAATTTATCTTTTAATTTCCAGCAAAACCAAAGATCGACTGGAAGCTATCACAGCATCTTCCCCAGACCAAGCATAAACAGCTAAAGAGTAAGTATAAGTTCCTGCATCAGGATTGTCCAAATAACTAAGAGGAACGGAACAATTGGTATAAATACCAGCATGCCCCCCATGCACAAAACTAATAGCCGTTATCTGTGTAACTCCTCGATATAGGAGGAGGATACCTATTAAAACTGCACCTGCTGTAGTTGCCCTTGCTTGAATACCGCCAGTGACAAGCACTTTTCCTCCTGTTACTGTTATTTCACAAGACAACACCGTCTCTGCTGTGTTGTCAGCAGGGCAAGAGATGTCATTTCCATTATACGAGGAGGAAGTCGTTGTTACTGCATTTGCCACCAAATTCCCTGTGACAATAATATCTCCACCAATTGTTAATTCAGTCCCATTCCAATTTAAATATTTACTGGAATCCCCAATATAGAATTTTGCCCTATCTGAATCAGAATCATCAATTCCGAGGATAAATCCAGATTCAGTATTTGTAAAATCTGTCTTCCCTGCCCGAATAACTGAATCCCCTGTCCCAGCAGCAACAGCCAAAACAATATCCTTCGATGTAATAGTACCAGCAAGAAGTTTACTCACTGCTAATTCATCCACAGTAATAATATTTCCTGTGGTTGTGTTTACTAAAGCAACCCCTGAGGTATTTGTTATCTGAATACCATAGACTCCTGTGGACAACAAACCAATTTTTATTCGATCTCGAATCCCATCATTAACAACAATATTCTTATTGGTTCCCGACAACAACAAAGAGTTTGCTCCAAGATAAATTTCCTGGGCACCAATGGTTCCTGCTGTAAGTTTGCTAACAGCTAAAGAATCAATCTTTGCATTTGTAATTATTGCGTCTTTAATCTGAGCCGACAGGGTGATCAACTCTCCAGTGGTTACTTTGTCCGAAGTAACAGCCCCTGCTTGAATGTCTGCTGTTCCTACCTGAGCTGTTGTGGCATTTAATTCAGAAGCATAATTGGAATAATTTCCAGACCAATCATAAGCTCGAACTTTGGCATAATATTTTATAGCAGGAGAGCCATCATAAACAACGACTGTGGAAAGGCCTTTGTAGAAAACGGAATATACACCACCATCAGGTTTTATTGAGACCTCATACCCCGCTAAATCCTCTTCAGTATTAGCTGTCCAAGAACAAATGATTTTTTTCAAGCCAGCAGCAACGGCAAATCCTGTAGGCGTTGCCGGAGCTGAAGAGTCTGCTATGCAAGTGGTATCTACTTCTGCACTGAAAGCAGATTCATTCCCCCATTTATCCACACCTTTTATTTTAACATAATATTTAATACCTGGCAAAAGACCAATAAACTTATGCTTCAATGCAGTGGAAAAAACCTCAGTGTACCTCGTTTCTCCATCTCGTCTCAATTGAAGAGCATAATTATTAAAATCATCCTCAGTATTAGCATTCCAAGTGGCTTCAATATAAGCAGTAATCGCCTGAGCAATTTGCTCAACCCCTGAAGACAAAGCAAGCCCTGTAGGCACATCCGGAGGAACATTATCTGTTGGATCAGTGGAAGAAATCCGAACCAAAGTTTCCGTTGAATAATTAAGTTCATCCAATCCAAACGTATCATAAGCAGCAACCTTAAAGTACCAATTCCCTGAATCCAGTTGAATTAGTGGGTGAGTATCCTTGCCTTGATACAACAAATTTGCTGAACTCGGAGTAAAATCCGCTGTTGTTGATCCATAAATAACATATCCTTGAAAATCAGGCTCATCATTCGCATCATACACTATCAGAACCGCTTTAATTCGTGCAGTGTAAACAACATTGCTTGGCATATCTGGAGCAGGGTTTAAAACTGTTAATCTGGCCGGTATCCTTGAAGTACGGTAATACCTATCTCTTGCTCTCACTTCAATAGTAAAATGACGATCAATGCCATCTTCATAATTTTTCTCATAAGTATAAACATAGGTATTTACCGTTACATATTCAGTCCTCCTCAACGTGTTAACGGCGTCAAATATTTTCACTTGATAATCTTTAAACCATTGAGGAGGATAATGATAACCAGCACCAGTAGGTTCTTCGCCTGCCGGATGCACATCTAATCCCACAGCAGATATTTCATTCCAAACCAATTTACAATCTCTGCCAGTAAACTCCACAGCATTGCCCTGACCATCAATATGAAGACCAGACACAATATCCTCTAAAGTTTCATCACCTGACCAATCACCACTCCCTGTGGTAGTGATGCTTATTGTAGGCGAAACACTGTCTCTTGATCTGACGCCACTCCAAGATTCACTGATTATGAGAAAAGTATATGTTATTTTTGGTTCAGCATTAATAAAAACATAACTCTCGGAAATGGTCAAGCCTGCATATGAATAAACCGATTGTCCTGTCTTCTTAAAAAACACTAAGGCTTGTTTATATAGAGCATCATTTGGTCGCTTGAAAGTAATCAGAATGTCTCTGACAACATTACCAGACTCATCCAGTCGAGAACTTTCGGCAACTGTAATATTAGTTACCACAGATACAGAACCCTGAGGAGTATAATCAGGTGTTTGTACAATAGGTGTTCCTGTGTCAACAGAATACACATTTGCATTATATTCAATAGCTCTAATGGTGGCTATCTGATCATCAGTCTTTGATATATCTACTACTCGAAAAGGCTTTGTCTCAACCCCAAGTTGACCAAAAGCATAAACATCATATTGAACAGGAATTTCTGAAAATGGAGTAGACACAGTAAGAACAGTATAGGAACCTGCCACATTCGTCACTGTTTTGGTAACCAAAGTATCATTCGCTAAGCGAATAAGAATGCCATAAGTAATATCAGCATCAATAGTAACCGTTTGATCAAGCGTCACAGAATTAACTGTGGCACTGACAATCCTCCCTCCAGCATCTCCCCATCTTGGTGTATCATGTTGAAAATCAATGACATCACCAATCATACAAGCGATTGCGTCAATGTCTGCGGCAAACTGTATCGTGCGCTTCCGGTATTGATTCCCCAATAAGCAGTATTGAGCAAATCGCCAAGCTTCCGATTCCCTTACAGCCCCAACCAAATAAGTTGACACTTTGTTTGTGGGTCGGTCTATTGAATTATTAAAAATAGAAACGGCATCTTTTTCATAATCTTTATCTATATTTCTGTAGGAAACTTCAATTTCTCCCGCCCGATCTTCCAATGGCAGAAAAATTTCCTCAAAAGAATTCTCGATCACATTACCTGAAGAGAATAACTGAACGGGAGAGGCGGCTTGCTCAATAACCACAGACAAGTTATATCCATACCAAACAAGCACTGCTCTACAAGTACCACTTATCTGTAATGCAGCCTCCCAAATAGTTGTAGCCGCATCAAATCCACCATTAAAAGTCAACCTTCTTTCAAGTCCACCACTTCCATCGTTGACAAGGACATCACAAAAATCAGCCCATGCTTGAAAATCTGTGGTTATAAGACGAGCAGAATCAAACCCTTCAAAGCGAACAACTCCATCAGTGGCAGCTCCAGCAATACATTCCCACCTAACAGTGCCATCAACGACCGTCTGTCCTATTGTTGTTGGCCATATCGGCTCTATAGTTCCGGGCACTCCTGCAACAATACATTTATATAAACGACCATTTAGAACATTTGGTCTCACTTTCTTATTCACTGAATATGTCGGTCTGTAAGTAGAAGACATCCAATTATCATAAAACACAGGCTGTGTTAGTACATCAGAACAAACCCAAGCAGGATTTGAACTATATTCAATCCGCCAAGAGGCTGTGGCAGAATAATTTACACCAGAAATCCAAATGAAGGAGACGTTGTCTTTTAAAGGAGGAGCGACATTATCTACAGAACTGCTACCAAGTTGAGACCAATAAGCAGCCCAACTGGCTCCGGTAATAGGTCGCTTATCTGCACTTGCAATATGAGCTGCTTTACAACGATAATTTTTACCATCTGTCCCAAGAACCTCATCCTTACGATATACACGAACATAACGACCTTCTAAAAGGCAAGAAAATTTTAAACTTCCAGAAAGCTGATCTGTAGCAAGAGCTTTTATGCCAACCAACACTTTTCGTGGATAGATAAAATCATCGTTGAATACTTCCCTTACAGATAAGAACCAAGAGTCATCAGCATATTTAATATCAGAATAATTCTCGTTTATCCTTGTGACAATAATATCGTAATGTCCTTTTGTAAAGGAAACGGGATCTTTCAGGATAAAAGTTTTTGTGAAGGCACTGTTTTTATTGCTGATTATTCTTGAATAAGCATAGCTTGTTGTCCCGACATCACTTGAAGTTATCCAATGCCAATGCAAAGCTTGGTAGGAAGTAATGGTTGTTTCCAAACCTGTTTCTGGATCAATTGTCTTAGAAGTAATTGCCTTTGTTACTTGCTGACCTTCATAATGATCCGCATAAACAACTGAACCTGCTTCTTCTTCGTGCCATAAATTCTGATAGTAAATTCCTCCTTGAACACCAGGCGCATCTGTCCAATAACCAAGACTCCATCTCAAATGAACAGTTGTCACATCTCCTGTCCAACCAGATAAGATATATCTCTTTGTTGGGTCGCTCATATGAACAGCTTCCACTTGTATATCAATCTCATGATCCTTAAAGTTTCCGCTTGAATCCATATGATAAACACCCTTTGGAAAAGTTATATCAACTTCAAGACCATCAAAAACATCTCCCCGTGTTCTGTACACGACAGGAGAGCCAAACATAACCTTTCTATTGACAGTGTATTCTGCTTTGGTGTCGTCAAAATTAGGAATTAAAGACTGCGTTATATAACCACCCCGAACGCGGATTTCTATTTTTGTATAAGTAGAAATATCCTGATCATTTATCTCAAAAGAAGATAAACTTTTTACTGGTCCCATTTCTAAACAGATTAACAGATTAATGTAATTTTTATCTTCGATGTTTTCTGTAAAGGCATCAATTATATTACCAAATACTTTGCTCTTACCATAGAAATAAGGGATTGGTAAACCTTGCTGTTGCGTAGTTACAGGTGACCAAGAAGCCGTTTGTGACAATGGAGAATCACCAAATGACAAATTGTTTGCATTTAAAGGCAGGAGGGCATCGATCAGCATTCCACCAAGCATCATTCCTCCCATACCAACAGCAGCATAGGTGCCATAGTATACTGCTGCCTGAGCTAAACCAGACAATCCTCCTAACCCAGGAACAAGTCCCGACATATATGCTGCCGCATATGGAGCTGCCCACGCAACGGCAACGGTCAAGGCAATAAATGCGATAGTTCGTAAAGCATCCCCATCTTCAACAGAAGGAATAAAAACAGCTTGATCTCCATTCCGCAAAGAAACTAAAGGCCAGTCTTCCTCTTTAATCACTCTTCCATTGACAACTACTCGAACATTAATCCCAATAGGGAAATGCAATTGTCTCAGTTCAAGCAGGGACTCTTTATGATAGGCTATTAAAGAAGTCTCCCGATCTCTCCTTGTGAATGGGTCTTTTATTTTTACAAGACTAATTCGCTCTTCCACTTATGAAAACCTCGTATCCGTTTTTGCCACAAAATATTATCCAATCGTTCCACAGCCACATTCTGTTTTCTCAAAATATGGATGAACCTTCTGCAATCCTCTAACACCACCCCAATGTGCGTGACATAAGGATAGCGAATGCAGAAAGTAACTTTGCAAAAGGGTTCTGGTTCCGATAATTCAACTGATACCTCTTCCTTCTCTTCCTTTATAATCTGATCAATCAAATTGTACTCTTCTGGAGAATCATAATCAGGTGTGATTACTCCTCTCCAATTATCAATTACCTTAACAAGACCTAAACAATCAAGCCCAGTCATATCCCTGCCGTTCTTCTTATAAGGAACTCCAATCAGGTTTTGTATTAAATTATGCAAAACGCACCCCACCTTTTCCTAATCCAGGAAAACCTCCAAAATGAACGCTGTTCCCTTTTAATTTACATGCAGCTAATGTGCCTTCACAAGTAGCATCAGTTCCTGCATAACCACATTCTTCAGCAACATCGCCTACACCCTTAAAATATCCCGCCCAAGCACAATAATCTGACAAATATCGATGGAGGGGGAATCTGCGTTTCATTGGACTGGGCGCACCAAGTTCGAAATTAACACCCATAACAGATGCCGAACAACTAAGTATTTGAAAAGCATATGTCAACTCCGCATAATTTTCAGAGAGAAGGGCATTACTTACAATCCGCATAACAACAACCTGCCCAACAAGACCTTCATAATCTTCAATATAGGAGTGAATGGTTCTCGTGGGGTCTTCGATTGACAACTTAACTATTGGAAGCTCCCCTTTTGAAGATTGCTTTGGGCCATCAAAAGAAAAAGGAAATGCTGTGTATGTTCTACCTTCAAAAACAACATCCTCTGTATTTTTTACAATATAGATAGGTAAGATTGGTGTCAAATACACATCAAGCAGAATCAGCCATTCCCCAGTATCAATGAGCAGATTTTTCTGCAAAATAATGTTTCGAGGCAGAGTTTTCATAAAGTCACCAAAACAAAATCATAATCTGAGAGATACTGAGCACCGTCATATCCTGTATTGCTTTTCTTTGGAGGAGCCTCAAATCTTACTGTATAAGAAGTTCCTGTTACAGGGTGTGTCCAAGTAAAACTGTCTGTTGCTCCATCTACTGTATCAATAAAAGCATCGAGCAACGCTGTGTCAACAGACCCCAAATTCATGTACTTGATCTGAAATTTTCTCCTTACTCTGGTATATCGAGAACGGGTCTTCTGATAACCAGATTCAAAACGAGATTTTATCGTATTGTCTTCCCGTTCTTCTGATAATGGGTATGTTGGTTTTTTCGATAAAGTTGGATACATAGGCATTACCGTCCTCCTCTCATCAAATGATATGAAGGCCCAAAAGCCTGGTAATCTTGAATAAAGGCATCAACCACCATCTTGTTAAAACCGGTCATTTTTGGTTGACTTACTTTTGCAGTGAGTGGCTGTCCACTTTGATTATAAAGATTGAACTCTATAGAAGGGGCGTTCCCTCCTGCGGCCATCTTTTCAAACATACTGCTTTGTTCTCTGGAGAGAACACGCTCATCAGTAAGAACTTTAACCATCCGTTCATCTCCCACCAGTCCACCAATATGAAAAGAAGGAATCTTACCCCCCTCATGCGCTGTTAATGTGGGCGTGGAAAAAGCTCCTTTTAACAAACCCCAAATACCAGAAGCTGCGGCACCTGAACCCAGCAATGTTGCCGCCGCCAACTGTTGTGCAAGGATTTGGAACATTGCATTTCTAACTGCTTTGGCAAAGGAGTTAAAATAATCCCAAAGTCCTTTCAAATTTCCTTCCGCAAGATCAATAAAAGCTTCCTTGAATGTATCGGAAAGAGCCTTACAAGTCTCTGAAAATAAGCCGTTTAGCTGCTTTCCCCAATCAGTAAACTCTTCAAACATATCCTTTAGAGTTTTATCCCAAACAGCTCCAATACCTTTAGTCCCAAAGAGAGCAGAAAAATCCAGTGCTTTCTTTAGTTCCAAACCAAGTCCTTTTGTTTTGGTTCCTTCTACAGCTTTGGTAAGATCCGCTTCCAATTGTTCCTTATCAACAACTAACTCTCCCATAATAGCCATGCCACGGGGGCTTTTTACTCCTACTTTAACAAGCTCCGCCCGCTTCCTTTCTTCCACTTTCTTAGCATGATCTATGAGAGTATTGGTTTCATTCTCAAGTTCCTTCTGCAAAAGCTGACTCATTCTATTATAATAAGTAATTGCAGAAATCTCTCTCTCTTTGTACAGAAATTCCGTTATTTCTCGATCTCTGGCTATTTCCGACTTTCTTAAATCTGATTGAGTGTTGATGAATATTTGTGCAAGCTTTTCCCTTTGCTTAAAGCCCTCAATAGCGATCTTTGTTTTTTCCTCATAAACCTTTTTCTCCGTTGCAAGCTCTTGTGTATAAGTCTTATCCCTGGAAACTTTAATGGCATTGTCAATAGCTTCTAACTCAGATACCATTGTGGCTTTAAGATTGCGTGTCCTTTCATCTGCTCCCTTTCCAGAAACTCCCCCAATCCGTCGCTCAAATTCTTTCTCTATCTTTTCTCTCTTATCAGTGAGAAAAAAAATCTCCATGTCCCCAGCATCTCGTATTATCTGGAGTCTCTTCGCCTCATACTCAGAAGCAGAAATCAATCCTTTATAATGATGAACTTCTAACTCAGCAAGTTGCTCCTTCTCACCACTCTTAATTGCTTCTATTGCGGAATTGTATGTCTTTTTGATTGCACTTACATCAGACAATAGATGAGTGTCTTCTTTTGGAATAATTGGAAGACCAGCATCCTTCTTTTCTTTCTCAGCATCATAAATATCTTGTACATTCTTTCTCGCCACTGCGGTTTCATACGCAGCCAGGCGTTTGCGTTCATTATAAGCATCCATATCCTTCTTAAACATTTGATCCAATACTATCTGCTGAGTAGCAGAAGTGGCCGTGTACTTACTCAAGTCAGGTTTTTTTATCTGCTCCTCTGCTTGCAAAGCCTTATTAAACTCCTTTACGGCATTGAACTTATCTTTTGCAGAGGCCATCCTGGCGGAAAATTCACGATCTCGCTTATCCAGAGCATCATATTCAGCGTTCAATGCTCTAAACAAAAGGATGATTGCAGTAACACCAACTGCTAAAACACCAAAGGCGACATTCAACTGCATAACACTGGGAGCAAGTTGACCTACTCCTTTTGTCATTATCATGACAAGCCCATGAGCGGAACTAAACACCGCTGCTATTCGAGCCATAAGAACAATAAGAGCTGGCAAAGCTAATTTTACAAGATAAGCGGTAATAGCCCCTGCAAGTAATGCCATAGCATCCTTCCATTGAAGAGTCCACCCTACCACATTAGTTAAACCAGATATAGGAAAAAGAATCGCTGTGCCAAAAGAGGTAATTGCAGTAGTCAAAGTAGACACCACATCTTTCAACAAAGCGAAAGCATTATAAGTGAAAGTACCTGCTCTGCCAAGCCCTTGAATCTTCTCATCAAAAGCATGAGTGGAATCCAAAGCAAATAACATTCCACTTGACATATCCACCAATACCGATGTCAAATTTCTCAAAGAGCCTTCACTGAGTCCAGAGACAGCCGCACTTAAAGCGTCAAGAATATTTAGAAAGATTTTCCATTGTGCACCACTGGTTAAAGTCATTTCACTTGCGGCCAAATCCAATGATCCGCCCACTGTTTTTAATCCTTCAGTCAGTTTTATATACTTTTCATATTGTGTTAAGAAGGCGACAAAAGCCCTCCCTTGCTCCTTTCCCATCATTCCACCAAAGAATGACATTATTCCAACAGGCACAGCACCTCCTCCCGCTTTTGTCTTGCTAAGAAGCTGAGACACAATAGAATCAAATTGAGAGGCCAATGTCTTGGTCGCATCCATTTCAATGTTCAATTTCTTTAACTCTTGACGAGCCTTTGGTTGCTGAAGAGCGGTCATAAAACTTGCCGTCAAACGACCAGCCGAAGAGGCCTTCTGACCTGTATCTGTAACAGCAACGGCAATAGCTATCATTTGCTGTAGGGTAAAATCTGACAGCTTAGAAACAACGCCCATGTACTGGATAACCTTTGTAAATTCTTCCGGTCTTATGATACCAACTGCCTGACCTCGGAGTAGGGTTTCCACAATAGTCTTGAACTTCTCCGCCTCCGTTCCCGCCATCTGTAGCTGATCTTTAAAATTGTTAAACGCTGCGGTAACAGCCACAGCAAACTGCTTCATGTCAATTTCACCAAAAGCAGTCTTCAGATTGGCGAGCATGGGAAGCATATCAGCAACGGTTTGCTCCGCAATACCAGCACCAACAAAAGCCTGTCCTATCTCACTTAAATCCTTCATAACAACAGGTTTCTCAATAGCGGCTACTCTCATTGCAGCAACAGCCGATCTTGTTCCCATCCTTGCTTCTGGAGAGATTTTGCCTGAAGTGGCACTAAAACGTATCATCTCAGCAGCGGCTTGATCTAAAGCAGCTATGTATTTAAACGCACCTGTTGTAGCTGCTGCAAAGCCTGCCGCAATGGTGTCCAAAACAAGACGTGTGCTGTACCATCTCATCTGTATCTGGATGAGGTATTCCATGCCTTCGTACAAAGACTTTATGGAATAACTCATGTTCTTTAAGGGATTGGTGGAACTGGTGGCCGCACTACCCACACTCTTCATACTCGTTGACAGTTTACTTACAGAACTTGAAAGGGTGTCGACAGAAGTGCGAACCTTTTCCATCTCAGAATTCATCCGAGACATTACTTGAGGAACCTTATTAAAAGAAGTTTGAAGCTCAGCCCCTAACTTATTGACTGCTTCAGAAACAGCGGTGAACCCTTTTGCTTGGGCCTCAATCAACAGAGATGTTTTAATCGGTCCTGATCCTGGTCCTCCCATATTACACCTCTCCTAATTTTCTTTCCTATCTACTTTTATCTGGCTTTTATCACACTTAGAGCAATCTAAATCGGGCTTTGCTTTCTTACAGGCTTTGCAATAATCACTTTCCAGCCTGACACGATCCTTCTCTTTAGGAACAAGAGCGGCAATAACCGATTCTCGAAATAATTCTTCTCTCAGACGGTGATCCATGTAGGGGACACTCTCTTTAGGAGTAGCCCCCCACAAAATTAAGTCTCGCTTGGAGATGTCTCCTCCGCTAAGGAGGAGGACAACTTCGCTAATGAACTGATCTGTCCTGGCACTTCGATCTTCCCGATCAGCTTCTCTATTTTTTCGAGATATATAGCTGTCGGGTTGCATTCGAAAAAATCTTCAATCACCATAACCATCATTTTAACAGGTATGTGAAATCCCAAAAACTCCGAAAGGGAAGTCAAATCCTTATCCTTTACAGACCCCCCTTTCTCAGTTAAAACAACGGCCAGAGCATCAGGCATTTTGTCACCAATCAATGAAATTATATCCATTGGAGACACGGCTTCAGTTAGATCAACACCTTTTAAGACAGCCAGTAATTGCCTCACTTGCCCCCATACAAGAGGCTTCTGAACAAATTCCCGTCCTTCTATGGTATAGCTTGTCTCTTCCATATTAAAACACTCCTTTCAAAATCCCTATTTTATTCATACGAAGTTGTTGGGCTCAGCAAGACCATTCTTGCTGCTGTCGCCGCGGCCGCATCGCTGTAGTAAGCCTCAAACGGCAGCTCTACCAACACCCCTGCAGGACCGGTTACTACTGGCGCCTGTGGTTTCAATATAACCTCATCAAAAGAGAAGGTCATCTTTTCATTCCCGGATGAACCGTCCCCATTGCCTTTGGTGAAACAAATTGTAAGAGCAATTTCTGTGTTAGCAATGGCAAGATCATACAATGTGGTGCTGTCAAAAATAGCCCTCAGTGTCCCTGTTACTTTCGCAGATCCGGCTGGCAATGAATCCCTCTCCCCAGTACCATCAATGACATAGTTACTGCCATCAAGATTATTTTCAAGAGTAAACTCAAACTCAGTCACTCCCGCCAAGGCTGATCCGTCCTTGGTAAGAGCCGCCTCAAAGGCATCAAATGGAGTGAAACCAAGATCAGTGGGAGTAGAGTCCATTGTATTTACTGCTTCCGTTTCCTTTGCTCCCATAATATTCACAGAACACTCAATCATGCCTTCTGACTTACAAGACATGGTAAAGCTGTTCACCCGGCAGCCGTTGTACTGAAAATATTTTGGTGAGGCGAGATCAAGGAACTGCTTTTCAATAACCAATCCGTTAGGAAGGGAGCCGACTTTGAATGTGTGAGTTGACATTTCACCTGTTGCTGCATACCCATAATGACCATAGATATGCTGAAACAGCCTTCCATGCTGAGGAGACAGTTCAAAGGGAATATCCCCAGAAATCTCTGTATTGCCTCTTACAGGCTGTTGTGGATTTCTATCAGACCGAATTGTGTTTGAAGAGATCAGGTTCCTATTCAACCGCAAACTCTCGCTCACAAATGGAAGATACATGGCATCCACTACGGCCGGATTTGTTTTGAAAGTGTCCTCAGTGTCGTAAATAAGTTTTACATTACTTCCCTGTTGCTGTGCCATTTTACTTACCTCCTTCCTCTATTTTTTCTTGGTTCTATTACGTCTTCCTTCTTTTTAGAAGACATTAAGGGAGGAGGGAAGTCAAACACCTCTCTCACCCTTCCTTTTCGCACCAACTGATCAATGGCATCATCTGGAAGATCATCCCTCATCTGTCCTTTTGTAAACACATAAGGACCAAAGGCAATCTTGTCTGGACCACGCTCATATATTACTTTCCTTGACATATTACATACCTCCCTTAATATGACGATAAATAATCGAATAATCGATCAGCATTGCTTCCATCGCTTGTGTAGGATCGATTACATAAATATCTGCCCCTGTTCTGAATGAGGTAACAGCATATCCTGACATCGTTTCTCCAGAATGCATCTTTTCGTGTATTGCCCCCAACAAAACTTCCATATCGGAGTCCTGTGCCCACACTTCAATGGCAATACTCCAATCCCACGTTTCGTAACCGATAACAGAATAGTTGGGTTCTACTATTCTCCTCTCAACCCCTGAGTAAACAAATGCACAAGGCATTTTTACTGTTTCCATATCGATAAGGGTGTTTTTGTTTACTTGAACCTCTTGTAAAGCAGAAACACCTTCAAGTATTGTCTTTATTGTGGTTAAAATATTTGCTCTTGTGGTCATTCTCCAAACCCACCCACTACAGTTCCACCTGTTATTCTCAAACTGAGAAAACCAAAATCATAACCGCTAAAAGCATCTCGCATGGCTTCTGCCATCTGTCTCTTTCTGTATGCAGCAATCTCATCAAGCTTCACACGCTGAGGAATTCTTATGGTCTTCTTTAATATAAATGCTGGTCTTATTTCCTTCCCCACCTTCCAATAAAGGGTATTCTCTTTTAATTTACTCTCCGATCCTCTTCTTGGTCTAAATAATCTTGGATACAAATTCATCAATTGCCCTGGGACAAAAGGGGAAATCCAACCCCCGTCTTTTTTTCTCACCCAAGGCATTGGTACTGTGAACTTTTTCCCACTGGTAGTAAAAACCCCACTGCTTCCAGTACCAACATGCAATGAGGCATATCTCGTTCCTTCCCCCACAACAAGAGCACCGATCACCGTTCCAGCACTTGTTCTCTGCACTGTATAAGTAGTCCCCTTATACAACTTGCCTGACTTATATGCAACAGAATCACTTCCTTTTCTACTCAAATGCTGTATCTTCAAATAAGAAACAAAATCACTCATCTCCTTATGCATTACATCTTCCATGATGCCAGGAACGCTCATACCTCGCCGGACAACCCGCTGCTTAACATCCGGTTTCAATCTCATTTGAAAGTTAATTGTTGGCATCTTTACCTCATTGTTGGCACTCTTCTATAAGGTCTTAAAATATCAACGACTTCAGCGAGTAATTTCATAGGAACAAGCTTTGAGAAAGACCCATCAGGCATGGAAATAGATGATATGCCTATGTCCTTCCTTCGCCTAAAAGCAAAAGCCATCTGCATCAATGCTGCAAGGCGAGCATCATCTGGGCAACCACTCAAATAAGAATGATCTAAATACTGAGTCCCAGATGCCCACGCCACACCTACTGCGCCAAGCTGAGACCAATAAGTAGCATAATCCTCTCCAGTAATGGGCTTGTTGGTGGCTGCGGCAGTATGAGTTAATCTGCAACGATAATTCAAACTGTCTGTCCCAATAACCTCAGAAATAGAGGCTTCAGCATAACCACCTGTCCAAGCAATCAAAAGCTCCTTTGGATCAGCGTAAGGCGTTTCTGTGGCAAACTCAATCAAGCCTTCCTCCGCCCAGACGTAGTAAGCACTATTTAAAGTCTGAACGGAGCCGTCAAGTGTTACTGTTAAAGCCACATCTGTGTCAATGGGATAAGCAGGAAGATAATAAAATTTGCGTCCGGAATCAAAATATTTACTATATGCAGCTTTGACGAGATTTCTATTCAACCACGTCTCGATGCGCTTAGAAACAACATCATCAAAAATAGCCAACAGAGAATCTTGTGATACCTTATCAGTATCGATCTCCAAGAATGCTTTTAAATCCGGGACGCTGACGATCTTCATGTCTTACTTCTCCGTTTCAAACCAGACCTGCCAGGCTGGCGCAGGATGGCTCTATGTTTCTTTGTGTCCATGAGCTTGTCTTCTACCTCACCCTCTTTGGTCTTTTCAACTCCTTCTTCGGCTCCACTTTTTTCTTCTTTTTCTTTTTCCTCTCCTTCATTCACTTTTCCCTCCTTTACTTTTTCTGTTTTGTCTTCCCCCTGCACCTTTGAAGACTTTTCCAAGGTGATAGTGATAACTTCTTCAATTGGAGGCACTCTCTTCACAACAGGGACAATGCTTTCTTTTGGAACAACAAGAATAAGACCAACACCTTCCCCCATTTCTTCTTCCTCCTCTTTCTCCTTTTCTGAGGGAGGATCCACCCTGTCAAAAACCCAATACCTTTCCATGTATTCTTGTTCTGTTAAGGAAATAATTGTCCCTGATGGGGAGTCCTTTCCTGTGATAGAATCGGGGTAGGTATACCCTCCACGAATTTTCACTTTGATTTTGTTCACTGTTGTGGCATGATTGCCGTCCTTAATTTCCTGAAGTTTTCTGTCATAGAAATCTCTCTCTGCCTGATTCTTTGGAATGATCTTTTCAAGAATATGACTTGCCTTACCATATTCTTCCTCCGTAACTTCCAGAACAGAGTCCTCAGGATAAACTCCATCACTTCTTGATTTCTTCTCTTTGAGTTCGAGATTGAAAGTGTATCCATGTCTGACTTTTACTAACATTGCCGCTCTCCTTTCTTTTTTAATAAGGGGCAGGCAGAACCTGCCCCTTACTTTTAACAAAACCGACTTTACACAGCCGGTACTATCGTGGCTTCACCAAGAACAACGGCTACGCTCACATTTGCCGTCGGAGAAGATCCTCCCGTAAATGTAGGAGTGACTGTTGGTTTCACCCATCTCTTTCGTGCCTTGAGATCAACATTCACCTCAAGATAGGAACCGGGAATATCCGCATTCTCACCTGTGATCGTTGTCGTTTCCGAAATGGTAACTGCGGCATAGGTGCCACTTTCCGTGTCACTTTCCTGCAAACCAAATTCGATCTGCACATTCGTGGGAGAATTTGCGGTATAACCGCAACCAATTCCGAACTTGGCACTCTCGTATCCTTTACGATCAAAAGCAATGCCGGACACCACCGTTTCTCCTGAAACAATCTGTGGATAGAACTTTAACAAAGTCTTCAATTCTTCGCTTACTTGCTTCATGATTTCACCTCCCCTTATTCTGCCGACTTGGCGTCGTTGATTAAGCAGAAGGATTGACCATGACGCGGAGCAATGTCAACTTCCTGAAGAATTCTGATCCAGGTCTGATCCTTCTCGAAGGAATCATGAGCTTCCTGAGAAGCCATCATTTCCATACCACCCCACTGACCGATCATTAACTCTGCCCAGTTGCCGAAATAGACTTCGGTCAAATCCGTTCCTGTAGTGCCTTTGGTCAGATTAATAGGAATCTGTGTGGTCATTTTGTAGGGGTATCCGAGCCAATTCTGGAACACGGACTCGGTGATGGGAGCAATGATGTACTGCCCACCTGTATCACCACTGTACTGAGCAACCTTCAACTTGAGCAACTTCCGTCTGATCGCCGGATGGAAAATGTATCCCAGCTTGCCTCTCAAGGCATTGTCAACAGCCAGTTCGTACTCCATGTCAATCAGATTGTCAAAGGTCAAATTCCCACCATTGGTGCCGATTGCTACCGTATTCAAATCAGTGGCGATATTTACGCCAGACGGCTGATTCGAAGATCCGGAGCCTCTTAACGCCTTCAAGTCGATCTGAAGAGCAATGGCTGTGGCGATGTCACTTCGAACAAGAGCTTCTGCCGAAGGATTCGACAGTTTGACCAAGGTGTTGGAAAGCTTTACCAACGCCCCGACTTTCTTCGGGGTCATGGTGAGCTGACCAAGGGTCAAATCAGATGGTGTAATGGCAATATTCTCACCAACCCAATACCCCGTAGCTCCACCGGTCTGTTTGGGAATCTGCACCGGAGAACCAACCAATCCTGAAAGGATTGTGGCGCCGGAGGCGACGACTACAGACTCCGCCCGTAAAAGTTCAATGATCTGAGCAATGTATTCCGCAGGCACGATGTACGCACCCGCTGAACCAGCACCCAGACCGCCCATATCCTTTACCCGTTTGCGTGTCTCGGCAAAGACCTCTTTCTCATATCCAGCCTCAGACCAATCATTCCAACGCATGGCATGAGCTGCTCTGAAGAAAGAGAACACATCCTTCCCTATATCAACACCAGGCAAGGACACCTTTCGCGGAACAACAATGGCTTCAAGGTCTTTCATCTTCTGATCCAGACGAGCAAAGTCCTGACGAAGCCCCTCATTCATCTCACCAAACTGATCGATGAGATTCTTTTTGTGTTCTGCGAGTGCCGCTTTAATCTGTTCCAACATCATTTACGTTTCCTCCTATTCTTAAAAATTATTTTTACTATGAACAGACATTCTCACTGCTCCTTGCCTGATGGCGGAACTGAAAATATCTTTTTCATCTCTTGATTAATGTCCGCAACAAATTCCTTAACATAAGAAACAGCTTCTTCGTTTGCTTCCTCTGTACCAAGACCAAGCGATAAACGAATTCCATCTGACATCTCCTTCAGTTTTTCAGGACTGACGGTGTCTTCAATGTCCTCTTCCTCTGCCTCCACAGAAGAGTCCCCTTCTTTTGGAATAATCACAGGGGTTTCTTCTTCTGCCAGGTCTGTTTCCTTTTTCTCATCGGCTGGTATTAATGTTACAGGGGTTTCTTTCTGCACAGAAAGAGCATTGACCCCATCCCGAATCTCAATCAACATGTCTTTCAAGTCCCGAAGGAAGGTCTTGTCAACGTAGACAATCATTTCCAACTCATGACTATCTTCAAAACTCAGGGCTGCCCCTTCCTCATCAAAATCAACGTAATTGGTTTCCCAGATGACATCCACTTCCTTAATAGGATGATCTTTGTACCACTTCTTCGCTTCCGCCATCGTCCATCCATCAGCTTTCGGAAAACGTAAAGACTGGATCGCCCATTCGTCTTTGCCTTTATATTTCCCGTAAATGCCATTGACTCTCGGCTTCGTTTTCTTGAGGGAAGTATAACGAAATTTTTCGAACAAAGATGGGTCTTTCAAACGGTGACGAATTTCCTTTTCTGTCTCCTCCCATTTCTTTGCCTCAATTTCTAATGCCTCCAACTGCTCTGGAGTAAGGGCTACTTCTTCCTGTGGGTCCGATTCTTTTCCAGGACCAGGACGTTCCACTCTTCGCATCTCTCCACCACATTTTGGGCATTTGATATCCGAACAATGCTTGGCAGATTCCACCTTATGGCTGCATTTAATACACTCGCAACTGAATTTTTCTTTGTTCTCTTCTTCTTCAGCCACTTTCTCCAAAATAAGTGTTTCAATATCCTCAAGCTCTTTAAGGAAAGGATCATCCGGATTCAATTCCTTCAAAAACAACTGAATCTCCTCCTCCATCTCTTTTGACACCACACCAGAGTCAAAGCTTCTCTGCAATGCCGATGGGTTAGCCGGAATCAGAACCTGACTTGTCTCCAACAATTCAATTTCTGTGTAATCGCATCGACTACCATCATGCTTCTTTGATTCCTCGTCATTATGCTCGACATAAGAAACAGGGATAAAACCGATGCTGAACGCAGCGATTCCTTTCTCGGCAAGCTTCCAGCCCCAATCCGCTTCTGGATTTCCTTCACCAACATACCATTTGGGACGAGCAACCACCTCATTCCCCTCGATCTTGATTTTTTCAAACTCACCGATCTGATTCATCAGACCACGATAAGCATGAGAAGAAAGCAAAACAGGGTGCTCCATAAAAGACTTGATTGTTTTCTTAAAAGAAGAAGCCAAGACTCGCTCGCCGTGCCTGTCCAATACTTCACTGGAAATCACAACCTCCGCTGTGTATTTCGTAGGGTCGATACTCCTCACTTTAGCCTTGAAATATTTAATTTTCTTGTTGGCTGGCATATTCTTTACCTCCCGTCCTGTTTATTTAATCTTTTTAAAACCTAAGCACTTGCCATCAGCGTCAAGGTGAACATCCATACAACCACATTGATAAACCCCAGGCATCGGGCTTACATTGAATGCACACTCGCCATTGTCGCACGTCAATCCGACCTTCCTTAACAAGCACCCGTTTTCCGTCCATTTTTTACATTCCTTAGCTTCACAGAAGTATCTTCCTTCAGCCTTCTTCCAAGTAACTTTTGATTTACTCATATCACTAACTCCTTTTGCAATAGATAAACGACTACACTATGAATGTGAGTGCCATTTTCATCCTTATCCTTAGTTTCAAAGCGCCACTTATCTCGCACTTCTAAAGAATTCTTCTTATACAACTCCTCAATTTCACTGATTTTGAAATTGATCTCCGTTCTGTCCTCCTCCCCACCAGGAGTATAATATGTCGTTTTGATGTAAAGGTAAAGCAGAGACATTCCTTTATTCTTTAATACCCTGCTCACCTCTTTAATACTTGCATCCATTTTAGTGGAATGAAGAACGGACAAAGAATAAACGAGATCAAAAGTATTTCTTCCAAAGCGTAAAGCTTCCGCATCCCCAACTTCAAAGGAAACATTCTTCAGTTTGTTATTCCCTTTAGCAATTTCCACTGCTTCAGGCGACAAATCAATTCCAATGACATTATAACCCTGTTCCCCAAAGAAAATAGAGTCCCGACCATTACCACATCCTATATCAAGAACATTGGAGATGGTGGTATTCATCATTTCTGCTTTCACTGCCGCTTTTGCAAGAGGGGAAGGATTCAAACTTGTTGCCCAATGAGGGTCATTCTTCCAAGCCTCAATCCAATCGTCTCTCGACATATCCTGTTTCGTAATAGCGAGAGCAGTGTTAATCTCTTTCCTTGCTCTTTCCATTTCAATGTTCCTGCCAAAATAAAAAGCTGTGTCAACTTCGTTCTCTGCTACAGTATAACTTTTCTGCGTCAAGTAATTATATATCTCCCGTACCTTCTCAGCAAAAACCTCTTTATCATTACCATTTTTACTCTTAAATTGCTCAAAAGCATCTATTAAATTGCCTATTAGGGCTTTAAAATTGCTTACTACAAACGAGGTTTTTGCATCAATAAAACGGGCAATTTCTGCGTCGTTGCCATTTGAAGGCTGTTCTGAGCTTGCGCCTATCTCATTCCAAACAGAATATTGTCCTCTGTAGACAGCAGTGAAGAAAACTTCCTTTAATTCTCGCTGAAGTTTACCATAACACTTCTCAGATCGATCAATATCCCTATCTTCATATACTGCCTCAAGAGCATCCTTTCTCTGATTAAAAAGCAATGTCTTAATCTTTGCTTTAAACTCCTTTTCGATTGGTTGTTTATATATTTGATAAGGATTGTTTTCGATCATTGGGGTTTTTACCATCTCAATTACTTTCTTTGATTCTTCTTTCGGAGCTTCTGGTTTGTCCTTCCCTGGAGCTTGGTTCTGTGCTCCACCATGAGCCATAATATAAGCATAAGAAGAATAACCTCCAGGAATGAAGGCGTCATTGCCCCATTTTACGTCCTGCATACCAAGCTGAAGTCTTTTGTTTATCATATTGATTGGCCAACCCATACTCCACATAAGTTTGGCAGTAACCACCTTATCCTTATAATTCTCCTGCAATGCTCCGACAGTGGCAAGATCAAACTCACCCCAAATTCTCCCCTTGCCTCTGCGGACACCTATCCTGGAGAAGAACTTCGCCCAAAGCACTTCTTCAAAATAAGTAACCTTCGGCATCAAGCACTCTTCCCAAAACGCCTTGTGTGCTGCCTTTGATCCTTCATAGGACTTCACGTCCTTAAAAAGCCCCAATACGACTTCGTTCACACTGTAGGCGGCAAAGATTTCCTCACGGGACATCTTCTTGCCATCGATAAATTCCATGTCCCGCTGACCAAGCCTGCTTTCTGTGATCTTTGCTCCACCTTCTGCAATAACAATCCTATGCGCCTTCTTTGATCCTTTATGCCTATCTTCAAACTGCTTCAACATCCTATCATAACTATCATCATTCAACTCTTCCGGTACAGTGATATTCAAAGATGTGACCGCCCCATTCTCGAAGAATACCTTATTATACATCGATGCATGATAATCTGACTCTACGCTTAACTTGGATGCTTCGAGTGGGGATAATCCTCGTAAATCATTGTATGGATTAAACATTTTGAAATGGATGATTTGGCTCAGAGGGAATATTACTTCTATTTTCCCCGAGTATTTCCAACCCAACAACCAATTTGTTTTTATATCTATCACAGGCTCAAAGCGGGAAGGTGGAAATGTCCATATCTCTTTAGGTATCTGGGAAACATCGTCTCGTCCTTCAAGAATCCAAAAGGCTTCACCAGCCATTTCATAGAAACCGAAAGTGGCCTCAATCAACTTACTCAAGGTCATCAGAGGATTTGGATTTTGAAAAAGTTCGTAAATTGGTCCTTCTTCAACTCTCTTTGGCTCAATATCGTCTCCAGCGTCTTTGCGAATGATAAAAGGAACTCTTGCTATGTTTGACATGATGGCATTGATGCAATTATGAGTGGCAACACCAAATGCCAAATAAGAATGCTCCTTCCTCACCTCCAAATTAAAAACAGGTAGGTTGTTGACCTTCTCATATCCAATTTTATTAACTGGAAACTTTGCATATCCTTTTTCTATAGCACAAATACTTTTACCAGCATTCCACGAACCCTTCTCCTTCTTCCAAAGCATGTTTTTAAAAATCAAATTTGCCCTTCGTTTATAACCCCCACCAATTCTTAATCGGAAACTATCACGACAATCACACATTTGGTTAATTACCCAACGTCTACAACCTTCTTTTTTAAAAACATAAGGAACAATCCCTTGTCGCAACAGCAAAAATCTTAATCCTTCAACAAGAGAAGGGGAAATTGTATCAAGATTAAAATCACCATTAGGACTTTCACAACCATCCCCCCTCCAAAACCCCCTCAAGAGGAACATTGTTTTTTCAATTGGGAGTTTAGCAACCCAATCAGGTATCTTCTTATAAGATGCCCCGGTTCCAAACAAAAGGAAAAAGTCACTGGCTATTCTTGAATTAAAAAGAACGGAAACCCTTCCCTCAGAAGGTGCTTCCAAAGAATGACTAATACCAAAACACTTTTGCATCAAGGATTTAGTCTCATCAACAAAGAAACGCTCCTCAATAGAAAAGGTAAATTGCACTGTGCTGGGAAAAACTCGACCAGGACCACACTTCTTAACTCGTACATTTCCTTCGGCCAAATAATACCCTATCAACAATAATAGATCATTATTAACAAGGACCTCCTGTTCATGTTTTTTATATTTATCCTTCCTTCCTTTATTCTCAACTTTGACAACCCATTTCTCCTTGTCCTCTATAATATCAATAACAGGTGTTAGTAAATAATCACCAATCTGAATGTCCTTAGTCTCTACCCATTGCCTGCCTCCGTCCCGCTCCACATAAAATGGATGCTCTGAAGTAGCTTGAATAGGAGGAAGGCCATTGCATTTCAAACTAAACAATTTACCAGTATAATCTAAAATTTTTACCTCGATCACTTCATCCTGCTTACCAAGATGATTGTAAACAACATCTCCAACTTCCATATCTTCAATGTTACAAACACCATTATCAGTTAATATCGGTGTGCCTGCCGGAAAGCAAGCATACACCCAAACAGACTGTTTGTAAGGCTGCTGCACTACAGCAGAATAAGGACCAAGCAGTTCTCTCAAGGAGCGAAAAATACGGTGATCATCAATGAGAGGACCAACAACACCCTTCATAGCATGTCTCTGCTGACGAGAATATTCCCACGACAACAGATTGTAACCAACTTTACCAACCAACTTCTCAAACATGCTCTCTCCTCTCATATCACCCGTATACGAACACCGGCCGCCCCTTTAGTTGAATTGTGTATAGCATATCTTTTCGCATCCATCAAGTGATTTGCCCAATCGATAGGAATATCAAGAACATTGCCATTCTTATCCTTCCGCCAAGAATAACTCCGATGCTCAGAGATGAGATCAACACTACCACTATAAATATGGCAAACCATTCTCTTAACAGAATCAATCCCAACCTGAATTATCTTATGGGCGGCCTTGGCATTGAACCCCGCTCTTCGGATCTCTTCGATTCTATCAGGTTCAGCAGAATCCGCCCATATTATACGAGAACGTCTGAACTCCTTTGGAATCAAACTTTGCAGCTTTAAGATCAAGTCTGAGTTGGTGAGATTCTTGTGATACAACAACTGCTCTTCCCAGCATTCCTTCCCTTTGATGTATTCCTTAATGAGAGCAGTCGGCATATTATAACCAAAGTCAAGACCATAAGCGATCTTGTCAACGGCTCCTTCATCAGGCAGCCAGTCTACAATATCCCAGTTCTTGTAGATCAAATTCTCAAGCCGCCCCCAATTGCCCAGCGTGAAGATATTATACAACGAAGGATCCTGCGTCTCAAGATCGAGAAGCATCTGCACGTAGTCTTCTGGCAGGAATGGATTGTCTTTGTAGTTAGATATTATTTCTTCTGCATGAATGGTTGGATCGTCTACAATCTTCGTCTTGATCCAGTGATGCTCATCAATTGGGTTGAAGCTAAGGAATATCTGATTGCGAAGACCGTCTCTCGAAGGCTCCCTAACGCAGAAACGAATGTCCTGGAAGGAATCATAATCTATTTCAGTAGCTTCTTCAATCCAGACATAGTTCCAGTTAGAGGATCGAATCTTAGCGGCGTCGTCAACAGAACCATAATGAAGCAAAGAGCCATTGTAATACCAATTCAGATGAACCTTCTCTTCAATGATCCTATCCCTGACACCATATTCCATAGCGAGATCATTCATCAGAGGGTACACTGACTGGCGCAGGGATGGCAGAGACTTACGAAGTATGAGTATTTTCTTCCTCTCCTCAGTGAAGAACTTATAATGCATGAGCTGGGCTAAACTATGGGATTTGCTCGAACCTCTTCCCCCGCGGTCAATGACAATAGGCGCCTTTGATGCCTGGTTCCTGAAGAAAATGTCGGTAGCGACAAAAGAAAGCTCCCGCTCCTCAGGATTCTCATCATGCAATAACTCGTGCAAGTAATCCTCAGTCTGCGCCTGAGCTTGAGCGACCTTACTCCGTCGTGCCATCAGCAACCTTCCTCTTAAACTCTAAAACGGTCTTCTGAGCACCCATCTTCTTCCGAGTAGCCGCATCCGCTTTAGAAGCAGGAATGATCCTTATCTTAACAGGAGCTTTCCTTGACGAAGCAACCGGGGCTTCCATCCAACCACGAGATTTCCCTAAACACTTCAGCATGAAAATCATAGCAACCGTATCCTGTTTATTACGAATCTTGTCCATCAAATGACATTCCACCTCATCGATAAGAGCCTCCCGAAACTCTTCAAACATCTTTGACAGAGAAGGATACTTACGCAATACATTCTTCACGTGATAGACAGACAAGGATAACTTACGAGCAATGTTCGTAATCAGCCCTCCAGAAGTCCAGATAGCTTCCTCAACATTCCCATAAGTAATCTCGCCAAACACCTTCTTAGTGCGAGACACCTTGGCTCCCTTGGTAGAAGTGGCAGCTTCCCACATCGACAAGTCTCTGTCTGCATTATAATTAGTAAGAGTTGTAATATCTGCTATGATTGGTTTTGTAGGAGGAATCTCTGGGGTGGGAATTCTGCTCTTCCTTTCAGGAGTTGGCACACTCTCTTCCTTATTATCACGTGATACAAGCCGAGCCATGAGCATCACCTCCATTACTACATTCGACCACTAACACTCCAAAAACATTCTGTCAAGAATTATTTTTAATGCATGTGATTAATGTGGGAAGATGGAAGGGTTAAACTGGATGGATTAAGCTGGATGGATTAAACTGGGTTATATGATGTGTATATGTAATTACATTGTAATGACGTATGGGTTAGACCCATAAATTATAGAGGTATACTTCTATAGACGTGA
>Ga0268280_1000163_pt1 | contig 62568 bp, 88 predicted proteins | sample saktaG_9_FD_190139 | JGI IMG/M metagenome (GOLD analysis project Ga0268280, IMG submission 190139) | Saline water microbial communities from Sakinaw Lake, British Columbia, Canada - sak_2011_5_24_40m | ecosystem: Environmental > Aquatic > Non-marine Saline and Alkaline > Saline ...
TAAGGACAGTCTTATAATAGTTATACATTTCAGGATTGCCAGAAAAAATCCCTGCCAATCTATCCCTGCTCTCATTATCATGCCTGAATATCATAAAAATAATCAAAAACCAATACTATTAAACATAATTATCCATAAAAATAACTACTCCACTACCACAATCTTTATAAACCAAAATTTTTGTTTCAATATATGGCAAAGTACGTATATTCATTCAAGGAAGGAAAGGGAGTTGGTAAAGAAATTCTAGGCGGAAAAGGTGCGAATATGTGTGATATGGTCGCATTAGGGCTTCCAATACCTCAAGGATTCACAATTACAACTCAAGCATGTGATTTATTCTATAAACAAGGCAAAAAGTTAAGTGATGAAGTAAAACAACAGATTAACGAAGCACTTTTAAACCTTGAAAAAGAAACAGGAAAGAAATTAGGCGGAGAAAATCCTCTACTAGTTTCAGTAAGAAGCGGAGCAGCAGCATCAATGCCTGGGATGATGGATACTGTCCTAAATCTTGGATTAAATGATACAACTGTTGAAATAATTGCTAAAAAAACACAAAATCCTCGATTTGCATATGATTCATATAGAAGATTTATCCAAATGTTTGGCGATGTTGTAATGGACGTCCCTCACCATGGCTTTGAAGAAGTTTTAGAAACTGTAAAACATGAAAGAGGGATAAAGTTAGACACAGAAATGAATGTAGACGACTTAAAAAAGGTAATAAAGGGGTATAAAGAATTCATAAAGTCAAAAGCAGGAAAACTTTTCCCAGATAATGCAAAAGAACAATTAGAAATGGCAATCTATGCTGTTTTCAACTCATGGAATAATGCAAGAGCAATATCTTATAGAAGAATGAACAATATCTTCGGCTTACTTGGAACCGCAGTTAACATTCAATCAATGGTCTTTGGTAACATGGGCGATGATTCCGGAACAGGTGTTTGCTTCACAAGAAACCCATCAACAGGAGAAAATATATTCTATGGGGAATTCTTAATGAATGCACAAGGAGAAGATGTTGTAGCAGGAATAAGAACACCCGAAACGATGGACACTTTAGCAAAACAGTCACCAAAAATCTACAAAGAACTTTGTGATATAAGAAAAAGGCTTGAAGAATACTACAAAGATATGCAAGATATGGAATTCACAATAGAAAAAGGAAAATTATACATTTTACAGACAAGAAATGGAAAAAGAACCGCAGCAGCCGCAGTTAAAATAGCAGTTGACCTAGTAAAAGAAAAATTACTAACAAAAGAACAAGCACTATTAAAAGTTGAACCAGAATCATTAAACCAACTATTACATAAACGGCTAGACGAGAAATCAAAAAGGACAAAAGAAGTTGTTGCGAGAGGACTTCCAGCTTCACCAGGTGCAGCAGTTGGTAAGGTAGTATTCACAGCTGAAAAGGCACATGACATGAATCAGGAAGGAGAAAAAGTTATTCTAGTAAGACTAGAGACATCTCCAGAAGACATTGAAGGTATGCACGCCTCTATGGGAATTCTAACTGCAAGAGGCGGAATGACATCTCATGCAGCAGTTGTTGCAAGAGGAATGGGGAAATGCTGTGTTGCTGGCGTTTCAGAATTAAAAATCTCAGAAAGAGATAAAATAATTGAAATTAAAGGAAAAACAATCAAAGAAGGAGATATTATAACTTTAGATGGCTCAACCGGAGAAGTTTTTATTGGAGCGATTAATTTAGTTGAACCAGAATTATCAGGAGATTTTGCAGAATTAATGTCTTGGGCAGATGAAATTAGAAAATTAAAGGTAAGAACAAACGCAGATACTCCAAAAGATTCAGAACAAGCCGTAAAGTTCGGAGCAGAAGGAATTGGACTATGTAGAACAGAGCATATGTTTTTTGAAGAATCAAGAATTAAAGCAGTTAGAGAAATGATTCTTGCAGAAACAAAAGCGGGAAGAGAAAAGGCACTTGCTAAAATTCTTCCAATGCAGAGAACAGATTTTAAAGAATTATTCGAGATTATGGACGGAAAACCAGTTACAATAAGATTCCTAGATCCTCCATTACACGAATTCCTTCCAAAAGAAGAAAAAGATATACAAGAGATAGCAAAAGAACTTAAAGTTTCAGCAGATGTATTAAAAGAAAAAATTGAAGATCTACATGAGTTTAATCCAATGCTTGGGCATAGGGGATGTAGATTAGGAATAACTTATCCAGAAATAACAGAAATGCAATCAAGAGCTGTTTTTGAAGCAGCAGCAGAATTAATCAAACAATCAAAAAAGGTAGAACCAGAAATAATGATTCCACTAGTAGGAAATATTAAGGAATTCGAAAATCAAAAGTTATTGGTTGATGCAGTTGCAAAGCTAGTAATGCAAGAACAAAAAGTAGACATTAAGTATCATGTTGGGACAATGATTGAAGTCCCAAGAGGAGCATTAACAGCAGATGAAATTGCAAAGACAGCAGAATTTTTCAGTTTTGGAACAAATGATTTAACACAAATGACATGTGGCTTTTCAAGAGACGACGCAGGAAAATTCCTAAAGCAGTATGTTGAACTTGGAATCTATGAAAGAGATCCATTCCAGAGCTTAGACCAAGAAGGAGTAGGAAAATTAATGAGAATTGCACTAACAAAAGGAAGAGCAGTTAGAAAAAATATGAAAATGGGAATTTGCGGAGAACACGGTGGAGATCCAAAGACTATTGAATTCTGCCATAATATTGGCCTTTCATATGTCTCATGTTCACCTTTTAGGGTTCCTATTGCAAGACTTGCAGCAGCCCATGCAGTAATAAAATCAAAATTAAAACCAAATCAGCCAAAGCAAATTAACCCTCAGGTTCAAATAATAAAAGATAATAAGGGTAATAATCAACCTCAAAAAATAATAAAAGCAAAACCACTTCCTAAAGCAAAAACAATCAGAGATGAAATCAGAGAGCTAATAAGGGAAGAGTTGATAGCCTTAAAGAATTCTGTTCAAGGTAATCAAAACAAAACCCAGAATAAACCAAGACCTTTCAACAAGAAGCCATTCAACAAAAAACCTTTCAATGGACCTAGAAAATTTAATAGTAATTTCAAAAAAAGACCAGATACTAAGCAATAGTTTTTTAAGTTTTTTACCACAATAATATTTATTAAGCCTTTCCTTCTGATTACAATTATGAGCATAGGAAACTATTTATTAAATTTAATTTTTCCGAGATATTCTGAAATAAAAGCAAGACATGAAAGACAGGCAAGATATCCTATTGCAGAGCAAATGGAGTTAGAGAAAAAAAGTCCACAACAAATAAGAATCAGGTTAGGTATGCTGGAAGTTGATGACCTGGATTATTTTCAGGATGCATGACCTAGCTGTAACAGATAATAAAATTGCTAACCAATAATTTATATAATCCTTCTCACATTAACAATAATCAAAAGAGGATAAAATGATAATAAGATTAAAAGTTTTCCCAAATTCTCCAGAATCAAGAATTGAGGATTTTAAAGAATATCTGAATGTCTATGTAAAGGCAAAACCAAAGAAAAACAAGGCAAATCTAGAAGTAATAAAACTTCTGTCAAAATATTACAAAAAATCGCCCAAGCAAATAAAACTCAAAGCATTGTCATCAAGAACTAAATTTGCCGAGATAATTGAATAATAGATGGATTATAAAAAAGAGTATAAAAAAATTGTTAATGAGCTCATTATAAAAAGTTTTCCTGAGTTAAAGGACAAGAAAATATATATTTATGAATTTAATTCTAGGAAGTATTATGGTGAGGCTGGGAAGTTTATTATAAGGCGATTGGGTATCTCAAAAAGCTTAAGAAATGCCAAATTAATCTTGATTAAAGGACTTTTGGCTCACGAGTTATCTCACCTGAGTATTTTTGAAGAAAGAAATTTTCTTAAAAGAATATCAGACATTAAATATTGGTTTAATAAAAAAAGAAGAACAAAAGAAGAGAACAATACCATCAGGCTCGCAATCAAAAAAGGGTATGCAAAAGAAACCTATGAAATCTCAATCAGGCAAAGAGATAATCCCTATAGAAAAGACATCAACAGATATTACCTAACCCCCGCTCAAATAAAATCCTATGCAAAGTCCATAGGACAATGGAAGTAACATGGGAATAAAATACGAACAAGCTGAAGATATAAGAAAAAAAGCAACAGAAATAGTCCAAGCCCTTTCATGGAACCATATAAGCCTAGACGACCTAGCCTTCCTAAGAAGCCGTGGTTCAACATCAAGAGGAACAATAGCTCGTTGCCACGCCTTAGGAAAAGCAATGCAAATAGGAATGAATAGAAAAAAAGGTTTCTACCTTATTGAAGTTATTTCAGAAAGATTTGATAGATTAAGCGAAGAAGATAAAGTAAAAACAGTCATCCATGAACTAATGCATATTCCAAAAACATTTGGCGGTGGATTTATCCATCATAATGTTGTTCATCAAAGAAATGTTGACAAAGTATTCCAGCATTATCTAAAATTAAAAATGGATAAAAGATGGGAAGACAGGAAAGAAGAATCAGCAGAGTTAGATATTCAAAATAAAGATGAAATAATAGAGCCAAGAAAAAAGATTTGGGAAATACAAGAGGAGATAAAAAAGAAAAGAAGATGGTTCTAGAAAACTTCACCTACTACCTAGACGGGAAAAAGAAATCAATAAAAATAAAACCCATGAAAACAATCCTTCAAAAATTCTCAGGATTAATGTTCAAATCCAACTCGCCAGCATTACTTTTCATTTTCAACAAAGAAAAAACATTATCAATACACTCTTTTTTCTGTCGCCCATTTAAAGCCATCTGGCTTGACAAAAATAAAAAAACAACAAAATCAATAATTATAAAAAACTGGAAACCAAACTTTTCAGGGCGGGGCAAGTACCTCCTCGAGATCCCTCTCCCGACGATAACCCCTAAACAATAGCAAAACCCCGTCGAACGCAAAACCAAAACATTTAAATATAAAAAAATCATGAAATAACCATCAGTTAAAAAAAAGGAGGTAAAAAATGGGAACAGTTTTAGTAAAAAATGTAGTTGTAAGAAAACCTGGCTATCTTTACTATGTTGACGGAAAGGGACACGTTTGCGAGGCTAAGATGGCAAGAGGCGGCAAGAAGAAAAAGAAAGCTGCTAAGAAAAAAAAGAAATAAAAATTAATTAACTTTTTATATCATATTCAATGAATCCCTATCCAAGGGAAGGTAGGGATTCATTTTGGGTTTTTGCTTTTTCTTTTTTATTTATTCTGTTTTAATCATCCCGCAATTTGCTAAGATTTTTATATGCTCATTGTCCTCTATTCTCATGAAATATCTCCTCGCAATAGAAACAACAGCACATACGTTTGGAATAGCCATTCTATCAATAGAAAAACAGCCAAAGATTCTAGTAAATATAAAAAACAGCTACTCAACAAATGAAGGTGGAATGATCCCAATGGAAGTTGCAAAACACCACAAAGAAATTGCAGATAAACTATATGAAGAGGCTTTAAAACAAGCAAATATCAAAGAACAAGATATTGAAGTCGTAGCGTTTTCAAATGCACCTGGATTAGCTCCATGTTTATTAGAAGGAATGAGCTTTGCAAAAAAGATAGCAGAAAAATTATCATGTCCCCTAGTCCCTGTTAATCATTGCATTGCCCACCTGGAAATTGGGGAACTAACCGGAGCAGAAGATCCAGTTTTATTATACGCATCTGGGGCAAACACCCAAATAATAGCCTATGAAGCCGGAAAATACAGAATTTTTGGAGAAACTCTGGATATGGGTGTTGGAAATTTTATAGACACCTTTGCAAGATATGCAGGATTAGGTTTTCCAGGAGGACCAAAAATCTCCCAAGAAGCAGATAAAGCAAATAAAGAAGATTATATTGAACTTCCCTATTCAATAAAAGGAATGGATGTTGCATTTTCAGGAATTCTGACAAAATTAAGACAAATGCTTGAATCAAAGAAATATTCCTTACCACAACTCTCCTACTCAATGCAAGAAACAGTATTCGCCATGCTGGTTGAAGCCTCAGAAAGAGCTCTAGCCCACACCGGAAAAAAAGAATTATTGCTAGGCGGGGGTGTCGCATGCAATAAAAGACTTCAAGAAATGTGTAGAATAATGTGTAAAGAAAGAGGATGCAAAATGTTCTGTCCTGAAAATTCTCTGCTAGTTGACAATGCAGCAATGATTGGCTATCTGGGATTAAAAATGTACAAAGCAGGACTTGGGACAAAAGATTACGATTCTATTGATATTCAGCCAAGACAAAGAACAGATGATGTGGAGGTTACCTGGAAATGAGAATTAGAACAGCTAATGCGAGACATCAAAGACAATTAAGAGCACAAGACAGAGAATATAGGCTTTTAAAATTCGCAAAAAGAAATCAGGATATAGAGGCAATCTGCATGAATGGAACAGAAGGAGAGTATATTTTTTTAACAAAACCTCTTCCAGAAAGTGTAAATCCAGATTCAGAAAGATTAAAAGTAGCTTATGAAAGATTATGCCACAAAATAAATAATTTCATGAGAGTAGTTTCACTTGATTTTCAGATTCTCCCTTTCAGTGGAGAATATCCCGAAAGATCCAAGGTACTTTATAGAAAAAACTCTAATTAAACACATTTACTGAAGTCCAAACAACATCCCATCTCCCTTGGGCCTAAATATATCCGGAGCTTCTCTTCCAGGATGACCTTCACAATAAGCAGAATATAAATCTGCCTTGCGACATATTACAGGAACGCTTGTCCATGAAAGATTGTAACCCCTATCCACGGAAAATAAACCAATATTTCCAGAATCTTTTATACTTTTACCTGTTTGCTCTTCATCTCTTATTATCCTGCTAAATTGTCCTCTGCACCTTGAAACATCTAAAGCAATTGCTGATCCTTTTGAATCCACAACCACTGCGACCAAAGTCCTTTTCATTGCTTTCTCTCTTCTCTCAGACACAGTAAATTCATTACCATCAACATCACTCGGATTAGTTAGATTACCAAATAAAACAGCCTTGGAAGGAGAGACGTAAATCTTATAGTGTATCATATTCTTTGATAAACCATAATCTTTTTAATAATTTAGGTGGTCAATTGATAGGAGAAAGATTGTAAATAATAGAATTAACGAGAATGTCTTTCCAGAAAAAATCCGAGGACGCCCCCAACAAGCCCTCCAATCAAGGCGCATCCATCACCAACCTCCTTATCTCCTCCAGAAACAAGGTAAGCAATCAGCCCCAATCCAAGAGCACCCATAGCCATACCAGAAGTTATAGAACCAAAGTAACTTGAGGAATAATCGGAAGAACACCCCCCGCCAGAACCAGAATTGCCCGAACCATTACTCCTTTCATCCATTCTTCTATCATAATCTTCCTGTGTTTCACACTCATGATATTGATGTCCCATGAAAGATTACATACCCTTAACTTTAAAAACTTTTAGAAAAGCCATTATTTTTCCCCATGTGCCCTTTACGGAAAGTTTATAAACCAAATTTTCAAATAAGTTATACCAATGACTGACCTAAAGTCAGGAGGGCTACGTTCTCATTGGAAATTAAATTAATCAAACAAAAAAATGGCATCAGTATACGATATTGTTGAAAAAGCTAGAAAGACTGGAAAAATTGACAAAGGCATCAATGAAGTAACAAAAGCTATAGAGAGGGGAGTTGCAAAACTCGTTGTTGTTGCTTCCGATGTTGAGCCAAAAGAAATTACACAGCATATCCCAATTCTTTGTAAAGAAAAAGGGATAAAATTTGTGGAAGCAGATTCAAAAGAAAAGCTTGGAATTTCAGTTGGCATAAGTGTTAAATGTTCCGCAGTCGCTGTAATTGAAGCAGGCGAAGCTAAATTAGACACATTAAAGTAATTGTTACTTAATCATTCATAATAGAAAATGGCAAAACAACAAAGAGAAAAAGAACAAAGTCAAGACAAATCATCAGGAACAAAAGGCTCTGAAAAAATTATGGAATCCAGTGGAGCTGTTCCAGGAATAGTCGAGGCAATAGTTGGAAGAACAGGAACAAGAGGAGAGATAACACAGGTTAAATGTCGTGTTCTCCAAGGAAGAAATAAAGGAAAATCAATGAGAAGAAATGTTAGAGGGCCAATAAAGAAAAGAGACATTCTAATGCTTAGAGAAACAGAAATCGAAGCAAGAAGATTAATGAACAGAGTATCAAAGGGGGCCTTTAGTTAAAATGAACATCAGTGGAAAATACGAAGGTGAAAGAAGAAGCGGAAGAAGACAAATTCCTATAAAAATTCAGCCAGAGTATCCTTTAAATGTAAGATGTGACAATCGAACAACAGATCCCAATGATGTCAACCCAATTCTAGAAATTTATCATCCTCTGTTTGGGTCTCAATGGGTTATGGGAGGAAAAGCATAATGCCAAGATGTAGTTTTTGCAAAGAGCAATATGAATTTCCAAGAGGAATAACCGTGGTTCAGAAATCTGGAGAGGTAAAATATTTTTGTTCGAGCAAATGCAGAAAAAATTCTCAGATGGGCAGAGATAATAGAAAGGCAAAGTGGGTAAAGAAATCCATAATCTCAAAAGAAGAAGCAGCCAAAAGAGTTGATGCAAAAAACTTAAGAGAATCTAAGAAATAACTCTACAAAAAGTTTAAAAACGATTTAATTCTCATTTTAGTATAATAAAATAAAAAATGGTTCCAACAAGAGTTTTTTTTACAAAAGGAGTTGGTGTTCACAAAGACAGACTCGCATCTTTTGAACTTGCATTAAGACAAGCGGGAATAGAAAAATGTAATATTGTATGTGTCTCCTCTATATTTCCACCTAATTGCAAAATGATTTCAAAAGAAGAAGGATTAAAAGGCTTAAGTGCAGGAGAGATAACTTTTTGTGTAATGGCAAGAAGTGAAACAAATGAACCAAACAGATTGGTCGCGGCTTCAATAGGGTTAGCAGTTCCTAAAGACAATAACAATTACGGATATTTATCAGAACATCACGGATTTGGAGAAACATCAAAAAAAACAGGAGAATATGCAGAAGATCTTGCAGCAACAATGCTTGCAACAACACTAGGAGTAGAATTTGATCCAGATTCGAGCTGGAATGAAAGAGAACAAGTTTACAAATCATCCGGGCATATTTTCAAGACAACAAATACAACTCAATCTGCAGAAGGGAATAAGGATGGTTTATGGACAACTGTAATTTCTGTTGCTGTTCTTTTGCCTTAAGCTATAAATCTTATATCTATTAATTTTATTAATAAATCATTTTCTATAGCTAAAACTTCCCTAAGATGACGAGCAGTTGCTAAATTTCCTTCCAGATCATCAGTTGCAGAGGGGCTGTAGGTCTTTTGTAATGCTAAAAATCTTTGTGTTTCAATATCTCCTTCATCTTATATTTTTAACCATTAAATAATCGAGCTAATTAAGTTAAATGTTTCAATATATTTAAATAAGTAAGAGGATTATACTATCTATGATAAGGGATAATCTAAAAGAGGGAGTTATAGCAGGTATTGGATTAAGTCTTGCAATAGGGATAATTCTTTGTTTTATACTAAAACCCACATTTAGCTCAATAATATTCATATTATCTCTCGCATTATTGCCTGGCTTTTTTATTATATCTATCTGGTACTTATATAGATTAAGCAAAGAGAAAATTTCTAAAACAAGTAATTCTCAGAAATTTGATTGGGGGGTTGAAATTAATCTTAAAAAACTGCAGATTATTCACAACAGATATTCTTCAATGATTCAGACTGCAGGAATATTAGCAATAGGAAGCTTTTTCTCAATGGTCTTTTTAGTAAAAGACTTTCCTTTATGGGGAACTGGACACCAGATATTCTTTCCAATTAGCACGATTTTATTCATTTTTTCACTCCACCTTGCTTTTAGGTGGTGGATTTCTATGAGAGAAGATTTTCAGCATTTAAAATTTCAAAATCTCAAAGATAACCCTAATTAATCAGTTTTTCCGACGACAAATCAATAAAAAGATTTATAAAGGCAGTTGATTAATTTTACATATAAAGAGATAAGCTTGCTTATTAATTTGGTAATAAAATAAATAAAAGAGTGAAAATATATGGCTAAAGACGAAGAAGATAATTATTCTGCAAAAGACATCAAAGTTCTAGAAGGCTTAGAAGCAGTTCGGAAACGTCCCGGAATGTACATAGGCAGCACAGATAAGTATGGTCTCCATCATATGGTCTATGAGGTGGTTGATAATTCTGTAGATGAATGCCTAGCTGGAGTATGCACAGCAATCAATATTTCAATCAATAAAGACGGTTCTGTAACAGTTGAAGACAACGGGCGAGGAATGCCTGTTGATATGCACCCAGTTTACAAAAAACCAGCTATGGAAATAATTGTAACAAAACTTCACGCAGGAGGAAAATTCGATAATAAAGCATATGCTGTTTCAGGAGGCCTACATGGGGTAGGGATTTCTGTTGTTGCAGCACTATCAAAAAAAATGACTGTTCAGGTAAAAAAACAAGGAAAGATTCACGAACAAAGTTACAAAATTGGAGTTCCAATGGGCGATATGACTATCTTAGGAGAATGTCCCAAATCCGAAACAGGAACAAAGGTCACATTCATTCCAGACCCTGAAATATTCTCAGTAGTTGATTTTGACTATAATACTCTAGCAACAAGGTTCAGAGAAACATGTTTTTTAAATGCAGGACTAAAAATCAATTTTAAAGATGATAGAACTGGAAAAAAGGATGAATTTCATTATCAAGGAGGATTAGTCGAATTTGTAAATTGGTTAAACAGAACAAGAAAAGTTACACTCCATAAACCTATTTACTTTAAAAGAAATGAAGCGGAGACAGTTGTTGAGATAGCTCTTCAATATTCTGAGTCATATAATGAAAATATTCAGGGTTTTGTAAATACAATTAATACAATAGAAGGCGGAACCCATGTTATTGGATTTAAAACAGCATTAACAAGAGTGATAAATGACTACGGAACAAAGCAAAATATCCTTAAGAAAGGCGAAAAATTAACTGGAGATGATGTTAGAGAAGGTCTTACCGCAGTAATCTCATTAAGAATGAAAGAACCTCAATTTGAAGGACAGACAAAAACAAAACTAGGAAATAGTGAAATCAAAGGAGTTTTAGATTCACTAGCATCTACCGCTTTGTCAGAATTTTTTGAAGAAAATCCAGCAGTTGCAAAGAAGATAACACAAAAAGCACTATCTGGACTAAAAGCCAGAGAAGCAGCAAAAAGAGCAAAAGAATTGGTAAGAAGAAAAAATGCTCTAGGCGGCGCAGGACTCCCAGGAAAATTAGCAGATTGTTCCTCAAAGAAGAAAGAAAAAACAGAATTGTATATTGTTGAAGGACAATCAGCAGGTGGAACTGCAAAAGGAGCAAGAGATAAGGAATTCCAAGCTATTCTACCACTAAAAGGAAAAATTCTAAATGTTGAGAAATCAAATCCCGCAAAAGCACTATCCTCTGAAGAAATCTCGAATCTATTAACCGCGATAGGAACCGGAGTTGGAGAATCCTTTGATATTTCTAAATTAAGATATAATAAAATAATCATAATGACTGATGCAGATGTAGATGGACAACATATCAAGACATTATTACTAACATTATTCTTTAGATATATTCCTCAATTAATTGATGCTGGAAATATCTTTGTTGCCGTTGCACCATTATACAAGGTAAGAAAAGCAAGCAAAGACTACTATGTCTATTCAGATGATGAATTAAAGAAGACACTGGCAGGAATTTCTGGAAAACCAGAGGTTTCAAGATTTAAAGGTCTTGGAGAAATGAATGATTCACAATTGTGGGACACGACAATGAATCCTAAAACAAGAATCATGAAACAAGTCACTGTTGAAGATGCCGTTGAAGCAGATGAAACATTTTCAATTCTAATGGGTGATGCAGTTGGTCCAAGAAGACAGTTTATCGAAGAAAACGCACAATATGCGGAGGTTGATTTGTAATGGGAGAAAATGAAAGAATAAATGTTTTAGAATGTTGGGCAGAGAGCAGTAGCTTACATGATCATTATCTTGTCTTTGAAATTGGAGAAAAACAATCTAGGCTTTCAATTATGGAAGGAAAAACTGAACTTTATTCAAGATCATTGGATACATCGAATTATTTAAATTTAGGCAAAAAAAAATACTTATTCCCGATGATTCGGAATAGCTTACTAACGAACTTAATACTTGAGGAGGAAGCTGCATAATGAAACCCCTAAAACAACAAATCCAGCAACAAGAGCAATCAGAAAAACCAATACAAGTTTACGTCTGCCCAAACTGCCAGAGCACAGATGTTGGTTACATCTTTAAACTTACAAACTTATTCGGAGTAATTCCAAGAATGCAATGTAAAAAATGCAATTACGAAGCAGCAATGTTCCCTCAATGGATAATTGACAAAAAGAAACTAACCGAATTAAAAAGCAGACCATTAAAAAATAAGATAAAACATAAAAACAAAATAAGGAGAAGAAAATGAAAAACTGGATAAAATTAGCACTATACGGAGCATTAGTAGGATTAATAATAGGCATTATCCACTTTATTTTTCCAAATTATGCTTTATTCCGATTATCCCTTCCTTTAAGTTTTATCTATACTCCATTAATAAAACTCCTATTAAAACAGTTCACATTAATACAATCAATGAGTATCTTTTATCTAATAGCACTTATAATTGAAGGATTCATTATTGGAGCAATAATAAGCTTATTAAAAAGAGTAATTAAAAATCCAACTAAAGATCAGAAACAAAAGAATAAAAGAGTGAAAAAATCTAAAACTAAAAAAGGCAAAAGAAAATGAAAAACATAAATAAGAATATAATAAAGGCCATATCAGTCTTAGTATTTATATTTGGGATTTCATTTCTAGTTTCTTCCATCTATGGCCTATACTCACTAATCACAATGTTCTCAACCTTTTCTGCTAGCCTTCCTGAAGCAATTATGTATCTCTTATGGAACACTGTTGCAGGAGTTTTCTTTATTTATCTTTCAATAGGTATCTGGAAAAAGAAAAACTGGGCAAGAATTTCAGTGATACTACTATCGGCAGTCAATCTATTTGATGGCTTAAGTTCCATGATAATAAGTCTAATAAGAAACAGCTCTGAAACATGGATTTTATGGTTAAATCTTGTAATACTAATAATAGAACTATTAATAATCTACACCCTTTTACTCAATAAAAAAATCAAAAAGGAGTTTAGAGCATGACACCTGAAGAAGAACAGAAACTAAAAGAAGACCTAGCAAAAAAGAAAGAAGAAATGAAAGAGAACATTGAAGCTAAGGAACTTATTAATGCTGAAGTCTCAACTGAAATGAGAAAAGCATATATTGATTACGCTATGTCCGTTATTGTTGCAAGAGCATTACCAGCTGCTGAAGATGGATTAAAGCCAGTTCACAGAAGAATATTATGGGCAATGCATGAGATGGGCCTTCAATCAAATAAGCAGACCAAAAAATCGGCAAGAATTGTTGGAGATACGATGGGTAAATATCACCCTCATGGTGATATGGCTATTTATGACTCTTTAGTAAGAATGGCTCAAGATTTCTCATTAAGATATCCTTTAGTAAAAGGCCAAGGTAACTTTGGTTCAATGGATGGAGACCCTCCGGCAGCTATGAGGTACACCGAAGCAAAAATGAATAAGATATCTGACGAACTTTTGATGGATATTGACAAAAAAACTGTAAAAATGCTTCCTAACTTTGATAACTCACTTGAAGAACCTGAAATCCTTCCCGGAAAGCTTCCAAATCTTCTATTAAATGGTTCGTCAGGAATTGCAGTAGGTATGACAACAAACATGCCGCCCCATAACCTTAATGATGTGTGTGATTCAATAATCGCTTATATTGAAAAGCCAGAAATTGAACTGGACAAATTGATAGATATAATCAAAGCACCAGACTTCCCAACAGGAGGTTTTGTTTCTGGTGAAATAAAAGCAATATACCGGGAAGGAAAAGGAAAACTAACATTGAGAGGCAGAGTAAAAATTGAAACACCGAAAACCACAATAGGAAAATTAAAGATAGTCATAACAGAAATTCCGTATCAAGTAAACAAATCCAGCCTTGTAGAAGAAATTGCGAATCTTGTAAAAGATAAAAAACTTCCAGATGTCTCAGATATAAGGGATGAGTCCGCCAAAGGTAAAGTTCGTATTGTAATAGAACTAAGAAAAGACGCAGATGAAAAATTTACACTAAATAGATTATATAAATATACAAGACTCCAATCAAGATTTGATGCAATAATGCTTGCCCTTGTAAACGGACAACCAAAACTGCTTAATTTAAAGCAAATAATTGAGACTTATGTAAAACACAGGCAGAAAATTATCAGAAAAAGAATAGATTTCGATTTGGATAAAGCGGAAAAAAGAGTCCATATTGTTGAAGGATTATTAATTGCACAAAAGAACATTGATGAAGTAATAAAACTGATTAAAAGATCATCGGGAGTTACTCAGGCATCTGAAGAACTACAAGCAAAATTCAAATTAAGTCTAAAACAAGCCCAAGCCATATTAGAAATGAAGTTATCTTCATTAACTTCTCTTGAATTTGAAAAATTAAGCAAGGAAGAAAAAGAGCTAAGAGAATTAATTGAAAAATTAAAACTAATCCTAAATGATGAAAATGAAATTTTAAAGATAATAAAGTCTGAATTAAAAGAAATTAAGAGAGACTATGGCGACGAAAGAAAAACAACAATATCCGGAAGTGTGAAAGAATTTGAAGAAAAAGATTTAGTTGATAAAAAAGAAGTTGTTGTTACTATCACTGACAAGGGTTACATAAAAAGAATTGACCTGAAACAATACAAGGAACAAAATAGAGGCGGAAAGGGAGTAATCGGGACTGAACTGGCAACAGGAGATTTTGTAAAAGATATGCTTACATGCTCAACTCATGATTACCTTATGTTCTTCACCACTAGAGGAAAGGTCCACTGGTTGAAGGGATATGAAGTTCCAGAAATTGCAAAATACGGAAAGGGAAAAGCGTTAATCAACATGCTTTCATTAAAAGATGAAGAAGTTACATCAGTCATCTCTGTAAAACAGTTCGAAGATTATCTCATTATGGCAACTAAGAATGGAATTGTAAAGAAAATTGAGATGAAAGAATTCTCAAGCCCAAGAATGGGTGGAATAAAAGCGATCAACTTAGAAGGAAAAGATGACACTTTAATTGCAGTAAAACCAATAAAAGAAAAGCAAGAAGTCCTATTAGTAACAAAGCAAGGTCAAGCCTGCAGATTTAACAGCAAAGATGTAAGACCTATGGGCCGTTCATCATATGGTGTCACAGGAATAAAATTAAACAAAGGAGACTCCGTTGTTTCAATAGAAGTTCTTCCCCTTGAAAGTCCAGAAAAATCATCAATACTTACAATAACAAAAAAAGGATACGGAAAAAGAAGTGCTATTGAAGATTACAGATTAACATCCAGAGCCGGAAAAGGAGTAATCAACCTAAGGGTTACGGACAAAACTGGAGAAATAATTACTTCACAAAGTGTAAAAGAAGATGATACAATAATTGTAACAACAGCAAAAGGCATTGTAATCAGAACAAATGTCACAGATATTAGAATAATGGGCCGAGCAACTCAAGGAGTGAGAATTATAAAACTCCATGAAGGCGATTTAGTTACAGATTTGGCCACAGTTCCTGTTGTTGAAGGTGAAGAGTAAAACTATCGTTATTTCCTAACCTGCTTACTAAAAACAACCACATTCGGCTTCTTTCCGATATTAGCAAAAGGATTCTTTAAGATAAACAGATTAAGAACAACATTCAAGCAATAAGCAACAAAAACATAAATCAAGCTATCAACAAGTAGGCCCCCTATTTTTATTGGAATTTCCTCTGCATTCTCCAAATTCAACACAAAAAAAACCATAGGCAAACCAATCTCTAGTTTTATATCAAGTTTCCCGGATAAAAGAGCACTAACTGGAAAGTTAAAAGCACCAATAATAACCATTAGAATAAATATCATTCCAATAAGGTACCCCATTATTTTTGAAGGATAAAGCTCTTTTGGAATCTGTTTCACAAATTCGTCCCAAGTAAATTTGTCCGCTTTGTAATACTGGTTTTGTTTTCCAGGACTGTTTTTTATACCCCTCGGATTATCAGCAACATCAGTATCCCCAAGATAATTAGTACCCACCACCTCATTTGCCATATTACTTAATAGTTTTAGTTTTTATAAATGTTATTGATAATTAACTTAATTAGAAGCAAGAGAGTCAACTAGTTCTCTGTCTAGGGTATGAATTATTCTTGGTCTTATTCTTCTATCTTGGAGTGTTACAGCAACCATTTGCGGAGATACCTTAAATGTTTCTAAAATTATCCTACAAGCCTTTCTTAATTGGCTAGCTGCATTTCTAATATTATCCCCACTTTTGACTTCGCATAGGTATACTTGTCCAAATTCATCATGGGGAATAAGAACCAAGTCAGTAGTTATAGAGTCCTCCCCTCCTGTAAATTTGACATCTCGATATGAATAATACTTTCCTTTTATATTTATTAGTGAAGAATCCTTTGCAATATTGTCAGACAATCTTTCATGAGGCTTATAAGTACTACTAAGAATAATCTGGTTACTTTCGCAATACTTTCTAAACTCGTCTAAACCCATGAATTTACCACAAAAAAACAGTATTTAATATTTATTATACTTAAAGATAATAGGATTTAGTTAACAAATTTCTTCTAAATCATTTAACTTGTTAATCTTATTTTTGTCAAATCAAATAATCTCTGCTCAATAATCTAATCTTATCCTATTTTTATTTAGCCAATCAGATTATCTCTGCTCAATCTCCTAACCAACTATCCTAAAAATTTATTGGTCAGCAGATTTCGCCAAACCCAATCAATCTCCAATGCCCCTGCAAATTCCTCGCAATCCCAATTGACTCACCCTTTAATGGAACAACTGGAATCTTCAAAGAAAGCTCAGCAACACTATCCTTAATCTTCTTCACTATTCCAACAGTAGTAGAAGTATTAATCGAAAGCATCAGCATTTCCATTGGTTTAAGTTTCTGAACTTCTTCATGTTTCCCTGTTCCAAAAACTTCCCTAAACAAATCATATTTCAAATTAATTGTCTCTGTAATCTCGGGCAACTCTCCTTCAAGAGAGGCAATACAACCAGATAAAGAATCCGCTCTAGTCAAAGAAGTATCAAGTTCAGTCTCAATTGCCAAACTCCCCCCAGGACCAGCCTCTTTAACTTCATGTTCACCTCGATGCATTGAAACAATCTTAGATCTCACCGTCTGATAATAATACTGATTCTGTTTTTTATAAGAATAACCGGGCTTAATTTCAATTACATCTCCAATCTTTAACTTCCCTTGTTTTAATGCTCCTCCCAAAACACCACCATGTAATGTTTCAATAACACTCCCAGGCTTATTAATATCAAAACTTCTTGCAATCAAAAAGATCGGTTTTCCTTCCATCTTCCTTTCATCAATCTTAATTTTGCATAACTCCTCTAAAACTTTATCAAGATTAATACCTTGCTGTGCCGAAACAGGAATCACCGGAGCATTCTCAGCAACAGTTCCTTTTATGAAAGCTTTAATTTTTTTATAACTCTCCATTGCTTGCTCTTTTGTAACTAAATCAATTTTATTCTGAACAATAATTATATTCTTTATCTTCTTAGCCTTCAATGCTACTAAATGTTCCTGAGTCTGTGGTTTAATTCCTTCATTTGCAGCAATAACCAAAATAGCAGCATCCATAATCGCCGCCCCCGAAAGCATTGTAGCCATAAGCATCTCATGTCCCGGTGCATCAACAAAAGTAATATATCTCACTGGTTTCCCTTTACTGTCTTTATCAACAGTCAATTTACCAGATTCATCATAAACAACAGCATCCGCATACCCTAGTTTAATAGTAATTCCTCTCTTCAATTCCTCTGAATGAGTATCTGCCCACTTTCCAGTAAGTTTATACAATAAAGTGGTCTTACCATGATCAATATGTCCAACAATTCCTACATTGATTGTTTCTATTTTTGAAATGTCTTTCATAATTATTCAGGGGAAATTTTGTTTTTAAAGGTTTGTGACAAACCTTTAACTGTTCATTATTAATTTGTCTTGCCCTAGATAAAATCACGCCACAGCTTCTTCAGTCTTTTCACCATAAAAAGCGTCATGGTAAGGAGAATCTTCAAAACCCGTAAAGAGCATTGAAATAAAATCGACTATTCTCATTATCAATTCAAGAGCAACAATAAAAACTAAATAATACGGAATAGTACGAAGAAATAGAGGTATCTGCTGAAATCTTCCAATAAGCAAATCTATTGAAAAAAAATCAGGATCAACAAGCATTAATGCTAGAAGTGCAAAAGGAAGCATCTTTGCCAAATCTCTCGATAAATCCTCTGAAACATAGGAAGTAACCCTTACGGCAGCAATTAATGAAGCCGAGATAATTAAAATAGTTTCAAGACTTTGCGATTTAGAAAGAACCAAAATAAACAGAGCCAATATTGCAAACCAAAAAAATGTAATAATTGGAAGAATTACAATATACTCGATGACATAAAGAATTCCAGCAAAAAATTTCATCAATCCCTCATTCTCAGAATAACTATATTTACTCAAATTAAGATGAATAATATTTTTCCTTGCAAGAAATTTATAAAATTTAAAGACAAATAAAGAATAAATAGAAATTACCGCTGTAAAAAATAATAACATAAACACAAGCCTTACTTCTGGCGACATTCCTGCCGAAAAACTTGCAACAGTTTCCCTCAACCCCTCAATAATCCCCAAGTCCATATCTTAAATATTAATCCAGAGTTTATAAATATTTGTCAAAAATACTTTCTTATCATTTCGTTCTTGAATACTTTCTATCAACATCTATCCTTGCTTCTTTAATTTTGTGATTATAAATTTCCCGAGTATAACTATTTTCAATAAGCCCTACAATTCTTTGAGCTTCATCTATTTTGCACCATCTCTCCAAATAAGCAAGTCCCGGTTGTTCTCTTGCTTGTTCGAGCAAACCTTGGATTTGTTTAAAGCCTCTTAACACACTTCCTTGTTCAGGAAACCAAAATTCTCTTTCCACTTGTGCTTCTAATTTTTCATCCACAGTCATATTAATATTATCAGAACTCTTTTAGACTATTTACTTCAAAAAATTACTCTACTTTTTCAACTTTTTTGAAACTCTCAAACTTTTTTGAACCTTCTTTCGTAACCTTTGTGTTAATTTGAACGGTATTTAATGATACTGCATTTCCTCTTACAGTTTTCCTTAATCTAACTCCTTTTCTAGTATCCCACATTCCTTTTCCTCTTGTTAAAAGAACCTTTCTTAAAGCAGGTCCCTGTAAATCCTTAAATCCAGGAAATCCAGCTTTATCAGAAGTTCCAGTAATCTCAACCGTATATCCCTCTAATTCTGAAGAAATATCACTTCCATCAACACTTTCTCCAATAACTTTGTCAACAAGGTTTTCATTTTCAGTCTCAAAAACCATTGTCTTTCCCTTATGTGATACGTTTATCTTAAATGCCATTTTGTTTGTATTCGTAATTTTCCGAGGGTCCTCAGCATCTAGCCTCTCCTCAGCTTATAACTATGATATTAATTGATTTTCAGGCTTTTTAAAGATTTAGTTTTACAAAAATTTAATCTCGAAGTATTATCTTACCTTAGATTCATTAATCACTTGTTCCTAGAAAGATTGTAATTGGAATGAGGGTAACAATCAGGACAAGAAAAGCAAGGCATTTCTCCACTATTTCCATCTTTGTCTGGTTCATTAGCTAATAAGGTTTCATAAGGCGTCATATGCCTTAGTGTTTCAAAAAAATCATTATTCAATCTGCATTCTTCTGTAATACACGGATTAAAAATACCGCCAACACTCCTTACCCCATCATTAGACCCAGTAACATATGCACAACCGCCCACAACTGAAACAGCTACAAGCAAGGCTACGTTTCCTAAAACTTTTCTAACGAGCCCTATTTTCTTTCCTGAATTCATAAAAAAACAACTTTTTCAGAGTTTTTAAGAATTTGTATGATTAATTTTGTCTATTTATCTCCACTAATTTCCCCGCATAAAGAATCAGCTGGAGGAATTACCATCATCTCCGCAAAGCCATCATCAAACATAACCTTATTAACAAAAATTAATTCGTCAGAAAAATCGTTTAAATAAACATATCTTAACCATCTTCCATAATCATCTTTATCCTGCATATCACTTTCAAGGATAACCTCTTTTCCAAGAATTAAAGATGAAAGAAAATTCCCCGCTTCAACCCACCCTTCTTCATTAGTTTCAGGGGAATTAACACACAAAAGCCTTACAATATTCCCCGATGCAAGTTCAAAAGTATCCCCATCAATAATCCTGACAACTGTATTATTAGATACTATAAAAGAATCAGACACACCAAAATAATAAACCATAATAAAACCCAAGCCAGTTAGAAGAACAATTACTAAAATATTAATTAAGATAAAAAATCTTGTTTTCATTTCTTCTTTCGCCCTTTCTGACTTCTTGAAAAACAGGTTAACAGCAGGTCATCAAGCTTTTCAGAAGTTGCAGTTTTCTTTTTAATACAACTTCTTCTTAAGATATCTTCAATCTGCTCACCCAAAGTAAAAAGATTCTTTCTTGCCCTCTTATCAAGAATATCGATAATATCATTACTTAAGAACAAGCAAATCTGATTTTTGTATTTCAATTTAGGTTGCAATGAAAGAAAAGCCTCTTCAATTTTTTGGATGTTCCACCCCTTTCCAACTAAAGCTTTCTTCAAGTCCAAATCAGAAAATCCTTTCTTTCTCGCCGCTTTTATAAATTTCTTGAGATTTTTATCTGGCATTTTTATTCAGCTTTCATTTTACCTTGGCTCCAACATAAACCTTAGAGACCGCAAAACTCTTGTAAATTCCTTCCAAGATATCCGTTCCTGCGTAACCTGCAAGCAAAGATAATCTATAATCAAAATTAAAAATCAATCCAACAAAAACTCCAATAACCAAGGCAATAATCACAGTAATAAAATAATATCCCCATAAAATCTTTCTTCTTAATGATAAAGCCTTCAAAAGTCCGATAAAGCCTCTTGTCAATCCTCCAACACCACCAAGGACAGCAGGCAACAACAAAGTATTCACAAAAATTTCATCCATCTCTTTTTTTCACCTTCCTTTTCTAAAGAAAAATATTATTTAAATGTTGTGATTGCTAGAGTTTTGGCTAGATTCTATTTTTATGCTGCTACAATCTCACTAACAACTTTTTGTAGTCCTGATATAACTCTTTCATCTCTCGACCTCATATCTGGAACAAATCTTTTTCCAAGAAGATTCTGAATTCCCATAATATACCTTACAGCTATTTGAGCCCTTTGATCATTGGTATACCCTTTCTCCCCTTCTGAAAAACCTCTTGCAAATTCTTTTGAATAAGATACCGGATTTAATTCACCAATCTCTCCTCTTTGTAACTTTTGCATTTGAGAATTATAATCATCTGCACGCCAGAATCTTGACGAATCCATTGTCCAGATTTCGTCCTGAGCAACTATTTGCCCTGCCCTATTAATACCATGCTCTGTCTTTGTATCAACTGCGATGATCCCTTTTTGACCTAAATAAAAAGATATTGCTCCGAAAGCAGCAATTGCTCCATTTCTTGCTGGAAAAAATTCTTCTGGGGTACATATTCCTCGATTGAACATTTCTTTCGGAGATAAAGACTCGTCATGCTCTTCTGATTTTGTAGAAGGTGTATCCATAATGTATGGAAGAGGTCCATTAGTAATCAGTCCCTCTGGAAGTTTATGTCCACAAAAAACTCTTTCACCCCTTGTATAATGTTGAAACAAAGAAGTTGAAGTTGAACTCTTAGCCATATATGCTCTTAAAACATTTTCAAATCCTAATTGCTCTAGTCTCTCTGCAGCAATAACTACAGAATTATCCCCCAATCCCGGAACATCTAACTGGGATGTTCCGATAAAAGGAACAAGCATTCTTCTCATAGCATTATGATTTTCAGCAAGAATCTGATCTTTAAACGGAACGGAACCTCGATTAATATCATGAGTTGAAATTCTTGCGGTCCTTACCATTGCTATTGCCGGTCTACTATCTCTCATATCAAGAGGAGTATTTTCAAAATTGACCCCTTCCCCAGACTTTCTAGTATAATGTCCTTCTCCTCCAAAAATAGTATCAGAAACTTTCCCGGGCCTTACAGTATATCCTTTTAATCTTGGAACTGCTCCAGAATCTAAAATCTCCTGAGTACTTGTCGCAGGCCTCTCATGAGCCATATATTCCCCAACAATATCCATCGCCTCTGTTTCAGTTAAAAAATCCATCTTACATCACCCCCCCATCAGGTCTAAAAGTATCCATCAACTCTATATCTGCTGCCTCAAATAGTCTCATAAATTCTCATACAAACACTCCTTAAAAAGCATTTGTATCATTGAATATAACAGATTGAAACATATAATTCAATAATCACATAAAATTTATTCACTCCAAATCCTTCTTACTCAAATACCAAAACTCCATCACGCTCGCATCAAAAGTCGGATGCTCTTCAACTCTTGCAACCTTATATCCTTGTTCAATTAAATCAACAGCCAAGTCCATAGACAATAAAACTCTTGCCCGCGTTTCATCCACATAAAATCCTTTCTTCAATTTATTCATCAGCTTTTTCTTATCATCAATATCCTGAAAATACAAAGCAAGATAAATAACTGTCCCATCATCAGTCTTCATCCCATAAGGTAGAATATTATGCAACTTCAATCTATTCTTATATTGATAACAATTCTTAGTAAAAGCCGTACATAAATGAACTTTTAATTTTGAATTTTTTAAATTCTTTAAAACCCATAACCCCGCTTCTTTCGACTTTGAGACAGTATAACTATCCTTATTCATTTTATATCTCGAAACACGTTCAAAATTAGTCTCCGAAATTTCAAATTCATTTAGATTAACAAAACCAATAAAATCCTTAACTCTTAAAAGAAAATCCAAGGTCTCTTTCTTCTTTTCAGGAATCATAGGCAATTCAACCCCTGTACTCTCTTTTCCAAAAATTGAAGAAGCCATCATTATCTTTTCAATTTCCCTTCTCATTAACTCCCTATCAGGATTAATTAAAAAACTAGGATGAAACCTAACTTCATCAACAAACTTATTCAACTTTTTCAATTTCCTCTCTTCAACCAAATTTAAAGGCAAATAAATATGAATATGAAAACCAGAACCAAATCTTTTCTTTAATGCCTTCGCAAACTTAACAGTTCTTCTAAAAACAACCAAAGGATCTCCTCCGGTAATTCCAGCACCTTTAGCATTACCCTCTTCAGCTTCTTTAATCATTTCCTTAACACTTCTAATCTCTCTTTCATTCGCCCAGATTATATCTTTATTCTTTCTCTTTTCAGAAAGCGAGCAATACCAACAATTCCTAGAACATTTTCCAGTTATAAATAGAACTAATTTCTCCCCCCGAACACAATATTTACATCCATTAGCTACACCCTTCTCACAAAAACTACCAAACTTCGTTTTCATTAAAACAAATATTTGAATTGTTATTTAAATCTGATGATTAAGGGGTTTAAATAAGTAAAATACCTAATAAACTAATGATAGATGATTTAACATTTTTAGAAGAAGGACGATTTACCCAAAGAGATAACTTAGTTAAACAAATTGCGGAAGAAATAAAAAGCAATGAAAAAAACAGTAAAATTCCAGTTTTTCAAGCTATTGGCAGGTATATCAGACAAAAACTTAGAACCCCTGGAGAGTTATTAGTAATAAACCGAGAATTTAGAAAAAGAACCGCTTCAGAAATTATTCAATCTGGATATTCTAATGGATGCACAGATGATGGATTAGTTTTCGTTACACTCGCAAGAACACTAGGCATTCCAGCCAGATATGTCGAAACACTAAGAGCTAGATGGTTAAGAGGTAGAGACATACTAAAAGTCCAGGGACATATTTTCACAGATATTAAAATTGATAAAGATTGGAGAACCTACGAGCCAACAACCGGTTTTTGTCCAGAAGACAAATACTTCTTAAGACAGGAAGAATATCTAGTTGTCGGAAAAGGATTAGACTTTTCTCAAGTCTATGAATTTAAAAATGGAATTTTTCAGCCGCAACCAGTAGATTTTAGCGACATAGTTAATATCGCGAGACAAATTAGAAAAGACTTCTATACTTCATCCTAGCTATTAACCCTCAAAAAATTATTAAACATAAATTTATATATAATAAACTCCAAAAATAAACATGAAAAGAGGCAAAAAAGCAGTATCCACAATTATCGCTACAGTCCTCATCATCCTTATAACTGTAGCCGCACTAACAATCATATGGGCAATGGTTCTGCCAACAATAAATTCCTCTCTTTCAGGGATAGATATTTCAGGGGATGTTTCAATACTTACCCAAGGATATACCTACTGGGATTCTAGTAATAATGTTATCTGTACTCAAGTTAAAAATAATAAGGGAGACTTAACAGGAATAGATATTGTTTTTTCAGTGGATGGAAACGCTTATCAAAAAAAAGTAGCACCAGTCCCAGAAACAAATGCAGCTAAAACCTACTGCTTCCTTTCAAAAGTAGGAAAACCAGATAAAATTAGTGTAGCTCCAATTGTAAAATCAGGAAATACAGAAAAATTACTTTCAATAACAGCCTCTATAAATCAGATTCCAAAAGGAAGATACCCAGATAATGCTTTGATACTTGAAACCATCGGAACAGAATGTTCTAAAAAAGAGGATTGCATTCCGCCAACAGGAAAAGAAAATCCAAGATGTGTGGATTCTCAATGTGTTTATGATGATATATTGGTTTGCACACCAACCACAGAAGTCTGTGATGGGGTTGATAATAATTGCAATGAACACGTAGATGAAGGCAACTTATGTTCAGGAGGACTTTGCATCTCAGGTTCTTGTTTATCAAGCATTAGTAATCTAGTTGCATATTGGAAATTTGAAGACAATGCACTAGACAGTTCTGGGAATGGGTTTACTCTAATTAATGACGGAGTAACCTTTATCTCATCTGGTTGTGGTAAATCTGCAAACGCATCTACCTACACTAGATTCTATACCCGAGATACAAACCCACGTCTCCAGCCAATTAATGGAACCATATCTCTCCTTGTCTATCCAAAAGATGTAGCTAGCGGAGCAAGAATAATTTACTCAGGGTATAATAGTGGAACTGGGCTAAGGCACCCAGATCTTTCAATGCAAGGTAATAATTTAACTCTTATCTTATCAGACAATGTGATCTGGGAGGTTCATAAATATATCTCAGACGACCTTATAAATAAATGGACTTATATAACTGTAACTTGGAATGGGACAAGCGTTAAGTTTTATATTAATGGAACCCTAAAACAAACAGACCCCCAGGCGATTGTTCCATTTGGGAATCAAGGGTGGACAATTGTATCTTCTGACACAGATCCAGCCAAGGCATACATAGATGAATTGAGATTATATGACAAAGCCTTGTCAGCTCCAGAGGTTGCAGGATTATATGGAAGCGTAGCTGGGTGTATGTAATCAGAAATAAAACTAAATCCCCCAAGTAGGACTCTCTCTCCTCTTAATCTCGGCAATCTCCATCAAAACCTTTTTCTCATCTTCACTCAATAAATTCTTGTTATCCTTAAACTTCCTAAACTGAGATTCAGCTAAATTACTATACAAGTTCTCCCCCACCTGCAATTGTCTTTCAAAATTAACACCCGGCATGGAAATAGCGACTTCCTTTCCCTTTTCAGCTTCTTTAATATTATTCTTCTCATGTTGCATGGCTTTAACATGCCCAATTTTTTCATCATTCTTATTAATCAAAGAAATATCCTGTTTCAAAATACCCCCATCAACCCTAACACCAAAAATAGCAGGATTAGAATTTCTAAAAACAAAATCAAGAATATTAAGCTTAACCAGAGCGGGCAATTCAGAAAGTTTTTTCCTTTCCATCTCAATTAATTTTGCCTGCTTATACTCTTCCAAGTCCTCAATTAATCGATAAACGACAGGATTAGTAATAATCTTAACCTTTTTATCCTCAATATCCTCCCCAATTGAAACATTAAATCCTAAAATAATTCTATCTTCATCAGGAAGAGAATTTGCAATATAAATATCCTTTTTAGTAATGTTACCAATTCCCGCTTTCAAAACATCAATCTGTTTTTGTCTTAACAAACCAAGCAAAGCTTCCAAACTTCCTAAAGAATCCGCCTTTACTAAAATCCCAGTTTCATCAGTCTGAATTTCTTCTGAAAGTTCTTTTTTAAACTGCTTCTTAATTTCTTCTAATTCATTCTTATCATGAAAAACCTGAAATGGCATTCCAGGCAATATATCCTCGCCCTCACTAATCTGCATTCTAATCCCCGTTGCCGCCTGCACTTTTTCAACAGTCTTATACCCTTTATTCAAAGGCAACGCTTCCTGAATATTTCTTATCTTCGTCTCAATAACGTTATCAAAACTAGCAACCGCGATCTGGTCAGTATTACTTAACTTGCCATCATATAAAACGCACTCCATAAAATTAATTGTCTTCTCCTTTTTAACCTCTAAAACAACTCCTTTCGCCTTCTCTTTTAACATCAATCTATCCTTCAAGAACTTCTGCGATAAAGCACAAAGCATTGCAATAATCTCGTTTATCCCTTCCCCAGTCCTTGCCGAACAAGGAACAACGGCAATCTTCTTAGTAAAATCAGAAATCTTGAAATACAATTCAGCATCAAAACCCCATGAATTCAAAGCGCCAACCAAAGTATAAAATTTTTCCTCAAAATCATTCTTAACATTAATAGCTTGTTTTTCAATATTTTCAAAAACGAACTCAGATTTTCTCCACCCAGAAATATTATCAATCTTATTTAATGCAATTATGAAAGGAGTTTTATTCGCCTTCAAAATCTGTAATACCTCCGCAGTTTGTGGCTTAATCCCTTCATTAATATCTATTACTAAAACAGCAATATCTGCTAAACTCCCACCTCTTTTCCTTAAATTCGTAAACGCTGCATGCCCCGGAGTATCAATAAACAAAAATCCAGGAATTTCTAAAGGAATTTTAAATTTTTCCAACACAACTCCTGATCTTTTCTCAATTACATCCTTCGGCATTAGAGTAAATGAAATCTTCTGAGTAATTCCTCCCGCTTCGCCTTGCTGTATCTTTGTCCCCCTTATACTATCCAGTATAGATGTCTTCCCATGATCTACATGTCCTGCTACTGTAATTATCGGTTGTCTAATTGTCATAGATGTTCTATTAATCTAAGAGTTAAAAGCTTTTGGATAGTTGAAAGAACAAAGGAACATTCCAAAAAGATATAAATAATTATAAATAAAACCAACACCAGAATAACATGAGTACTCGCCAAAAATCTCCTGAAGAAATAGTAAGGAATGGAATTACTTACAAAAAACTTGATTGGTTTGCTCAGCAAGCAGGCATTCGTAGAGATTCGCTATGTTCAAGAGTTTGTGCGTCTACAGGAACAATATGGAGCTTAGACTATATCCTTGTTAAAGATAACAAAAATCTTCCTGTTTGTTATATAAACATATCAGAATTAGACAGGATTGGAAAAAGAAACATCAATCCTCCGAGGTATATTACAGATAATGGAAATAGATATGAATGTATCCTAGACTATGCAGAAAGAATGAATATGTCCGTCGAGTCCGTAAGAAATAGAATCAAGAGATCAAAACCTGGCTCTAAGATTCACCTGCCCGGGAAAAGATTCAGTCTAGGTAACCTGAATATATGGTATGTTTTAATGGATAAATCCGAGGATAAACCCGAAATAGAAGAAGAAAAACCTAAAACCCTTAGAAAACAAAGAAGCCTTCCAAAGGGCCCAGAAAGAATTAGATACCTTATAAGACGCCACCGAGAACTGGATTCTGATGAAGATTAAAATAAACAAACTAATCCCTATTCTCATTATTCCACACATACCAACTATACCTACCCTAGTCTCCCTTGTGATAAAAGATATATTTACTCTCCATTATCTATAATCATGGGACTAGAATCAAACAAACTAACTCTTGAAAACCAAGCCCAACAAGAACCTAAAATACCGGAAATAAATAAAACACAAATTTCAAATTTAAGTGAAGGAAGCACTATCTGCTCCGAAGCAATTGAAATTAAAAATGCAAAAGGAATATACCTTTGGGATTCTAATGGAAAAAGATATTCTGACATGTTTTCCCAGACATGGTCAATGCCTTTAGGACATAATAATCCAAGGATAATCTCGGCTGTAAAAAAACAACTTACAAAAATAACTCATTTAAGAACAGCATATTCAACACCAGAAAAAACACAACTAGCAAAAGAGATTATTGAACTATGCCCAAAAGAACTTACAAAAGTAAATTTTGTACTTCACGGGAGTCTTGCAATTGAAGGCGCAATGAAACTAGCAATAACTTACTATAACAATAAAGATAAAATCCTCTACCTTGAAGATGGATTTCACGGAAGGAGTCTAGCAACTATGGGGATTAGCTGGAAACTTCCAGAAAGTAAATTCAAGAACTATTTCACAAATGGAATTGAAGTTAAAAAAAACCTGCAAGATATTCAAGAAAAAATAATAACCCATAATCCTGCAGCAATAATTCTAGAATTAATTCAAGGAAACTCTGGCTGTAATATTCTAGACAAGAAATTAGTGCAAGGCATTAGAGAACTATGCAATAAATATGATGTTACAATGATTATTGATGAAGTACAGACAGGATTCGGGTGTATGGGTGTTAATTTCCTATGCACAGAATATCAAGTTACCCCTGACATTCTCGTCTTCGGAAAAGCCATTGGAGGCGGATTCCCTTTAGCAGGAACAATTTACAAAGATAAATACTCCTTCCAACCAGGAGATCACTCATTTACATTTGCCCATAATCCCGTAAGCATCACAGCAGGACTTACATATCTAAAAGAATTAAAACCTATCTTAAAAAACTCAGACAAACTTAGCCCTCTAATCAAGAAATCTCTAGAACTTCTAAGCAAAAAGTATCCAAATCTGAAAAATCCTAGATGTCTTGGATTAAAAGGTGCAATTGATATCACAAGCAATAACCTGCCAGATTGTAAAACAGCAGATCTAATCGTATCAAAACTACTCGAAGAAGGAATAATAATTTCAAATTCCAGATACAGACACCTCGGAAATACACTAATGCTCCAACCACCACTAATTACAACACCAAGGCAATTATACGCCGTCTTCAAAGCATTTGACAAAGTTCTTCATGAAATTTATCAAATACCAAAACAGGAAATATGAACAAAAAAACTGACCAAACTATGAAAGACAAACTGATAAAACTTGCAAAAGCAGTCAGAAGAGCAATCTTACCTGAATTAGAAAATAATAAGAGAGAAATAATTAGACGCCAATACGGGGGAGACCCTCACTTTGCAATAGACGAATTAGCAGAGCAAACAATAGAAAAAATCCTAAAAAAATGGAAAACCCCTATTGCTTACTTTTCAGAAGACCGAGGTTTTGTCCATTTGCACGAAAATCCAGAACATATCCTAATAATCGATCCGATAGATGGAACTCGTCCTGCAATGGCTAATTTTGAAAGCTGCTGTTTTTCAATTGTTGTCGCTCCGTATTCAGCACACCCATTATTTGAAAACATAACACATGCTCTGGTTCTTGAAATAAAATCAGGTAATTATTTTTACGCTGAATCAAACCAAAAAGGAATTGTAACTTCTTTCTCCAATTTGCCATTACTAAACAAAAAAATAAATTTAGAAAGTATGTTTTGGAGCACTGAACTTACAGCCCACCCAATAAAGCAAATAACTAGGGTTTGTGGAGACTTAATTGATAATTCCGTGACACTAGGTGCTGTCTTCGTTTTTACGAGTTCCTCATACTCACTAACAAGGATAATAACCGGTCAATTGGATGCGCATGTGGATGTCGGACATAAAATACTTCAGGAAAATCCAGGATTAAAAGATGAATTTTTAAAAGTAGGTAGAGGGAGAATTGTAACTCTTTTTCCATATGATATAGCTGCAGCCGCTTTTATTCTAATAAAAGCAGGAGGAGTTGCAACAGACGCATACGGAAACTCCCTAGACTATCTTCCCCTTATTACAAACAAAAGTATAAATGAACAATGCTCAATTATTGCAGCTTCTAACCTAGACCTCTACGAAAAGATAAGGAGCCAATTAAAATGGTAAAAAATTCAAAAAATAAAATGAAAGGAGGTAAAAAATAAAATGAAAACACTAAGCAAGATTTTATGTGTTGGACTACTAGGTTTAGCAGGACTTGGAATCACATCAGCCGGATGTGAAAAGAAATTTATCCCTACAATACCTATGCAAATGGAGAGTGAAGAACCAAATCAAGTACCGCCATATTCCGTGAGAAGAGTGGGGGTTTTTGAAGATAATTTCGCATATCAAGGCAAAAGAGGAGTATATGAAATAACTGATGAGAAAACTAAGAAAAAATATTTAGGAGTAAGTGGTATAGGCATAACAGAACTAGAGAGAGTACCCCAAGGTAGAGGTAGCGAGATAATTGAAAGATAAAGTGGCTAAAAAAAATAGAATATATTGCTTATTAAAAAATCAATTAAAATGGTCGGCTCCTTAAACTCATATGTTTATGCTTTTAATTTTGAAAGAATGAATGCTCTTATTAAGGATAGAGATAGCCTCCTCAAACTAACTGATCTCCCAAAACCTCTTGTCCATAAAGACGATGATGTCCTCATTCAAGTAAAAGCTACTGGAATTTGTGGAACAGATATACACATCCTTAGAGGAGAATATCCGGCCAAGTCAGGAATAATTTTAGGGCACGAATCATCTGGGATTGTTGAAGAAATAGGCAGACGAGTAAAAAATGTAAAAGTAGGAGATAGAGTAATTCTAGACCCCACGTACCATTGCGGCACTTGTTCTTACTGCCAAAGCGATAGACCAAACTATTGTGTAGAAAAAAGTCATACTGAAACGGGTGTTTCCAAAGACGGAACCTTTGCAGAATATCATGTAACTCCTGCTAACTTCCTTCACCATCTCCCTGATGAAATGTCGTTTGAAACAGCCACATTAACAGAACCCTTGGCCTGTGTATTAAATGGTCTTAAACAAGCAAGAATAGCACCAGGATCAAGAGTTCTAGTCACGGGAGCCGGTCCAATGGGCCTCTTATTTGGCCTAGCAGCATCTTCCCTTAGCTGTGAAGTAACTGTAGGAGATGTTTCGGATTATAGAGTAAAACAAGCTCAATCCTTATTCTCTGATGTTCAGAATTATTCAACCCAGGACATATTGTCCCAAAATAAAGAGAGAAAATTCGACATGGCTATAGATGCAAGTGGAAAATCACTTGAAGACCTTCTACAGTTAATGGCTAAGGGTGGAAAGATTCTAACGGCCGGATTAGACTACAGTCATGAAGCCAGAATCAAACCGTCTTATCTTACAGACAATGGACTTAGCATAATCGGCTCAATTGACTCTAATTTAACATTTGAACCTGCTATAAAAATGCTTAAGACAAATCCAACCTTCAGAAAAATCATAACCCATACATTTCCAATAACAGATTATAAACAAGCTTTCCAAGTTCTTGGACTAGATCTTACAACAATGCAAAGGAGAGATATAAATGCAGGTAAAGTTGTTATCCTTCCCAGTTAAAATAAAAAAACAGACCCAAATAAGTATAAAACAGATAACTATATAAACAAAAGAGAATATACCTAATGATAACAATGGAGATTCAGTAATTCTTTAAGAGGAAATAGATTAAATTCATAATGCAAAATCTTTATAAATTAAAAATTATCTTTATGAGCTCAATTAAAATGGAGGTAAATTTCTTCTAATTTATGGACATTGACCTAGATCCCTATCCCAAACAATACTCTTTTAGACCAATTTGTCTTCAAGACAAGGAACTTTTTCAAAAAGCTCTTAAAAATTTAAAAGAACCTATCTCGGATAATTCTTTCGCAAATATTTACCTATGGAGAGATGCATCTCATTTAGCATTTTCTGAAATACATAATCACTTATGCATCTTTGCAAATGGAAATAATCTTACTTTATTTGCACCACCAATTCCTTTAGAAAATGCAAGTAATGAAGATATAACAAAATGTCTTAAAATCTGTTTTGAAATAATGGATAATTATCAAATTCTCAATTGTTTAGACACAAGCTATGGGAAAATAGATTATGTAAGTGAAGAAGTACTTAAAAGAATTAATAATCCTGAATTATCAACTATAGACTTTTCAGGAGACTATATCTACGACACTCAAAAGATGATTACTCTTTCTGGAAAAGCATTTAAAAGAAAAAGATGGGCTAAGCAAAAATTTATGAGAACTTATCCAAACCATCGAGTTGAGACTTTAAATAATAATCATACATCTGACTGCTTAAGTCTTTTAGACCTTTGGCAAAAACATGCAGATGAAAAAAAGCAAAACCAAATTACAGAGAATCAAGAATACTCCTGCCAAACAAAAGACCTTAGAGATTTAGATATTAAAGCATGCAAACAAGCTTTAATTGATTACGAAGAATTAGGACTTAAAGGAATGGTTCTATATGTTGACAATATTTTAGTGGGATTTACTTTAGGTGAAAAACTAGGAAGTCAGGCTTCAATATTATTTGAAAAAACTCATCCTGATTATGATGGTTCTGCTCAATTTATATTCAGTGAATTCTGCAAAACATGGAAAGATTGCAAAGAAATTAATGTAGGTGATGACTGGTTTATCCCAACTTTAAGAGAAACAAAAGAAAGTTACCGCCCAATAAGAAGATTAAAAAAATATATTGTAACAAAGAAACAACCAGAAATAAAAATAAGAAGAGCATCTATCATAGACATTGAAAGACTTTTTGAAATTGAAAATCAATGTTTTGAACCCCACATTGCAGAAACAAGAGAAGAACTTGAAGCAATCCTATCAAACCCAGGAATAACAACTATAGTCGCATATGATAAAGATAAAATCATTGGAATGGCTTCCTGTTTCTTAAAAAATAAAGAAAATGGGAATATTTACAATCTAGTTGTTCCTAAAGAATACAGAGGAAAAGGAATAGCAAAAAAACTAACAGATTTTATAATAAAAAGATTTTCTCTTTTAAAAATCCAAAAACTCTATTTAGAAGTTCATGAATCAAATCTTCCAGCAATTAATCTTTACAAATCATTTGGATTTGAAACATTAGAAATTCTCCCTGATTATTACAAGCCAGGCAATGGATTAAGTATGTGCTTAGAACTTTCCAAAACAAATAAGAATAAAGATGAGTCAATTGTTCTTACTCCTGTTGTGAGATAAATTAATCCCCTAATAAATCCTCTCCCAATTCTTCAGAATATTCATATCTCTGCACTTTTTTCAAACCAGAACTCCAAGCTCTCTGTTTCCTTTTCTTTTTTCCCTTTTTCCTTATTCCAATAGAAAGATTCATTGTCTGAATATCACTTGCAACATTTCTCGCAGCTCTTATTAAGTTTTCATAAAATTCATTCTCGTTTCTTCCATCTGCAATTAATTCAAGAACTGTGAAATGACCATCTTCTCTTATTTTTACTAAAGCATTATCTTGAAATTTATTATAAATAGCTCTTCCATACCTCAAATCTGCATGTACTTCAAAACCAGCATTTTCCCTAGGATTATACTGCGGATATCTCACACCAACAGAAACTAAAGCATCTTCTAATCTATCTTGGCATGACAACAAAGCATCATTCAACTGCTGTTTTACCTTACTAGGACTTGTTTCCATAAAAATAATTCTAAAAATATGCTTATAAAGATTTATATAATAAAAAGCAACCTCTCCTTTGAAAATTAATTAAATTCCAAAATTATGAAAAACCTTTTCTAAACTTCCTTCATAAAAACCCATAAATATCCCCGCAATTCTCTCCCCCATTGAGTTTAATGCAGAATCCCAATAATCTTCATTACTTAATTGAGGTTCTCTTGAGAAAACTTTTGCCCAGCGCTCATACTCTTTTCTATTATATTTGGCAATCTCTCTTAATCTTGTTTTTAAATAATCTTTTTCATTGTCTTTTTCTAAATCTCTAGGCTCTCCAATAGGCGAAGATTCAGCAAAATAAGCAGCCACTGCCCTATTTGCTTCAAGCCAGTTCGTCAATGCTGTTTCTTCTGGCCTAGATAAATGCAAATGAAATGCTGCTTTTTCCAAAATCCCGTATAAGTCACTTCCTCTCTTTGCCTCCCGAACCTGCTTAAGATTTCTACTAAATCTATCTCTTCTTTCTTTTAATTCAGATGCAAAGCTCATTAATATTGTAGGTGATTCTACTTTAAATTTATTATTATACTCTACTTTTAATATCCACACTAAATAGATAATCATCTAAAAGTAACAATAATTCCATAACTTTTTAAAATAATAAACCTTCAAGATACCATGACAAACTACACACTAAAACAACTAGAAGAAAAATACAACTTAGAAATAGATAAAATCATAAAAAATATTAAAGAAAATAAACCAAAATCAATTCTTCTTCAATTTCCAGATGGATTGAAACCATATTCAACAGCAATAGCAGAACATCTTCAAAAACAATTTCCCTCAATTTTAATTAAAATCTGGCTAGGCTCTTGCTTCGGAGCTTGTGATATTCCTCAAACAAATTCAGATTTACTCATCCAATTTGGGCATGCTCCTTGGAAATAGTCCAAATTGCAATTATAGTTTCTTTCTTGAAACACCAATTCTTTCTTTTCTAAAGAAAGAAGAGTGTTGGGCATGCTCCTTGGAAATAGTCCAAATTGCAATTATAGTTTCTTTCTTGAAACACCAATTCTTTCTTTTCTAAAGAAAGAAGAGTGTTGGGCATGCTCCTTGGAAATAGTCCAAATTGGTATCTCGGTTATTCTTTTGAAACACCAACTCAGGTTGTTTATCCTTATTCTATATTTCCACTAATTACAATAGAGAGTATATTGAAAACAGCTAAAGCTAGTAATACTAATAACGAGCTAAAGAGATTAACTCTGACCAAGAATAAACTCTCGATCATACTCTGACTCTGCTTTGCTATGATATGCAAGAGAGCCTATCTTATATCCAGGGCCATCTATTATCGCTGCGCAATGAGCACACTTAACCCTATCAGCTGCATTAAAAAAAACTTCTACTCCTTCTGTCCTTTCTTCTAATTGTAGTGTTGCCATAATAATCATACAAAAACACAATATATATCATTTATCCCTTGGGAATATATCTATCACTAATTGCACTAGTGAGGATAGGGAGAAAACCTTTAAATATATTGAAATAACAGTATTATAATGAAAAGAAAAATAATAAAACAAGGACACAATACCTTGACAATAACTCTCCCTTCTGAATGGACTAAAAGATTCAATCTGAATTCCGGAAAAGAAATTGACCTAACCGAAAGAGAAAACGGCTTATTTCTCTCAACAGAAAAGACAGGCATCCATAAAAAAACAGAATTTGACATTACTGGAATGGATTTGCCAACAATCTGGAAATACTTTATGGCAGTCTACCGAGAAGGTTACGAAGAAGTTATCATAAAATTCAATCCAGATATTCAACTGGAAAATCCTTACAAATTCTTCTCACATCATCAATTAGATTTAAGGTACAAAAAAGAACCAGATAAAAAGCATATTGAAGAAATCCTGCATGGATTTGTAACTCGTTTTATTGGTTTTGAGGTTGTAGAACATGGAAAAGACTACATCGTAATCAGAGAAATGGGAGAACCCACTTCAAAAGAATTTGATAACTCATTAAGAAGAGTCTTCCTTTTAATACAACAAATGGCAGAAGAAACATTAGAAGCACTAAAAACAAATAATTCAAAAATGCTTACCCATATGCATGACGTAGATATTAACATAGATAAGTTTCATGACTATTGTATCAGAATCCTAAATAAAATAGGGAACAAAGAACCAAGAAAATCGGAACTGTTATTTTCAACTCTTTTCCTACTTGAACTTTTGGGAGACGAATTCAAAAGTATTTCGCATCACTTGCTATATGATTTTAAACAGGACATTCATTTCAATGGAGTTATTACAATAGCCCAATCTATTAAAGAGCAATTTGATTTATTTTACAATCTCTTTTATAACTTTGATAAAGATAAATTAAAACATCTCTCTGAAATTGATATGGGAAGATATTTTACAGTTACAGATACAAGAAAGAAAACAAAAGACGATGATGTCAAGGAAATCTTCCATCATCTGAGGGTTATTGCAAGATATATTAATGCACTTACAGAATTAAGAATAGAAATGGAATTTTAAAAATAAAATCTTTAACTTATTTCTTGCTCTTTGAGGTACTACTCTTTAAGTTTGGAAGTGATGTTAATATTGCAAATATAGCAAACAACACATATAACATATCCACATCTTCTAAAAATCCACTAGAAGCAGCTGCAACCAAACAAAAGATAGCTGGAACAGCCAAGATTATTCCAATAATTAACTGAATTATTCCAATTGTTTTTGTCTTCATTTTTCCTCCTTTAATTATTTCTAAGAGTTACCCTTGTTTAAATATCTTTCTCAAAATTCTAATGAAACCAATTTCCACAAAGTATTTATATAGATATTTTTCTCATTAATAATATAATAAAATGAAAAAAACTCTTTATTTATTTGCAATAATCTTACTATTTTCACTAATAATAGTCTCAGCACAAGAAGCTTCAATAACTCCAATCGAAACAAGTGTCTATTACTTCTACAGACCCGGTTGTTCCCACTGCCAAAATGTTGATGATTCTGGAGTATTAACTCAAATATCTTCAATTCAAGGAGTTAAACTATACCAAATGAATGTCCTTGAACAAGATGCTAGGGATAAATTTGATTTTTTCGCAAATGGTTTTGATATTTCAGATAAGGTGGGCACGCCCTTTATGGTTATTGAAAAAAATAATCAGTACTATTATTTATTGGGCGATTCTCCAATAATTGAAAAATCAAAAGATTCTATCCTAAATTTCCATTCTATGCCATTTAATACTTCCCCTCAAAAAAACGCTTTAACAATCGGAACAATAATAATAGCCGCTTTAATCGACTCGATTAATCCTTGTGCATTTGGTGTTCTATTATTGCTAATGGCTACTCTTCTTTCCCTGGGCTCTTCAAAAAGAGCATTAAAAGCAGGGCTTTTGTACAGTCTTGTAATATTTCTTTCATACTTAGCAGCAGGAATAGGCATATTAAGAATTATTAACTACAACCAGTCAATCCTTTACTATATAACAGTCATTGCAGGGGCATTAATCTTTATCGGAGGATTAATCGAATTAAAAGACTTTATATGGTATGGAAAAGGTTTTTCCTTAAGAATTCCAGACAAGGCAAAACCCCTACTAGAAAGAACGATGCATAAAGGCACAATACCTGCGATTCTTATTTTGGGTATCCTTGTAACTCTTGTTGAACTTCCATGCACAGGAGGAATCTATTTGGGAATTCTAAGTTTAATGTCTGTAAATCAAATTCATGGATTGGGATACCTAGTCCTCTACAATTTAATCTTCATCCTTCCTTTAGTTGTAATAACCTTCTTAATCTACAAAGGCGAGAAGATTGAAGGAATAAAAGCCTGGGTTGAAAATAATAAGAGATGGATGCGACTATTCGCAGGCTTGATTATGATATTCCTAGCTCTGTATTTATTAAAGGTTTTTTAGTGTAATTAAACTTAAATATCCCCCTTATCTTAGAGAATAATGGCAATAAAAGCAATAGTATTCGACATTGGAGGCATTTTGATAGAAGAATCCGGATCCAAATCCCGAGAACTGTTAGAAAAAAAGTTCAATATCCATACAGACACTTTTAAAGAATTTGCAAAAAAGAACCTCCAACAATCATTCAAAGGACTTCATTACAATAAATTCTTCTCCAAACTTATTAAACAACTCAAATTAAATCTAACTCCATCACAGCTTTCAACAGAATGGGTTAACGCAAGAAATAAAATTTCTGTTTATCATAAAGAAATTGAAGAATTAATTAAAAAACTAAGAAAGAACTACAATGTCTCGTGCAATACAAACACCACGATATTGAATGATAAGTCTAAGGCAAGAATAAAAGCATACAGATTATTCAGCTTCTGTATTAAATCAACCCAGGAAAAATCAGCCAAACCCGAAAGAAAAATATATCTTACTACAATTAAAAAATTAAAAAAATTAAAAATAAAACCAGACGAAGCAATATTTATAGATGACCAACATGAAAATCTCCCTCCAGCTGAAAAACTTGGCTTTAGAACAATTCTTTACAAAAATACTAATCAGTTAATAAAAAGTCTAAATAATTCTGGAGTAACATGGCAATAAAATCATGGTTCAAAAACATTGGAAAAAACACCCTTTACTACCCTGGATGTCTTACCAAAGGAGTTTTAACTAAGGAATTTGAGAACTATAAAACAATTTTCAATAAATTTGGAATAGACTTTATCATGCTTCCAGAGGAGGTCTGTTGCGGTCTTCCAATGTTAAATGCAGGCTACAAAAAAGATGCAAGAAAACTAGCAAAAAAGAACCTAGAGTTATTCAAACAAAAAAAGATTAATAAGATAATAACAAACTGCCCCTCCTGCTACCATACTTTCAAAGATGTTTACCCTGAATTACTGCCTGAATGGAAAGAGGCTAGAATTGAAGTAGAACACGCAACGATTACTATACTTAATCAATTAAAAAAAAGAGGAATTAATCTCTCAAAAATTTCAGACGAACACAAAGAGCAGGTAACATATCAAGATCCTTGCCATCTTGGCCGTTATTCAGGAATTTATGAAGAACCAAGAGAAGTTATTGAAAGACTTGGCGGAAAAATAATTGAGATGAGGTATAATAGAGAAAATGCAATCTGTTGTGGGGCAGGAGCCGGAGTAAAAGCTAACTTTCCAGAACTCGCAAAAGCAATTGCAAATAAAAAAGTACAACACATGCCAAAACAAGCAGAAAAAATAATCTCACCCTGCGGTTTATGTTTTTCTAACTTAAAATCAGCAACAGATAAATCAGAGGAATTTTCCAGCTTTGTGCTTAGAAGATTAGAAGGACTAACATGAAAATGGAAGAGAAAGAAGAAATAACAAAACAAGAATTTGAAGTTCTATTTAATATAGAATTTATGAATATAACAGACCCTAAAACAATTTCATCAAGATTAGAAATATCAGAAAAAGAAGCAGAAAATATATTAAAAAAATTAGAGCAAAAAGGTTTAATCAAAATAGAATATAGAGAAAATAAAGCCTGCAGTTCTCAATTAACATCTAAAGGAAGTGAAGTTTATGAAAATGATAAATATCTAAATTGGAAATTAGAATTAGGATACTAAAATGAAACAAAAAATCCTGCAAGAAATAAAAAAAATTGAAAAACAAGAAAACATTAAAGTGATATTCCTAATTGAAAGTGGAAGCAGAGCCTGGGGCTGGGAAAGCGAAGACAGCGATTATGACATCCGAGGAATCTTTATACAGGATTATAATAAATTCCAAAAAGAAAAGGAACAGATTGACAAAATCATTGGAGATTCGGATATAGTCCTATGGGACCTAAAGAAATTCTTCAGATTAATGTCCGACAGTAATCCAAGCGTATGGGAATGGTTAAGTAGCGATATTATCTATAAAGACAATCCTATTTTTCAGAAACTAAAATTGATCTTCAAAGAATCCTTTAACAGACATAAGTTGAAAAAACACTATTTATCCATGGCCCGGCAAAATTTTGAGAAATATATTAACACTGAAAATACAGAAGCAAATCTGAAGAAATATGTCTATGTGCTAAGAAGTATAGCCTGCATTAACTTTATTGAAAAAACAAGTCTGCCCCCTCCAAAGAACTACAGAGAAGTTATAGAATATCTTCCAGGCAAAATAAAAGCTTTTTTTGAAAAAGTTGTAAAAGAAAAAAAAGAATCAGAATCCTTAAAAGGTAAAAGAGACAAAGAAGTAGAAGATTATGTCACCTCTTTCTGGAATAAAGAGTTTAATAAAAATGATAATCAGTTTAATATTGAACAACTTGAATTAATATTCAAGTCAATCCTCAATCAAAATGTTTATAAATCAAAAGAAACTAAAAACAATAGTATATTCCCCGGTAATCCGCAAGGGTTGCCGGACGAGTCTTTTAATCCCACCTTAGTATTTATTGATGAAACTTTTCTTGAAAAATTAAGCAAACATCTTGGAAATGGAAAATATCTAAAATTTGATAAAATATTATTAACCACAAATTTAGCCAAAAAGCAAAACCTAAGCTGCAAGGATATTTTCTATTACACAGCATCGCCATTTCAATCAAAAGTTCCAACTAATGAGGAGAAAGATAAAAAAGAAGGATATAATAAATTTATTAATAAATTAAGAGAAAAAGGAGTAATTGTTAGGGAAGGGAGATGTCAAAGATTAAAGTGCGATGGAAATTTTGTTTACAAGCAAAAAGCAGTAGATATCCTATTAGCTATGGATTTGATGAGCGTTCCATTAAAATATCCGGAAGTAAAAAAGATTATTCTTATTTCTTCTGACTCAGATTTTGTTCCAGTAGTTGAAAATCTTTACAAAAATGAAGTTAAAACAATTCTTTACACATATTATGAAAGAATAAGAGATTCTCAATTCTCAATTAGCAATCATTTAATAAAATCAGTATATAAGTATGCTTTACTAAATAAACAAGATTTTGAAAATGCCAGATTAATAACAAAATGAAATCAAGAACAAACAACAAACCCTACGAAATAGATGCATCTCAAATAAAGGGAAAAGCAACAAAAGTAATAATTCCGAGAACAATCCAGGAATTAAAAGAAGCAGTAAAAACAAACCCAAAAATAACTATTAGGGGTTCAGGAACAGGATTAGTGGGTGGAGCAGTTCCCCAAAATGATGTCGTAATTGATACTTCAGCACTAAACAGAATAGGTGAACTAGACAAACAAAGAAGAACAGTAGAAGTGGAAGCAGGGGTAATCTTAGACGAATTAAATAATTACCTAGAACGATTTGGATTAGAATTCCCAGTAAATCCATCATCACATTCAATAGCATCTATCGGGGGAATGATTGCAACAGATGCAGTAGGAAGCAGGGCAGTAAAATACGGAAATACATCAAAGTGGATTCAATGGATTGAAATAGTAGATAATAAAGGAGACCAGGAAAAGAAAGGCATTACAGAGCTATCAGATTACACCGGAATGGAAGGCATCACAGGGATTATTGTAAAAGCAAATCTAAAACTAGTAGAAAAGAAAGAAAGAACTGCAGACCTAATAGAAAAAGACAACCTAAACGAGATAATTGAGCTAACAAGAGAATTAAAAAGAAACGCAGAAGTGAGTATGATTGAATTTATAGACAAAACAATTTCTCAATGGCTAAACCTAAATGAAAAATACCATTTGATAGTAGAATACGAGTCAGATAAGGGACAATTAAAAAACAAAGAATATGAAAAAATTCTCACGCAAAGAGATAAAATCTATCCTATTCTAGCACAAAAAGGTTATACTAAAATAGAAGATCCAAAACTCCTTCTAGACAGAATTGAAAATATCCTCCAATGGTTAGAACTGAATAAAATCCCCGTATTCGGACATCTCGGAGTAGGAATCTTACACCCTTGTTTTCAAAAACAGCAGGAAAAACTAATCCCAGAAATGATGAAAATTGTAAAAAAATCTTCCGGCTCAATATCCGGAGAACACGGTATTGGACTTGAAAAAAAGCAGTATATCGAACCAAATGATAAAAAGATTCTTATAAACATAAAAAAGCGAACAGACTCTTTAAATAAATTCAATTCAGGAAAAATAATATGAATTTTGAAGTAGACGTATCTGGAGAAGAATTATTAAGCAAAAATTACTCTATTTGCTTGGCAAATAAAGACAGCCTTATAAAAGGTTTTAAATTCGAGAATAACCTTGTAAATATTCTCTGCTCAAAATATGGCCAAAATATATACAAGTATAAAAAATCAAGAAAAGAAAAAGCTCTATTCAAAATTAGGCTCTATTGCATTGCTATTTATTATCTAATAAAATCATTAAACTTCAATGGAGAAATCTCCTTAAATCTTTGTAGAGATTTTCAAGGCAAAGAAAATGATATTAGAGAGAATCTTAAATTTTTAATTAATAAAATTAAAGGAGTACTCTTGGAAGACCGAATATACTTTGTTAAATTAGATAAAACTTCAAATGCTCATAAATATGCCTCTTTAATGAGGGAAGATATAAAAAACAAGATGAACATCTATATTAAAATAAACTTAAAAGAATTCGAGGAATGGCTAATAAAATAAAATTTGTACCAAGGGGCACTACGAAGAGTGTCGCTACCCTAGTTTACCCCTCTGGAATCAGCCGAAGCCTACCAGACGAACGCCCTAGCAATTGGTACAATTACACTAATATTATTAATAATTTAAATGTTTCGGTTTTAACCAAAATGGAGTTAATATGAACGAGCAATTTTTCATAGAATTAAAAGAAAAAATCCAGCCCTATTTTGAAGCAGGTGGAAGTCATGACTTTAGTCACACTCAAAGAGTCTATAATCTTGCAGTAAAAATTGCAGAACAAGAAAATGCCGATTTAGACGTAATAAAAGCGGCTGCACTTCTTCATGATGTAGCAAGGTTAAAAGAAGATAATAATGAAATTAATTGCCATGCGGAAGAAGGCGCAAGAATAGCAAAAGAAATCTTAAGTAAAACAAAGTTCCCAAAAGAAAAAATAGAACCTGTATGCAATGCAATCAGAGTTCATAGGTTTTCAAAAGGATTAAAACCAGAAACCAAAGAAGCAGAAATACTCCAAGATGCAGATAGATTAGACGCAATAGGAGCAATAACCATTGCAAGAGTTTTCGCAACAGGAGGTAAAAGGGGGAGACAAATGTATAATCCAAAAATACCCCCCTATGAAACCTATGGAAATAACCCGGATACAACATCAATAAATCACTTCCACGAAAAAATACTAAAATTAAAACCTGAAACATTTAAAACACAAACTGCAAAAGAAATCGCAGGCAAAAGATATCAGTTTGTTGAAAACTTTATAGAACAATTCAAAAAGGAATGGGATGGCAAAGACGAAATAACTAATACAATTAATCCAAAAAGAGAATTCCTCTCAACAGTCTTTGTAATTAAAAATAACCAAGTCCTCTTAACATTTAACAAAAAAGTTAAAAAATTCGTCCCCCTAGGAGGCCATATAGAAGAAAATGAACTTCCATGCGAATCAGCAATCAGGGAAGCAAAAGAAGAATCAGGCTATGATGTAGAGCTTTTAGACTTTTCAGATTTAAAACATAAAAACCTTACTCAAAATCTTGACATTCATTTAGATATAGTAAAACCAGATCATCACCATATTAATATCTCCTACATTGGAAAGATAATCGGAGGAAATGAACTATCAGAATCAGACGAAAACACAGAGCTAAGATGGTTCTCAGAGCAAGATTTATTAAACTCGGATGAAATTTTTGAGAATACAAGGGAATTAGCACTAAAAGCAATTAAACTATCCAAAAATATAAAATGACCAAACAAACAAACCAAGAAAAAATAGAAGCAGACAACCTACTAGAAGAAGTAAATGAAATATTAAATCAATGTATCAAATGTGGAATGTGTAAAGCGCTCTGCCCAGTATTCAAAACTCTTCGAGAGGAATCAGTCTCCCCCAGAGGAAAAGCAATAATTCTCTCAAACAAGAATCTGGATAAAATTGTCTTCCAATGTAACCTTTGCAAAGCATGTGAAGAAAAATGCCCCTTAAACCTAAAACTCTGTACTGCATTCAGAAAAGCAAGAGAAGCCTTGGTATTGCAAGGAAAAGGACTAAAAGAGAACCAAGAGATGATTGACAATATTAGAAAAACAGGTAATCCATTTGGGAAAAACCCAGATAAATCAAAAAAACTTTATTGCTGTTGATAATTTTTTCTATTTGGGACCAGGCTAATTCCTGCCGCAACCAAAGAACCAACAGCTACGAGCCCAGTACAAATACTCATTGCAAGATAACCTCTGTCATTGGTCGCGGAATAAGCATTTGCCAGAGCAATTGAAGGAACGCCCCATGCAAGAACATGGACACCCCAGAATAATGCAGAAACCAGATTGCTTTTTGATTGTCTTTCCATAAATTCTCTAATCATAATTCCAATTTAAATCTTTTGGAATCATATAATAGTAAACATCCACAAAAACATTTTTAAACCCTCAACCCCTATAAAATCCATGACAACACAAAATTCAGTCATTCTAGCAAATGTGTTAGTCTTAGCTCTGAAATAAGAGCCACAAATAAACCCTAATTTTACAAAATGGCTCTTAATTTTACTATAACATATTTGGAAAGAAAAAACCAGCATTACATAATTGGGATTAATTATGAGCGTTTTAATGGGCTTTATGAAGTTTTTACAAATGGAGGTATTAGTTGGAACAAACACTCTACAAATCCTGGTTTTATGATATGGGATCATAACAACTGCATACCTAACGGAGAAGCAGATGAGATTGTACTAAAAGTTAGAGGGACTAACACAAGAACAAGAGAGCTAGAAAAATCTATAGAGATAGAATTAAATGTCTTCATGAGAAACCAATAGATTATAAGAAGAGATAGAATTAAAAAACCTAATATATTAAAAGATAACATGGAAGAAGAGAAAATAAACTTCAAGGAAATAGAAAAAAAATACCAGAATAAATGGGAAAGACAAAAGGCCTTTGAAGCGCAGGATAACTCTAAAAAACCTAAATTTTATATCTTAGAAATGTTTCCATACCCTTCTGGAGACGGTTTGCATATGGGGCATGCTTTAAATTATACTATAGGCGATGTTCTTGCAAGATATAAGACTATGAAAGGATTTAATGTTCTTCATCCTATGGGTTATGATGCCCTTGGCCTACCTGCTGAAAATGCGGCAATAAAAGCAGGGACACATCCCCAAGACTATACCGATAAATCCATTAAGAACTTTATAAGACAACAAAAGGAGATTGGAATAACTTACGATTGGACAAGAGTTGTTAATACCGCAAGTCCTGATTATTATAAGTGGGATCAATGGATTTTCCTTAAAATGTTTGAAAAAAACCTAGCTTATCAGAAAACAGCAGCTGTTAACTGGTGCCCTAAATGTGAAACAGTTTTGGCAAATGAACAAGTCATAAACGGAAAATGCTGGAGACATGAAGAATGCGATGTTGAAATAAAACAGCTTAAACAATGGTTCTTCAAAACAACCAATTATGCCGATGAGCTTTATGAAAATATTGATAAGTTAGATTGGCCAGAGAGAACAAAGGCAATGCAGAAGAACTGGATTGGAAAGAGCCATGGAACTGAAATTGATTTTGAAATTAATAAAGAAACATGGCCCATCTTCACAACACGCCCAGACACAATCTTCGGAGTAACCTTTATGGTTGTAAGCGCCCAGCACCCAAGATTAATGGAACTTGTAACAAAAGAACAAAAGAAAGAAGTTGAAAAATTCCTAAAGAAAATCAAGACAGTAAGCCAAAAATCAATGAAAGATTTAGACAGCTTAAACAAAGAAGGTGTCTTCACTGGAAGCTATGCAATTAATCCTGCAACGAATGAGAAAGTTCCAGTCTGGGCAGGTAATTTCGTCGTCGCAGACTATGGCTCCGGAATGGTTATGGCAGTTCCAGCCCATGACCAAAGAGATTTTGAATTTGCAGAAAAATATGGAATTGAAATTAAACAAGTGATTGCTCCGTTATTTGAAACAACACAAGGACCCGATGCTGTCAGAGAAGATAAAAAAACAGTTGAAAGAGATGCCGTATTTGGAATTGTAAAGCACTGGAAAGAAGATAAATATCTATGTCTCAACTGGGAGAAATTTAACTGGAAGAGCTTTGTTATCGGAGGCGTAGAAAAGGAAGAAACTCCAGAACAAGCGGTAAAAAGGGAAGTAATTGAAGAAACCGGTTACAGCGATATTAAATCAATAAAAAGAATAGGATTTGAAGTCCATTCTAACTTCTTTGCAAGACATAAAGATGTTAATCGTTATGGAAGATTTAAGGCATTTTTAGTTGAATTAAAATCAGACAAATACAAAAAACCAGAAGAAGAACATACAAAAAATCATAAACCCGAATGGGTCGAATATAACAAGGTTGCAGATTACATAAGTCTTGAAAACAATAAATATTTTTGGACTACTCTTACCAAAGGCGAAGTAGCCTACACAGATTCAGGAGTTCTAATCAATTCCCAAAAATTCAACAACCTAAATAATGAAAAAGCCAAAGAAGAAATTACAAAATACCTAAACAAACAAAACAAAGCAAGAAAAGTAATAAACTTCAAACTAAGAGATTGGTTAATAAGCAGACAAAGATATTGGGGAACCCCCATCCCAATAGTATACTGTGACAAATGTGGCCCCGTAGCAATTCCTGAAAAAGATCTTCCGATTAAACTTCCAAAAGATGTAAAATTCGGAAAAGGTAACCCCCTACTAACAAATGAAAAATGGATTAATACAAAATGTCCTAAATGTAATGGAAAAGCAAGAAGAGAAACAGACACCATGGACACTTTTGTCAACTCCTCATGGTACTATCTTCGTTATTGCGACCCAAATAATGAAAAAAAGATATTTGACTCCAAAAAAGCAAATTACTGGTGTCCAATCGACCAATACATTGGAGGAGCAGAACATGCTTGCATGCATTTAATTTATTTTAGATATTATACCAAATTCCTCGCAGACCTAGGATTAATCAATTTCAGAGAACCAGCTAAAAAACTATTCCATCAAGGAATGTTATCAGGAGAAGGCGGTCTAAAAATGTCCAAGTCAAAGGGTAATGTAATCAACCCAGACCATGTTTCAGAAAAATATGGAATAGATACCGCCCGTTATTTTCTACTTTCCCTAGCAAGCCCAGATAAGCCAAGAGACTGGTCAGAATCAGGAATACAAGGCAGTCTGAGATTTATCAATAAAATATTCAGGATCTATGATAATCCCAAAATAGGAAAAGACTCAGATGAGATTGAAATCCTGATAAATAAAACAATAAAACAAACAGCAGAACAATACGAAACATTTGATTATAGAACAGCAACAATAAGATTAAAAGAACTTTTCGAAAAACTTGAAAAACAAAATCAGATTTCAAAACAAACACTGGAAAACTCTCTAAAAATCCTCAATCCCATCTGTCCCCATGTAACAGAATATCTCTGGGAAAAACTGGGAAATAAATCCTTAATCAGCTTAGAAAAATGGCCTGAATCAAAAGAGATAAAAACAAAACAACAAAAAACAAACATAAACCAAAACATAATTAATTATGCGCAAGATATAATCAAAAAAGTTGAGGAAAAACAAAAAGTCTCAAAAGTCTATATCTACGTCATGCCTTTTGAATTCAACCAAATCAATGAAAAAGAAATTCAAAAATCATTAAATAAACAAATAACAATCTTCGCAGTTAATGATCCAAATAAGATAGATCCACAGAACATTTCAAAAAAAGCTGTTCCTGGTCGTCCTGGTGTTTATTTAGAATAATTAATCCGCAACTTGTTCTCTACCTTGCTTCTTTCTTTCAGCAGCCTTATTAAGCTTATCAACTAAAACTTCCAAAGACCAAGCGAGTTCAGTAATTGTATGAGGGTTATTAGAAGGTACATCAACTACTTTATCCTTATCTACAGTAATATTTTTTTCTGTTTCAGGATCTTCTGCATTATAAGGTCTTAAATGAAATACCCACCCCGAATAACTTTTAAAAACATCTTTTAAAATACCGGTTCCACCTAAATTTCCACAATTAACATTAACAGTTTTGCCAATATAACAATCATAATCTGTTTCCTTCCTTTGCCCATTATTTGAATGAAAGCCACAAGCAATATGTTCATTTACCATAAAATACAGAACTTTAAACCCTTTATAAATATTACTATTTAAAAGTGACAATAATATAAATTACCTAGAAATAAATTTCCTAACAACCTCAAAAACTTCTTGTTTCATTTTCGGAATAAAATTAATAGCCCCTGCATTCTTATGCCCACCACCCTCAACAAAGGCATTTGGAAGTTCTTTCTTGAGCATTTTAATTAATTCATGCATTGAAAAATTAGCCTCATCTGTTGCTCTAAAAGTCATTGCAGTATTCATTATCCCGATTGAAATTAAATTAGTAATTCCTTTCTCCTTCTGCAAATTATCATGTAATAATCCAACACTTCTCCCAGGTTTAGGAAAAAATCCAAATCCTGGAAAACTTTCCTCAATATTAATTGTCTGTAGCGTAGTCTTACCCAATTTCTCAATTTTAGCACCTGACTTTCCAATAGCCAATCCTTTCTTATCAAGCTCTCGAATATAAGGAGCCATTAATGAAACAAGTTTCTTCTGCCTTGTTCTCGGTTCTCCAAATAATACTTCAATATACTCTCTTGCTTCCATAAATCTTACTTTAGTTGAGACATACTCTATAACTAAGGAAATATCTGAAAGAAGTTCCCTTGAATATCCAGTTTTTTTCGCAATCTCAAGATATTGGCTCATCAATAATGGATTAGCCAAATCAATTCTGTCTGCAAATCCCGCCAAAGCCGGAATTTGTTCAATATTCTCCACCTCTTCATTAATAAACCTAGCAGTTTCAGCACATAACATTCCAGCTGAAATCTGCGCCCCTGTTTCACCAACAAGATGCGGGTTTATATGAGCCAAAACCTCTGAACTTATTACATCATCATCAAACCCGTGATGATCAATTACAATGATATCTGAACCATGAACCTTTGCCTGCATTATCGCCATTAAGTCTTCAGGAGAAGAACCATTATCAACAATAACTATCAAAGGCATTTTATCAGAAAACTTAGCCACATTCCTTAAAGAAGTTGCAGTATCTTTAATAGAATCTTCTAATTCATAATAAGGGGCTGAACACGGAGCTCTCTTAAAATATTCCCAACCCGCTTTTGAAGATGAATGATATTTCTCAATCATAGGTAAAATTGCTCTCTCTAATGCAAAACCTGAAGAATAACCATCAGTATCATTATGATGTCTAACAATAATTGGCCTCCCTTTAATTATTGCGAGTCTAATTTCAGTAGCTGCGTTGATGATTCTAGGTTTTAACTTCTCAAGAATCCCATTTTTAAGCATAAAATCGCTTGTTTTTACAATTGCCTTATCTCTCTGTCTTTTTTCAATCTGCTGTTTTAAGCTAGCCTCTGCTTCTCCCGTTTTCTTAAAAATTTTCTCTATATTTCCCTCAATCTCGCCATTAAATTCATCAATAGAGACTTCAGCCTCAACATAGTCCCCAGCATTAATCCCCACATGAGCCCTTTCACCAGGTGCAACAAATCCCTTTAAAGATAAACTTCCTGTTCCATCACTTAAAACAAAAACAGTAGGCCCTCCTGTCTGCATTATTTTCTCAATAAGCCCAAGAACAATAACTCTATGCCTCAACATCCCCGTATCTATCTCTTCAAGATAAATCCTTTTACTTTCCGTAGGCTTATACTCTTTATATGTCTTATTTTGTTGCTTCTTTACTTTCTTCATATTCTTCATGAATAACTAGAAAAAATCTTGTTCTTTCTTATTTCTCTTTTGTATATAAGATATCCAAGGTTTTTAAGCTTTATCATAAAAGAGACCTATTAAAAATATAACTGAAGAAACATTTAAATCCTAACCTGACTCTAAAAATAAGAAAGATGGTGATAAACAATCTCCCAATAGGAACAATTAGAATTAAATCAAACCTAGCTCCCGTAATCAAAACTAGAACCAGTTGGGAAAAAACAAGCTTTAACACAGACAATATAAAAGAAGTAGTCAAACTATTCAAAGCCCACAACAATTTAAACATATTATTAGACTCAAAAAATAAGAACTTCCTGAAAGGCTATCTTACTCCAGACAACAAAATAAGAGGAGAAAGAATAAATATACTGCCGAATGGAGAAAAGTTGGATAAAGCCTTCTCCCTATTCTCACCGCATTTAACCATTCACGATCAAAAAACGCACAACCATTGGGATGTAATATATCAGAATCCTAATGGAAAATACGCTTATCTTTACACCCTGGATAAAATAAAAAATAAGAAAAATAAAAAATACGAGCATGTTAAGGAATTTTCAAAAGCCATACCAACATTAGAAAAAAACCTCCTAAAAGCACTGAACAACAATGAGCTAATGGCCCTACCATTATACACATTACTAAAAACCCACATGAGGATTGGAAATGAGATTTATTATAAATTAAACGGACATAAAGGACTAACAACTCTAAAAAAACAGGATATTAACATAAACAACCCCGAAGTTAAATTTAATTTCATTGGAAAAGATGGAGTTCCCCAGGAAACAATAGAAATTTTCCCAGATGTTTACATTCTAAACCTTACAAACAAACTAACCCCTCTAAAAAAACAAGAATTTGCATTTACCGATGAACACGGCAATCTATTGAGAGACACCCATTTTGAATCTGCATTTGAAAGATACTGCGGAATTAGATTTTACCCTCATATTGTCCGTTCATATTACGCAACAAAAACAGTTGAAGATTTCTTAAAAAATAATAAAAACCCTCAAAAGAAAGAAATTAATAAACTGTACAATCAAATAGCTGAGAAATTAGGACATAAGAAGTTTTCAAAAAAAGATAATGTGTGGAAACCATCACATACTGTGACTGTTGCTCATTATATTTCTCCTAAGTTGGTTGAAAAGATTAATAAGCTTGTTTGGAGATAAATCCTACTTCCCGGTCAAAAAAGAAATAGGACCAATACCTGACCCGTATAAAATCAAACAAACAAGTAAGGCTCCAACAATCCCTATTAAAACGAGTGTTTCTATTATTGCAATTGTCCTATGTTCCATCACAAACCAAATAAATAAAGAGTTATAAAGATTTATGTGATTTTATAATATATATTAATGCCCTCCTATTTCCTCACTTTTTACGTTTTTTACTAAACCTCATAATCTCTTTCCTGATTAAACGAATTTTGTCAGATGAAAGAGAATCAAACACTTGCCTTGAGGTAGCAACAAACTCAATTACTGGCTCTTCATTAACGGGTTTTGGTCTTTTGTGCTGTTGTTCAATTTCAATAAGATTGTTTTTAAGACGTTTTATTAGGCTTATTTGTTCTTCTGTAAATCCTGGAATTAAACTAAATATTTCAAAAGTACAATCATCAAGCTCACATTTTATTCCTATCTTTTGAAGTATTGAATAAAATGAATTATAACACGCGTCATAAGCAGCAGAATTTTGTATCTTCAAGGCCAAAGACTTCATAACGACCAAATCCCCATAAGCCGCATCAAGGTAACTTTTACCCCTAATTTCATTTGGTTCTATAATCTTTATTCCATTTTTCTGAAAACAGCACCATTCTATCTTAGAGTATTTATCTTCCATAATAATATTTAATAATTTTAAGTTATTTAGAGTTATTGATTTTAAGAAGATTTAGAAGAGTAACACCCAAGCAATAGAAGTGCCGGCGTTTATTCTTATTCTCTTTTTAGCTTTAGCTTTTTAGCAAGGTCAATTGTACTTAAAAAGTCAATAAGAGCATCTTTTCCACCAATACAAACTGTATCTTCTAATACTACTTTCGGAGATGGGTTAATTCCATCTGGTTGTTTTTGATTATATAATCTTTGGTCTAATGATTTTCTTCCTGCTACGACTTCCTGCATAAATGTGCTTTCGGAAAGTAGGCTGTTTAAATAGCAAGCCATAACACCATCTCCAAAGTGATCTGAAGATGTATAGATAAAATGTGGAACTCCTCTATTCATTGCTCCCCTTGCTACAAGTATCCCATTTGATGTTTTATCGAAATCGTCCAATGTCTGTCCAATATCACTTCCAAGTACCGTACAATCTCCGCCCCATGGCGCCCTTCGAGTTAGCTGCCTCTCTTTATTTCTATTTCTAAATTCTAATGCAGTTTTTGTACCATGCCCTTGTGCTTTTGAGTATTTTACTGATTCTGGTGTATCTAAACCTAAATCAGTCACTACTAAATCTACTTGCCCGCTTTCTATGAGACTAAGTGCATTTTCTATGTCACTTACTATGGTAACTTTATCATTTGATTTCATTCCAAAGTAAGAATCTGCGACTTTTTTAACAACCAACCCAGACAGTGCATCATGCCCTTTTTCTAATTCTCTTGGAACAGTAAACGAACCATATGTAATTTTCCCGTCGCTCATATATGGAACCCTCATTCGGCCTTCCGGATTTAAAAAAATGTCATAAGAACTAAGATTTGCTAATGCCTCTTTGGTTTGTTGATTTTCTCCTGCGCTACCAATCTCCACTGCTAAGCCCTCTCTTACTTTTTGAGCAAAGGAAGCCAAATTTTTTTCAACAAATTCTCTACCTACATATTGATCACAACTTTCCTTAGTAACAGACTCATAACCATCATAATCTTCTCTCTGACACATAGACCTACACGCAACACCTAACCCACTCATGGAGGTAAGCTTATCTTCAACTAGTAAGATTCTTTTTCCGGTATTTGCTGTTTGTTCTAAGTTGTTTTCCATACATTATTAAGGGCATTATAGCTTATAAACCTTTCTATTTGTTACTACTTATTAAGGACACCCAAACCGCTATTTTTAGAGCATTCAGTTTAAATAATTGTTATCTTTAATTAAAGCATGAAAAACCTTTGGATAATCTCCTTAATTGCAGGCTTACTTGTTTTATTCTTTTTTCCAGAACCAGAAACGAATTTTGTTTATTATTTATTAACAGGGGTATTCTTCATTATTCTAACAATTGTTTTATTTAAGACTTCTAAAAGGCACCATTGAAACTTAATCCTTCTTTGTAGACAAAGTTGTAGACAAAACATTTATTGTAGACAAAGTTCACCCCTAAATATCACAAAAGTCCTTTACGCCCCAACCGCTCTTCTTCGAGCGTACTGGAGGTTATTTTGGTTAAATCATCCCAAGATAAATAGCTGCCAACATTCCAATACCCAAGCAAAGAATAATAATTCCAGCTATTAAATGGAGGATCTTTAATTTCTTTTGCCTAAGCTTTTCAGCTTTTTTTGTAGTTGTAAGACCAAAGAAAATTGCGAGGGTTATGAAAATCATTGGTAAAATGAAAATCAGATTATAAAAAATTAATAGGGTAATTGCATAAGATTTTGTAGTTGATTTTGCCAATAAACCGAGGATTACTATATATGGGCCAGAGGTACAGGGGAGTAGAAACAAACTTATAATAAAGCCTATTGCAAAAGCACCAGGCACCGAAGTGATCCCGCCAATTAAAGCCTTCATCTTTGGTCTCCAGCTCTTTGGAACTTCCATAACAAAGAACTTACCATACCACAAATAATCTTTCAAATTAAATAATCCAATAAATATAGCCAAAATAGCTACAACAAAATAAAAATTATGACTTAATCCAGAAGCCTGGATTGCGGAATAAAGCCCAATGCCCATAAGGAAATATGAAATAAATATTGATAATGAAAAAGCTAGGCCTGCCAATAGCGCTTTTTTTCTATTTTTAGAAATTAAAATTGTTGATACTAAAATTATTAGAACTGCAAATGCACAAGGATTTATGGCATCTACGGCCGCCGCAGAAATAACAGCAGGAATTGTCAATTTCTCAAAAGCAGTAGTTTTATCACCAATTAATTTAATTGTTTCATTATCTTTTATTTTATTAATGGGATTCTCACAACCTTCTTCTAAACATTTTTTTACCTCATTTCCTATAGAAACTGATATTGAATCACTAAATCCTACTATGATCTTATTATCTACAAAAGTTGTAGGAACTCCTTCAATTTCCTCCCCAAAAGCAGAGGTCATTTGTTCAAACAATTCTCTTTCACTTTGGTTAAAGTAGGTTTCATGAGTTTCTATTCTCAATGAAGGATATTCTCTATCTAATGAGTCTAAGAACTCTAAGGCTTTCCCACAATGAGAACATCCCCGCCCATAAAAAAAATGTAAAACTACCTCATTTTCTTGTGGGTCTTCTGCTAAACTGAACGGTATAAATGAGAATAGTATTAGCCCAAATAGAAATACTAAACTTATTTTTTGTAACGCTTTCATTTTAATTTAAATTTTCTATAAATTTATTTATTTCCCCACTCGCTTCTTTAAATTCAATTCCTTTTTCTTTTAATGCAGAAATCATGTTCCCACCGACCTTTCCAGCTACAACCAAATTAACTTTCTTTTCAGCTAACATATAAGCTACAGAAAATCCAGCTCCGCCAGAACCAGTTGCAAAGGGATTCTTTATTGTTTCTATAAGTTTTCTATTTTCAAAAACAAGATAATATGGAGCTCTTCCGCCCCTTGTACTTATACCAGAATTTTCATTTTCACCTTCAGATGCTATTGCAATTTTCATTTTTTAACCTCCATTAGTCTATTTATTAATATTCCCTGAACAACAGACATAAAAACCATAACGAAAGTTAGTATTAAAATATATTGCCAACTAAAATAGATTATTGCCAAGGGGATTAGAGGTATTTTGATTGCTCGATTATACAAAAAACAAGCGATTAATCCGTAACTTAATCCCTTATGTCTCAAATCTGCTAAAAGAGGATACCACATATAAATTGGCCCAGAAGACAAAATTCCCCCGACAATTACAAAAAACCATTTTTTTAATCCTTTCTCCTTCAAGTGTTTCATAATAAACTTAGGAGTTATAAAATAATTTGATAATGTCATCAACACAAATACTAAAATAAATATGGGGATTATCTTATAAATAATTTGACCGAAAAAACTTAGACTATTCAAATAAATCTCTCTATTGAATATCGAAAGCAAAAGATAACCTAAGATTATTATAACCAAAAAGTACCATGAACCCGAAAGACCCTTTAATTTATTTTTAAAACTCATACCATTACCCCCAATAAAAATACAGTTATTATAGCAACTATTATCGAAAAGACAAATGCTGTAGTGTTTCTTAATATTGCAAATCGCTTACCTAAAATTGTAGATTCTGCAGGTAACTGGATTATCCCAACGGTAACCCAAGATACTAAAAATGCCGTTACTGCGATAAGTCCTACTCCCTGATTTAACATCTCTCCACCAAAAATATAACTTGTTATAGGATTTCCTGCAGAAATGCTTCCAATCAAACTACCAATAAAAGAATCTAAAAATGAATTTTTACTAAAAACCAAAACATAAAATGACTTCGGAACAATTGCAGAAATTAAACTTACCAATAAAATCGTTCCAAGAATCATTGGGAAAGCCATCCACAATCCCTTTGCTGCTTTCTGTAAAGACTGTCTAAGATTATTATCTCCCATTTTAATGCTCACAGCCCCCATCCAGATCCTTAAGTTTGTCTAGGTTATCAATAACTTCTTTTACTGATTTATAGATTCCAGTTTTTAATTTTACTTTTCTCTCTTTGAACAAATTAATTGCCCTTTGCCCTACTCCCAGTGTGAAAACCATCTCTGGATTAAATTTCATTATTTGATCAACCGGCGTTGAATTTTGATTTGTATGATCTATTTTATTTTCTACAATCTCTAACTCTTTTGCATTGGTCTCATAAATTGCGAAATAGGGGCAATGCCCAAAATGTTCACTTAATTTAGAATTTTCTCCCCTATCTTCATTTATTGCTATTAAAATTTTCATTTTTCGATTCTTATTGCCTTCCCGTTAATTATGGCATCAGCTATTTTTCTTCTTCCGGAAGAAAGCACTCTTGAAAGTGTAGATTGAGAAATATGCATTTTTTCTCCAGCACTGCTCTGTGAAATTCTTTCAAAATCAATTAGTCTTATGGCTTCAAATTCTGGCAAAGAGAGTTCCGACTCTTCCAATTCAAACATCCTTATTCCCGCAGGCTTGAAGTAAGAAGAGTTTGGTCTACCCATAACTCTTCTTTTTTTTCTTGGTCTAGGCATCTTAGTTTCGCCTTGCCCTTCTTCCTCGACCAACTCCTGCTCCACGACCAAGTCCTCTTCCGAGTCCTCGTCCACGTACTGGAACTCCATCTGCATTGACAACGGGTTCTGCTCCTTCGCAATCCCCCATTTGTCTTCCTGTTTTCGGCCCTTTCCCCTCAGGTCCTGTTCTGTCTCTATTTGGCATTGTATTTTTCCTCCATATTTAGTTAAGTGCAAATGATTGTATCGATTTGTGATTATAACAAATGACCCTCATTTGACTTATGAATATATATGCATTAAAGTATTTAAATGTTTGGTTTTGGGTAAGTATGCATAATATATTATTTAAAAAACTGTTACTCAAAATATGCTTATAAACCACAAAGCTTATAACGTCCACCCATGAATATCACAAAATACCCATACGCCCCAACCGGCGTGAGGACCATTGAGGTCAAATTTAGGGCGGACTAATCAATAACTTCAATTGTAACTTCTGCTAAAGTTCCAGGCTTAAGTTTATCTTTTAATAAGGTAGGAATTATTATAACCGCTTGTTTGCCATGTTTGGCTATTCTTTTTGTTATTGTGAACTGTTTATTCATCTTAAAAAATTAAAATTAAAAGTTTAATCCATTACTTAGGCTTATATCTATGAACATCACTTGCTATTGAGTTATAATTTACTTCCCAATATTTTCTTATTGCAGAAAGCTCTTCCCTTCTAGAATCATCTCTCTCTGATTCAAGCACCGCGTCTATCACAGAAAGTCCAGGATTTTTTCCTATCAGGGGATGTCCTGGAATCACACGATCTGCTACTCCTGATTTAAGTGCTTTATGCATTCCTACAGATTGCTTTACACAAGTTAATAAATATCCAAGACCATTCTCATTAAGTTCGAGATCTCCAGGCATTTTTGTAGACTCTTTTACACCATGACCTGCGAGATATGCAAGGCCTTCCTCTGCAATTTCCCTTCTTGTTTTACTTTCTTCAACCATTCTATTCTTCACCTCCTTTCAAGATTTTTTCTAAATCTTCTGGCAAACATCCTTTTTCAAGGCAGTGTGTTGCTCCGTGTTGATATCCCAATTTTCTTGCTTCTTCATTTTCGCTCGTATGCAGAATCCTAATTTTTGCATAATCTCTTGTTTCTTCTAGTACTTTGTATCCTTCTCTTGGAATATCTGGCCCCCATCTTAAGTCTATAACCAAAGCATCATAATTTCCAGTTCTTGCCATCTCAACAAACCTTCGAGGATTGTCTGTAAAATCATAATCTGCTAATCTTCCATAACTATACACAAAATTTTTATGGCAATGATCCCCTGGATTTCCGATTTGGTCATCTCCTACTAGAACTCTTGGTTTTGATTGCTCTTCAGTTGCCATCTTATCTATTAATCTTCTCCCAGGAATATCCTATTTTAATAAGCTCTTTTATTACTGGAACTTCTAATCTTGCTCTTTCTAACATTGAACCAAGCAATTCTTTTTTATGATCTCCCCAAGTTATACTTCCCATGTGTGTTTCGTATTCATCAATATCAAAACGACCATTACCGAGTTGTTCATAATAGCCATTTAATCTTCCTATAAGAATTCCTGCTCGTCTGCATGCTTCTTCTCCATCTTTTGCCATTTGAACATATTCCTCAAATCTTTGCTCAGTCCATGCCTTAATGAAGTTATGACTAAAATTATTTGTAGACATGCTTGTCATCTCCTCTGGAGTTTCTATTCCTTCTTTTTTTAATAAATATCTCGCCGCCCGACTTGCCCAAATATCTTTAGCTATACCTCTAAGATAGGGTGCATTCTTTGGCATTTCATTAAATACTCTGTCAGACACTTCTCCAGCAACTTGAGAGTCATGTTCATTTCCAGCATAATATAATCTTAATTGTCTTTCAACTGCAGATACAGCCGCTGGCAATCCCTGAACATAATCTTTACCATATTGTGTGGATATTTTTTCTCTAACTATTCGACTAATATTATCTCCTTGAAATTCAGGAAGTCGAGCTATTTCTTCAAGATTTATTTCTACCATCTTAATTTTTACTCCTAATTTCATTGAGAATAAATTTAACTCTCTCTTCAACAGAAACTGCTGGAACTCTTACAACCTTATACCCTGCATTTTCATATGCCTGTCCTATGCAACCATGGATTCTTGAAGCAGCCTCTGAATCTTCAACCCTTGCAGAATCTGTTTTATAATCTTTAAGAGGATCAAGTAAGAATACTCCTGAATATCTATTCTCATTTATTGCTGTGTTCAATTCTCTTGGTACTTTTAGGTTATCTGCAAGATAATATCCTGCTCCATCTGCTAAACCTCTGTCTAAAAATACAGGTTTTCCATTTACTTTTCCTTCAAGCTCAAGTTGTCTCTTCATGACTGCTTGTTGGAATGAATCTCGGTCTATCCAAGGCAAAATCTTTCCATCAGTTCCTTGCTGTTCCTCAATTACTAGTCTTGCAACTTCAGGGAGAGTCTGGTATCCCTTTTCCTGAAGAGCTGCAATCAGAGTACTTTTACCTACGCAAGGTCCGCCAGTAATCACATATTTGTTTGCCATCTTAGTCCTCGCCTCCCAAGGCACTCCTTATTAATCCTGCTAGTAAGTAAGGATCTCTTATCTTTGGGACTGCATAAGACACATACCCTGTATCAAATCTTGCAGGGTCTCCACCAGTATGCCCTATTACTTTGATTCCAGGTAGTTTCTCGCAAGCATATTTTGCTATAGTATTTCCATTGTCTCTTAACCCAGCCTCAATTGCAAGACTTCCTGTCCCAGGCATATCAAGGTCAGTTATAATCAAATCCAATGATTTGTGTCCAAGCTTTCTTGCAGATACATTCAAGTCAATTATAGCCATAGCATGATCAACTCCCTCAGCAAAATCCACGTCTAGATGAGACAATCCTGGTACCCTTAGCCTTTCCATCCCATAGAAAGCATCTGAAAGTCTTTTCAGGTCATTCCTATCATCATCTACAAATAATATTTTTTTTGTCATTTTGTTTTTTCTCTTGATTTATTTTGTTTAAGCAGTTATTGTGTAACTACTTATTAATAGTCATAAGATAAAGGGTTATATAAAGATTAAGCCCCCCATAAGGGGGACTTATTTAACAGAATAAAAATGAATTACCAAAATAAAAACAGAGAATTATTTATCAAATTCTTCAAATATCTCTTCTTCTAATCTCAAAAATTCAGAACTAAACTTAACTCGCGGTCTTTGAATGTTTATATCAATAATCTTTCTAATACTTCCTGGACTAGAAGACATTATTGCGACCCTATCTGCCAAAGCAACTGCTTCAGAAACATTATGAGTGACGAACACAATGGTTTTTTTCTCTTCTTGCCATATACGAATAAGTTCTTCCTGTAGCTTATCCCTAGTAATAGGATCTAAAGCCCCAAAAGGTTCATCCATAAAAATAATATCTGGATTGACTGCCAAGGTTCTTGCAAGCTGAACTCTTTGTTTCATTCCTCCAGATAATTCTGAGGGATGTTTATCTTCAAATCCCAATAAACCAACAAGCCGGATATACTTCATTGCAATACTCTTTCTTTGATTCTCTTCAATTCCTTGTATTTCAAGACCATAAGCAACATTATCTATTACACTTCTCCAAGCAAATAATGCATTATCCTGAAACATTGTTACATATTTGGGATTAGGTTCTAGCACTTCCTGCCCATTAATAAGCACTTTCCCATTAGTCGGCCTTTCAAAACCAGCCATAACATTAAGGAGTGTAGATTTTCCACAGCCACTAGGCCCCAAAATACAAAAAAATTCTCCTTGTTTTACTGTAAAATTAACAATATCTAATGCATAAACTTCTTGACCCTTTATCTTTTTATTAAAACATTTATTCACATTTTCTACAGATATTTTTATCTTTTCCATTATAAAATCTCCTTATAAGACCATTTAGCCTTAACTTTATCTTCAAAATAACCCAATATCCTATCCAAAGCAAACCCTATTAAACCAATTATAATCATTCCTGAAATTATTAAATCAGTTCTCAAAAAATTTCTTGCATCTAAAATCATATACCCTAACCCCGAATGCATGCCTACCATTTCTGCTGCTACAAATGTGAAAATCTCATAGGGGGAAACTGGGAGTTTGGGATAGGAATATTTAAAAAAGTTGGATTTGTTGATTTATTAGCCCGAAGGAAGGAGAGTTCTGATGTTTTAAAATGGCGAAAGTTCATAGAGGAGTTTATAGATTGGATGGAGAAATTGGAAATCCTAGAGATGCCCCCTTGGTGTTGGTTCATCCGTGGTATAATGAGGAGAAAGGTAATGCTTTTAAGGTGTGGGGAGCAAATTCTGGGGGGGGTTTATTTGAACAATCTTAAATCTCTTTTGGAAGATTCTAAGTCTAGAAATATTTTTGTTTTTGATGAGAGGGGAGAAATGCTTAATACGAGAGTAAGAGTTGCAAGTTCCGCTGGAAGTGCTGGAAGATACTTTATTGAAACGCACGCGGCTAGTTCAGCGCCTTCTGATTCTACTTTTGAGGATTTAGGGATTTTTCTTAAGAGTTTTGGAGACAGGTTTTTATTCGCCGGGGGATATGTTGAAGAAGATTATTTCTTAGCAATCTTCCACAAAACCTCAAAACTATCTTTGTACTGTTGAGCTATATCCTCACTTTCAATAAAAATTGCCAAAGGAGACTCTGGATTTGCCATAATCGTAACAACCTTATTATCATAAATCATTATTCCCGTTAATGAAAAACTCTTTATTGGCATGAACTTTATATCCATAAATTTAACCGAAGATATGTTTTTTATCCTTTCTCTGGATTCTGGAACATCACTATAGATAATCTTTATATGAATTTTTTGTTTGATTCTTTGACTCTTCCTTCTTTTTCAAATCTTCTTAATCAATAACGGATATTCTTCCTTATCAATGCTAAAATGAGTGCCTAATCTCATAAAAATTTGATTGTAGAAATCTAGGTTAAACTAAAATTACTTTTATGACTTTTCTTCACTATTTTATTGGGATTTACCTCTAAGCCTTTTTTATTTATAATTTTAAGTTCAACAATTTTATGCTTAAAGCTAACACCCCTCATTTTAAGTATTTCAATAGCAGAAGTCCTTTCTCCTGAATCATAAATTACATTATACAGAACAATTATCCCATCGCTTAAAAAAGAGACTGCTTCTCCCTGTTCTTTAAACGTTGTTCCAATATGGGATGGAGAAGAAACTTCCCTTATTAAAAAATTAGTGATTTTATTTTTTTCTAAATATCTGAATAATTGTTCCATATAAATTCTAAATCGTGATTCTTCTCCTGTAAATGCAGAAGCAATGCTTGTCAAAGAATCAATTACAACAAAGTCTGGATTAAAATCTTCTGGAAAAAACATTGGCTCAACTTCAATTAAAAGCTCTTTTTTAGCTGCACTCAATAATGCCTCAATACTTCTTGAAATATCTATGGCATCAAATCTTTCAACTTTTAATAAACCTTTTTTAATAAATTCTTTTGATTTCCATCCAAATCCTTCCATATGTGTGATTAGTTGTTCTTCTGATTCTTCAAAACTCATATAAAGACATTTTTTCCCCTGTTTGCACAATTCGTTTAGAGTTGCTAAGCAAAAAACAGTTTTCCCACTTCCAGGACCCCCTTCAATTAAAATTGAATTCCCTTTAGGAATACCCATGCTCTTTTCAAAAAGAGAATCAAATCCCTTGATTCCAGTTCGCATAAAATTTTCATTCGATTTTTTATTTGTTTCTATATTTTTATTTCCTGCTTTCTTTTTAGCAAATTCTTTTTTAAGATTTTTTATAACTCTCTTGATTTTTTTATTTACAACTTTTTTATTTTTAGGGGATTTTATTTTAATTGGATCAGTCTTTTCATCAGATTTTTTTGATGTAGTTCCAAATAATCTTTGAAAAAATCCTTTTTCCTTTTTTTTAACATGGTTAAACCTATTTCTTTTTGTTTTTTTATCAGACTTAACCTCCTTATTAACTTCCCTGCCTTTCAAATTTGTTCTTTTTTCAGAGATTTTCTTTTTCTTACTAAACCCTCTTTTTTTCACCATTTTATATTATTATTATTATAATAATACATTTTTAAGTCTTTCTAGAGATTGCAGATAAACTTTTAAA
>Ga0268280_1000164_pt1 | contig 62560 bp, 45 predicted proteins | sample saktaG_9_FD_190139 | JGI IMG/M metagenome (GOLD analysis project Ga0268280, IMG submission 190139) | Saline water microbial communities from Sakinaw Lake, British Columbia, Canada - sak_2011_5_24_40m | ecosystem: Environmental > Aquatic > Non-marine Saline and Alkaline > Saline ...
CCTTCAGCGATTGTCAAAGAACGAACAAATAATGCCATCGAGGAGTCCTTTCATTTTCATCAGTGACTCCTCTAATATCTTAAACCATTGTAAAAAGTACAAGATTAATTATTTGGATCGGCACTAGCTCCTTTCGCTGTTTCGCGAGGACCTTCTCGTCGACGTACAGATGCGGCTCGAGCATTGATCGTTTCACCATGAAGAGAACAAAAACGAGAAGACTTCCATACGTTGTCACAAACATCATAACAGCAATCGAACTATCGTACGATGCAATCCACAAGACCATAGGTATCGCAATAAGGATCAGGAAAACCGCTATGGCCAGAATCCAAGGATTCAGCCACCAAACGATTCTTTTTCTAAAAGGAGTTGATGCGGTCGGCATGGTAACCTCGCGTTGTCTCAGGAAGAATTCGAATGCACGAGCGTAAACGTGTTATTCGAGAACAATTCTTCGCAGGCGTTTGATTTCACTTCGTCCCTTTTTTGTGCGGAGCCGGGTTTCTTTGGCGGTCTTTGTCGGTTTTGTAGCGATTCGTTTCTTGCGCACGATCAGCGCATGGTTGAGAAGAAGGGACAATTTCCCAATCGCAATTTGTTTGTTTTGCCATTGGCTTCGCGATTGCTGGACAACAATTCGTATGTGACCGGTTGAATCCAGATGAGAAGTCAAATTATTCTGAAGTCGCCGCCGCAGGTGTTCGGGAATGCCGGGAGAATGGAGGAGATCAAACAGGAGTTCTACACGTGTCTCAAGCTTATTAACGTTCTGACCGCCGGGACCACCGCTCCGGCTTGTTCGAAATTGTATTTCTGACAGCGGTATCTTCAGCGAAGGAGAAATACGAACAGACGATTCGTCCATCTGCCATCTTAGAAGAAATAGTAATGCGCAGCAATTTGAGGAAGCGGAATGACACGGCCGTCAGAGAAGAAGACAAACAATCCCTCCACAGAAACATGCAATGCATCTCTGACCTGGAATTCACCGCCCACCCCCGCTCCCAATCGCAATGGCCCCGATACTTCGTTCGAACCTGATCCGGCATAAAAATAGGAAAGCGCACCAGCGCCAAACAGCCGAGTGGCGTTGCCGCGAACAAGATCATACTGGCACTCTCCACCCAGACTGAGATAGAGTTTGTCGGAAGTCTTGATAATTCCGAATACTCCTTGAGCCGAGATTTTGGAAGGTAGATGAGAACGAAAACTGATACCAACACCGGAAGCCCATCCTGCTGAAAATCCCAATCCGTATACAGGTTTGCCTAACGCTTCGGCTTTTGAAAGCCCGGAAGTACCAACCTGTGCATGGGTAAGTGATGCAATCAGCAGTACGGCTATACCGACAGCGAGCGTCCTTTTTTTCATTCTAGTCTCCAGAGAAATTCTACGGAACAAAAGAACCGAAACCACTGCAGACAAGATACGATTTTCTCTTTTAGAAGAAAAGAGAGGATCCAAGAAATCCTGACCTTGAGGGTTTACACCCAAAAAGGGGTCACGTTCAAAATTCAGCACTAATACCGATTGACGGTAGGATGCCAATAGATGCTTCCTGCTCTGCATTTCCTGTGCGAGGGTTAAAGCGAGGGATATCAATTGGCTTTCTATTGTAGATATTTTGAATATCGATATACGTATCCAATGTCCAATTACCAAATGACCAGCGCCTATCCACTCGGACATCAAGACTATGGTTGGGTTCAATGCGCAGTGTGTTGTACAAGCTCATCAATTGAATACCTCCTGGACCGTACGGAGTATACGGCCGCCCGGAGGCAAAGCGAAACTTCGTGCTGAATTCCCATTTTTTGTTAACTAGGTATCCGCCTCCAACATTCAAGATCCACCGCTGATCGAATGAACTCGGCCGTGTTATGCCATCCAAAGCTATGAATTCTGACTCATTGTAACTGATGCTGACTGTGCCATAGAAAGGGATTTCAGAGAGCTTTTTTTGAATCAGCACCTCAGCCCCGTGCGATTGACCACGACCTTGGCTTACCAGCGGATCAAAACCAAATGAGGCAAACCCCTCTTCAGCTCCCCCGAAACCTGCGCCGGTATTTGCGAGTACTAAATATGGACGTGCAAGACTTGTTGGATAATCGAAATAGGATTTCCAATATAATTCGAAAGATATTTTTGTATCAGCTTGAAGCATGTAATCCGTGCCAACAATATATTGATCGGTACCGATGAATGAGAGATTCGTGTTGATCGGATTTGCTACAAGCCAAATGTATGACGGCGCTTGATAATATCGCCCGATACTTGCACTGATATTCATCATTGGTGTCACAGCATAGGTTGCTGAACCTCGTGGAGTAAATACATATTTCCGCTCAAGCAAATCGAAATAATCTATACGCCCACCTATGGTAAGACGCAGGAGGTTGATATCCTGAGAGATCTGTGCATAGGCCGATGCCTTCGTTGCCATTGTCTTATAGAGAGCTTTCAAGGCGATGGTATCTCCAAAACTTGTCGTCTGCTGTGCAAGAATGATATCGCTTGAAAAACGGACCATCTTCACTTGAACTCCTATACTGAGTTCGGTATTCTTGGCAAGATGGGTCAAGAGGTCGGTGCGTAATGCCGATTCATGCTCAAACGAAGTATTGCGGAAAGTCGGATTCAGCAAGGAATCATTCTGCATGAAATTATAATCAACATATGTATGGCTCATGGATACAATCATATACGAATGATTCATCAGATGCCGCCATGTTACTCCTCCAATAAATTGATTCTGGTCGCTCCCGAGCACACGCGAGTTGCTCAATCGCTTATCCGGTGTATCATTGAATAATTTCACATTATCTAACGCACCGATACCGAGAACGACAAGTTGATCTTGGGAGGAAAGACGGTAATTCACTTTTCCAAGAAAATCCCAATATTCGGGTACGAATCCAAAGCCTGCAGCCTTAAAAATAAAATCGAGATAACTACGTCTCGCAGCAAAGATAAAGTTTCCTTTTTCATTTGCAGGGCCTTCAAGGTTCAGTCCAAATTGGCTAGCCGAGATCGTCGCCTTCCCTCCCACCTGATCCTTTCTGCCTTCCCGCAGGTCGAGCGACAGAACCGAAGATAATTTATCGCCATAGTGCACACCAAACCCTCCCGTAAAGAACGAAGTGCGTTCAACAAAATCCAGGTTGATGAAACTGAGAGGTCCTCCGCTTGCACCTTGCGTTCCAAAGTGATTAATATTGGGGACTTCGATGTCATCAACGACGAATAAATTCTCTGAAGGGGCACCTCCGCGAACGATAAGATCGTTTCTTCCAGGCTGTACCTGTGCAACACCGGGAAGGATAGAAATCGCGCGTACCACATCTTCCAAGCCGCCTGGAAGTCTGCGAATCTCTTCATTCGATTGGATAAGATTGCTCAAGGGACGGTCCGGTAATTTCTGGAAATAACTGGCGGAGACCTGAACCCCTTCCACCTGCACCATGGATTCTATAAGAGGAATGCGCAATTCTGTCGGTTTTGCAACCATCACAACGATGTCTGTCGCAATAAAGGGCGTATAACCGATTGCTGTCACTCGCAATGCATATGTGCCCACCGGAACACGTTGTATGCTGAAATGGCCGTCTATATCTGTGGAAGCTCCGAGTAAAGTACCAACAACGCTGACATTCGCATTTGTCAGCGGTTCGTTTGTTGTAGCATCATAAATCAGGCCATTGATGCGGTTTATCTCAGGAGGAATAGGTTGCGCAAATGCTGATGCAAGAGTCCCTACCAGCAAAAATGATAGTACATATCTCATAGTCTTTCATATCTTACTTACTAATTTAAATTGAAACCAGTTGATTCCTAAACGCTTCTGATTCTTGATAAGTTCCTTATATAAAATAAAAAAGGGTGCTCGAAGCACCCTTGGCAAAGATCAGAAAGAACAGACTAAATAAGGAATTTCCCGTCTTTCATGATCATTTTTTTATCAAACCAGACAGTAGGCGATTTGATGAGACCATCCAGGTGACTGGCAACTCGGACAGTGCCGCCCATCGATTTATTGTCCCCAAAAGCAATATGAATCGTTCCCATTACTTTTTCATCTTCAATGATCTTCCCGGAAAGTATAGCTTTGTCATTCGTACCTATACCGAATTCAGCAACGTTATAAGCATCTTTCCCATGAGGCTGCAGCAGGTCTTTCAATTTTTGGGCATCTTCACCGCCGGCGATTTCTTCAGCAAAACCATTTTTCACAGTGATCGTTATGGAATCCTTGAGCATCCCAATCCCAGCCATGGATCCATCCACGACGACGACACCATTTGATTGGCCTTCTACCGGAGCGAGATACGCCTCGCCGGTCGGCAGATTCCCTGACTGCCCTTTTTCCAGGAACAGACCGGAACTTGCATGAGCCTTTCTTCCTCTGACGGGAAGTGTAATATCTGTTCCGGCAGGAGCTTTCACTTTAATAACACCTGTCATTTCCATGAGTGAACACAACTGATAAGTTCTGGCAGCAATTGCGTTATAATCTGCATTCATACAGCGGATCATAATTTCCTCGGTTACTCCAGGCAACGTAGCAATACGGGCACCAAGTTCACTCGCTGCTCTCCGAGAATCTGTGTGAGTCAGCGACTTGGTCGTTGGACACAGAACGACATCCATCATTTTCATCAATTCAGCAATTTCCTTAGGAGGTTCTTCTCCATTCGATTTCCGGGGGAGCATTTCCACAAGCAGAACCTCTGAAGTTATCTCTCTTGCTGCCTTCCAAAGAGCATAGCCGAGTGTCCGCATAGGTTCGTCAGTTATGACGAGCACCCGCTCGCCTGGTTGTATCCCCATGCAATCACGGACTGCGACGAGAGATGCTGAAAGAAGTCCAGATGAGATGTTCATGACTTGCTTCCGACTTTAATAGTCTCCAAACCATGGGCGTGCGGACCAGTTTCTGAACGGCGCAGCATGAATGCAAACAAGAAAGCAAAGAAACCAAGAGAAGAAAATATCCACATTCCAAGTGTATAACCGGAGGGATTCGCCGCACTCGCTCCAGCATAGTCATTTGCCCAGCCGACCAGAAGATTGAATCCGGCCAAACCGATATTCTGAATCATCGTCATGAGACCATAGGCTGTGCCAAGTTTTGACTCATCCACAATATATGCAACCGACGGCCACATTACACCGGGAATCAGCGAAAATGCAATCCCCATCATTGCCATGGGAACATAGAGAGTGATGTGTGTGTACGCCATCAGTAAATATACCGGGATGAGAAGAAGCGACCCGTACATCATAAATTGCGCCCTCCGTCCCACCTTATCCACGAGCAGACCAAACAGGGGTGTAGCGATCATTGCAAAGATCGTGAGCATGCTCGAGAGGAAACCTCCGAGTTCCCGTGTCGTTCCATGTGCCTCCATAAAGAATATTACTGCGAAGGTCTGGAAGGGAAATATTCCGGAGTAGAAAGTAATGCACAAGAGGACGATATACCAATACGACTTCCCAAATCCGAATAAATCTTTGATAACCACTTTGTCTGTCGCGCCAGCAGGACCGATTTGATATACTTTATCTGCTCGTGATTCGAGACCCCAATAGAGGATCGCTCCGGCGACACATATAACACCAAAAGCAACCGTGATGAGAAGCGGTCCCTGCCAATGCTCAAATGCTTTCGATGCCCAGGAGGGAGAATTCAAGGCCGCAAATGATCCTAGCCTGGCGATAGTCAAATTAATACCGAATGCAAAACTTAACTCTTTTCCTTTGAACCATTTGGCAATTGCCGTCGTAACGGCGACAATCAATGATTCTGCTCCCAATCCGAAGACCAGCCGTCCCGCTGCCATTATTTCCAGTCGTGGGGTTGCCGCTGTTATCGCAGCGCCCATCAGGCAAAGGAATGCAAAAATCAATGTTGATTTCTTCGTTCCCAGGCGGTCGATGATGAATCCGCCAACGAGCACAAGAAAGATATTAGGAATGCTGTAAATGGCTTGAAGCAATCCGATGTTTGAATCGGAAAACCCAAGCTCTGTTGCCAGCAAATCCGCCATAGGACTGATGGCATCATAGATATAATAATTTCCAAACATAGCCAGACTGATGAGGACAAGAACCAGCCAGCGAAAGGCTTTCGGCGGCTCTGCCTTCATGAGTTGCTGATTCGGGACGGCGTCTGGATTCATACAATCATCCTTTCAATAATTAAAAGGCGCTGCACATGGACATGCACAGCGCCTCTATGAAGTAGTAACGTTCCTTCTTCCCTTACTTCACGTTTTTGAGAATAGCCAGCAAGAATTTCCAAAATTTCTCAACGGTGTCAATATGAATCTTCTCATCCGGTGAATGGACGCCTTCCAAGGTCGGTCCAAAGGACACCATATCCATCCCGGGATATTTCTCGCCGATAATACCGCATTCAAGTCCGGCATGAATTGCTTTTACTTCCGGTTTCTTTCCATACAACGATCTGTACGTCTCCTTGGCAATTTTTAAGATTGCGGAATCCAAATTTGGTTTCCATCCGGGATATCCATCTGTCGCTTCAACTTCAGCACCCCCGAGTTGGAAGATAGCGATAACCGATTGGACGATTTCATCGATTTCTGAAGCAACCGAACTCCGTTGGCTCGTTGTCAACGTAATTCCATAAGCATCCGTTCGAATAATCGCAACGTTGGTCGAAGTTTCTACCAGGCCCGGAATATCAGCACTCATCTTCATAACACCATGGGGTAAGCCGGAAAGTGTTTGGAGTATCTTCTTTTGAAGCGGTTTTCTAAAAACCTTTCCCTTTTTCTTTCCTTTCACTTCTTCAATAAGAATCGCAAGGTCCGGTTCCACCGATGCAAGTTCTTCCCGAATGATGGAGTTGTATTGCGAGACCACTGCACTTGCATCATTCAATTTCTTCACAGGAACATACACCAGGGCTTCAGCTTCACGCGGGATTGCATTGCTCTTATTACCGCCTTCCATAGAAGAAATTCTGACACCCATCTTGTCAAGTTCATTTAACAGACGGTTGAGAATCTTGAGCGAGTTCCCTCGTCCTTTATCGATTTCTAATCCCGAATGTCCCCCCTTGAGCCCTTTCACTTTCACCAATGCAGGAGCAAACTTCGGATTAGCTGTTTCGAATGCTGCTTTCCATCTGCCGATCGTATTCTTGCCGCCTGAGCAACCAACATACAAAGCTCCTTCTTCTTCGGAATCAAGATTCATCAATATTTTACTTTCGATGAATCCAGGCTGCAGGTTATTGGCGCCGGTAAGCCCCGTTTCTTCATCAATGGTAAAGAGAAATTCCAGCGGACCATGTTCAATGGACTTATCTTCCATAATGGCAAGATTCGTTGCTACTGCGATTCCGTTGTCGGCACCAAGCGTGGTTCCATTTGCCATGAGAAAATTACCTTTGACAACAAGTTCAATAGGATCTTTTTCGAAATTATGTACCTTGTCCTTGTTCTTCTCGCACACCATATCGAGATGTCCCTGCAGACACACCATCGGCACATTCTCACGCCCTGCAGAGGCCGGCTTACGCACGACCACACTGAAGACCTTATCCCGCTTCGATTCCAGGCCAAGTTTTTTCGCTGTCTCCACAACATAGTCGGAGATTCTTTTCTCATTTTTCGACCCGCGTGGAATTTTGCTGATCTCGGCAAAGTATTTCCAAACTAACTCTGGTTTTACACCTTCCAGTGGATTTGACATACTACCCTCTCTTGATTATAATTATTGTGGCTTTTATTCTTTCGCCAAGCCCAAATCGATGAGCTTCCCCCGGTGCAATTGTTTGATAAATTCTCCGACACGTTCGTACACAGGTTCTGCCGATTCTCCGAATTCCGTTTTCATTCGTTCAGCAATCTCTTTTGCCGATGTCTCACCATTGCAGTTCTTCCAAACGAAACTTCCCAGAGCATCCAGTTTGACGCGAAAATTCGTCTTTTGTCTTTGCGGCATAAACCATTGTGCAAATTTACCCTGGAATTTCGGCACCAGGACAACAAGGTTGCCATCCTCAGTCACCTCAGATGTATAGAGATGTACTGGCCTTAATTCGAGGATATTTTTCTGTTCAGACTTCTTCTTCATAACATCAACGCTTTACTGATCGGGGAGTAGATCTCCTCATCAGAATATATTTTCCGAGGCAATGTTCCATTGCCCCGGAACGAAATTCCTCATTACATGACTGCTGTAGGCGGTGCTGGCTCATCAGCTTTGCCGGCATTCTTCAGGGGGATCTGAACGAGAACCCATACAATGGCTGCAAAGATAATAATGGTCCATTCGAACGGCAATGGCATGAAACTCAAGAGATCTGGCAGCCATTTTTCGTAGGCGATCTCGGGCAACGCGAGCCCTGCAAACAGTAATCCTACCAAGGCTTCACCCGCGATCAAACCCGCTGCCAGCAACACGCCTGTATTTTCAATCCGTGCTTTTTGCGCATCATTCATTTGACGCTTCGCAGCAAACCGATCAACCACTCCTTTAATCAAACCACCGACAAATATTGCAAAGGTTGTACCCAGCGACAGATACATACCAACACATACAAGCATCGGGCTGCGTACTTGCATAAGAATAAATCCGAACCCTAACAATATCCCGACAATAATGAGCGGCCAAGCCATTTCTCCGCGTACAATTCCCTGCGAAAGCATCGCCATAAGGCTGGCTTGGGGAGCAGCAAGATTCGGACCGCCAAGTCCTGCTCCTCCTTTCATAATATCTCCTTGATGCAGAATGTAAAGTGGGAAGAACATAACCATCGATGCCAGTCCCACACCAAACAAGTCACCAATCTGCATTTTCCAGGGTGTACCGCCAAGGATATGCCCAACTTTGAGATCCTGCAGCATTTCACCAGCCACAGCCGCAGAGACACACACGACAGCAGCTACACCTAACACTGCTGCAATCCCAGTCTGACCAGTCATACCCAGAGCCACCATGAGCAGTGCCGCTACCAATAATGTTGAAAGTGTCAACCCGCTGATGGGATTATTGCTCGATCCAATTATTCCGACAAGATACCCGGAGACCGCTGCAAAAAAGAATCCTGCTACGATCATCACAACCGTTGCAACGAGTGCTGCGATAACATTTTGTGCAAAATAATTATAGATGAAGAACGTTGCAATAGCCGAAAGTCCAATGCCCAGCATGACCCATTTAAAGCTGAGATCTTGTTCTGTCCGGACAACGACATGTTCACCCGTTGCTGCTTTTTTCACATCGCCAATGGAGCGTTTAATACCGGTTAGCAGGCTCTTACGCATCCTGAAGAGAGTGAATGCAGCGCTCATCAGCATACCGCCGACCGCGATAGGACGGACAATATTCCTCCAAACCTGATTAGAGAGTGTCATCCATGCATCGACCGATTCGGAGCTTCCGGGTAAAAGTGTCGGACCTATGAAGTAAGTGATAATAGGAACGAATAATCCCCAGGCCAATAGACCTCCGCTGAAGTTGAGCGATGCGAGTTTCGGTCCGATGATATAACCGACACCGATATATGCAGGGCTGACACTTGGAGGAGTCAACACCATCCCGCTTTGTCCTATCGTATTGCCGCTCGGACCGAGTTTAATAATTGATTGCGTAAAAGAAACATACCAGAGTTTCACCGATTGAACAACATTCAATTGCAACACTGTTTGAATGAGTGCTCCAACACCCATAGCACTGAAGAGGAATTTTGCGCCTGTCCCGCCGCTGCGTCCGGCCTTATGGATTTCTGCCGCCGCAACAGATTCAGGGAAAGGAAGCTCAACATCCTCCACCATCACTCGTCGAAGCAAAGCAACAAACATGATTCCAAGAACACCACCGACAAACATGATGACGGTGGAAATCAAGTAATTCCCTGTCGTAGCAAAATCAGGCCAGATCCCTGCAATAAAGAATGCCGGAAGTGTAAAAATTGCGCCGGCACCTACCGATTCACCTATCGATCCTACTGTACGGGCAAAATTTTCTTCCAGCACAGAGCCTTTAAAGATTCTCAGCAGGGCCATTCCAATGACGGCTGCCGGATACGTTGCAGCAATGGTCATACCCGCTTTGAGCCCCAGATAGACATTCGCAGCTCCCAACACCACGCACATGACTAACCCGATGACAAGAGCTTTAATGGTAAACTCTTTCATATCGGTTTCTATCGGAACAAATGGGATATATTTTTTCCCTCCACCGGTACTTGTCATATCTGCCATACGTATCTCCTTCAGTTGAACTGTTAATTTATGAACGAATAAAAATAGCTTTGGTAATATACCACGCCATCAACGGATTCTCCTTCAACCGGCGGGTGGAATAGGCATACCATTGTTCTCCAAACGGTACATACACTCTCAAACGGTTACCACGACGGACAATCTGATCACGGCGTTTCTCGCGCACACCTAACAGCATCTGAAATTCATATTGTTCTTTTTTCAACCCCATTTTCTCTATCATGGCAATGGCTCCATCAAGAAGGAAATCATCATGGGTTGCAATGCCGACATAGGAGCCCCCTTCCAGCATGATTTGCAGCAGTTTCAGATAGTTATCCCGAATCTCCTGGCGCTCCTTGTATGCAATGGATGGCAGCTCGTTATAGATTCCTTTGCATAAACGAATATTCGCTCTCTTCTGTACGAGTGTACGTACATCAGATTCACTCCGCCGCATATAGGACTGGATGGCAACGCCAATATTTTCGAATCCCTCTTTCCTCAGACGATAGTATAATCCCAACGTATCGTCCGTTGTCGAGGCATCTTCCATATCGATTCGTACAAAAATTCCGAATTCCTTCGCTCCCTTGATAATTGCTTTGATGTTACGGTAGGCAAGTTCTTTGTCAATTTTCAAACCCAATTGCGTCGGTTTCAGTGAAAGATTCGCATCAAGGTTATGCTCTTTGATAGAATGTAGAATATCAAGAATGTTATTTTTGACTTCTTCAGTCTCGGCATCATTCGTAACATCCTCTCCCAGCAGGTCCATCGTGGCCATCATGGATCGACTGTTCAAATTCTGAACCGCCGATACGCCATCACTGAGCTTGATGCCGGCGATGTAACGTTTTGCTACTTGACCTACAATTGCCTTTGGAATAATCGGAAGCGCTGTTGTGATAAGCTTGTTTAATATCGGCATAACATCGATTATTGCAGGCTAGTGATTGTAGGAATCATTGGCTCAAATCCGTGTCAATATAGCCACACAAGCTGGTAAAAGCAATATAAAAGGCATTAAAACACCTACATTCTTTCATCTTGAATTGCAAAGATGTATCAGGAATATCTTGGAAAATAGCAGATGAAGCATTTAAGATCTTGTTTTTATGAAAAATTAATAAAAAAACGAAGAAGACATTCTTCCAAGGAAGAAGTCCATAGAGATTATTCATGCCGATGAGGTTGCGGGAATCCTGAGGAAACAATATTCCATTGCTGACGGGAGCCACGACAATGAATCACTTTCCCCGTACACACAAGATGAATGCACGATTTTCTTTATTCGATACACACTTCCACCAGCGGTTTGATGAACAACTGTTGACGTACGATCTTTCAGACGGCGTACGGACACACATCTCACAGCATCTTTACAAGTGATTCGTCGCAATCTTTCGACCAAACAAGAAACCCTCCGTTACTCTGGAGGGTTTCTTGTATCTTCCATTTCTACAAGGAGAGTTAGAAGTCGAAGACAAGACTCACTTTCGGCTCTACCCTGTCCTGTGCCACAAAATGGCCGAGTGGATTACCCTTCGAATCCCTATCTGAAAATGTACGTTGATAAAGTGTTGAAACCAATAAATACTTCATCGGTTTATAACCAATCTCAGCACTGAGAATTGAATGGTTGTCCAGGGTGAAGACAGGCCCTATGTGAGTCTTATCAAAGGCGCCCCGGACGACGATCCCAGCCACCTCCGGCAATTGCAATTCTGCATGCAGTAGACCTTGATTCTGATTATCAAACGGCGCCTGATATCCGGCAACAATGTTGAATGTACCGAGAACACTCAGAATCAACTCACCATAATACCCTTTTGATGCAAGAACATATTTCAATGTGTCGGATTTACTCACCTGACGCGCCGGATCGAACCTATCCCGCTCATACAGGGCATTGAAATATGCCGGCAAGTATTTATCGCCATTGAACCGTAATTCGTACTTCCCACGGATATTTAACAGGCCAAGACCTGAAAAGTTCATATTGATACCGATGGTTGTCCCATTTCCATAATTTGCGATCTGGGCAAAATCAAAATACAAACCTGTCTTGAAAATTGGATATGAAATGAGCGGTAATCCAAAATCAAAGCCGTAGATCGACAGGCCACTACTGGATGAATCCCTCGAGCCTTGAGGAGTATTTATCCAATTTGCCTTTTGATTGAGATCACGTGTATAGGTAGCACCTACTTCAAAATTATTGATTACCGGTATCTTTGCCAAACTTGTGAATTTCAATGGTTTGGCGTAGCCGCGAATGCCCATCAAACCCCTGCCGGAGAGATCGCTATACATAGATTCGAAACCGTATTTCTCAAAATTCAGATCGAGTTCAATTCCGGTTTTTCGGAGGTCATAGCTGGCACTGTTGCGATAATTATAAATTATCGATCCATGCCCTAGTAATGAATAGTCCAGTTGACCGACACGGATGTAGAATGGATCCCCCTTCTGCGCCCACCGTACATAGCGGATGATCCGGAGATAGTCTTCAAATTTTTCGTAATCTCCTGCTCGTATTTTTCCACTAGTGTTAAAGCGCAAATTCAGATCAAGTCCTACACCAAGGTTTCCGAAGGAGACTTCCGGTGTAATGCTTATCAAATAAAAGGCTTCACCGTCAATAAAGGTTGCTCCGAGACCAAGGGGGAGTGATCCCCCGCTCTTCCCTGCTATCGCAGCAGATGGATCTTTTAATTGTCCATATGCGACCGTCATGAGTGAAGAACACATGATTGCAATCGCGTTGACGAATTTCAACGGTTTCATAACTCCTCCGATTGTTGGTTTGTTTTCATTAAATTCCAAAGAGAAGACGACAGATGAAAACTGCCGCCAGCATACCGGCGAGATCTGCAAGCAATCCGACAGGCACGGCATGACGCGTCTTTTTTATGTTCACTGAGCCAAAGTACACGGCCAGGACATAAAATGTGGTTTCCGAACTTCCGTACATCGTTGAAGCAAGCACCCCAATGAACGAATCTGGTCCATGCGTTTTCATTAACTCGGTCATAATACCCAGAGAACCGCTTCCGGAAAGAGGACGCATTAAGGCCATCGGTAATGTGTCCGGCGGCATTCCAATAAGAGCGGTAACAGGTACTATGATCGTCACAAGAACATCCATAGCACCGCTGGCGCGAAAGATTCCTATCGCAAACAACATGGCGACCAGATAGGGAATGATACGGATCGCGGTATTGAATCCATCCTTGGCCCCCTCAACAAAGGCTTCGTAGATATGCACTTTTCTAAATATTCCCCAACCTAAGAAAACTGCAATCATGAGGGGAATGGCAATAATCGAAATAAAATTTATAGCTCCGCGAAAGAGATCAGCCATTGTCTGCCTCCTTCTCAAGCGGTACGTCTTCAACCAATTCCCTCCGATATTTCGGGAGACGCTGGAGTATCTTTGACGCAACAATTCCGACACATGTTGCACATCCTGCACCAACGATGGAAGTACCGATGATAATTCCCGGGTTTGTTGATCCTGATGCAGCCCGGACAGCGATCGCCGTTGCCGGAATAAGAATCAAACCCCCGGTATTAATGGCAAGAAACGTTACCATCGCATTTGTCGCAGTACCGGCTTTGGGATTGAGTTTATTCAACTCCTCCATCGCCTTTAATCCGATCGGAGTTGCCGCATTGCTTAAACCCAGCATATTTGCAGCAGTGTTCATGATGATTGCACCGATTGCAGGATGATCGGAAGGGATATCAGGAAATATTCGTTTCGTAATCGGCGTGAGTAATCGGGTGAGCACTTTCACGAGTCCGGCTTCTTCTGCAATTTTAATCAGACCGAGCCATAATGCCATCACACCGATTAGTCCAAAGGCTATTTCCACTGCCGTATTCGCAAAATCAATTGCTGCCTGTGTGATCGCTTTCAACTTCACAAAATGGATTGACTCCACCATGAGTGTTGCTTTCGCCCAAGCTTTATCATCAGAAAATTCTATCCGAACCACTTTTCCCATGAGTCTGTCTTTTCCTGAAGCAGATTTGCTCATCTCCCTCCATCGAGCAGGTGTCACGTCCGAACAGGAAAAGTGAAAACTTCCTGTACCGTCCGGCAGCAGAGAAAGAACGACCGGCTGCTTCACTTCTTCAAGCTGCGTGGTGATCCCGTAGAAATTAGAAAATTGTTTTGCAGTAAGATAGATATATCCTTCCCATCGTGTGGCGGAGCCTGATGGAGTTTGTGAAGATAAGAAAGTCACCTCAAGTGGCGTGCCATTACGATAAGGATTCTGGATCTCATCATTGATGTCCTTGCCGACACCAACAATGAGTGCGATTGCTATCAGGAAGAGCCAGATGTAATTGAGCATCTCAATTCCTCTCGTACAAAGCAATAATGAAAAGACTCCCTTGAACTCAAGGTTAAATTATTCTTTTATGCAATAAAAACCAAGAGGTTTGTTTGGTATGAAATTGTCATCACATTCGACAACATTAAAAGACCAATATCATTTCCAATGATCCGACATGATCCTCAAAAATGAGCCTCAGGTAATGATCGATTTATTTTTCAGGAGAGAATCCTGGTTTCTTCTTCCGGCGCCCGACAGCCAGTGCTTTGGGAGCTTGTGCAGGAAGAACCGGCGGCCCGGATCGGAGGATATTATTCGTATCCTCTTTTTGCTGTTCATCATCACTTCGGATTTCACGCTTGAATCGTTCTTCGAAGATAGTGTACAAAATAGGGATGAAGAATAGTGTCAATGTTGTTGAGAATGTCAACCCACCGATCACGGCGAGTGCGAGCGGCGCCTGTGTAGACTCGCCTCCAAGTCCTATCGCCATGGGAATCAAACCCAGGACAGTCGCCAGAGAAGTCATGAGAATCGGCTTCAATCGAGTTCTACCGCCGCGTACGATGGCTTCATGGAGTTCAACACCGGACGCGCGGAGTCTATTCGTGTAATCCACTAGAAGGATTCCATTGCTGACCACAATACCTACCATGACGATTATTCCTTGCGCAGAAGTTACCGAAAGTGTCGTCTCTGTCAGAAAGAGCGTCCAAAATACGCCGGCAATTCCAAGCGGGATGGTAAACATGATAATAAAGGGATCAATGAATGATTGGAATTGAGATGCCATGACCACATACACTAAGAGCAGGGCAAGTCCGAAGGCGAGTAAAAGTTCCTGATTTGTTTTTTGCTGCTGTTCGACATTTCCTGTTTGTTTCACTTCAAATCCGAGAGGGATATTGAGCTGGTCGATTTTATTCTGAATGTCTTTCGATACACTCCCCAGGTCACGTCCCGAGACATTTGCCGTCACTTCCACCAAACGCTGCTGATACTTCCGGTCGATCTGTACCGGTGCTTTCGCTTTCTCAATCGTCGCAATATTTCCCAGGAGCACCTGCTGCCCTACTGACGTCGTAATAATAATTTTCTTCAGGTCGTCGATCTTCGAGCGATAATCTTCGTTCAGACGCACGAGAATATTATATTGGTTCCCCGTCACAGGATCGGTAAAGAGTGACGCAACGGTACCGTTCATACACGTGTTGATCGTGTTCGAGATATTGGCGACATCGATACCCAAGACACCCGCCTTGTCCCGATCTATCTGGACACGCAACTCAGGGAGATTATCATCGCGGGTAATCTGAACATCCACAGCGCCCGGAGTAGAGCGGACGATCCCATAAATTTCCTTTGCAAGTGCACTTCCTGTCTCAAGATCATACCCTCGAATTTCAACGTCGATCGGAGCCGACGAACCAAAATTCATCAGGAATCTTAAAAAACCTCCTTGATTGACGAATACCGTAGCACCCGCAATCTGCGTCAGCCTCTTCCGAAGTTCATTCGTAATCTCAAAAACCGTCCGATGACGTTCTTCAGGAGAGACCAAGGCAACCTGTACATTTGCTGCATAACTCCCGGCGTTTCCGCGACCCCCTCCCGTACTTCCTCCACGGGATGTAGTCTGGACTCCTACATCTGCGATCATCGCTTGCACTTCGGGAACGCTCGCCCGAATGATTTCTTCTACCTGCCGGGTCACTTTATCGGTAGCCTCGTGGCGCGAGCCCACCGGGAGTTTGAGCGAAACAGTGAACTGACTCTCATCTTGATCCGGGAAGAATTCCGTTCCAATAAATGTGAAAAGTCCAAAAGAAAGGATTGAAAAACCAACGATTCCAGAGACGATGAGACGCCTCCGTCCCATTGCCCAACGCAGCTTCGCTTCATACCACCTATCAAGTCCTTCCAGTGAGTCATGTGCCACAATACGAAGCCGATCCTGCCATTTCGATGATTTCCGGTTCAATTCTTTCTCGGGCGGCAAATAATTCAAACACATCAAAGGTGTGACCGTGCGCGAAACGAAGAATGAACCGAAGAGGGCTACCGTAATGGTGATGGTGAGAGGAATAAAAAGAAGTTTTGCAATGCCGGTCAGGAAAACAATGGGGAGAAAAACAATAACTGTTGTTAGTGTTGAGACAAAGATAGGAGAAGCAACCTCTTTTGCAGCCTCGAGTGTTGCCTCGAGTTTTGATTGCCCCTGTTTACGCATGTTATAATGCCGTGAGATCGCTTCCAATTCCACAATCGAGTCATCCACTAATCGTCCGACGGCAAGAGCGAGTCCTCCGAACGTCATAATATTCAAAGTAATATTTCCAAACCGAAACAGGATAAACGTGATAAGGATGGAAAGCGGAATAGCGACCAGAATAATCAGCGTTCCCCGAACATTTCTCAGAAAGAGCAGAATGATCAGCATGGCCAAAATGCCTCCGAGGGTCGCTTCGCGCTGCAGCCCGGAGATTGTCTGGCGAATATACAGGGATTGATCGAAGGAAATTGAGAGACGTACCGATTCTGGAATGCCAGTCAATTTCGGCAAATTGCGGATGACATTATCCACTACGTCAACAGTATTGGCACCTGCAAGTTTTTGCACTCGGAGCGTCAAACCCGGCTTGCCGTCGATGCGAACAATTTCCGTTTGTTCCTGATAACTATCTTCCACTCTGCCGATGTCTTTTAAGCGGGTAGGAACTCCATTCACCGACCTGACCACAATATCTTCCATCGGTTTGACGATATTAAAGAGGCTTTCTGTTTTCAAGGAATAGTCAAATTGTCCCGTTCGAAGATCTCCGGAAGGAATCGTAAGATTAGAATTTGCTACAGCATTCAGCACCATCGCAACCGGAATTTGCATAGCCTCCAGTCTATTCCGGTCAAGTGTGACATGAATTTCTCGAATCCTGCCGCCGGAAACCGGTGCTGATGCTACACCGTTGATGTGCTCTATCTGCGGTTCGATGACATTAAAGGCAAGATCGTACAGGTCTCGCTCATCCATATCGCCGGCCACGGCGACATTGCACACAGGCATAGAGGTGATGTCAAATCGCAGGACTGAAGGCTGGGCGATTCCGACAGGCAATTGGCTGAGAACACGATTCACACGCTGCATGACATCAATCATGCCCACATCGACATTCGCATCCCAGTTGAAATTCACCCTCACGCGCGAAATACCTTCCCGTGTACTGGACTGCACATAATTGACATCGTTAACAGAACTCACGCTCCGCTCGATAATCCGTGTTACCGATTGCTCCATATCGAGAGGTCCCGCACCGGAATAATACGTGACGGTCGTTACCACCGGAATACTGATATTGGGCAGCAGATCAATCGGAAGTTGAGTGAAGGAGACATATCCAAGGACGATGATAGTACATGCAAAAAGAAAGGTTGATATCGGATAGCGGAGTGCAAGCCGGGTAAGCCACATAGTCTCCTCCTACTGCTGAACGGTAACAGGCCCGTCATTTTTCACAAATTGCTGACCTATGGTGATGATCATTTCGTCTCCCGTCAATCCGGCGAGAATTTCTGTTCGTTCGATGAGCTCCGCTCCTGCCTGAATCCTTACTTGTTTTGCTTTCTTCCCGTCAAGAATATATACAAACTGCCCTCCATCATCTTTCATAATCGCATTGGTAGGAATGGTAACCGCGTTTTGATGTTCCGCAACAGTCATTTGAACCGATGCAAACATCCCTGGTTTGATTTTATGATCAATATTTGTAATCTCAATCTGAACATCCATGGTTCGTGTTGTCAAATCAATAGCATCACTAAACCGCGTGACTCGCCCGATATACTCCTTATCAGGGATTGCATCGAGCGTGATAAGGGCGTCGCGCACCTTGTATATTAACGGAATATCCTTTTCCGGGACATTGACGATAATCTTCACGCTATCGAGATTCATAAGCATAAAGAGTGTTGCGCTATTTGCTGCAACAAGTGCGCCGGGATCAAGAAAGCGTTTTGTGATCGTCCCTGTGAATGGGGCAACGATACGTGCATAGCTCAATCGTGTTGCTGCCGCTTCAAAATTTGCTTTTGCAACTTTCATCACTGCTTCTGCGTTGTCAAGGTCCTGATTCGATGCCAGATTTTTTCCCAACAATCGCTGTACTCGTCCAAACGTCATTTCCGCATTTTGAAATGTCGCATTCGTTTGTTGATATTGTTGAAATAATTCCGTCGAATCGATCGTCGCGAGGAGTTGGCTGCACTTGACCTCAGAACCCATATCTGCATAGATCCGTTCAAGATTGCCCCCCACCTTCGAGAATATTCCTGCTTGACGAATTGCCAATACATCGCCATTAAGATGTAACTGTATTTTTACCAATTCACGCCTTGGCTGTTCAACTCTCACCAATGGTGCCATTTGCTGCCGGACTGCCGCAGTCTTGACCGCAGAGGTAATCCGATAAATGACAGCAGCAACAATCAATGCAAGCACAATAATTGGTATGCTAAATTTTCGAAAATTTCTCACAAGTGATTCCTGTCGGGATTAGTTATTCATATCGCAGAGCATCTATGACGTTGGAGAGGGCTGCTTTCCATGCCGGATAAATACCGAAGAAGATACCAACAAAGGAGGAAAAGAGAAAACTCACTGCTATGGAATTGAATGAAATGATGGGATTCAGATTTCCATACATGGATATGAGATAGGATGCGACGATCCCAACGATAATGCCCAGACACCCCCCCAGCACACTCATCAGTACCGACTCGATTAGAAATTGCGACATGACATCTCGTTTGCGGGCACCAATCGCTTTTCGGATCCCAATTTCCTTGGTCCGCTCTGTGACCGAGACGATCATAATGTTCATAATACCAATGCCTCCTACGAGAAGCGACACTGCGGCAATACCGGCCAAGAGAAAAGTAAATGTTTGCTGCGTTTCTTGAAAGGTCGTAATAAGATCAGCCTGATTGCGAATGGAGAAATCATTGTCTTGATCATCCCGCAACTTATGCTCTTTCCGGAGAATTCGTTCGATATCGAGAAATGCCTCCTCGCTGGCTTGTTGGTTCGGTACTTTTACCGTAATCTGACTCAAGTAGTCCACACCGAAAATGCGCCTCTGTGCTGTCGTGACAGGAACGATGATCTGATCATCCGGATTTTGGAATCCGCTTGCACCTTTTGTTTGCAAAACTCCCACGATGTGAAAGGATTGCCCGGCAATACGAAATGTCCTGCCAACGGGATCAATACCGGGAAATAGATTGTCGACGACGGTAGCACCAAGGACAGCCACTTTGGAAGATGCAGCTGTTTCGCTGTTGTTGAAATATCGCCCTTCAACGACAGGAAAATTTCTTACCACTTCATAATCAGGAATTGTACCAACAATTCGGGTGTTCCAATTCCGATTTTCATATTTCACCTGTGCACTTCGGTTGAATTCCGGGATCACTGCTTCAAGGGAACTCGACTTTTTGGCGATCGCCTCAGCATCGCTCATCTTCAAACGGACACTCGTCCCCGATTGCCGAACAACACTACCGCCGCTGCGCTGATCTCCTGCTTGAATAAATATCAGATCGGAGCCCATCGACTGGATCCTCTGCATGACAGCCTGCTGGGATCCTTCCCCGATGGCAATCATGGTAATCACCGCTGCAACGCCGATAATGATACCCAGCATGGTTAACAATGCCCGAAGTTTATTCGCGAGCAATGCACCTACTGAAGTTAAGAAGCTTTCTTTGAAATTCATGACAACACCGTCAACGGCTGCCTCGTCCGGCCCCGGCACCGCCAAGGGGACTTGAATTCTTGATGCGATCCGTTAATTGCTGGCTGGCAATCTTTGCACGGGAGATACTCGTCACCTGAATTTCATCTCCCTCTTTCAATCCTTCAACGATCTCGGTATTGTCAAAATTGCTGGCACCGGTTTTCACAATCTTTGCTTTAAAATCACTTCCTTCTTTCACAACAGCAATTCGCCAACGGGTCTCGTTTTCATTGCTCACCTGCGCCTGCCGCCGTACCTTCGACATTGGAGATCCCCCCTCGCTACCCATCATACCGACAGATTCTCCCTGCTCGGTACCCTGCATCCGTGGTCTCATCTCACCCCGTGCTTTTTCCCGCTCTTCCGGAGACATTTTTTCGAATCGTTCTCTCATCTGTTGCCGAAACTTATCGCGCTCTTCCTCTGACATATTTTTAAACCGATCACGTCTTCGCTGCTGATCGCTGTCTTCTTTGACACCTTTCACCTGCTTCACGGGTACTGCCAATGCTTCTTTCGGCAGCGTCAAATTTGCCTCCGCCATCAGGACTCGTCCTTGCTCACTCTTTGGATCTTTTAAGGCCTCATTCGGTAGAAGAAGAACATTTATTCTGTTGAAAACCTGAATATCTACTGATGTACTCATACCAGACTTCAGTTTTAACCCTTCATTTTTCACAAGGATAATCACATCAAATGTTGTTACGCTTTGCTGTGTAATCCCCTGAGGAGCAATTCGCTCAACTTTGCCCTCAAATGTATCCTCCGGATAAGCATCGGCTATGACATTGGCTTTTTGCCCGACTCGCACTTTCCCAATATCGACTTCGTCCACTTTTGCATAAACATAAACCTCATTCATATCAGCAATTGTGGCGAGCAATGTCCCACCGCCTACATTTGACGTCGCGGAGGAAATAATTTGTCCTAATTCGACATTTTTTGAAAGAATCATACCTGAAACCGGTGCGAGGATGCGTGTATCATTCATCTGATCTTCTGATGTCGAAAGAGATGCTTTTGCTTTCACTAATTGCGCTTGTGCACGCACAAGATCTGTAGTGGATTGATCAACCTCCTGCTGAGAAACTAATCCCTTACTGTACAATTCCTGTGTCCGTCGGTTACTGTTCTGTGCTTGAACTAAATTTGCCTGTGCTGTTTCAAGATCTGCTTTCGATTGATCCAGGTTGTTCTTGGTCGTTGTCTGATCGACGAGAATGAGCAAATTCCCCTGGTTGACGTACTGCCCTTCAATAAAGCTGAGCTGAACTATTTTTCCGCCAGCTTTCGATCTGATTTCTACTTTATTAATAGGCTGAACAACTCCGTTGGCAGAGACATTGAGATTTAAATCACCGCGGGTTACTTTGACGATGCGCTGAACTTGTCCAACCGGTTGACTCTCCTGTTTTTGTTTTCCACTGAAAAACAAAAGATAACTCCCGATCGCAATCATGAGCACGCTTCCTGCTGCAACCACATACTTCTTCATCATGATATTCCTTGTTGTTCTCTCACTATAGACGCTCCGTAGGACTCTGAACTATTTTTTCTCTGCTTCACGTTCCTTTTTATTCGTTTCTTTTACATTCATTTCCTGAATAAATTCATCAAATAATTTCCCCTGGTCAGCCTTCAGCAGTTTTCTGATTTCCATTCGGACGGTATCCCGGATGGCCAACGCTTGCTTTCGATATTCTTCCATGCGCTGCTTTCGAGTATCGAGAAGAGAATCGACCTGAAAGATCTGCTGTTCGCTCAAATGCAGACGTTCTGCCAAGACTTTTTGAAAATCATGTGATCCACGTCCCGATGAGTGCTGAATTTTCGTGCTCAATTGATTTTCCAGAATCCATCCAACAAGAATCCCCAGAATAAAGCTCAAGAGAATAAAGAGAATCGTTTTTGTTTTTGGTTCCATAGCGTACCTCATTCATTACTTCGTCATTGCTGCATATAAAAGGTCATTTTTCGATATTGCATCCTGCTGCAATAAGACTTGCGCTGCAGTAGGATCTGAGTTTGTTCCACTGAAGTATTGCTCTGAGAATCCTGGAGTTGAATTGTCTCTGTAGCTTGTGAGAACAAATAACAGGAGGACGACCACCGCGATTGCCCAGACAGTCCTCCGTGCCAGCGGTTCGATACCGAGCCACTTTGTCGATTGCTTGTCGTATTTCTGTACGGCATGCATCACTCGTCCTGAAAAACCCGGGGAAACCCGGATTTCATCCCATGATCGAAGTTCTTCCCGTAATTTCATCGCAGAATCTCTTACCTGACGGCATGCCGGACATTCCTCAAGATGCGCCAGAACGGTTACGGATTCGCTGTCCGTCGCCTCTCCATCCACCCAGGTTGACACGAGCAACACCATGGTGTCATGATTCATGTTCGCTCCTCGAAGTAATCATTCAACATTCTTTTTAATTCGGCGCGTGCACGGAAAATACGCGATTTCACTGCTTCCATACTTAAATCCAAAGTTTCGGCAATTTCGTTATACGAATAATTCTGATATTCCCGAAGGACAAGAACCTCTCGATGATCCGGTGTCAGACGCTGCAATGCTGATTGAATCACTCCTCGTTTTTCTTCCTGCAGCAGGGCATCAGACGGTATTTCATATTCTTTGCTTTTCCTTCGCACCTCCAAAGCATCTTCTGTTAAAAAATCCAAGGATAATACTTTTCTTATCTTCCGCTTCCGGATTTCGTCGATACATAAATTCATGGTAATACGATAGAGCCATGAAAAGAATGATGCATCGAACTTAAACTTCGGTAACGATCGATAGACCCGGATGAATACCTCTTGAGCAATATCCTCGACATCATCGCGATTACCAATAGTGACATAGATCAGGTTTGTCACCTGATGCTGATATCGTCGGACAAGCGATTCAAAAGCCAGATGATCACCCGCTTGAATTGCCCGTATGAGTGTAAAATCGTCTGATACCGTCGTTTCAATTTTCATACAATAAACGAATTAGCTTCTTAATTGTTTCCGCTTTTTATTCAATTTCTTTTTAGACAGACCGAACCCTCAAAGGCCTCTCCCATCGTGCGGAGGCCAGCCATTGGGCAGCTGCGTGCCAAGTGCTCAATCCAAGACCTGTTCAATCACACCGCCGCAGGTTACATCGTCTCCCTCATAGAGGACAACTGATTGTCCGGGTGTGATTGCCCGTTTAGGCTGGTTAAATACAACCCGGAGTTTTCCTGACGCGTCGGCCGATGCGACGGCGTCTGTTCCTTCATCTTTGTATCGCACCTTTGCCTGAACTTTGTGCTCTCCTGTCAATCCTGCTCTTCCGCTCCAATTCACCTGGCCGGCCAGCAAGGATCGATGATGAAGCTCAGCCTCAGGTCCGATGGTTATCGAATTTGCAGCGCGGTTTATTCCTGTAACGTACATTTTTTGACCATACGCACCAATATTCCGACGCTGTCCTATCGTGTAAAAGGGATACCCCTGATGTTTCCCGACAACCCGTCCTTCAAGAATGATGTTGCCATCGGAAAATTTGGCTTCCGTATCAGGAATGTGTTCGCGTAGAAAACGTTCGTAGCTATCGTCCGGTACAAAACAGATTTCATAACTTTCATGTTTTCGGGCATTCACCAATCCCCATTGATCTGCTAGTATTCGTACCTCCGGTTTCGTCATATCGCCAAGCGGAAACATGGTCCTGCTCAGAGATTCCTGTGTTACCGCCCACAGGGCATACGATTGATCTTTCTCAATATATTTTCCACGGGAAAGAATGTACCTCATTCGAGATTCATCATACCGGATGCGTGCATAATGACCCGTTGCAATAAACTGCGCACCGAATTCTTCAGCCCTTTTCAACAATGTTCCAAATTTAATATGGCGATTGCAACGCACACATGGATTCGGTGTTCGACCCTGCATATATTCATCAATAAAATTATTGATGACGATGGTATTAAATTCCTCACGGACGTTGACAACATAATGCCGAAATCCGAGCTTGTCCGCAATGGCACGAGCATCCATCACGGCATTAGGGTCACAACAATTGCTTTCGTTCGATCCGGCGCCTCCAACTTCCATATAATCGTATGTCTTCATGGTCAAGCCAATAACTGTGTACCCTTTTTCAACAAGAATCGCAGCAGCAACGGATGAATCCACACCTCCGCTCATCCCCACTGCAACAGTGATATTTTTCTTTTCCAGATTCATTCTACTCCTAAGATACAAAACAATTGCCAGCGTTTCAAAAACAGCAAATGGGCGTTTCAGCCCATTTCTTTAACACCATGCTCGTCCGAATGGTTTCTCCCGGAATCCATGCTTATAGTGGGTGACACTCCCTACTGCTTCCGGTCACATTCCTTAGTGCACAAGACCGAGACTTTCGAGATCTTTCATTACCTGTTCTTTATTTCCCCAATCACTCCAGAGAACACCTTCGAGCCGAAGCACAAAGAGACTTTCCGGTATTTCTTCGAGCACACATTTAGAAAAACTCTTTGATGGAATATTGTCAAACGCATCAATCAAGAACCGCTCTTCCTCACCCGTACCATATACCGTTTTCCCCATTTTGAAGGCATCATAAATGGACTTGAGATGCTTCCGATACATTTTCACAAGCGTATCACTTTTCGCTGCGAGCACCATTGAATTCCACAAACATCCCTTATCGAGGAGCTTCTGTGCATGTTCCAAGGTTGGTTTCTCATAGAAATCCGTCACCTTGAAAAAGCGATTGCCATTATGCAGGAGGAAGTTCTTGCTCGGCGTTATCCAACCGTATTCCGGATTGGCATCCGTCGGTTTTACTCCAAGAAGAACGACGTACGGAGGGTGATTCTCTATGAAGGATATTGCCTGTTCGACATATTTGATGAATCTCTCTTCCTCCCCGATAAAATGATCGCTTGGAAAGACCGCAACCACTGCCTCCGGGTCACGGAAATGAATATACGAGAGAGCCAGATAGACACTCGCTGCTGATTCCCGGTCTTCCGGTGCAATAAGGACAGATTTCTGCTCGCGTTCTTTTAAATCCTCAGATAAGTATTTTCGATGCTTGCGGGAAGCTACAATTCGAAGCTGTTTAATGGGGAGAATTTTTTTAACGCGATCGAGTGTATGACGGAGCATAGATCGTTTTCCGATAATCGCGGAATATTGTTTCGGCCGATCTGTTCCATAGCGCTTCCGGATAAATTCCCGGAGCCGTTTCCCCTCTCCACCGGCAAGAATGATCCCCCAGCGATGTTCTTTACCGGGCATGGGTCACGTCCACTTCATACCAGGCGAAGGAATTTTGCATTTGCACGCAGTTCCTTTTCCAATAGGGATTCATGGAAACAAGGTATAAAAGAACTATGACTCGTGCAACTACGTCTCTTCTCCTGCGGCGAATATTTATTCATCCGATTATACTTGGCAGGAATTCTCTCTTCCTGGGGATTTACCTCGTACACATAGATTCCAGATATAATAGGATCGAAGTGATGCTGGGCCAGAATGCGTTCCACCATGATCTGTGTAATGTGAGAATCCTTCACAAGAAGTTTCTTCCCGCTTCCGGTGGATACATCCGCAGCGATGGTCATGACTTCGCAAAGGTCAAACACCGATAATTGCCTTTTTCCTTCCAGCAAAGAGGGATGATGCTGTAATTCAATATATTCCCGCAGCAGCTGGACAATGCGAGGATCGAGAATGGTATTCCGCGTTCTCTTCAACTGGTCTTCAAGAAGTTCGGAATTTTCAAGTGTCGCAGTCCCGAGGCTTTCGATAGAATTCACTGCACGAAGAAGCCGTGCTTCGATGGGAATCTCCTCTCCGCGCAGTTTATCGGGATAGCCGGTACCGTCAAAATTTTCCATTTGATGGCGCAGCCACTTTGCTACGGGACCAAATTGTTGAATACCCGACAATAAGGATTCGCTAAAAAGAGGGAACTCAGCCATCTGCCTAATAGGGTTCTTATTTGCCTGCCTCGTCGATAGCTAGATGTTTTCAATGATAGTGCCAAGATATTGACCTTTTTTAATTGAAAATGAGAAATAGAAAAGAAGGATTTGACGATTCCCAGGCAGGTGGTGAATATCAACCATCACATGAGTTGAACAAAAAAAGGGCTTGCTCCAACAGCCCAGGCCCTTCAATAGATTCCCAAATGGTGAATGAGGATTAAAAGAGGATCCGCTGAATTCCTCTCTTTTTAGCTTCGAGAAGAAAATTTTTCTCCCAATTTTCTCCAAGATATTTCTCAGCAACCTGGACAACCAATGATTTTACTTGAATATTTGTTCCATTCCGCAGTTTCGAGAGCCCCAGCACACAACTTGGGCACGATGTCAAGAGGACATCATTGCTGCCTTTCATGGTCGCAACAACGTGGTGTTTCTTCCGCTGGCGAAGTGCAGATGAAATATCAGGTCTTGATAAGGTAAGTGTTCCTGCCTCTCCGCAGCAATGTGGAACAAGAAGCGGTTCTGTGTTCAGCAGTGATGGAATCGTTTTCTTGTAGCCCAAGGTCTTCAGAGGAGTATGGCAAGGCTCGTGATAAAGTATTTTCCCTTCCCTTTCGACCCCTGCAGAAAACAACCGTTCTTCTACGATGAATTCATTGATATCGAATAATTTTCCACCGGGGAAAATATTGTCGATATCATATTTCATCAACATTTCCATGCATGTACCGCACGATACCAGAACCGTATCAATTTCCATATATCCAACGGCATCTGCGATACGGTGCAGAATAACCCTGTTTTCATAACTCCTGAGTTCCGCTTGATCGTTTTTGCCGTTCGCTAAAAAAGGATATCCGCAGCATGAATATTCCGGCGGAATGACCGTCCGTACTCCGGAATGATATAAGAGGGCCAGAACCGCCGTACCGATTTCCGGAAACATCCGTTCAGAACCACATCCGGGAAAATACAGCACACTTTTCCGAACCGGTTTATGAGGATTTTCAAAACTGTAAAAACAGTTCGGACCATGGAGTTTCAACCGTTCACGAACAGTCTTTTTTCCGCTCACGGGAAATTCATGTTCGAGCAATGCACTGATCTTGGGCGCGACGGCTGACGTGAATATCTTGAGACTTTTATGAACGGATGAGGCATATCGCTGCACAGTATATCCGATCTTCAAGAGGACGATCCTGAACAGCTTATTCACCAGATACTTTTTCCGGGAAAGATAGAATAACGCCACCGCAGTGAGTAATTTTCCCGGTGATTTCTTACGTCGAACGAGCAGTTCGCGCATCGCAAGTGTTGCATCGCCGAAATCGATTTTGACCGGACAGGGTACGCGGCACTTATGACAAACCGTACAATGATCTGCGATATCATTGAATTTTGTAAAATGCCGGAATGAACGCATATCCATGGTTTGAGCAAAGTACAAGACAGCTTCGGTGATCAGTCCTACGGCAAGAATCTTATTCCGCGGGTGATACAGTAATCCACCCTGTGGATAATTCGTACAGCAGACTCCTTTGCACTTTCCGCATCGAACACATGAGGCAATTTGCATGGAGAGTTTTTCCAGGTCAGTCGCCTCGAGGATAAATGCTTCGAGTTCCAGCAAATTGAAGGAAGGCGTGTAGACACGACTTAAGGGAAACCGTTCATCAAGTTTCTGCGGATTGAATAAATCCTCGGGATCACTCTCTTGTTTATAGGAACGATATGCCTGCAGTGCACTATGCTCGATGAAGCGAAGCTTCGTTAATCCGATGCCATGTTCTCCGGAAACCACTCCTCCCATGCGGACAGATTCGCGCATTATCAGAGCAGCCGTTTCTTCAGCTTCCTGCATCATAAGGTAATCGTTCGAGAGAACAGGAATATTGACATGAATATTGCCGTCTCCTGCATGCATATGAGTAGCAATGACAATTTTCCGCTTCTGTTCTGCAAGAACTATATCCTCTAACTCTTTGATAATTTCATCATATCCATGGAATATCGCCCGGATACCTCGATAAAGGTCATCCCTGAGCGAGATTTTCAGCAAACCATCCTGTACACGCTGAAAAAGAGTCTTTTCCTTCATTTGAAGGAGGGGAGACACATCTCCATCCAGATGATTGAGGTCTCTCTGATATTGCTTATATCGATCATCGATATTTTGGACAGAATCAGCCGCATCCTGGATTCTATCGACTAAATGTTCGTTATTTGTCTTTTTTTTCAGCTGAATGAAGTATGCTCCCAATTCTTCAAGAATAGCAAGAGCGTTGGACACTTCCTTTATGAGATTAATATTTTCTATGAAGTCAGCAAACTCGGGTAAAACCTCCAGAGGAATTACAATATCTTCATTCAGTTTAAAAGCATTTGTGTGCTTTGCAATCGCACCAAGGTTTTTTCTGTCATCCCAGAAGGTATTACTCTCCAGTTCATCCGTTGCAATTGTCGCTTCACAATTGAACTTCGATACTATCCTTTTGATAGTAAGTGATGCATTTTCAATGACTTGACTATCGTTACCTTCGACGTCCACGAGGAGTACGGCTTTGGGAATTTCGGATCTTCTGGACTTATTCCGGTAGTTAATTGCCAGAACATATTTTTCGTCAAAATGTTCAAGCGCTGTAAGGTATGCCGGACCCTGGTTATTAAAAGCTTCCCGTATTCCTAGGATTGCTTTGGATGCATTCACCATGTTACTCCCGAAAAACTCAAGGCATAGCGTTTGGGAGCACCTAAAAGGACGATAAAGGACAAACTCTGCTGAGACGATAACTCCGTCTCCCCCTTCTTTCTGTAATCCAGGAACTCCCTTCAGAACCTTATTGGTGATATCCTTCCCCAACCCCTTTTTACGAATATCTGTGCCTTTAAGGTCAATAGTCTTGATAAAATCTTCTTTCTTCCCTTCCAAACGAACTACATCAAATACAATTGTATCAGTCGGAAGGATCTTACGATACGGGTGGTTCCTTCTTCGTATTTCTAGAACTTCTGCGCGCGCATTCACGAGCCGGAATGAGAGAAGATTATCGATAGCAGTACCCCACATGACGCATTTTTTGCCCCCAGCGTTTTCAGCGATATTTCCACCAATAGTCGATGCCCATGCTGAGGTCGGATCTGTTGCAAAAATATATCCTCGCTCATGGCAGTATTCAATAACGTCATCCGTCACTACACCTGCTTCTACACTAACTACAGGGAGTTCCTGTTCACCTTGTTTTATCGTTTTGATACCATGAATCCGGTGAAGCTTCTCAATGTTGAGTACCATTGTCCGCTTATTGAGGGGAATAGCACCCCCTGTCAATCCTGTCCCTCCACCGCGAGGAATAATGGAAAGATGCAGCCGTTGTGCCAAGCAGATAAGTTTGGGAATTTCCTCGATAGAATCCGGATAAACGACAAGCATAGGATATTCCACGCGCCAGTCCGTTGCATCCGTAGCGTGGGCAACCCTATGGAATGGTGTGAAATAAACATTTTTCCTCGCCGTTATCCCAAAAAGTCCCCTGAGGATTCGGGCCCTTACCGGTTTGACAGCTTCAAAATCTTTGAAAAACTGCGCATTCAATTCCTTTGATTTTTGAACCAGTGAGAGAACTAATTCATTTCCGTCTATACTCGATGTAATCGCATCAAACCGCTGTTTATGAAGCTTCTGAAGCTGACGCAATTTCTTCCTCGAAGCCAGGAAGTCTTCCATCATATAAGGATTTCGATCGATAATAAACATATCACCGATCGTTTCAAATAAGAGTTTTGCACTTCGTCCTGTCACACGCTGATTACGGAGAAGTTCAATATGTTCATAGGAATCATGATCGAAATACTTTTGGATAATTTCCCGATCTGAAAACGAAGTATAGTTGTACGGAATCTCCCGAAACCTAAAATCCTTTTTCATTCCATTCTCTCTGTCTCGATGAGCATTCTTACATGTTCATGAGATGATATCCTATGGTGCTGTTCACTGTAGTTAGATAAACTACGAAGATAATGTACAAAATGAGAAGTTTAACATCAACTGCTTCAAGACAGGAAATTCAGGAAGAAAATAGATGCTGTTGGGGGCAGTTACAGGGATCGCTTTTCGCCATTCCGCAAAATGAAGGGATCGTCAAAGCATGGAAGAATGTACGATACGCTTTTCCATGCAGCAGGAGACCGTTGTCTTGATAGGAACCCAGTCGGCCTGATATTGGTCATTCTGAACCTCTACTCACCTATGACAAGGTATTCACCTTTAAAATCTTGATTACGGGCTTCTATTACAGTGCGCCCTTTTCCATCCGGCAGAAATTCTATCTGCGCTTTACCGTTTGCCATTTCAATGATAGAGCTCCGGGTCGGTGTGCCATAATTCTCGAGTAACCTGCCGGCACCATCCCAAGAAAAATAGATTCTCTTATTATACTCCAGACATCGGTTTCCATCTTTATCTACGGCAATGGCAGTAATGACAATGTTGCCATTGCTTATTTTCTGGGAAGAAAGGTTAATATGGTCAGCAATATCATTCTTCTTAAAGATATAGTGAACCAGGACAGAATCAACAGCTGCTTTCTTTTTTCCATTGAATCCGGACACAACGAGTTTATTTTCCCCTTCGATAAAATTGATTTGCCAGCTTAAACCGCATGCGGGGAAATTTTTTATATCCCGTGTTTTCCTCCCTTGACTGGCACCGTTGAGAAACAATTCAACTTCAGGACAATTGCTAAACACTTTCACTTGACGTTTGAGATTCGGAGGTCCGCTTCGTTCGGTCCATGAATGTGATTCTATATAACAGAACAATGGTGAAGTTATCCAGTAGCTTTTGAAGACATAATAAGCATCCTTCGGATTTCCGGCACGATCCACAAGTCCCTTTTGGTTGATATACGGAATCGGGTTTTCAGGACGTAACGGTGTTGGAAAATCTTTGAATGCCCACTGAGCATTACCAGTGAGCCACTCTTGCTGTTCCGATACATGCAAGCTCCAATCAAAGAGGTCGACGATATAGTTCTCACTCCAATCACTATTTTGAGACACATTTTTCACCTTTTGAGGCTTGATATTTTCCTCGAAGCCGTCGGATATTGAGGTTGCATCGCCGGTAACAGGATTTTCACTATGGCGTCCCACATGGCTGTCTCCCCCATATTCTACGTGAAGCAAGTGAACATACTTATCCCTGGCATCGGTAATGGCTTTTTCAAATCCTTTATAATTTCCGCTGTACCAGCCCGGCCAGATGGAGGGTGAAACAACATCCACAAGGTCTGCCCCTTCGGTAAATTTCCGTGTTGCCGTTAATCTCTCAGGGTTCAATTCTTTTACTATGGCATGTAATTCTTTTATCATAATACGTAAGGAATCCAGATCATCACCATGAGAAACATCAGGCAGCCAGTTCAGTTCATTGCCTAAGGACTGGATGATGATACTGGGATGATTGAAATTCTGTTCTATTTGTTCTTTTAACAATCTCCGTGTATTCGCTTTCCACTCTTCCCCCCCCATGCCGCCGCGGCACCACGGTAATTCATCCCACACCAGGATCCCCAGTTCATCGCACGCACGATAGACCTCGGGAGCCTGCGGATAATGAGCAAGACGTACAAAATTCCCTCCCATCTCCTTAATCATTTTCATGTCGTTCCGCTGCATGCTATCGGGAAGAGCATTTGCATAGCCGGCAAAGTCCTCGTGGCGGTGTGTTCCTCGCAGCAGGAGCCGTTCACCATTCAAGAAGAATGGCCCGTGGTTTTTGAATTCATACCACCTGCATCCGAAACGATCTGAAATTTCATCAAGCACTTTCCCTGATTTTTTCAGTTGCACCCGAACAGTGTAGAGAATCGGATGCGATGGAGACCAAAGCAGAGGATTCTTGATACGAGAATTTGAAAATGTTATCACAGATTCTCCCGTCCTGATCGCCCGGTTGAGTTTTTGCTTCATTACTTCTTTTCCTGTCTTATCTAAGATTGCAGCTTCGATCTCGCAGGATAGTTCTTTATCGGTTTGATTGACCATCCACACTGCGATTCTTACTTCAGCCCCCGATTGTGACACATTTGGCGTGCCTATGTGAACAGTACTGAGATACACGCTTGGCACCACCTTGAGCCACACATTCCTCGTTATCCCGCCATAAATATGGAAGTCGGATTTCTGAGAGGGAATAATATCCGGATCATAGGCGTTGCTGGCTCGAACGAGAATGGTATTCTTTGTTCCATAATGAATATAGGGAGTGATATCGACTTCAAACCCGACGTATCCGCCAACATGACCGCCTGCCCTTCTGCTATTCACATACACTTCGCTCGTAATATTCACTCCTTCAAAAGAGAGAATGAATCTCAGCTGATTTTTGATGACTGGTATATGAATTTCTTTTTTGTACCAGCTCGCGGCGCGCCGGTAACCCGGTTCTGCATCAACGGCATCCCAGACATTCCATGTGTGCGGTAGCGAGACCTGTTCCCACGAAGTACGCGACGCATTCACTTCCTCCACTGTTTTTATGTCGTCTTCAAGATATGACCAGTTATTGTTCAGCGAATATATATGCCGCTCTGCAGCATCCTTGATCATGGATTCTGATGCGATGGATATGCCTTGCTCGGCATTGACCGTTAAGGTTATGCAAAAGATGAAGATTGTAAGTGAATGAAATATTTTAGTCATCGTCTCTCATTCAGTATTGTGATCAGCAGTAGTGTTCATATCATTATCGTGTGTGTACCCACAACAAGGGCTGTGTCAAAGGAATGTTCCTTTGCACTTCCGGATCAGTGGGATCCGGATCGAGTTGTTTCCAAAGATCGATGTACTTTTGTTCATTGTAGGCGAGTCCGGCGAACAATAACATCGGCCGCCGCGATGGGAATCCATCATAATGCATCACATCCTTCGCATACGGCCATTTGGTTTTATCAGCAATATATGGATACAGGAACTCCATCCCTTTCTGCATATTGCGGCCATCAGGCAATGTGAATTTCCAAAGATTCTCTTCAGGCGTCGAAAGGATCTGACAAATGATTGCACATCCTTCGAGATTGAAGAGTGAATAATTGTACGGCTTTGTCCGCTTCAACTCCAAGGGGAAACTTCCATCTGCCGCCATCTGATCCGGCAGCAATACATTTTTAAAGCGGTAACGACAGGAATCCATACGAACCGTATCACCGACAAGGTGTGCAAATGCAGCCACCTGTGTCACCCACCACGTACTATGGTTATTTCTTGCATCATGTTCATCTCGGCCATACTGATGCGTAGTCAGCCAGGCAAGGTACTCCTTGAACCAATTCTTGATCTCCGCTTTAGTTGCTTCATCCATGGACAGAGAATTGCATAAGAGTTCCACAGCACGCGCAACTTCCAGCAGGTGGATCGTATCAATAATACCGGTACCGCGTCCTGTCACCTTCCCCTTGATCGCCTGAGCATAGAGCAAATGCGGATTCATTTTTGTCGCAGGATTGACATACCATGCTTTGAGGTGTCTGATTGCCTGAAGTGCGTATTGTTCCTCTCCGGTCAATTGATACGCTGCTGTCAGGCAGGCGACGGTTCTTGCAAAACGGAACATGACCTCACGGTGTTTTACAAAATTATCCGGGTTTGTCATCCCATCTCTCTGAATGTAGGGGCCATGAGGATTCTTTGGGTCCGGCCACCAATAATCCCCTTCTGAAAAATAATCATGAATCCCACCTGCGCTTCGCGCTGATGGGTAGGCTGTTATCGTCGACGGTTCTTCTTTGATGAACTTTTCTGCAGCGGTAAGAATTCTCGTTCTTTCAAGGGCTGCAACATCCACGGTTACTCTCTTCATCTGTTCGGTACGGCTCAGGGCCTCAAGAAAATAATAATCACCATAGATCAGTGAGACATCAATTTCCGAGTTTGATGGTTTGTTGCCGACCGCATGATTTAAAAGTCCATGTGATGCGGTTCCTTCAGCAAGGTATGCTGAACTGCCTAAGGTGTGGAGAATGTCATTTGCCGTTTTTCTATACTTGGCTTTCAATTCTGCATTGGAAGTGAATATGCTGAGTTCCAGCAATCCGGAAGCTGCGATGGCAGCGGCAGAAGCATCGCGAGGTTCATTCGGTATCCTGGGCGCTTGGAAATCCCAAAAGGGGACATAATCGTTCGGAAGATGTGCGATGAAATAATCCGCTGCTCGTTGAGCTGTTCGAAGAAAGCGCTCATCCTTGGTAAAACGATAGGTCATGGTAAATCCATAGAGCGCCCATGCCTGCCCGCGAGCCCAGCAAGAGGAATCGGAACATCCTTGATGCGTCTCTCGCGTAAGCGCTTTTCCTGTCGTTGTATCATAGCCGATGACGTGGTACGTGCTGTTATCCGGTCTGAAATGGTTTTTCATCGTCTTCTCTGCATGACTCACAGCAGCATCGTACATGGATTGTGTGCCTCCATGCTGCGATGCCCAGAAGAGGAGTTCCAGATTCATCATATTATCGATGATCACCGGGTAGGGCCATTTCCTGTTGTCCCAGGACTTTATACAGCCCACCTTCGGATTGAACCGGGTCATAAGTGTGCGTGCTGTCTGCAGGATAACATCTTTGTAAAGCTCCTTCTTTGTCAACCGATAACCATTGCCATAACTGCAGAAGACCATAAATCCAATATCGTGAGATCCGCCATAGAATTGAAGAGACTCCAATCCTTGTGTCCACCGTACGGCAGAATTTTCAAAGAAGGGGTTTTTGGATACTTCGTACGCGTACCACAGGCACCCCGGGAAAAAACCGCTCGTCCAATCACGAATCCGTGCTGTCTTCCACGTTCCATCCGGCAGCGTGTTCCGTGGATACTTGATGCTGTCACCAAACTCTTCCACGGTGTGCCTCAACTGCCTCTGGCTGAATTGCAGCGCGTGGGTTATCAGAGAGTCTTTCTCCAGCGCGTTCATGACACAGATTCCCAGTACAAAGCACACACACCAAGTGAGTATTGAATTCGTTCTTTGTCGCATTGTTAGTTCCTTTATTCTGCTGGCAGTGAGAAGATCATTCGTGGTGATCCTCCACGTTTTTGGGTTAACACGTTCACTGCTGCAGCATACGATGAATCATTTAAAGAGACCGCTGCAAGTTTTACTATGGGATACATTCTCTCGTACTCAAATGGAATAATTTGTTTCCAGGTCCACGTCTTCTCCCCTAATGCATAGGGAATGAGAAAATCGATTGCTTTCCGCAGACTGCGATCGTCATCCGTTTGAAAGTGCCAAAGGTCGATCCCCAGACGATCGCCGAGAATCGCAAGGTCCACAAGAGCCTCCGTATTCAGCATACTATAGCCCCACGACTTGGTTCGTGCTAACTCAAGAGGCTGAGATCCGTCCGGTTCTATCTGTACTGCGATGCGCTTCATTCCCGCCTCGCGAAGGACCCGTTTTGCGATCTTCTCATTGCCAACGAAGAGGGCATAACAACAGACCTGGACGTCATAAATTGAGCCGTGATTATTCTTCGCTGCGGCCTCCTCTTTTCCATTTTCGCTTTCCAGGAGCCAGGAGAGATATTTTGTGAACCATTGCTGCAAACCGTGCTCTACCTCTTCTGTCCAGGATGGAGAACCGCGCAGGAGTACCATCGCATCTATCAAGTCCCGGAAGCCGTGTGAATCAATAATACCCGTTGCGCGTCCCTCATTGCTTCCTTCGATGTATTGAGCATACTTAAGATTTGGATTCATTTTTGTCCTGGAATCAAGAAACCACACAGATATTCTTTGCGTTGCACCTTTTGCAAATAGTTCCTTCCCGGTGATTGCATAGGCAAGAGCAAGGGCCTGGACCTGCTCTACCATCGTTCCAATGCGTCCGCGATCACCGACGATATAACGGTACGGATTTCTCTCTCCATCACGGCGTATGTACGGCAAACCTCCCGGCTTGGTTGTATCTGGCCACCAGTAGGATGCTATACTCATATAATCGTGCTTGTCACCGCTGGGCGGTACTTGGTTTTTGTCCATGACTGATAAAGGTCTTGCTTTGAGAGCGTTGTCCGCATCCTTCATCAATGCAGATAGTGCCGGAGGTAAATGTTTCGGATTGTTTTGAAAGATTTCCCGTGATGCTTCGAGCGATGCTCGATTCAAAAACAAGACATCGAGCTTTCCGTCCGATTGTGAAAATAGACCAAAAGGTCCTAACAACCAGAGGGTAAAGATAGAGATAAGTCGCATCATTCTATTTTCCTTTATTGCAGCTCAGACGTTGTTAATTGCTTGAATACTTACCCGAGAATGAATCATTCGTTATTTTCAACCATTCAGCTAAATAGCGTCGGTGCTGGTCAAGAACTTTTTGATATTCATGGTTTCCTGCGAGATTCACCAGTTCACCGAGATCATTCTCAAGGTCATTGAGCGTTTCATTATTATTGCCGAGATCATAAATGCAGTACTTGAATTTCTTGCTTCTGACCATTCTGCCGCTTGGTTCCGGCTTCACGCCATTGATAGGTTCACCCTGAATCATCTTATTTTCTGAAACGATAAATTCACGACGTATATCCGGATTCTTCAAATTTGCCCCCGGATATCCTTGTGGAAGTGAGATCCCAGAATAGCTGCATAACGTTGGCAGTATATCTATGCCGGTGTTCACTAGATTGTCATTCATCTCTTTGGAGCGTCTTCCCGGGTCACTGATGATAAACGGGACTCTTGTCGATTCTTCGAAGAACACTGTCTTCTGACTCCATCCATGTGCCCCCTGCATATCACCATGGTCGCTTGTAAACAGAATGATCGTGTTGTCAGAGTGTCCGGAATTGCGGAGAGATTGGATAACTTTTCCGATAAGAGCATCAACTTTTTCTATCAACCGATAATAGACCCATCGATATTCACGCCATTGATGTTTATCGAAATTGCCGACCGGAAATAATTTGTTGCTCTGAAATGATTTCTTCATGAGTGGTAAAAGATCCGGCTCATGTTCCATAGGAGCATGATTGGGAACGATCGGCGGGAAGTGGTCTTCCGAGGGGAGTGTTCCGACTTCTCCATCAGGGAGTCTCTCACCCCGGGGCCATTCGCAGATATTATGAGGATTCACAAATGATGTTACGAGAAGAAATGGTTTTTCTCTTTTGACTTTGAGAAACTCCTCAGCTCCTTGAGGGACTTCATCATCAATACCATTATTTTTGATACTGCGCATGAAGTCGAATCCGTGCGATGAAGCATCCTGCGCCGGAAATGCCATATGCCACTTGCCGATGTAGCCGGTATCATATCCTGCTTCTTTAAAGATCATTCCCATATGTTTGATCTTCCCGGCAAGCGGAACAGTAATATCAGAGTTCGTCTGAACATGGGTCTGATGAGGATATAAACCGGTAAATATTGACGTACGGGAAGGAACACACAACGGGTTTGCAGAATATGCCCGGCTGAATATTGTCCCCCTGGATGCAATCTCATCCATCACCGGAGTGTTGAGATATTTTGTTCCGATTTTCCAGCTCATCGCATCGGCAGACTGCTGATCGGTCATGATGAGCAGAATATTGGGGTGCTTTCCCTCTAACGAGGATCCCCATGGCAATACATTCCCAAGCATCTTCTGTCCCAAGAAGGAAACGCCTGCCGCTGCCCCCGCTGCTTTTATAAAAGTTCTTCTCTTCATGGCTCTCTCAGAAAATTAATCTATCGTCAAAGGTCTGTGAACATACTATGAGCCGACAATATTCATTCTTGAATTTTCAGTTGATGCTGATTCTTCAATCCTTATTTGAGAAGCAGCATCTTCTGTGTTTGCACGAAATCTCCTGCAGTGAGTTTGCAAAAATAGACGCCGCTCGGATGGCCCGCTGCATTCCATTCCACTTGATACTGACCGCCACCTTGAAGTCTATCAACCAGTACATTCACCTCCCTGCCCAAACAATCGTAGACTACTACATGCACTTTGGACCGTGCCGGTAGGGAATACTTGATGGTGGTCGATGGATTAAATGGATTCGGATAGTTTTGCTCTAAGGATATTGTTTGGGGCAACAATGTTTCCCTTTGACCGACTTTGGTCGTACCAGAGAGCCGTTCAGCGAGTTGTGCTTTATACAGGGATGAAGGATTTAACCCTGCAACACCCGTTCCTTCGATATACCCTTGTGGACCAGAAAATGGACCCGAACCTGTTACTCCACCGACACATCCGATGGCATAGTTCTGTGCTGTCGGTGGTTGTTGAATAATAATTTTTCTGGTACCTGTATTACAATTCCAGGCAACGGAATGCACAGCTGCCCATCCATGCCCGGAGCCGTAATTTCCCCGGTTATAGAGTCCTAAAACATAGCTGCTCGAAGAAACATTGGAATTCATATCGATAAAATTGTCAAATAACAATCCCTGAGACCAGAGACGATGCCCCTCACTCGAATTCTCCGACTCGTCCGAGATAACATTGTAAAAGACTATTCCGGACACAGTGCTCGTACCATTGGAGACACAAGCATGCCGTGCACACCGTGCAGAGCAATTGCTGAAGAGAATGAGCTGCGAGGCAGTGTATGTATTGAAATTATACCGCCGTTCACCGGTAATGATACTGATCGGATCCAGCGCCGAACAAGAATCGATCGTTACCCGCGTTGCAAGGGATGTCTTAAATCCTGATTGCACAAAATGAAGCGTGGTGCAATGTTTTATCCATGCATCTTCAATCTTTCCCAACCAGACTGCATCTTGTGCATGATGTCTTTCATCACCGTTGATGCTTGGAGATTGGTTGTAAGGGTTATTGATATCAATGCGCAAGTTTTCGATTCCGATGTTTGTCAGTATACCGCTTCTATTGGTTTTGTAAATATAACTTTGGGAAAGAGAGCGAACCAGTGTTGCAAAGACAGGGGCATCAATCGTGATCGTGGAACCGTTGATCGCTGTGATGAACCTGTTATAGAGGATCGGAATCGTTTGGCCAGCCCAATAGGAAGTGGTGCCCGTATCGTTGGGAACTCCGCCCCAGTTGATAGCCCGCAGCCAGGCTGTTGTATTGAGATGATAGATCACAATATTATCGCCCACGGCAAAGGTGCTTGCATCTGCTACGAGAAAAGTTCTGTCACCAACGTGCACTGTATCAGATACGATATTGACATTCGACCCCACTTTCCCTGACCACGCTGAACTGTTCGATCCGCTTTTCCCTCCACCTGCGATCAGTACCGTAGGTTGACTTATGCTGTCCCCTAATGCATAAAGAATAGTATTGGTCAGCGAATCACTTCCCTCTCCGACACCACGCAAGACTACTCCTGAGGCATTAAGATTTAATATTCCAGAAAATCGGTATTTGCCTGCTTTTATCAGTAACGCCCCCCGGAACCCATTCGCATCGAGAGAACGGGATGCAACTCGATTTATTGCATTTTGAATATTACTGGTATTATCTCCGGCAACGGGGCTCACGGAATCCACAACAGCGATGTAGGGGATCGGTACATTACTATTCCTGTATCCGGCATAGCTAAAATCTGGAATGCGATTGCCTGCATTATCTGTTTTATACACTAACTTTCCATCCGAACCGCTATAGATAATGTTGGATTGCCATTGAGACCATATTGCAGTTTGAGGAATCGAACAAAGAAGCATCCAAATAATAAATCTCATGTTCATTTTACGTCCCGCTTTCAACAAATCATTGAACTTCAATTATATTTTCCCGAAAGTGATACTATTTCAATAAAACGATTTTCTTCGTTTCGGAATACCCTTTTATCTTCAACCGGCAATAGTACACTCCGCTCGGATATCGAGCAGCATTCCATTTTACTTGATAGATTCCGCCAGGCTGAGTCTTATCGACCAGAGCGTCCACTACCTTGCCTGTAGACGAGAATATCGTCAATTGAATATGTGCTGACGTAGGAATCTGATACCGGATGGTGGTAGATGGATTAAAAGGATTCGGGTAATTTTGTTCTAAAGAAATGATTGCAGGTATCCCACGTTCTGTTTGAGCGATCCCGGTAGTGCCTTCTTGAATTGAGAAACCCGCGAATCGCACCGTCTCATCACGCAAATCCGCAGGATGATCTAGACTCCGATATATTCCCCATTTTGGTCTGAGAAATGTATTATCAGGTCGAATGGTCATAATATTGGAACTGCTGTACGAGAGAAGTATCGATCCATCAGTGACTTTCTTAATTGTCATGGAGTAGGTCCCTGCAGCCCCTACTTTGAGTATTTCCGTGCATTCAACCCATACTCCTGCGAATAATGAAAGATTGACAATCTTTACCTTAGTTGTATTATCATGAATAAGCTCCAATTTATTGGGAGAGCCCTTTCGCGGAGTCAACGTAAAGAGAGGATTCCCATCGTCCCCCCCTACTGCCTTGATCTGGTGAATGTGAGTAAAACTGCTGGAAGGCTGAAAACCAACAGGGAGTTTGAATTTCCATTTGTACGTGATTGTTTCTTCGAGAGTCCCTTTTAGGTAATCCGGAGATGGGTCATACGTTTTGATCTCAATCCGTTGTCTGTCAAGATTGATACAGCGGTCATTATCCGGGGTAACGTGAATATAAAATTCAAAAACATATTGATTCAAATCAGTGTCCCAGACCTCGGCAATATGCCTGCCAAACTCAGGATGGATGCATTCTGGGTTTTCTACGGCAGCAGTACCGGTGCCTGGCGCGAAGACGTTTGTAATCAATTCATATGTATCACCAGGACCGTCAGCTTCGAGAACAACCTGTGAGAAAGCAATGAACGGATTGGCTAATAAAGCTACGATGAGAACGTTTCTATTCATATCTAATAAGGCCTTTTTAAAAATTTCTCACTACTTAATTTTAGAGGCAGTAACAGTAAGTGATTGCGAAACTACACCTGCTGCGTTATAAGCTGTATCACCAACTTGAGAAGCGGTAATTACCGAGCTACCAGCGGTCACAATGTGTATCTTACCGTTGACAATGGTGGCAGTTGCAGAGTTGGAACTTGTGTAGGAAACTGTTAAGCCTGAACTTGCAGTTGCACCTGGACTAAAATCTACATCGCCAACAGCTTTAACGTGTAATGCTGGAAAAGTAATAGTTTGAGTCTGCTTAACCCGCACTATTCCTTCCATTATTGAAAAACTTGCAAAACGCACTGCTTCATCACGTAAATCAGAAGACGCTTTTAGGCTGCGGACAATACCCCACTTTGGTCTGATAAATTTGTTGTCAGGACGAATAGTCATAATATTCTCGTTGCTATAAGAGAGAAGTATAGTCCCATCACTGACATTCTTTATCGTCATGGAATACTTTCCTGCAGATCCAACTTCTATCACTTCTTCGCATTCAACCCAAACTCCTTCAAATAATGATAAAGGAATAATGGCAAGCTTCGTTGTATTATTATAAATAAGCTCCATAGAATTAGGGTTGCCTTTCTTTGGCGACAGTGTAAAAATCGGTGAACTCGCATTGCCGCCTGCGGCTTTTATCTGATGGAGATGAGTAAAACTGCTGGAAGGTTGGAACCCGACAGGTAATTTGAATTTCCATTTGTAGGCTATAGTTTCACCGACCACGCCTTTTAGAGTATCGGGAGACGGTTCATACGTTTTAATTTCAACCCGCTGTCTATCGTAATTGACACATCGGTCGTTATCTGGAGTAACGTGAATATAAAATTCAAAAACATACTGATTTAAATCAGTGTCCCAGACCTCGGCAATGTGCCTGCCAAACTCGGGATGGATGCATTCAGGGTTCTCTACGGCAGCAGTACCGGTGCCTGGCGCGAAGACGTTTGTAATCAATTCATATGTATCACCAGGACCGTCGGCCTCGAGAACAACCTGCGAGAAAATGGAGCATGGAAATGCGAATAGAACAAGTATGAGGGTGATTCTCTTCATAGTATCTAACCGCTTATATCATTTTCTTATAGAGATATATGATTACAGTTTTATTTAGCTTCAGGACCTACATCTTTTCGTTCCAAGGGACGAGAATGTAGATGTTGATCGGGTAAGTGCCAGACTCCTCCGTCTTTCACTAACTTCGGATCTATTACTTTTACCCCATTGATGGAAGAATGTGAAACCACGGCTCCACCGACCGCCCAGACAATGTTGTTTTCCCATGTGGAGTTCAATGGCTGAATAAATATCTTGATGAGTGCGTCCTGTGTACCAACAATGATGTTGTTTATAAGGCACATTCCTTTCGGTGGAAGGTGCCACCAGTTTCCCTGAAATCCTTCACCGTCGTAGCCAATTTCAATATTGCTTTGATTGTTTACCAAAATATTGCCTGCGATTGTTGCATTTTGAATCCTGAAATGCTTCGTCAATGGCTGACCATCGCCATATGCTGCATTGCCGCACGTGATAGCAAGTGTTGCATCCCACCGCTTTCCTGTCAAACCCTCGAAATAATTGTTGATGATTCGCATCCCATCGCCATAGAAACGAACTCCTCCGGTCCCCAGAGTCCATGTTTTCCCTGTGCTATCGAGAAATGTTCCTGTCCTTCCATTGCCCAGAATATAATTCCCCTCTACTGTATTGCGGTTCCCATGGCGCAGCGACAGCGAGCCGAGACACTCACGAAATGTATTATTGCGGATGGTATCATCGCTCGATTTGATCGAAATGTATTCCGGATCACCATCGCACCGCTCAAAAAGATTTTCTTCGACAACGGTGAATCCGCTGGATAGCGACAAATCTGCCCACCCGACACGGATTGCTTCGAGCACGTTTTCCACTCGCGGACCGATGTCAGCAAATAGATTGTGGTCGATGCGATCATATTGTGAAACCTGTGGTTGAAAGCGCCTCGTCCCTTCGATGGCGATAAAGTTCCCCAGGAACGATTTCTTTTCAAAGAGATTATGATCTATCCGGTTATGATGGCTGAGGTGAATCGAATCCCCTTTTATTCCATCAATGCAGATCCATAAACCCCGTTGCGTTTCTTTGAGATGGAATGTATTCCGGGTTATCTGGATATGGCTGCAACCGCGCAGTTCGATAGCCGGACCATTGGTACTTTCAAAATTCAGCCCTTCAATAATGACATGTTCCGCTGCCGTCAGAATAAAATGGGATTCACCAATCACCTTGGCTTTTCCCCGATTCTTTGCGCGAATAACGATCGGTTTATCCTTTGTACCCTGACGAGAGATATTCAAATCGCCATCAAGGTTGTATTCACCATCAGGAAGAATGATGTATATCCCCGGTTCAGCCTTTTCCAACGCTAGACGAAATTCCTTCGCAGACTTTACATCGACGGTTTGCGATGCAAGCCAGACAGGTTGAAGCAGAAAAAGAATCGGACTATATAGTAGGAATCGAAGACTTTTCAAATTTGGGAATTCTCCTCTGTAACTACTCTTGTAACAGAAAAAATAATAACGCCAGGGGGCTGAGTTTTACTCCTCAACCCCCTGGAGAACATTACGTTACTTTATCAATATTCCCGTTCGAAGACAGCGGGATTTCTCGGAACCACAATTTTATTTGACAAGTAATATTTTCTTTGTATCTGTAAAGGAACCGGACTGCATCTTACAGAAGTAAATGCCGGAACCGAAGCCAGTTGCATTCCATGTTGCAGGGTATGTGCCGGCTTGCTTGCTCTCATTGACCAGTGTTGCCACTTCCCTGCCTAGGACATCATAGATCTTCACCGAAACAAAACTCAGTTTACCAACCTGATAAGAAAAGTTTGTGCTCGGATTGAAAGGATTCGGATAGTTTTGACTAAGAGCATAAGCGGAAGGAACAAGATTTTTCTCTGTTATACCTGTCGTCGTTCCTACGAGTGTATTATCTATTGTTCCAGTTGCCCGAGCGAAGGCAATGTAGATTGAAGTCCCGCCTGTACCCACGTCTGTCATCGTCAGATTATCCGCAGTGGCTAGGGAATCTGAGGTGAAATATCGAGGTGGGATCCTTGCCATGATGGATGTATCCGGGACGATAACGGGTCCTAAGGAAGTCCAGTGTGCAAGACTATCGAGTGAGTAGGCAATTCGCAGATTCCTGCTGGAATCGGCGATACCGTCATTGGGACCAAAGGCGAGAGTGAAACGATCCACTTTTATCGTTGTAACGGAGGTCGTTCCTTTGTAATAGTCGAGTTTGTAATACCGGCTTGCATGAACTTTGTCAATTCCGCTTCCCAGGACACTTGTTCCTGTATTTGCATTGCCTTCAATAACTCTCAAGGATACGTAATGCCCTGTGCCCACTCCTGTTGTCATACGGACCTTCGCCGGCCTATAAGCTTTGGTGTCTCCTATATACCATTCTCGATTCGCCCCTGCCGATGAATTCGCACGGCCCATTGCTCCTACAACATAACTCGAATCCGAAGCTCCGTTGATGGTCGCATTCGTCGATGATCTCGTTGCAAAAACATAATCGCCAGTATATACTTTTCCTAGTACAAACGTTACATTTGCGTTGCGATACGCATCAGAACTGGAACCGGTTGCAAAGAGAATGTTCGATCCCAGGTACACATTCGCATTTCCTGATTTGTTGATCTTCATCCCGTTGAATTCATAACTCGAAGGGGCAGTGTATGGGTCAGTCGAGAATGTGATCGTGGAATTTGTTGTACCGACCAATTCAAAGTTAATCACCCCCAATGTACTTCCTGTCGAACCAACTCGCGCATCCATCGTCCCATCACATTGATAATTTCCCGAGAGAATAATAAGATGCTGCGCTCCACCCGGAACAGAAGATGTCTGGGCATTGAGAACAGCTCCGGTCTTAATGGTCAGATCTCCCGTGATGATCAGTTTTGTTGAATCGGTTTTTGTCATTAATAATGATCCCGAAGTTCCTTCACCAATAATGAGTCCCGCGATAGTATTGTCCGCTGTAAATGTCATGTCATAGGTAACCACGTCGGCATCGGCAATAGTAACAATATCCGTTGGGCCCGGGACTACACCGCCGATCCAGGTGGCACCGGCACTCCAGTTGCCGCTCACTCCTGCCGATTTCACATCGCCCGCCATGACGACACCAACGCAGAGCACCATGAGCAGAAATGTACCGACAAGTAAAACTGTTGCCTGTTTCATACAGACCTCCATAGTTTATGTTTGAAAATGAGTGAATTAAAAAATACGCAACGAGAAATCAAAAACATATACTGTCCTTTACTGTTGCCCCCGAAAAAGGATTGATGATTGTAACAATTTTTGGGCATCGGGAATCTTCGAAGCGGCATCGGAATATTTTTGATCCTGATAAACACGAGCAGCTTCCAGAAGCAAAGGATGCACATCGTTCAATTTTACTTTATCGATTTGCTGCCTCTCCCATTCTTTTTCTCCGATTATGAAAGGCAAGAGATAATCGAGAGCCTTTTGGATACTTCTGCCATCCTTCGTTTGATAATGCCAGAGATCCACACCAAGCTTTTCTGACATACTTGCCAGTGTAAAGAACGCTTTGAGATTAAAGAGACTATATCCAAATGATTTCGTGCGAGTCAATTCCCTGGGTTGAGTTCCATCCGGTTCTATCTGCGCTGCAATCCGGCGGTCTTTCACACCTTCCAAGAAAGCGCGCGCTTCTTTATCATTCCCCAGGTAGCGCATAACCATGGCAAGCTGCACATCGTACCAGCATCCATGATTGTTCGATGCTTTTGCCTCATTTTTCCCGTTTTTGCTCTCCTTGAGCCATTGAAGATATTGTCGGAACCAATCCTGTAATCCTTTTCTCTCTTCCAATGTCCATTGTGCCGATCCTTCCAGCATTCCCAGTGCGTCAATGAATTCCCAAAATTCATGTGCATCAATGATGCCAGATCCTCTGCCGTCATTCCGCCCGGGAATTGCCTGAGCATAATTCATATTGGGATTCATGCAGGTTGCAGTATCGAGGAACCAGACGCTCAGGAGTTTCGAAGCGCCGGCTGCATATTCCTCTTCTCCAATGAAATAATAAGCTGCAGAAAGATATCTCACTCCATTAACCATTTTCGAAATATTCGCGGCATCAATGATCTCATTGCTTTCGGGATTGATCTCTCCATCGCGTCTCATATAGGGAAGACCATTCGGTTTCTTTGGATCGGGCCACCAATATTTCCCCATGCTCATATAATCATGTTTACTCCCGCTTGGGGGTGTAAACTTCTTTTCCATAACGGAAGGCGGCACAAGATTCAGTGCCTTATCGGCATTTTTCTTTAGTGCCTTTAATGCGGCGGTATATTCCTTCGATCCACCTTGAATATCCTTTTTGACTTTCATCAACACCTTGGGATCCGTAACAAAGGTTCGGGGAACATCCTGTCCGAATGCATTGGTCACTATGAATAATACAGCAGTGATACCTAGTATGAACTTCAGTTTCTTCATGTCTTTCCCTTTAACCATTCTTTTAAAGTGTAATATATCATTTTTTATTGAATGTCACTTCCGGCCAATCATCTGTCCGGAATGGTGCAGCAGGTAGATCTGCGTCGTTCACGAGATTGCATGTCGGATTATCTGCCCAGCCATAGCGGACACTTGAGGGCTTCTCCACTGCATCACTCCAGACGATAATTTCTTTTCCGTCAACCTTCCCTTGTGCGGAGACGAAATGCTTGTCTTCTCCAGCGATAACAAATCCTTTCAGTTCCTTCCCGTCCTTGGCATGCAATCCGGAATTATGATCGAACTGAACCTTGATACACTTTCCCTCGATCGTACTCGAAAGATACACCGGGCTTTGAAACGTTATTTTATCCATTCCATATAATAAACCCTCTGCGAGCAATGCCAATCGGGAACCAACATCTTGTTTGTTTGCCGGGTGCAAATTGGTCGAATCGCCAATATCAATCGTTACGACCATTGCGGTATTCGGAACACTCAGTGTCATCAATTGTGATTCGCGAAGCTCTGCCCAGCCGCTCCTGGATGGTTCGGGCTGACGCTTGAGATTAGGTAACTGGACATAATAGAACGGTAATTCCTGATTCCATGCCTTACGCCAATCTCTGATGAGAGCCGGAAAGAGTGTACGATATTGGTACGCCCGTGCAGCGTTTGCCTCCCCCTGATACCAGATAATTCCTTTGAACGCGAACGGCACCAGAGGATTAATCATTCCGTTGAATAATCCCGCGGGCGTAGATCGATTGCCTTGTCCCATGGGTTCCTGCGGTCGTGCCGGAGCCGCCCTTCCTTCCACCTTTGCCTTTACCGACGCTTCTTCCCACTCCTTCATTAAGCCCGCGCGTTTTGCCTCAAACTCTATTTTCTTTTCCGGGTATTCCGTCAAATTTTTCTTCCACCGGCTCAGGATAGGTTGATATGTTGTATCCACCACCAATGCCTGCTGCGATATCCAGGCTTCAGCCGGTGTGCCGCCGTAGGAGGAATGGACAAGTCCGATTGGAACATTGAGATCTTGAAAAAGTTTACGTCCAAAATAATACGCTGCACCCGAAAATGTTCTTACAGAAGCCGAATCGCACTCAGACCATTTTCCTATACAGTGCACTTGTGGTGAATCCGCGACGGTACGTTTCACTGTGAAAAGGCGAATCTTGGGATACCGCGCGGCAGCAATTTCTTTGTCAGCATTTGTGGCCTTTTCAACCGCTAATTCCATATTCGATTGCCCTGAACAGAGCCATGCTTCACCAACAAGAATATCGGAGAGACGAACGGTATCATTTCCCACAGCCATCAGATCGTACGGGCCTCCTTCTTTCAGCGGGGCAAGGTGGACCATCCATGTTCCAGACTCATCTGTTGTAGCAGCAACTGTTTGTCCTGCAAAGGTAACCGATACCCTTTCACCTTTCTGAGCTGTTCCCCATACCGGAACATCGACCTGACGTTGTAACACCATTCGATCTCCAAAGATCGACGCCAAACGAACATTCGAGTGCATGGTTCCACTCATGGATACCAAGACGACGATAAGAGTGAGAATCTTTTTCATAATGCCCCTTCTACTTTGCCGTTGATCTCAATTTTTATGATGCTCGCAATTGAATCCGGGGCAACTGCCGGTAGATGAATCGTCAATCCTTCATTTGCCAACGACACATTCAAACTTTCACCATTCGCAAGCAATGTTGAAGAGATCACTGTATTTTTCAAATTCGGGATAAAAAGCTTTCTGTCAGATGGCCAATCGAACACTGAGAGGTACAACGTTGTACCATCTTGATGTTCCTTCATCGTACAGCGGCCCCATGGTAATGGCGGTAACGGATTGGCTTTTGTACCATAGATAGCTTCACCGTTGACTTTCATCCAGGCCCCCATGGTCTTCAATATTTGCACGCTTTGGTCGGGAAACTCTCCTTCTGCCGTTGGACCGACATTCAACAAATAATTTCCCCCCTTAGAAGCAATATCTATAAGGTTTCGGATAAGTGTGCCTGGGGTTTTCCATTTATCGTCGTAGCTTTTATATCCCCATGTCCCATTCATGGTCATGCAGGTTTCCCAATCTTTGCCGTCGAGATCGCTGAGATTGGGTATCTTCTGCTCAGGAGTCTTAAAATCGCCAGGATAGTTCGGACGTTTCAACCTGTCGTTCGTGATAATTCGAGGCTGAAGTCTCAAGAGCGCCTGCAATTTTTCAGCATATTTGTCAGTCATATTGGTTGGCGTGTCCCACCAGAGCACAGCTACGTCTCCGTAATTGGACAATAATTCTTTTACCTGCGGAACGGCTGCACGGTCAATATAGTCAGACATACTTGCCGATGTTTGCACCGGATCCCAGTGCCCACTATGCTCTGCGGTATATGCATCAATTTTTGCAGAGTCAGGATTCGGCCAGCCCTCGGATGCTGCTTTGCGCGCCGCTGCTCCGCCGGGGTTATTCCAATCCTGAGCCTGAGAATAATAGAAACCCAATTTGATTCCTTGTTTTTTGCATGCTTCTGCAAGCGGTTTGAGAAGATCCTTCCTATAGGGTGTGGCATCTACCACATTCCACGTACTGGCTTTCGAAGCAAATAAGGCAAATCCGTCATGATGTTTTGAAGTAATAACAATGTATTTCATTCCGGCATCTTTTGCCATTCTTACCCAGGCATCAGGATCATATTTTATCGGATTGAATTCTTTCGCAAACGCTTGATATTCGGCTACCGGAATCTTTCCTCTATTCATGATCCATTCACCGATGCGGTTTATCTTCTGGCCTTTATAAATTCCGGCTGGGACTGCATAGACGCCCCAGTGAATGAACATGCCGAACCGTGCATCGCGCCACCATTGCATTCGTTCATCGCGGGTCAATTCATTTTGGGACAAGATCACTTGGAACATGGAAAAAATCATGATAAAAACTACTGTGGCTATTTTCATTGAATTTGTCGATTCCTGTTCTTTTTACGCTTTGCGATCTTCTGCATTCAGAATTTTGTCCTCTACTTCGTTAACACCAATTTCTGGACCTGCGCTTGTACGGCACTTTCCAAACGGGCAAAATAGAGACCGCTGGACATACCGGATACATCCCATTTCACAGTACATCGGCATCCGCTCATTTGTTGATTGATGAGCGTTTCCGATTCCTTTTCCACTCTATTATAACTTTCAAACTTACAAATCCCCCTTCCCCTTTTTTCAAAAAATAGAGGAGGGGGGTTCTGCATTATTTTTCTATGACTAATTACTGATTTCTGACTTCTTTTATATTTCTTGCATCCTTTTTCAATAATCCCGATAGACAACATCGGGATTTCTGACGAGGTAACTTTGTTACTTCGTCATCAGCATTCTCTGCACGATGCTCTTCCCGTTATATTCTAAACGCGAGAAGTAGACACCGGATGCAAGCTTACCCGCATTGAATGTCGCAGGAATGTAATGACCGGCCTGAGCGATGCCGCTGAATAACGTCGCAACTTCCTGACCGAGCATGTTAAACACCTTCAAGGTCGCAAATCCATTTTCAGGAACCGAGAAGCGGATATTGGTTTCCGGGTTAAATGGATTCGGATAATTGCTCAGAAGTTCAAATCCTTTTGAAACTCCAATATCCACCTGTGTGCTGGTAGAATATTTATATGCGCCGCTATTATCGATCTGTTTCAGGCGATAGACATAGACACCGGGAGTAAGATTGACATCCTGATATGAATATTCTCTCGGTGAGGTGCTTGTTCCCGCACCGGAGACGAATCCAATTTTCAGCCAACTCGCAACTCGTAACTCGTCACCTGTAACTGATCTCCTCTCCACATCAAATCCCATATTATTGACTTCCATCGCTGTTGACCATCTAAGGATTGCACTGTTCGCCCCTTGTATCGATGCAGTAAAGGAGGTCATTTCAACGGGAAGTGAAGTCGTGCCCCCAGAAATTCTTGCTAAACTGACATAAATACTATCACCGCCGGTGATTGAAAATTTTGATGCATCGTCTAGTGAATCTGATGGAATTGCAGTCGGAGAACTTCCTGGAGTAGCAGCGGGACTGGATGAAGGTCCAATTCCTATCCAATTGGGTCCAGTACTTGTTCGATATGCAACTTGAAGCTCTGTTGTTCCATTAGTAACACCGTCATCATTCAAATAGCTAGGTGCTATTTTATGCCAGAGAGGAATAGCTGTATTCTGAGCATTATATCCAACCTTATAATATCTCGCTGAACTGACAAGATCAATCCCGCCTGCATAGGTGTTACTGACAGCCGCTGCATCTCCATCAACTACGGACGCCCAAACATAGTGTCCAGTTGAATTCGCAAGTGCTGTAGAACAAGATACTACGATTGGCCTATAACCGGTTGCATCACCAATATCGATTGTACGGCTAGTAATATTGCCTGCGGTATTTGTAATCCCCCTGCCAAGTATACCTTGAACATAGCATGTCATCGAGGCGCCTTGAACCGCAGCGGTGGAAGTTGCCAGATGGACCCAACGAGTAGAACCGGTGGTTTCGATCATTCCCGAAATGAAGACCAGGGTATCTCCTGCGGTGCTAGCATTATTATTTTGGAATAAATTTCCTGTTGCCAAGACAACTTTAGCTCCGCCAGTTTTATTTATTACTACTGAATTGAATTCTTCACCAGAAGTACTATATGTAGTTAATGATAAATAGATATTGGAATTTGAGTTTCCCGAAAAAACAACCCTACCGACTGAAACGTTCGAACCGCTACCCACTCGCATATCAATTTGTCCACTACTATTAACAGTTAAATCTTTATTAAGAATTAATTGCTGATATAAAGGACCTGATGCCGGAGTGGATCCAGAAGTTTTTAACCTACCAGCAGAATTAACAATGACATTTCCATTTACTGTTAATCCGTTTCCATTCGTCTGAGCAAAATAGAGATAACCACTAATAGTCAAATCATTGCAACTCGCATCAGCCACATCTATCGTAACCGTATGACCAGATAATATCCATACATTATCACTTGGGGTCGGGACGTTTGAGGGAACCGTGTTCCATCCTGAACCATCCCATTGTCGCCAATTTGTTGCGTCTGTTCCCCAATTACCAGTACCAAGCGAACCAAAATCACCAGTCACCTGAGCCATTACAACTGCAGACATAGCCATAACAAGTGCGGCAATAAAAAGAAATCGTAATTTTTGAAGCATACCAACCTCCTGTTTTTTTGATTGATAATGCCCTCAGAAAATATTTTCTGAGGAGTGATAAAAATCGAACCTTTCCTCCTCAATTAATGTCAGATATCTTTCTATGCTCATACTCAAGTAGATATCAGACATTTGCTGAGATTTATCGCACGATTAGCGCAATAACAATATTTTTGTTGTTCTTACTTCTTGACCGCACTGCAGACGGCAGAGATAAACACCTGATCCGAAACCTGATGCATTCCATTGCACAGAATGTACTCCTGCCGGTTTAAATTCATTGACTAATTCCGCTACTTCCCGGCCAAGAAGATCATATACTTTTAGTGCAACCATACTCGCCACTGGCAAGCCATAACTGATCACTGTTGCAGGATTGAATGGATTGGGATAATTCTGCAGTAATCGAAAATCGGTCGGCTGGAGAGACTTTGATTCTGCTCTCACACTTGTCACCGTTGCTTCGACGGCATCGGGGCCGACATCGGCCGGAGTCAAAGGTCTTCGGAGAACCGGTGCACTAGAATACTCATCAGCACCAATATCATAAAGGCCGGTTCGAGTTTGTCCATCCATATCTGTTGTGACATATGGAAATCCACTCGCTGCGGCATCGATAGCAGGACTGTTCGATGCCAACCGCCAGACGCTGTCAACTTTTACAAGATTTGGATTGATTATCTGAAACTCTGTGCTGCTTGCGCTAATACCAAGCGAAGCCGACGCTGTGGGATAAGCAATATTATTTTGATATTGTAAATTCACCGGTGTCTTCCAATGTGTTATTAACGCATTTGTCTGCCCCACTATCAAATTATTAGCGATGATACAATCGATTGGAGCAAGGGAATAATTCTTGCCGACCTCGATACCATAGACGTTGTTTACAAACGTATTGAACAGTACCTGCGCTCGATAGACCTGCCAATGGGAGCTGGATGACCCGTTGGTATCCGTTTCGCCGCCATCCAATTGCAGCGGGGCATCATAGCCCGTTCCAGTCAACCCTTCCAGATAATTGTTGTAAATTTTATGATCGGGACCGTACACCCGAATCCCGGCTGTTCCGGCTTTTTCTCCACCAAAGAAAAAATTTCCTTCTGCAACTGTCCGCTTCCCCTGACGCAACGAGAGTGCCCCTTCACACCTGCGGAATGTATTGAAGCGGACAATCACATCGCAAGTTTTCACCGATACAACTTCCGGGTCACCGTCGCATTCTTCAAACAGATTATTTTCCACGACCGTATAGCTGCTTGTATGCGTAATCGTGCTTTGTCCGATCCGTACCGACTCCATTTCATTGGCTGCGCGGGGGCCAATATTCCTAAAATAATTATGATCAATACGGTCGTACTGCGTCGCCTCCGGCGATCCGAGTCCGTCAGGCGAGCCGTCAATGGTCACATAGTTGCCGAGCTGATGCTTTTCTTCAAAAAGATTATAATCGACCCGATTATGGTGGCTGAGAGCCCGTGCAATATTGTACCGTCCGCCAATGAGAATCCACTTTCCCGATGTTGTTTCAGACAAACGGAATACATTCCTCGTTATTCGGATATTATTGCAGCACTCTGTTCTTATCACCGTGCCAGGATTACCGGTGAAAACAAATCCCTCCACTGTTGTATACTCTGCAAATTTAAAATCGAAAGCAGAACTCCCATTAAGCTCAACCTTGCCTCTATTTTGGGCACGGATGACAATGGGCATTGTAGGAATACCAATCAGCACGGCTGAATCCGGCGAGCAATTACCGATATTGTATATACCATCGGTGAGCTCGATCGTGTCTCCCGGACTGGCACCAAGTACCGCAGATTTAAATGCCGAAGCGGATGAAAATATCTTGCGGGTTCCGGCTGCCAGAGGCTGAACATCCACACCTAACATTGTATCCTTGGTCATCGTGAACGATTTAGAGAGTCCTGTTCCAGATAGCGCACCAGTCCATCCATTGTTTCTGTATCCTGATGGAAGGCTCAGTGACGCTGTGATTTTTGTATACGAATAATAAGAGCTGTCTGAGACAGCTGATGGCGACAACGAGATGAAACCAACAGAAGGTTGATGGAGCGTCAATTTGCAGAGCGGTGGTGGATTCAGCGAGTCTATACTCACTATCGCGCCGATCGTCATATTTCGGGTCACTTGAAATGTCACGGTATCGGCAGTGCCGGTTACATCACCATTCCAGTCATAATTTTTATACCCTGCCGGATACGTTAGTGTGGCTTTGACGGATGTTCCTTCATCATACTCGCCTCCGGAGGGATTCAATGAGATTGAGCCAACAACAGGCTGCTGTACTGTAACTGTATATTTGAGTAGAATGTCTCCGAAGTTGATATCCGGTATGGGAACAATTCCAATATAAAGCTGATCGATCGTAGCATCAACTGTCCCGGTGTTCGAATTACTTCCGAGATTGAAGAGAAGCTGATGATATTCCTTCACATTCGCAAGGCGTGTTCCGCTGGCAGTTGGCGTATACGTTTCTCTAAACGCCACCGCCGAAGAAGGATCTGCATCGACACTGACTTGATATACGGCGGTACTATAATCTACTTTCCCCGAAATTCGATACCAACTGCCAAGGGAATAACCGGATAATCTTACTTTCGACGAACCATTATAGATACGAATCGATCCCGTATCATTTATGGGAACTGTGAAATCAACAACGAATGTGCGCTTGATACTACTACCAAACAGATCGTATCCATTGATGGTAAATTCTTTGCCCAACGAAGCTATCAATTTGACGTACATATCAAAATAGACCGTTCCGGTTACTCCTGGCACGGATCCCGTGAACGGTGTGTGTTTTATGAGTAATGATGTGGCAGTTGAAAATTTTAGTCCGTTGCTTCCATCATATGCGTACGCTGGATCGGCAACAACATCAGCAGCACCGGAAGTGACAGACCAGAGATTTTGATTATTGATTGAACCGGTAGCGAACGCCGGAGTTCCTGATATTTCAAAGGAAGTGGCCAGAACCGTATCTCCGACAGCTGAGAATGCCGTCAGGTTGATACCCATTAAACAGAAAAACGATCCCATACCGAACCGTACCAAACGATTCATTTGAGGTATATTCCTTTTATTCGTCGAGTTTGAGATGCTTGATGCAGCTCAATGATATAAAAACCGCTTGCAACATTCGAAGCGTTCCATCGAACGGTATATTGCCCGGCTGGTTTATGTTCATTTACCAATATCGCCACTTCCCGGCCAAGAAGATCATGTACTGTAAGTGTTGTCATACCCGCTACTGATAACTCATAACTGATCATTGTCGAGGGATTAAATGGATTGGGATAATTGTCTAAGAGTAAAAACGAGTTTTGATCCGGAAGTCCAACGGATTCGTACTTTACAGAAGTGATACTCGATTGCGGACCGACATCGCTCCGTTTAAGCGGTTTCCGTAGAATTGAGAGTGTACTATACTCATCTGCGCCAACATCAAACGGAGCAGTACGCAGTTGTCCATCCATATCCACGGTGACAAACGGATAACTGCCTATTGCGGAGTCTATTGCAATGCTCGTTCCTGTTATTCGCCACAGACTATCTGTCCCTGTGCCGTACACCAGCGCCGGGTTGGCAATCTTAATTCCTGAGGGCTGTGTGATGCCGAGCGATGCACCGTAAAAGATATTTCCTTCGTATTTCATATTCACCGGCGTATCGGTGTATGTGATAAGTGGTGATTGAGTACTCCGAACAAGATTGTTTGCGATGACGCAATCGATCGGCGGCAGAGAGAGTTCAGCATCTTTTCCGGCACCAATATTGAACGAATACCTGTTATCCACCAATGTGTTAAAGACAATCAGTGCCCGCTTGACTTGAAAGTATCTGTTCAGCGGTGAATTGGGAACTCCGTTCACCAGGGTAATTCCGCATTTCATACTGGAACCGGCGTTTTTTTCAATGTAGTTGTTGTAGATTTTATGATCTTCACCGATAATGCGGATGCCGCCGGAATTTGACGCGTTGTTGCAAAAGAAATAATTGCCGTATACTTCACATCGGTTCCCATGACGGAGCGTCAGGGTGCCTTGGCAGCTCACAAATGTGTTATAGCGATAAACGTTTCCGCATGATTTGTTGGAAATAATTTCGATCTCTCCGTTGCACCGGTCAAAAAGATTTTCTTCGACGGTCGTAAACGAATCATACATCGACCAATCGCTCGTTCCTACCCGGATAGTCTCTCCTCCATTGTCCAGCACAATGAGCGGGCGCGGACCAAAATAGTTATGATCGATTTGATGATAGTTTGGAGTACCGTACATCCAGACGACCAACGTTGTTCCGATATTTTTTTTCCCCTGGATGACACAATGATCCACACGGTTATGAGTTCCATACAAAGAAATCCATTTTGTATCCGTGGTATCGTTCGGAGGATCTGCAGTGTAATCGATAATCGTCGAGTTCGTTATTCTACAATAGTGCGCTGAATCGCCGCTTAAACCGCGAAACTCCACTATGGCACTGTTGGTCTTGCCATTTTGGAAAACGAGACCATCGACAACAACATACTTGCCGGATATTTTAATTGTCGAAGTACCCGTTAAAATCACTCCGCCCAAGGTTTCTGCACGTAAAAGAATGGGTGCTGTAGAAGTGCCAAATCCTTTAACAACGATGTTGGCATTTGTCCACGTCCCATTCACCATCGTCAGCGTATCGCCTGGCACGGCAGTCGACATGATAGTGCTCACCTGTGCGGCTGTTGAGACTCTGTACTCCGTCCCATAGAGCGCCAGAGTAAAAACCATGAGCAGCAGCATGAGACGCCCACCCATGTTCAGAATATTATTGATTTGCACTTTCAATTCTTACTTCTCTTTCAATTGCACACGTTTGATCTCGCCGCCAAACACAAAAATCGCAGCAACCCCCAGGGGAATGAGCATCGCTCCCATAATAAACACAGGCGTATAACTGATCTTACTCAAATAGGGAATGAGCCACGTACTGAACGTCAGGACACCGAACACCGCGCTCATCCCGCCAAGCCCGGCGAGCGATCCCACAGATCTTCCGGAAAAGAAATCGCTGGGAAGAGTCTGAATATTATTGATCATCACCTGGAAACCGCAAAGTATCACTGCAATGAGGAGAACGGCAGTCAAGGGTGTAGAGGCGAAGACAACGAGAATCAGCGCCGGTATGGAGATCATTCCGCCGATCATTATTGCCCACTTGCGTGCTTTGTTGACGCTCCATCCTTTTCCAATTTTGTAACCCGACCACCAACCACCCACAAGACTGCCTATGGCTGCACCAAGATAGGGCACCCATGCGAACAAACCGATCTGTTTGATATCAAATCCGAATTGCTCAGCAAGATAAATCGGAAGCCAGTTTACGAACATCCACCAGATGGGATCAAGAAAGAAGCGGGAGACGATGACTGCCCAGCTCTGCTTATAGGTCAGCAGTTCTCCCCACGAAGGAACACGGATCTCCACAATAGGTGTTGTAGAAATCTTTTGTCCGGTAAGGATATATTGACGCTCTTCTTCGGAGATCCACGGATGCTTTTCCGGTTCGGAGCGATTCACGATCCACCATGGGATGAGCCAGAGGAATCCGAGAGCAGCAACGACGAGGAAAGTTGCTTTCCACCCTAAAAAAACATAAAGCAAGGCAATGAGCGGTGCGGATATCACCGCACCGAACGAAGCTCCTGCATTAAATATTCCCTGCGCAAATGCACGCTCTTTCACAGGGAACCATTCGGCACACGCTTTTGTCGCACCCGGCCAGTTGCCGGCTTCACTGAGACCTAACAATGCACGGAAGGACAAAAAGCTTGTCAAGCTTCGAGCAAGACCATGAAGACCGCAGGAAATGGACCACACGGTTATGGAAAGAATGAATCCTAGGCGAGTACCCAGCCAATCGAAAAGGCGGCCGGAGACAGCTTGACCTATCGCATAGGCGACCATGAAGGCGGAAACAATCGTTGCGTATTGATCTTTTGTGAGTCCGACATCTTTCGAGATATCCGGCCACATCACCGCCAACGACGTCCGATCAATATAATTGATGACGGTTGCTGCTCCTATTAACCCTATGATCCACCAGCGAAGGCCGCGTACTTGTTTCATCGTTTCCAACTCCGTTATTCTAGGAAATCCTGTCGTGCCGGCGTGAAAATATCCACGAGCCGTCCCGCTTCCAAAGTCGTAACACCATGTTCAACGCCTGGTGGGATGTAATAGGAATCTCCTTTTTGCAGCACCTGTTTCTTTCCACCGATCTGAACTTCAAATTTTCCCAATTCGATAAATGTGATCTGTCGGTGCGGATGTTGATGAAGATATCCAATAGCCCCTTTTTGAAATTCTACATAGACGGTCATCAGCGATTCATCGTACGCTGTTATCTTGCGGCGGACGCCCGGTGCGACTTCCTTCCATTCAAGTTTTCCCGCTTCGATGAATTCCTGACCTTTTTCGACATTCATTTGAGTTCCTTCGTCTTAACGTTTTGGAGCGATGCATTTCCTGCCCATGAGTACGTGGTTCCCCCTGCCGGGATTGAATGGTTCGCACTGTCTGAAGCATTTCCGCTTGTTATCATGAGTATCCATTCCCCCGAGACAGTCCCCTGGATACGAACTACTGTCCCTTCCTCTGTGGAAGCAAGAACCGAAATGGATTCGATTGTCGGAGAAGCACCTGCGGATATTTCCTCCACCGGATCGAATCGCCCATGCGGTTCAATAACCGAGGCAAAGACATAATCTTTTGCCCGTCTGCGGAGCATGATCGCCGGTTCACGGCGAAGATTAAAATCCGGGTCTCCGGCACCGATTTGAGTGAAGAGAACTTTCGTTGCTGTATCAGCTGAAGTGATAAGGGAATAATATCTTCCCCCTGTCAGCCATGTAAAGAATACAGGACCATTGGCAGTGCCCTCGGCTTCCTTCCAGAGATGCTGGTACCCATTCTTCTGACCCAAGACTGTGCGTTCAGAGGTATAGGGCGTATACTTGACGTTCGTCTGAATAAATTGCCCCATGTAATAGAACGAAAGATCATATTGATGAACTTTTTCCGAAGTTATTTTGAAAAGATCGACAACAAGCGGTTTCGGAAGTCCCGGTAATGTCACAAGCGCCATCGTCCTCTGAAGCAAAACGCCTTTATACGCCGTGGAACATTTGGCACTCATGACCTGAAAATTTTGATCGGAAACTGAGAAAAAATGCTTCTCACAGTATCCCGACTTCGCAATCTCGTACTTGCCATTGAAATTCGTTTGGCCGTCCACCACAACCGTATTATGAGCAATAGTCTGCTTTGCCCAGGAATTATTCTCCGGTAAATACCGTCCGCCAAATTTCGGATCAACATTGATGAAACGTGCAGAACCATAGTCCTGGATAATCTCACGCCCCTGGTCATAATACAAGAAACTTAACTTATCATAATGTCCATGTCCCATCCCCTGCGCAGTATATTTCATGACAAGAAACGATTGATCTGCCGATGAGCCGGAACGAAGTAATCCAAGCCCTCCTTCATCGCCATGCGGTCCGTCGCTTAATTCCATACTCTTATACGCAAAGACGGGAACATCCTGATTTTCTGAAAGTCCCCGCGCTGCAGCAAGTCCGGCCCCGTCTAGAGAGACTGTGTTCTGCTGCCGTACCAGTGAAAGAAGATTTTTTTCTTCTCCATACATGTGGTACGTCAGGTCAAGAGAAAACACTAACTCTTCCGAGAGAATATTCTTCTCTTTGAGTGCATCATTGATAGGAATGAGGGCGCCATTTGTATATGACTGTTGAAAGACCGCGAGCAGTGCTTTTTTCAGGATCTGGTCTCTGTACTCAAAGATTTTCAACTCCGGCTGATTGTGCTCGATGGCCTGAGCAAAGATGAAGAAAGGGAGAATTGCATAGCGGGCATAATAGGCACCTTCTGTGTAGTATCCTTCTGGCGAATAGAGCTGTTCTAATTGGCGCAAAAATCCCGCAGAACGATCTTTTCTGGTACCATACAGCGCCATATCGACCAGGTTTTTATCATGCAGAACATACCCCAGCATTCCAATCGAGGCCACCATCCATGTTCCATGATTGTGGATACGATCGATCGTCTCTGAATGCTCGTCAACGAAAAACCTTGCTATGGGGCGGAGAACGTTTGTCTCAATCGTTTTCCTGTCCTTGGATGTCAGCCAATCATAGACGCAATCATATGCTTGTGCGACATTGACCAGCCAGACGGTCTCATTGAGCGTTTGCCAGAACAGTCTCCCACCGTCCTCATTCATGGCCTGCGGGTGGAGTTTGAGTGTTGGATAGAGATCGGCATATTTCAGGAGCATATCACGGACGAAACGCGCATACCGTTCATTGCGAGACACTTGGAAAAGAATACCGGCGAGCTGCATATCACGGTAATTTTGTTTATGCTGTTCGTGAGTGTATCCTGCAGCATCTTGAGGAACCGGCACGTCCAGCGGTTTCGCGAGTGCACGTTCCACACTCTGTTTTGCCTCTTCGAAGGTACTGGTGAAAAGAGGATATTTCCCTACACCTTCTTGTATCGCAACGACATCACTGGGAGTCAGGAGGAGACTGGGATGTATGTTTTGAGCTGACGATGTCATGATTCCTACTCCTGTACAAACGTACAGGCATACTCTCTTTCGAATATTCTGCCAGGACATAAAAGATGTCTTCTCTGTATGAAGTAACAATGGTAACGTGACGAGTGATACGATCTCTCTGCTGAACCGAGAATTCACTTATGCGAAGAAGATGCCGCCATTTATTTCTACGGCTTCACCATTGATAAACGAAGAATTTTCGGAAGCTAAGAAGACGACCAAATCAGCAACCTCATGGGCTTCGCCTTCCCGGCCCAGCGGCGTCATCGATGCCACACGCTGCCTCACTTCGGGTTTGGTGAACGTATTATGGAAGGTTGTATTGATCATGCCGGGTGAAACAGCATTGACGCGGATTTTCTTTGGACCGAGTTCTTTTGCCATACTGCGTGTAAAATTCAAAACCCCTGCTTTTGCCGCCGCATAGGAGGACGCACCGGGTCCGCCACCATCGCGCGCAGCCTGTGAAGTAAAATTGATAATCGCACCGCCATCAGCCATATGGGGAACGGCTGCTTTGGTCATCAGGAATACTGATTTCAAATTTAATCCAAGAACAAAATCCCAAAACGCTTCGTCCATTTCCTGGAGTGTTTTGCGTCCTACTAATCCGCCAGCAATATTGACGAGAATATGGATTTTGTCGCCGAACGCTTTTCGCGCTTCCGCAACAAATCGCTCCGCATCTACAAATTTTGTCATATCGCCTTGCACGGCAATGGCCTTCCCTCCCGCCTGCTGGATCATCTTCACGGTCTCTGCAGCATCTTCCGGATTATCAAAGTAGTTCAATGCAACCAGCGCTCCCTGAGCAGCCAGCCGAATGGAAGAAGCCCTGCCAATATCACGTGCGCCGCCGGTGACAAGTGCGATTTTATTTTTAAGATCAATCATTTTTCTATTCCGTCATTATTGAAAGTATTGTCAAGTGAAGATATTTATTTACATTTCCTCTATCGCCAATAAGGATAATTCTGGGTAATCAATTACAAGTGCAATCTTACTCCGGCAGTGATCGGGATATAAGCTGTCCCGAGACCTTTGGAGAACCCATGTGTATACCGCGCCTCGATAAACAGATTCAAGAAAGAAGAAAAGTGAACATCCAATCCAAGCCCGCTCTGGAACACGACATCCGTTTCCTCCCCGCCGATGATCCTTTGCCGCGCAGTGAACGAGACACTGGAACTGTCGAGCGATAGAACACTCGTTGTCGGCAGCGATATTTCACTGAGCGAAAATCGCATCACCCCGATGCCGGCAACAAGATAGGGAGATAACCATCCTTTGATCGCAGAAGGTGCAACCCGTACATTCACCGAGGCCGTCATCACGGAACTGGGATCAGCAGTGGGATGCATTGAAACATTATCAAAAATCCAGATATCACGCATATATTGCGTGTCGAAGCCTTTATTGACACCATCGACATTCAGCTGAAAACGATAATATTCTACTGAACCTATAAGTGTGACCGACGGCGACAGGGGAATTCCTACCCCCAGACTGCCTCCCGCTTGCATTTTCCAGTAATTGGCAAAGGTCATCGGTGAAGACGGCATGACGAACCCGCTGCTCAAAGAAACCTCGAGTCCAGAGTTCTGTTGTGCCTGCCCCATGACCATGACCAGATGGAGAAGGACAAACAACACACATATTCTTTTCATATTCGTTTTCCAGTATAACGTGAATAGCTCATGTGCTTCGCATTATTTAAAGTAATAGGATACCAGTTCGTCCCGCCGTATCCGTACCATCCTGCCGTTTACTCCATGAAACTGTTCCTTGTACACAAGTCCAAACCCTGGCTTGAAGTAATAATTGAGAGAATCCTGACGAGCGGGATACGACTCCCCATATTTGAAATATGGCCCTGATCCCAATGTCGTCCTGAGCGTATCGACCCCTTTGGAGAGGAG
>Ga0268280_1000166_pt1 | contig 61968 bp, 41 predicted proteins | sample saktaG_9_FD_190139 | JGI IMG/M metagenome (GOLD analysis project Ga0268280, IMG submission 190139) | Saline water microbial communities from Sakinaw Lake, British Columbia, Canada - sak_2011_5_24_40m | ecosystem: Environmental > Aquatic > Non-marine Saline and Alkaline > Saline ...
GAGGCCGCGACTCCGGGCACATGGACGGGAAAGGACTTGGCGGTGCCGCCGCCGATGACATAGTCCCAAAGCCAGATATCGTCCTTGGGGTTGGTAAATAAAGAAGTCAGGGCATAGTGGTTTTCCTCGAAATGGAGGAATTCCTTATAAGACTGACCCGCATCGGCCGGGCCGGAGTTGCCGGCGCCGATAGTCTCCATGGCCAGGCCGTTGCTCCGTTCCAGCCAAAAGATGTTCCGGTCGGAGAAAACGGTTTCATTGCCCTCGCTGTAAAAGAAGATCCCGGCGCCGTTGCGGTCGGCCAGCCAGGCGATATCTTTGCCCATGCCGCTCAAGTTCAGCTTTTGCTGGGTGATGAGCTGTTCGGCCTGCAGGGCAGACACTCCAAGACTCCTGGCGATTTGGGTGGAGCTGACATAGAACAGCCCGCGCCCCTTGACCGTGATGCGGGCCCTGTCTTTGCCGTTGGAGGCGGCCAGCGCCGCTCCCCTTTGCCGTTCCAGCAGGCGCGCTTGCAAACGTTGCTGCTCATAGGATGATTGCTGGCGTCCGAAGCGCTGGAAGCCGTAGATGTCGGTCGGCTCTTCGCGGCCGACTTTTTCATTGAGATCTTCAGTTCGCTCCTGCCAGGTCGCAGCAGCGAAGTCGACGCTGAAGGGTCCGTAGCTCATGGTGCGGCCCGAAGAGTCGATTTCTTCCAGGCGGTAAACCACGGGCTCGCCGTACTGCGCCCCGGGATCTGCCAAACGGTAGACGCCGCCCTGGGGCGAGTTGGGCAGGGCGGGCAGGAAATTGGGATTTACCAGCTCGAATTCCTTGCTTTCCCTGTCCTGGCGCCAGAGGTAGAAACCCACGGCGCCCGTTTCCGAAGCGGTGTGCCATTCCAGCGTGGGCTGGCTTTCCTGAGCGCAGGCCTCGAAGCAGGTGACAGCCACCCAGGTAGGGATGGTGCCGCCGCTGCCCGAGTAGACCCTCAATCCGCAGAGCGGTCCATAAGTGAAGGTGGCGATGGCCTGGCTGGTGTTGCCCGTCGTATCGACATATCTGGCAGAAGTGCCGCTTGCAGCAGCGGTCCCGGTCACTTCGGTGTATTGATTGCTGGCAGAAGGGGTTACGTCAATTTGATAGTAAAGGGTGGCCGTGGCCCCGGCCGCCAGCGTGCCCGGGTTCCAGGCAACAGTGCCGCTGCCGCCGTCGGCCGGCTGGCTGACGATGGAACCTTGCGATAGGGAGACATTTCCCCTATAGACGACCCTGGTGGCCGGCACATTGGCCGCAACCGTATTGCTATTGGAAAAAGTAATGGCCTGGGCGGCGGGATTGAAGACCGCGATCTCCACGCGCACCCGCGTCGGGCTGCCGGAAGTGGGAGGATTGGGCCCGGAAACAAAGCTGATCTTCTGGGTGACGAAAGGTTTGGCAGGAGCACCGCCACCGTCGGTGGGCAGGTAGACGCGGAAAGAATTTGCCTGGGGCTGGGCGCTGGGTGCCCCATTGGCGGCCTGCCAGTTGCCGGCCCAAAAAACACCGAAATTGGCGTATGGGGAGGAGCCACTTAGGGTAGTATACGTGCTGGTCGCGGTCCAGATCCCCGAATCAATATTCTGAAGGTCAGTGTTGAAACCGCTTATAGCTCTGTTCATCCAGGCATCGTTGGCCGAGCCCGTGTATGTAGTCGTAGCAATGGTTCCGACACGGCTGGCATAGGAATAAACCACAAGACTGTCACCATCAAAGTCATTCCAGTCGACGGTACATCCGGAAGTGACGTATGGATAAAAGGTAGTGGTAATGCTCCTCGGGGTTCTTCTGTTTACGACGCCGAGCGGTACAAAGGAGTAAGCATATATGTTGAGTTCCGTGCCGCTCGAACCTGAGTTGCCGTCATGGGCGCGGATGCCGTAGCCATTGACATCATCACCACTCGTCACGGCTGAAGACATGTCGACGACCAGTTCCCAGTGCCCGGCAGCGGGGTTGGCTACGGTGTAGAGTACGGTCCATACACTGTCCGCAGCGGTCTGGGTATAATTGTAGGTCGCGGTAGCGGCATTTGTAGCATTTGGGCGATTGAGAGTGTAACGGCAACTTGTATTATAGGCACTGCCGATCTGCCAATCGGTATAATTGGTCACGGCGCCGGTATCGGCATCATAGATTTCCACGGTCAAGCGTGCCGTTCCTGCAGGAACCTCTATGTAGTATCGATATGGTTGGTTCAGCCCGCCATTACTGCTGCTGATGTAATCACCGGAAGCGGTCAAAGCACCGCGCCCGATCTGCCGGAAGATCGCGGTCGTGCCGGTGGAAGCGGCGAAGCCTGGTTGGGGAAAGCTCAAGATAAAAAACGGGATCAAAAAAAACCACAAAATAAAGCGATACCCACGATTTGATTTCTTTTTCATATTTTCACCTTTTTAGAAGAATCACAGACTTTATTATATATATAACCTTCCAGGTTGTCAATAAATAAATGGGTGGCGCCGCTCATTTTCGGTTTTAATCCCCTGCCGCCGTTTTTTTGCATCTTTTCATATTTTGCCTCATTCAATGAATGGCAAGTATCGTGCCAAGCCGGGGAAAACCAACTGTGCTTGACTGGTTGTCTTTTCCGGGAATTACTCCTGCGCCGCTTGTCGCCGGAAAGGTGCGACAAATATTGCAGGCCTGGCAATAAATTCCCGGGAAATCCTCACTAGAACTGGCTTTTGCCTAAAAAGCAACTTTTGTCCACATGCGACAGATGTCCGGGAGTTGCAAACTTCGGCCGCCCTTGCTATAAATCGACCATGGCCAAGAAACTCGCTTATGAACGCTACCTCTGGTTCCACGACCGCCTGCGCGGCAAAAAATTTCCCAAGCTCGGCGACCTGGCCGGGCGCTTCGAGATCTCGCGCCGCCAGGCGGCCCGCGAGATCGAATTCATGCGCCTCTTCCTCGAAGCGCCGATCGAGTATTCCAGCGAGCACCACGGCTACTATTACAGCAGCGACAATTTCGAATTCCCCGGCCTTTGGGTGAGCGAAGAGGAAATTGTCTCGCTGATCGTCTCGCGGCGCCTAGCCGCGGCCATGCCCGACCGCGACCTGAAGAAAAAGCTCGATTCGTTTTTGGAAAAAATCGGCCAGAACATCGACCTGGACCTGGCGCGGCTCGAGAGCAGGATCTCCCTGAAAAACGTCAGGTACTGCCGCGTCGAAGCCGCGATCTTTTCGGCCGTGCTGCTGGCCCTGAGCCGGGAGCGGCAGCTGGCCATCACTTATGCCTCGGGTTATACGGATGAGACCAGCCAACGGACGGTCGATCCCCTGCACCTGCTCCTTTACATGGGCAACTGGCACCTGATCGCCTGGTGCCGCCAGAAGCGGGGCATGCGCGACTTCCTCCTCTCCAGGATGCACGGGGCCGAAGTGCTCGCTGAAAAAGCGGAAAACCAGGCGGCCGCGCGGAAAATAAAGGAGAAGATCGAAACGCGTTACGGCATATTTTTCGACGGCCCGGCCACCCCGGTGGTGCTGCGCTTCTGTCCCGGCAGCGCCCGCACGGTCCGCGACCAGGTCTGGTTTCCCGGCCAGGTGAGCGAGATGCAGGAAGACGGCAGCCTGGTTTTGAAATTCCCGGTGGCCGATTTCCGCGAGATCATCCGCGACATCCTGCCCTTCGCCGCCGAAGTTGAAGTGCTGGAGCCCCCGGAACTGCGGCAATTGATCTCCGAGACCATCGCCCGCATGGCAGGAATGTACCGGAAAAAGTAGTTGCCCCGCTCAGCGCGGGTCGCGCACGCTCCCGGCCGCAAGGGGCAGGGACCCTGCCTGGATCGGGATATTGGCCGGCAGCTGGCTTGCCTGCGGCCGCAGGATCGGGGTGAAAAATAAAGAACAGTAAGTTTGAAATTCAGCGATGTTTTCTTTTGGCAGCGGCGCCACGCTTGGCGACTGCAGCCGCAGCGGGTTGAGGTAGCGGCCGTTTTTGAGCAGGCCGTAGTGCAGGTGCGGCCCGGTGGAAAGGCCGGTGCTGCCGACCGTGCCGATCACCTGCCCCTGCTCGACCCGCAGCCCCACCCGCAAACCGCCGGCAAAACGGTTGAGATGGTAGTAATGGCTGGCGAAGCCGTTGGCGTGGCGGACGGTCACAAAGTTTCCTCGGCCCTGGTCGCGGCCACGGGCGGTCACCACACCGGAAGCAGTGGCGCGCACCGGAGTGCCATAGGGGGCGGCGAAATCGGTGCCGTTGTGCTGCCGCGAATATCCCAGAATCGGGTGGCGGCGCCTGCCGTAACGCGAAGTGACGCGGACGAACGGCAGCGGGCAGCGCAAAAACATGCGCCGGGTGGAGCGGCCGTCGGGATGGTAATAACCCATGCCGCCGCCCGGAGACGGGTAGCGCACGACGCGGATGCTCTTGCCGTGATTGAGCAGTTCGGCGGCCAGGATGTCGCCGTAAGCGGCCAGCCTACCGTTCAGGTATTTTTTTTCCAGCACAGCCGACACCATGTCTCCGGGTTGGATGTCGCGATTGAAATCCACATCATATTCGAACATCCTGGATAGCGGTTCGAACAATTCCATCATTTCACCGCTGGCCAGGGTTGCTTCGTACAGGGAATTCTCTATCCTGATGCGCACGGTTTCACGGCGCACCTCGTAGGACACGGCGGCGACGCGGCCGCGGAAGCCACCGCCGGAGCCGCGCCAGGCCTCCAAAAAGGAATCGCGGTCAATGGGATAGACCAGGTTGCGCAGCAGGCCTTTTTCGAAAAACAACGTCAGCACCTGGCCGCTGCGGATTTTAGCCAGGTCGTAGGCCGGACGGACATCGGCGATCAAGCGCGCCGCTTCATGCCCATCCAGGCCGCCCCGCTCCAGTACAGCTGCGCAGAAATCGCCGGGATTGATATTCACCTGGACTTCCTGGGCTTCGGAAAGGGTCTGATCATGGAAGGAGCTGGGAACTTTGCTGACGGTTTTAGGGGAAGAGAAATAGCGCCCGGCCAGCACGGCGGCCAGCAGGAGAATCGGAACGATCAACAGGACGCTGCGCCTGGTGCGGAGCAGCGAGGATCCCGGGCGAGCCATCATGCTGCCATTGTACCGCGATGCGCCTTCGAAAGCAACATCCCTGTTGCAAGCCTGGGCGGATTGTTTTGCTGCATTCCATTTCGACGAGATCATTTTAACATATGAAAAGATCGCCGAGATGTCCATCTTTGCTGATATGCAAATGGCGCCATCGGGAAAACTATATCAGGACGCCCGCCGGCGGCTTAAGCAAAGAAGTCAAGCATGTGTGAAAGATGAGCATGTACCCTTTTCCACTTATAAAATCAAGCGTTCGCCTAAAGATGTGCAGGAGTAAATTGTGATATGATTGGATAATGAGAAATCTCAGTTGCTCCTTCCCTGGTCCATTTCAAGGAGACAAACGATGAAAACAAGACTCAATGTACTCATCCTTGCCTTTGCAGCCGTTTCATGTTTTGCGAATTCCTCCATACCGACCAAAAAGAAAGCTCTGGACCCGCATTTGAGCCTGGAAAGGATTTTCGATAGTCAGGAATTTACTCCGGAACAATTCGGCCCTGCCCGCTGGATGAAGGACGGTGTATCCTACACGACATTGGAAAGTTCGGGGAGCATTAAGGGTGCGAAAGACATCATCCTTTACAGCGCAGTCTCTGGCAAAAGAAAAATTCTTGTTCCCGCTCATAAGCTTATTCCTAAGGACGCCGCAACCCCCCTGACCATCGAGGACTATAATTGGTCAACGGATGGGAAGCTTCTGATTGTCTTCACTAACAGCAAGCGAGTGTGGAGGAGGAATACCAAGGGTGATTTCTGGATCCTGGACCTGGTTTCGGGAAAGTTCAGGAAGCTTGGGGCGGATTTCGAATTATCGACTCTGCAGTTCGCCAAAATATCTCCTTCGGGACAGCAAGCGGCTTATGTCCAAAAAAATGACCTCTATAGCGAGGACATCGCCAGCGGAAAAATCGTGCGACTGACCTTTGACGGTTCCGAGACCATGATCAACGGCACCGGCGACTGGGTATATGAAGAAGAACTGGACATCCGGGACGGGTTCAGATGGAGTCCGGACGGGAAGTTCATCTCCTTCTGGCAATTTGACAGTTCGGGGATCAAGGACTACTTCCTGATCAACAACACGGACTCCCGCTATCCCGGCGTCATGTCCATCAAATACCCCAAAGTCGGCGAAATGAATTCGGCCTGCCGGGTCGGCATTGTCGACGCCTTGGGCAGCCCCGTGGTCTGGCTTAAGGTTGCGGGTGATGCACGTGACAACTACATTGCCCGCATGTTCTGGACCGAGGACTCCCAAGAGCTCGTCATCGAGCACCTCAATCGTCTGCAGAACACCAACCAGGTCCTGTGCGGCAACGCTTTGACGGGAAATGTCCGGCCGGTTTTTGTTGACCGCGATGAAGCCTGGGTTGATGTTGTGAATGATTTCCGCTGGCTGGAAAACGGCAGCGATTTCACCTGGCTGAGCGAGCGGGATGGATGGCGGCATGTCTACATCGTCTCCCGAGCCGATGGCCGCGCCCGGCTGGTGACGCCCGGCGCTTTCGACGTAATCAGCGTGGAAATGATCGATGCCAAAGGCGGCTGGTTGTATTACATGGCTTCTCCCGACAACCCCACCCAGCGCTATCTTTTCCGGACCAGGCTGGACGGCCAAGGAAAAGCCGAAAGACTAACACCTTATAACCAGCCCGGTAGCCACTCGTACCAGGTATCTCCCAACAGTGCATGGGCTATTCATAGCTATTCGACATTCGATTCGCCTGCGGTTACCGATCTGGTGCGACTTCCCCAACATACTTCCGTCAGGATACTTGCGTCCAACCAAGCACTCATTGAGACGATCCGCGCCCTCGAACGCAAGCCAACGGAATTTTTCCGCGTGGACATCGGCAACGGCATCCTTCTTGACGGCTGGAGTATCAAGCCCCCGGATTTCGATCCCGCAAAGACCTATCCTCTTTTTATCCATATATATGGCGAACCGGCCGGCCAGACCGTCCTCGACCGTTGGGGAAGAAAGACCTATCTCTGGCATCTTATGCTGGCCCAGCAGGGTTACATAGTCGTGAGCATCGACCCGCGCGGCACACCGGCTCCGCGCGGCCGTGAATGGCGGAAGTGCGTCTACGGCAAAGTGGGCATCATTGCCCCGGCCGACCATGCTGCAGCAGTTAAGGCGCTCATGGTTCAAAAACCATATCTGGATGCCTCGCGTGTCGGAATCTGGGGCTGGAGCGGCGGCGGCCAGATGACCCTCAATGCCATGTTCAAGTATCCCGATCTCTACAAAACCGGCATGGCCGTGGCCTTTGTCAGCGATCAGCGTCTCTATGACACTATCTACCAGGAACGATTCATGGGGCTGCCCAAGGACAACGAGGAAGGCTACAGGGAGGGTTCACCCATCAACTTCGCCAAGGATCTCAAGGGAAACCTGCTCATCGTCCACGGCACCGGCGATGACAACGTTCACTACCAGAACTTCGAACAACTGGTCAACGAGCTCATTGCCAACAATAAACTGTTCACCATGATGGCCTACCCCAACCGTTCACACGGTATCTATGAAGGAAAGGGAACAACGCTCCACCTCTACGAAACACTCACCAATTTCCTGAAGCTGCATATGCCTCCGGGACCCAGAACAACGAAGTGATCTCCCCGCGAATCAGCTTTTTTTGTTTGACTTATATTTTGAAATTCCATTAAAATACCTTCATGACCAACTTGATTTTTCCACTGGTTTACCAACAAGCAGAGCATGTTATTTTTAAGTAGTGAAGAAATAACTCGGCTTGCCGACCGCAGTGAATTGATCACTGTGGTAGAGGCGGCTTTTCGTATCCAAGCTTCCGGTGATTTTCAGATGCCAGTTAGAACCCAGGTAGAATACAAAGGCAAAACATTGCTCTCCATGCCCTGTTTTAGCGACTCTTGCTTCGGTGCCAAACTTGTTTCAATTGTACCTGAAAATCTGCAAAAGAAATTGCCACCATTATTTGGCATTGTCGTCTTGAACGATGGCGACACGGGAGAGCCTCTGGCCATACTGAACGGGGCAAAAATCACCGCTTTGCGCACGGCGGCCGTCGGCGCCCTGAGCATCAAATATTTGGCCGCAACCGCTGTCTCCCGCCTCGGCGTCATCGGGGCCGGCGTGCAGGGTTACAACCAAACCATGTTCGCCTGCAGCGTGCGCAAATTCACCGATGTTTATCTATACGATCACAATGAAAAAGCACTCCATATACTTGGCGAAAAATTGACCGCTGAACTGCCCGGCGTCACAATCATAAGCGGAGAATCGGCATTGGCTGTTCTCCGGCAATCCGAAGTTGTCATTACCGCAACCAATACCGAACAGCCCCTTTTCCCGAACGACCGCACTCTGTTTCAAAACAGACATTTCGTTGGCATCGGTTCCTATAAGCCGGAGATGCGGGAATATCCGGAAGCCCTGTTCAGAAACCTCAAATATTTGTTGCTCGACACGGAACATGCACTGCAGGAAACGGGTGACGTTATCACGCCTCTCGAAAAGGGCTGGATTGCGGAAAAACAGATTTTGCCATTTAACCTGGTCATTAGCGGAAAGATCGTTGATGTGGCCAATGAATACAACGTGACTTTGTTCAAATCGGTAGGCATGGCCCTCTTTGACATCGTTGTTGCTGATTTTATCTGCAACAAAGCCAGGGAAAAAGGCTGCGGCTTTGAGATAAATCTGTAATTCCTGCGCTTAACACAAATCGTGTCGCCAGTTGGTTACTGCTTGGTTGTATGGCATACTGCAAACATGAAAAAAAAGTATCTGAGCATTTTCAATGATGTCATTGGACCGGTCATGCGCGGTCCATCAAGCTCCCATTGCGCCGGTTCATTGCGCATTGGCCGCATGCTGAGAAACCTGCTGAATGATGTTATCCATGAAGTGCTCATCGAGTATGACCCCAAAGGTTCTTTGGTGACAACCCATGAAAGTCAAGGTACGGACATGGGATTGTACAGTGGATTTCTGGATTATGATACTGACGATGAAAGGATATTGAAGTACAAGGAGGAGATAAAGAAAGCCGGGATCAAAATCCGGGTCAACTATGTTGCCTATGGGGCCGAACACCCCAATACCTATCGGATCACGCTCAAGAACAACAAATGCACCCATCAGGTGACAGCCTTGTCTCTTGGCGGCGGCATGATCGAGATTGTCGAAATTGACGGAGCCGCAGTCAGCATGCAGGGTGATTTTTGGGAAACACTGGTCTTCGTGCCGGCCGCTGGAGAACATTTGGTTGGTGAATTTGCCGCTTGGCTGGAAGCGGAAGAGATATCGCTGAAAAACTGCCGCCAGCCCTTCATTCATATCTCAACCACAAAACCCATCGATACTATGGCCATGAACAAAATTAAAAGTCATGCTTCGGTAGCTCGTGTCGTTGTCTTAAAACCGGTTTTGCCGGTAATATCACGCCGGGACATCCAAGTCCCTTTTCGCAACTGTGGGGAAATGATCCGTTTCAATAAGGATAGGAACCTGCAGCTTTGGGAATTGGCCGTGGCTTATGAAATGGCGCGCGGAAACATTTCGGCTGCGGAAGTTTTTGAAAAAATGGCGGTGATTGTTCGCATCATGGCTGATTCCATAGATACCGGTTTGCGGGGAACCGAGTATGCGGACAGGATACTGCCGGCCCAATCTTTGTTGTTTAAAGAAAAAATGATCCAGGGGAAATTACTGGATGATCCGGTTTTGAACCGAATCATTCTCTATGTGTCAGCGGTAATGGAAATGAAGAGTTCGCTGGGAGTGATTGTGGCGGCGCCAACGGCCGGAGCCTGCGGTACTTTGCCGGGCACAATCATTGGAGCCGGCCGGTTATTGGCAGCGACGGAAGGAGAAATCATCAAGGCCATGCTGGTCGCGGGATTGATCGGTGTGTTCATCGCCGATCAATCGACCTTTGCTGCTGAGGAAGCAGGTTGCCAGGCCGAATGCGGTTCAGCTTCGGGAATGGCCGCGGCGGGCCTGGTTCACCTGGCCGGAGGAAATTTGCAACAGGCACTGGCAGCGGCATCGCTGGCTTTGCAAAACTCGTTTGGCATGACCTGCGACCCGATCGCTAACCGCGTCGAGGCGCCATGTCTGGGCAAAAACGTCATGGCCGCGGCCAATGCCCTGGCATGCGCCAATATGGCACTCGCCGGTTACCAGCATCTGATCCCTTTGGACGAGGTTCTACAGGCGTTTGACCAGGTCGGCAGAAGCTTGCCCCGCGAGCTTCGCTGCACAGCTTTGGGTGGATTATCGTCGACAAAAACCGCTCAAAAAATCCAGGCTTCTTTGTTGCAAAAATAACACAAACTTGAAATTTATCCTTCCATTTGTTTGGCTTTTATTTTAAAATTGCTAAGATTACCTTATGAATAAAAACGAATTTTCTTTAAGTAACCAACTTATCTCCGCCAAGTTTGAATCCTGCCGTATTTTTCCCATGGACCGGTAAACCATGGCTATAATTCTAAAAACAGTCCTCGGTCTGATGACAACCCTTTTTGGTTATTTTTACCTGACCGATGTCGGCAAGAATCAAAAAACATTTTCCGACAAACCATGGCCCGGACTTTTGGGCACCGGGCTCATTACCAACTTTTTCGATACCCTGGGGATCGGAAGTTTTGCCCAGCAGACCGCCATTTTCAAGTTTTTTAATCTGGTCGACGACCGGATCATTCCAGGGACGATGAATGTCGGCAACACCATCCCCACAGTAACCCAGGCATTCATTTTTATGACCGCGGTCAAAGTCGAACCTATCACTCTGGTCTCGATGTCGATCGCCGCTCCGCTCGGGGCTGTACTTGGCGCCGGTGTGGTGGCTAGGATGTCGCGCCCCAAGATTCAACTCGGAATGGGTATCGGCCTCCTGGTAGTGGCCCTGATCATTTTGGCCGGATTGCTAGGATTCATGCCATTGGGCGGCGAGGCGATCGGCCTGACCGGCTGGAAGCTGGTTTTCACCGTAATCATGAGCTTCATTTTCGGCGCCCTGCAAACCATCGGCATTGGATTTTACGCCCCATGCATGGCCATGGTCTACGCCTTGGGCATGCACCCGCTGACAGCCTTTCCGATCATGATGACAGCTACGGCCATGCTGATGGCCGCCGGCAGTGCCCGCTTCGTCAAGGAAAATGCCTACGATCGCAAGGCTGCGATCGCGCTGACGATTGCCGGAATCGTGGGAGTGTTTATAGCCGCCTTCATTGTCAAATCCTTGCCTTTGACCGTTCTCAAATGGGTGGTCTGCGCTGTCGTTCTATATACATCGATCTGGATGTTCCTATCCGCCAGACGAAAATAATTGGATTCAAATTTGTTTTTGCCAATCCATTGGAGAGTTTCTCTTTGTCAGAAAGCTGAATATTAACGGTGGAAAAGCATTTCTGTTTTGAGTAAATCAACGGCCACAGTTCCCTGCCCCAACAAGTTTTTATAAAAAAGGGGTTACACAAAAAAATGGTTCACGCTTCGCCAAAAAGTGAATATGGCGGAGGGGGTGGGGTGAGCTCACTTCGTTCGCAGATTCCTGCCCCGGGGATGTTTTCAATTGGTAGAATTCAGGAAAATGGTAGATTATCACGCTAATGTAAGTATAAATAAACGGAGGGGCAGGGATTCGAACCCTGGATGGGGATCACTCCCCATAACGATTTTCGAGACCGTCCCGTTCAACCGCTCCGGCACCCCTCCGCGCTTTAAAAAATCCGGTTAGCATGGCCGCCGCGGGCTCCGCGAGCAAGCCGGCTTCAACCGCGATCCGGTGGTTAAATACATGCTTCACATTGTCAAATACGCCACTGGAAAAGATCCCGTTCTTGGCATCGTCCGCGCCATAATGCAGCCTGGCGACCCTGGCCTGCACCATGGCGGCATAGCACATCAGGCAGGGCTCGAGCGTGACGAAGAGCTCGGAGCCGTTCAGCCGGTAGCTACCCGTTTTTTTTCCGGCCCGGCGCAAGGCCACGATCTCGGCATGGGCGCTGGGATCGTAGCTTGCGATCGGGGCGTTGCCGCCGCGGCCAATGACCCGCCCCTCGCGCACCAGCACCGCGCCCACGGGCACCTCACCGCGTTTTTCAGCGGCAACGGCCTGGGCCAGGGCTTTTTTCATGAAATAAGCGGCATTTTTTTCCATAGTATTTGCAGCCGAAAATGAAAAAAAACGCACCTGGAGGGATTCGAACCCCCAACCCTTTGATCCGTAGTCAAAAGCTCTATCCATTGAGCTACAGGTGCATTTAGGACTTATATTACCATAAAAAACGACATACGGCAAACGGTTGACGGTGTACGGTTCAAGGTGAAAAACGGAAGACTAAAATTCCAAATAGCAAATTCCAAATTCCTAGAAATCCCAGTGTTAGTGTAAGTGGTAGTGTTAGCAGCAAGCACTTCAAAGATTTCATTAAGATCTCGGGGGTTGTCTTCCTAACACCAACACTATCACTAACACTTTCTTTTCGTTTTGATCATTCGGTCATTGGTATTTGGTGCTTGGAATTTCTTATCGTCAACCGTACGCTGTATGCCTTACGCCGATTACTCACCCCAAAGCGAATGGCACAACGCTTGAAAAACGCAGCCGAATCCTATAAAATACTCGATTACCTGCCTCAAATGGAAGCGATCAAACGATTTTTCAGCGGATTCCTGAACCGGCACCAGGACAAGCTCTGGTGGTTTCACAGTTCCTACTCCCTGCTCCTGGGTATTGGCGTGATGTGGCTGGGCACCAAAAATTTCACCTACCTGCGCCTGGCTGTTTTCCACATCGCCTTTATCTGGCTAAGCAGCTTGGCCCTGCCTCTACTGGTCGGCCTGCGCAGCATCCCGGAACACTGGCGCCGACGCCTGCGCTTGCTGATCAACTATTTCCAGCGCAATTTTTACCAGCAGCTGCTGTTTTTCATTCTGCCCATCTATTATTTAAGCGCCACCTGGGGAGCAAGCAACATGCTGTTCGTGCTGCTGCTGGCCGTTTCAGCGCTACTGGCCACCATGGATATTATCTACGACCGCTACCTGACCGTAAAAAAATGGCTGCCGGCCGTGTTTTTCGCCTTCAACCTGTTTGCCTGCATCAATGTCATGCTGCCCGTGGTTTGGAATTTCAGGAATTTCTTCGCCCTGCGCTTGAGCGCCCTGCTGGCCTTGGTCGGATTCGCTTCCTTCAGCTTGGCCCAGCGCGGAGTGAAAACCCGCGACCGGCTGTTGAGCATATTTGCCGCCGCACTGTTGTTGGCAGGGATAAGCGAGATCGGCCGGCCGCTGATCCCGCCGGCGCCGCTGCGTCTCCTTGAAAGCGGTTTCGGCCTTGGTTGGGATGAGCAGAACGACCGACTCAGTGAACGTTTAAGTGAACTCCCCGGCGGCGGCCCCAAAAAGATATTCGCCCTGAGCGCAATCGGGGCCCCGCTCGGCTTGAAGGATCGGGTCAGCCATCGCTGGTATCTGGATGGACAAATGGTTTATGCTTCGCCTTTGATCAATCTCAGCGGCGGCCGCACAAGCGGATTCCGCCTCTGGACTTTCCGCACCTTTAAAAATATCAGCAGCGCTTCGATCCTGCGCGTCGACGTACGCACCGCCGCCGGCCAGTTGATCGGCCGCTTCCGCCTGCGCGCGGGCAAAGGCCGTCCGAGCCGGTAGGTCAGGAACTGACGATCACTTGCTTTCGGCAGCCAGGGTCAGTTGGCACCAAAAGATATGGTGCTTAGGCCCGCGCTGACTGGGCAGACCGCCGCTGTCGCGCTGGCCCATGCCTTCGGGATCGAGATCCGGGGCTTCAGGCAGGCCGCCGCCTCCGCCGCCATCGTAACCGCCGCGCTGCAGCAGCTGCCGGCGCATTTCCTTGGTGGTTCCACCCCAATCGAATCCAACTGTCACCGTCTTGCCCGGGGCAAGATTGAGCCCGTTGAGCGGAGTGATGGGGATCCTGAACTCAAAAGCCAGCCGCCCGGACGAGGCCTGGGAAGTGAATTCCGGCAGCGGCGCTTGCTTGAAGATCATGTCGGTCTGGTCATTATTGTCGCCGTCAACCGCCATAAACTGGTTGATGATGTAAGCTGGTTTGGTCAGCATTTCCTTTTTCTTTTCCTCGGTCAAGGGACCGCTTTTCTTTTCCATCACGGCGATCAGTTCGGCGCTGGCAAGCGTTTTTTTCTCAAAGCGCAAACCCAGATCCTTTTTCTTTTTGCCCTGGTCATTGAACCAGATGGTAAGCCCGGTCCGGGCCAGGGAGCTCAGGTATTTCTGCTCTTTAAAAATGAAGATCAAGTGCAGATTGTCCGCATCATTGCAGAAGGCATAATCGACCTGCACCGATTTTTCCGAATGGAACAACGGCGCCATCCAGTCGCCGATATCGCCATCGACCTGGATAGGCGTTGTCTGCCAGCGGCTTTCAACCGACAAGGTTTTGGCCGCGGCAACGAACGAAAAAATCCCCAGCAGCAGCCAGAAAACATATTTTACTCTAGCCATTTCGACCTCCGCATGAGAACCGATTGTAGCACAAAAACCAGGGACAGGCCAAGCCCGGCGATTGACCGCTAAGAGTTTTTTTGCTACCATTGGAACCCCATGAAAAAGAAAATATTATTTACCTTCTGCCTGCTGTTCGCGTTGCTGCGCCCTGTCTGGCCCCAGTTCGGCGGCCAGGAAGCGGTGCAGCCGCGGATTGTCGCCCGGGTCGCGCCGGCATCAGGTACCGTCGGTTTCCACTTCCAGGTCCCGGCCGGCTATCACATCACCGACCTGAAAAACAATTTTTTCGCAATCACACTCGAAAAAAATGATTTCGCCGCCGTACTCAAAACCATATTTCCGGCCGGCGTCCCTTTCGGCGACGAAAACGTCTTCAAGGGAGAGTTCAGTGTCCTCGTACTTCTGAAAAAACTGAACGCCATAAAAAATCCATTCAAGCTTAATTTTGATGTCTCGTTTCAAATTTGCCAGGAATATCCGCAAGAGCTGTGTTATCCTCCGGACCAGAGCCGGGTCCAGGTCGATGTCGGGCCCGATTTCAACAGCGCTTTAGATCCAGCCACCGCTCAAAAAAACAAACCGCTGTCGCGCCGCTTGGAAGATCTCATCCGCGGCCAGTTCAGCCAGGCATCCTTGCTGCTGTTCATCCTGGTTTTCGCGGCCGGCTTCCTGGCCAGCCTGACGCCTTGTGTCTACCCGGTCATCCCCATCATCATGGGCTACGTGGGCGGCCGCAGCGGCGGGCGAAAATTGAAAGGTTTCACCCTCTCCCTATTTTTCGTCCTGGGATTGGCACTGGTTTATTCGCTACTGGGAGTGGCTGCCGCCAAGACCGGTTCGCTGATCGGCATCTCTTTTCAAAACCCCATTGTGGTCACGGCCATCGCCGCCATTTTCATCGTCATGGGACTGAGCCTGGCCGGGCTGTTTTCCATCCCGGTACCGGCTTGGATATCGTCAAAGGTGTCCGGCAGCCACAAAAGCGACATTGCCGGCGCCCTGATCGTCGGCGGAATTTCCGCCGTCATAGCCGCTCCCTGTGTCGGCCCGGTGCTCATCGCGCTGCTATCATGGATCAGCCAGTCGGGGAATATCTTCCTTGGTTTCTGGCTGACTTTCGTTTTCTCCCTGGGCATGAGCGTCATTTTTCTCGTGGCCGGGACATTTTCCGGGGCCATCGCCGCCCTGCCCCGCGGCGGCAAATGGATGAGCACCGTGAAATATTTTTTCTCGGCCCTGCTCATCGCCGGCGGCATCTTTTTCCTGGCCAACATTCTCAAGCCCTGGTTGACGCTGCTGCTTTGGGGCACTTATCTCATCGCCCTGGCCGTGGCCTTCGGCCTGTTCCGTCCCCAGGCAGCGGGAGGCATTGCCCAGGTCCTGGCCAGGACTGCCGTGGTCCTGGTTTTTTTGTGCGGCGCCGTCCTGTTTTACCAGGGACTTTCCCAACGATTCTTCCCCACCGCGGTCACAGGCGCTGCGCAGGTTAAAGAAACGTTGCCCTGGCTTGACGATCTGTCCCAGGCCAAACAAAGGGCCCGACTGGAAAACAAACGGCTGTTGATCGACGCCTGGGCCGAATGGTGCGCGGCCTGCCGCGAATTGGACGAAAAGACCTTCAGCCGCGACCATGTCCGCGCCGCCCTGGCCGATACCATTCTGGTCAAGCTGGACTTCACCCGCAAAAGCGCAAAAAACGATATCTTGAAAAAAGAACTGGGCATCATCGGCATGCCCACGGTCATCATTCTCGATGCCCTTGGCGTTGAAAGGGGGCGCTTTTCAGGTTTCCTCGGCCCCGAAGAGTTCCTTAGGCTATTCCGCGGTTTCTGAGCTTTTTTCTAAAAACGGAACCCCAGCCGGCCGCACAGGCGCAGTCCGCCCAGGATGACAGCGGTTTCTTTTTCAGCGAAACGGACCGTGGCCCAGGCAGCGGCATAAGAAACAGCCAGCCCCAGAAAAACCTTTTCCCGCAGAAAATAGCGCAGGCCGGTTCCTGCCTCGAAGCCGAACGCCGATTTGCTGGCCGTTTCGCCCATGGCTTTTTCCCTTAAGCCGGCCAGGAGCAGGGCGGCGAACAGTTCGGCCTGCAGGCGGCGGCCGCGACGGCTTTCCCAACCCGCCCCCAGAGTGAGAAAGTTCTGGCTGGCCGTGGTTTTGTCTTCCAGCTTGGGAACAACGCCCTTGGCGGTAAAAAAACTGTAGCCCAGCCATAAATAGAAATTTTTATACAGATTATAACCGGCCCTAAGTTCCGGGCTGAATTGCACTTGACCGTATATGACGGTAAAGTTCTTGTCGCCAGGTAACACGGCCGCGACGCCGGCGCTGGCAAAAAACCGCTCGCCGGCAGCGGCCAATGACAGGAAAAATGACAGGAATAAAACGGTCATTATGATTTTTTTCATTTCAGCACCTCAAATGCTCTGTTCATTGGACAGGGCGATGACCTCGCCCTGGGCGTTCCGGGCCTGGATCACGTAGGTGTACGACACCGCATGGTCAAGGTATTTGTCATAGAAGGAATATCCGCCGTTCTGGATCTCGCCGGCGGCGATCTCCTTGCGGGACTCGTAGCTGCCGCTGAGGGTTTTGCGATAAACCGTGTAGGTCTCGCCGCTGATCACTGCTCCCGGGTCTTTCTCCACGCTGAAATACACTTCAGCGAAATCCTTGCTCACCACCCAGACGCTGGCCTGCTGGCGTGAAACCGTCATGGTCAATATCAAGCTCTGTGAAAGCGCGCGGGCCAGGTTTAAACGGGCCCCGGTTTTCATCTTGTTTTCCAGTGACCCCAGGCGGTCGGCGCCGGAATAGAGCCGGCTTATGCGTTTGGGAAGATCGTCGCTGGGAAATTGCACAGCCAGCAGGCCCAGGGCCCCGGATACATGCGGGGCGGCCATGGAGGTGCCGTCAATGATCCCGTAATTCGCCGGGCGATTTACCAGGGTGACTTGATGAACGCCACGGGACCTGATCTGCAAACCGTCTGCGCGGGCCAGGGAAACAACCGGGATCCAGCTCCCGGCACTGCCCAAGGTCCCTGAAAAATTTCCCGACTCATTATTGAAGATGGCAACGGCTACGGCCCCGGCGGCCTGGGCGTTGATCGTTTTTTCCTTGAAGGTGTTGTCGCCGCGCTCGATCAGGGCAATGTTGCCGTTAACGGCGGCCGGGAAATAACTCGCGCTCAATCCGCGTCCGCAGTCATAGAGCGGACGGGCCAGGCCCGATGAGGAAGTCATCCCGGAAAATTCCAGGGCATTGGCGTCGAAAACGTCACCCCCCGACTTCAGCCACGCTTCCAATCCCTTGCCGGTCGGCACCGTGGAGAGAATGCCCACCCCGGGGGCGGCCATGTCGACCGTGGTAGCGCCGTAATTAGAAAAAGAGGCAAGCTGGTCGTTGCTGTCGGTGGCGGCCACGGCAATGATATTGGGCAGGTCATAGCCGGCCGGATAAAAAGGGGTGGTATCGTTGTCCGCTCCGTCATTACCCGCGGCACAGACCATAGCAATTCCCTGGCTGCCCGCAGCGGCGATAGCATCTTTCTGCAGCACATTTTCTCCGCCGCCTCCGAAGGAAGCGTTGATGGCCACCAGGTTGACGCCATAATCCCGCTTCATTAAAATGACATATTCGATAGCCTCGATGGAATCGGAATCGTAAATGTACATGTCGGGCCGGAAAGACTTCAAGGCCATGATGCGGACGTTCCAGGCAATGCCGCAGACACCGATGCCGTTGTTGCCGGTCGCGGCCATGGTCCCGGCCACATGGGTGCCGTGGTGGTCGATATCCATGGGGTCGCTGTCGTTCTTGCCGAAGCGGTCGGAGGCGAAGTCATAGCCATAGACATCATCGCGAAAGCCGTTGCCGTCGTCGTCGATGCCGTTGCCAGGGATTTCACCGGGGTTGCGCCACATGTTGGCAGCCAGGTCTTCATGGCGGTAATCGACCCCGGTATCCAGAACGGCGAGCACCACACCCGGGGAACCAACGGTTTTTTCCCAGGCCGCCGGAGCGCTGATCTTGCTCATGCCCCAGAGTTTTGCAAATTTGGGGTCATTGGGCAAACGCTGCAGGCGGCGACGGTAATTGGGGGAAACGGCTTCCACTTGAGGGTTGGCCTGCAGGGCGGCCAGCAATTCCCGGGTAGAACGGCGCGCCGAGCTCATCAGCAAAAACGGGCGTTGGCGCATCTGTGAAAGGATACGGAACTCGCGCAGGCCGTCAATGGAAAGGTCGGCGGCCATGACCTCAGCCGCGGCCAGGGTGGTCCCGGATTTGAATTTAACCAGCACTTCTCCTTCCGCATATTGAGGTTCATTGCTCTGGCTGTCAACCGCCAATTGTTCAGGTTTTTTTTCAACAGCCGGGCCGGTCACGATCCCCATAACACCCAACATCAACGCCAAAAGAAAAAATATCGACCAGCGCCGTTTTCCGCGTCCGTTCATGCACGCCTCCTCTAAAATTCATAAGGAAATCAACAGGACAAGACTAGCAATCTTTGCCGGGAAAGTCAACCAAAGAGGGAATATATGCTCAACGGGTCGAATACTGCCGCAACGGTCGGCTTTTATGGCGAGAAGGCCACTGCCGTTGACTTTTCTATGACGCTTGATTATAGTTGGCTTCGGGGAGGAGCCATGGCCGGAAACAATCCCTCGAACAGCCTCAGCGATTCAGATTGCTTAAGACGAGGTGATCGCTAATGGACCGTATCGGCCGTTTTAAGAAAGAAATGCTCGACCTCTATTCCGAGGTCAACCTTGGTCTTCTGCTGGAAAAGATCACCGCCGGCATCCGTGGCTATTTGGCTTGCGCAGAAGCTTCCATATTCATATACGACAGCGAAAAGGAAGAATTGATCTTTGAAACGGCGACCGGAGAAAAGGCCCGGGAATTGAAGAAGATCGTCCTTAAAAAGGGCCAGGGAGTGGCCGGCTGGATCGCGGCCAAACGCCGCAGTGTGATCATCGATGACTGCAGCCGCGACCGCCGCCACACGGCCGCAGTGGACAAGAAAACAAATTTTCAGACCCGCTCCCTGCTTGGCGTGCCGGTGCTCATGGCCGGGCGTTTGCTGGGAGTCCTGGAAGCGGTGAATAAAAAAAAGGGGAAATTCACCCAGGCCGACCTGCGCCTTTTGGTTAAAATGGCCGCCTTCCTGGCCATCCCGCTGCAAAACGCCGTCCTCATCCGCCAGATGCTGGAAAACGAAAAAATTGAGAAGGAACTGCAGATCGCCCGCACCATCCAGCAGTCGTTCCTGCAGCAGGATCCCGTCATTTTCCCCGGCCTGGACATCGCTTTTCTGAATATACCGTCATCAAAGGTGGGCGGAGATTATTATGAGATCATGCCCCTAAATGAACGGCAAATCGTTTTCAGCATCAACGATGTCGCCGGCCACGGCATTCCCGCCTCCCTGCTGATGGCAGTCTTCCGCAGCAGCTTCATCCATCACCTGCGCTACAGCGGCGACATTACCGCCACCATCGGCTACCTGAACCGCCTGCTGGCCGAAACCACCGAAGCCAACCTGTATGTGACCTCTTTCACCTGCAGGATCGATATGACCGGGGGCGACCTGGAATACATCAACGCCGCCCACCCGCCGCCCCTGGTCGTGCGCGGCAGCGACATCCTGCTCCTTGACCGCGGTGCCATGGCCGTGGGCATTTTCACCGACTGTGACTATCCCCTCACACGCTTCCACTTGCAGAAGGACGATATACTGGTCTTTTACACCGACGGCGTGGTGGAAGCAGCCAATGAAGAGGACGAAGAATATTCACGGGAACGGCTGGCGGCCGCGGTTTTGCAGCGGCGCCTCCTGCCGGCAGCGGCTCTGCAGGCTGCCTTGATAGAAGATCTCAATGATTTTTGCCGGCGCGGCGAATTTACCGACGACGTCACACTGATGGTCGTGAAGTACTTCGGAACGGACTTGGTTGACGGTTGACGGTTGACGGTTGACGGTTGACGGTTGACGGCATACGGTTCACGGCAAGAAATAGTAACGAACCAAAACAGTTACTTCGCTAGTTTTCGCCGTCTACCGTACACCGTATACCGTATACCGTACACCGAGTCCTCTCTTCAGAGTTCTCGTCAGGTGTTAAACCTGAAATGAACGATCTCGCCGTCCTGAACGACGTACTCCTTTCCTTCCAGGCGCAGCAGCCCCCTTTCCTTGGCTTTGGCAAAACCGTCGCATTCAAGGAATGCCTGCCAGTCTATCACTTCGGCCCTGATGAAACCTTTCTGGATGTCGCTGTGGATCTTGCCAGAGGCAATGAAAGCGCTGCATCCATTTTCGATGGTCCAGGCTTTGGTCTCGTCCTTGCCTACCGTGAAAAACGATATAAGGTTCATCAACCCGTAACTGGTCTTGATGAAATCGTTGCGCAGGTAGCGGTAATCTGCCAGACCATATTCCTGCTGAAACAGCGGCCTGTCCGCCGCAGCCAGTTCGAGAAGTTCCTGCTCGATCTTGCCGGCGAACAGCACGGTGCACTTTTTATGCCGCACCGGGGCGGCCAGGGCAGCGTAGGTCTTCATGGTGTTTTCGTCGGCGTTGACCAGGTTGAGCAGGGGTTTGGCCGAAAGAAACTTGAATCCGCGCGCCAGCAGATCCTCCTTTTCCGTAAAGGGATATTCGCGCAAGGGGCTTCCCGCTTCCAAAAAAGCCTTCAGCTTCTGCAGCAGATCGAATTCTTCCTGAAGTTCCCTGGCCTTCATTTTCCTAATATCCAGGACCAGTTTTTCCAAACGCTTTTCAATGGTCAGAAAATCGGTAGTTTTCAACTCGTCTTCCATGGCGGCCATGTCGCGGGCCGGATCAATGCCCCCCTGGGGATGGACGATCTCGGCATCGTGGAAGGCCCGCACCAGGTGTACGAGGCCGTCGGCCCGGCGCAACAGGTCGATGAAAGTCGAACCCTTGACTTCGCCCAGGGAGATGGCGCCGGCGTCTAAAAATTCTATCTTGGCGTACACTGGCGGTGTGGCAAAAAAATCGGCAAGCTTCTCAAGCCGGTGGTCGGGGACATCGACGATGGCCTTGTGAAATTCGCTGCTGGCCGTGGAGAACTTCGATACCTTTTCCTTTTTCTCGGTAAGCAGGTTGAAGAGCATGGTCTTGCCGGTTTTGGCATAGCCGAATATGGTGAGGATCATAAAGGCATTATACGCCAATGGGCCGGCAACGCAAATCACTGAACGGCTGCCGGATCCTGTTCAGCAGTCCCTCAGCAACCTTGATACACTTTTTGAAAGTCTTGAACTGGGATGACCAGGGTCGTAATGAGTCTGAACATTGACTGAGTGCAACTTATGGCGTAGGGTATAACGTCTAAGGAAAGGGGAAACGAAAAAAGCCCATCCACAAAAATGAAGAAGTTTTGCTTTGTCCTGTCGATTGCCGGCCATGCCCTGGCGATACTTTTTATCATGAATGCCGACGTGCCGATCAAGATGTTTCCCCGGCCGCCAAGGGTGATCAACATCGAAATAGCGGCCCCAACTCCTTTTTTTATCGCGACCGGCCCCCCAACAGAACCACTATGGAACGATCATCCTCAACTCGCAGTTCAAAGCCGCGGCAGCGGAAATGACATGGGGGCAGCCCCGGCGGGCGCAAGCGCGGGGCCAGCCGGCAAAGGAGTCAATGGTTTGCCGTTCCCGGCCCAGGCTGAATTCAAATTGAAACAGGCGACCCCGGGAGAGTTCACCCTGGCGCTCCCAAGCCGGGGACCAAGACAGCTGGCGGGATTCCAGGGGCCGAGCGGATCAGCGCGCCTGGGGCAATATTCGGCTGCCGCTTACAATCCTGGCGTGGCAATGGCAGGAACCGCCTTTCAAGGCCGGGTAGCGTTTGTGCAGTTCAACATCAGGGAGAAAACGATTGCCGCCTGGACGGAAGCAGTGCTGGTCAGGATCGAACGCAACTGGATCATACCGCCCATGGCCCGTCTGGCCTTTTCCGGGCAGGTACAGATCACCCTGACCATCGAAAAGGACGGCCGCCAGCAGGCGCTGGTAATGGATGATGCGTCGCTGCCGGAATCGCTCGCCCAAAACGCACTGCAAGCCGTCCAGGCCAGCCTGCCGCTGCCGCCGTTGCCGGAAAATGTCGCCGGGCAGACATTCGCTTTCACTTTTATTTTTATCTACAATGGTTAAATTGCTGCTTGTGCTCGTATTGCTTCTATCTTCGGCCGCCCTCCCCGGCGCCGCAGAAATTCCCCTGCTCCCGATCGGGGCCATCGACCTTAATGCCGACATGCTGCTGAACAGACCCGCCCTGGCTGCGGCCGACACCCTGGTATTGCTGGTGGAAGCAAACCGGGATGCCTTTTACAAATTGAGCGAACGAGGCGAAATTTTAGCAACCGGCAAGCTGCTCCAGGGAAGCAATTCCCTGCTGTTTGCCCGGCCGGGATTATTCTCCGGAAACCAATCGCTGTTATTTTTACTCGACCTGCTCGAAAACGGCGTGTCTTTCCAAAAGAAAATAAACATTGTCGTGACGGTCGAAGGGAAATCGGAAGGGGAGCGGCGGGAAAAGGCGCCTCTCTCCGGCTCGTTCACGCTGGGAATGTACCACGGCGGCCGCCTGATCGGCTTCAGGAAAAAAAACATGGCCGAGCTCCTGAACCTGAAGACCGGCCTGGTGCTCCCGGTGGCGGATCCGGGGATCACGGGCTCCGCGATCCGCAACCAACCTGCCAGCCAGGGGGTTTCCCTGTTGGGACTGGGCATGGCGCTGGCCAAGTTCCTGGCCGGCAAAAAGTCCCTGGCCAATAGCAAAGCTTACATCCAGAAACTGCAAAAGAAGAAATTAACCCTGGCCTTCCAGCGCCAGGAAAAGAGCGGCGCCAAAGTCGATGTCCAAGCAGAAATCGAATTGCGCGTCGAGTAGGGTTCGGCATGCGAAGTTCGACGTTTCCGGGCTCGGTTTACGGTAGACGGTGGACGGTTTACGGCAAGAAATTGGCAAGAAATAAAAAAATCCAAAGAACGGCTTTTCCCTTGAACCGTTTACCGTACACCTTGCACCGTATGCCGCGTTCCGTCCAGTTCTACGGCCTGATCGATAGCGACAGCTTGAATACTCCCCGCTCTTCGGAAGGGAAGAAACGGCTGGCCGGGTCCCAACGCCGTTCCCAGTTCTTGTTGTAGATCAGGGCGATCTCGTTGCCGGGCGCAACGCGCCACTTCAGGCGGGCGCTCCAACCCAGCAGCTTGGAGACACTGTCGTACTGGATGTAGTTCATGAAACCCAGGTCGGGGGAAAGGAAAATATCGGCCTTGAGCTGGTAGACATTCTCGCTGAAGCTTCCCTCGGGAAGCCGGCCGCGCACCAGGTTGACATCCAGCCCCAGGCTGGCGTAGCCCTTGTGTTTGAAAGTCAAGCCTATGCTCAAGTCCTCATATCGCCCTGAATAAAACTGTCCAAAGTTGAAGCCGGCGTCGAAAACGAAGGATCGATGCGACGCGGAACTGAGTTCGATCTTGCAGTTCGTGAAACCGTAGGAGCCGGCGGGCAGGACGACCCCGGCGGCCACCTCGAAGTCAGCGGGCAGGACGTCGCGGTTGGGCGTGATCTTGAAGCTGAACTGTTCGCCGCTCTCCGTATTGAAACTCAAGGGCGTCACCTCAAGCCGGCTGGTTTCCAGGTTGCCTTTCAGGTCCCAGTAAAAGTCGCCGCTGGCCTCGAAAAAGAATTGCCGGACCAGTTTTTTCAGCCAGCCCCGAGCCGGCCGTGGCTGAAAACCGACCCGCAGATAGAAGGTCTGGATGCCCTGGCGCAGCATGAAGCCCAGACCGGGATCTAACGCCTCGCCATAGTAGGCGTAGGTGCTCTGGACGTTCCAGAGGTCGTTGGGATAGTTGGCCCGGAAACCAAAGCCGAGGTGGCTGCCAGCCGTTTTTTCATTCCAGTTGTAGGCCGTCCAGGCAGCGAGGTTGAGGTTCTTATCGCCGGCAAATCTCGAAGTGGCATAGCGGAAATCTACCCCGGCCAGGGTATTGCGCTCGCCCGCCGGGCTGCCGTTGGTTACGATCAGGCCCACCTTGCTTTCGCTGAAAATATCCCGGGTCAGGCGCAGGGCCAGGAAGTTGCGGACAGGCAATCCGGAGAATTCCTCGGTCTGCACGTCCAGGAAAGCCAGGTTGGTCCGGCCGATCTTGCCGTAAAGCTTGCCGCCGAAGAGGACCGGGATCTGTTTGCCCTCGAAAAGTCCGATCTTGCGGCTGAAAAAAGGCTGGAAGCTGACGCTGGAACTGAAAGCGAAAGTTTCCGAACCCTCCAGGAAGAACATGCGTTTTTCCGGAAAGAACAGCGGGAAGCGGGTAAGGTTGATGCGGCGTTCATCAGCTTCGGTCTCGGCGAAATCCATGTTGTAGCTGAAAGCGCCCACCAGGTTGGGGGTGAAATTCTTGTAGACATCGAAGCCGCCGTCAAGTTTCCACTGGTAACTGCCGCTTTCACGGTGATCCTTCTGCATGCTGACCAGGCCATAGGGGCGGATGGTAATACCCCTGCCCTGCTTGATCCCGGCGATCCCGGACAGCGCGGCGGCATCCATGGGGTTATAGAAAGTGCTGTCGCGATTTGTCCCGGCCAGGCGGATTTTTTCCTGCCTGCGGGCGATAAACCTTTCCACATTGATGCCCCAGGCATTGAGTTCGGGGTTGAAGGCAATGGTCTTGAAGGGGATACTGAATTCGGCGCTCCAGCCGCTGGCATCGATGCGGCTGCCCGCGTCCCAGATGCCGTCCCAGTTGAGGCTGGCGCTGCCTCCCGAGATCAGTCCCTCACCGCGGGCGCCGCGCGGGTTGACCGAAAAAAAGTAGGCGCTGCGCTTGTCCTGGAAAGGGTCGATCAGCACGCGGACGACGTCGTCGTCACCGCTTCCGATCGAACCTCCGCCTCCCCAGCCGTGCTGCTCGCCGCCGCTGTCGTGGACCATGGAGTGGGCCGAGATCCGTGTTGCTTCCCGGTCGAAGCAAACAACGCCAATGTAAAGGCTGGTATCATCGTAGAGGATGCGCAGTTCGGTTTTTTCACTAGGCTCCCCTTCCGGATAAGGTTCGGCCATGCGGAAATCGCTGAAAACCACGGCCGACTTCCAGACGGGGTCATCGAGGCGGCCGTCGATTTTTGGGCCTTGCTGGACGCGCACGGCTTTAACCTCGCCGCTGAAACCGGTCGCAGCGAATAGCGACAACATCAAGAACGAAAGCAAAAATCTCGCCATCATGATACCTCTTGCTGGTGGAAGCCGCATTTCGAAAAAACCGCGACGAATACAAATTGTAATCCAAAGGCGGTTTTTTTTCAAATCCCCCAGCCGGGAACCCTTCGGCTGCGCCGCGCCGTTGAGCGAATCAGAAAAGTGATCGGATGATGCCGGGATGGGACGGACCGGGCCGTCCCTGCCGGCAACTTTGACATTTGATTCACCGGAATCGTTCTTTTCCACGTATTTTTTAACCTATATGAATAAATTTTAAAAAAAGTAAAAAAATAGTTGACATACTGTGTAATACACACTATAATTATATCATGCTATCTACAAACGACAAACAGTATGAACGCCGCAAGACAAGGAGGCCACGTCATGGACAATGAACTTGGCAGCATCGAAACAGAGATGAAGCGGGGCTTTCTGCAGCTCCTGGTCCTGATCATTCTCAAAAAGGACGCCTACGGCTACGCCATGGTGCGGGCCTGCCGCGAACTGGGCTATGAGATCGAGGAGAACACCCTCTATCCCCTGCTGCGCCGCCTGGAAAGGAAAGGCCTGATCAGGGGCAAATGGGAACTCAGCGAAGAAAGGCCGCGCAAATTTTACGCGGTCACCGGCGCCGGCCGGGAGATGAGCAACGGGTTGCTGGCCATATGGAAGAAACAGGATGAGATCATCAACCACCTTACAAAGGAGAAATAACATGTACAAAAATCTGGAAAACTATCTCGAAGAGATCAGCCATTTCCTTTCCAGCCGGACCGAACGGGAGGAGATTCTCTCTGAGATCCGCAGCCACATCCTGGAAAAAGCGGTGCAGGAATCGGGGCCGGTGACGGAAGCGTCCCTGGAAAAGGTCATTGCCGCCTACGGCAAACCGCGGCTGGTGGCCGAAAAATACCTTGACGGCCGGCCGGTCATCGCCCCGGCCTTCAAGCGCCTGCTCTTCCGTTACACGACACTGCTATTTGCCATCCACCTTGTTTTTATCGTGTTCGCCGTGATCTTCAAGAAAAGCTTCATCGTTTTTCCCTTCCTCTTTGTCCCCCGCGTGGGTCTCGTCGAGGCCGTCATGTACCTGCCCATTGCCTTTCTAACCGATTTCGGCATTGTCGCCCTGGTACTCTACTTTATCACCCAGAGCGGCAGTGATTTCAAGCTGCCCTGGCCCAAATTTGCCCTCGACCTCGACGAAGTCAAGGCGCCGGCAGCGAAGACGCTGGCAGCCAGGATCGCCACCATGGTCGGCGCCGGCATCATGCTGACCCTGACCGCAGTGGCCGTCAAACTCTACCTCAAGTTCCAAACGATTTTCCTTGTCAGCTTCAACTTCGAGAAATTCCGGCCCCTGCTCATGCCCGCGCCCGGCCGGCTGGCTTCGCTGGCCGTCCTGGCCATGATGGCGGCAGGGACCATCGCCCTGTTCATCAAGCTCTTTCCCATCTCCAGGCGTTTCATTTGCTGGGTCGACGCCGCTGCCGACGCCATCGCCCTGGTTATGATCGGCGTATTGCTGGGCCAGCAGCATACCAACTTGTTCGCCGTCCGCATCCCCACGGAGATTCATTCCTGGCTCCATATCACCCTGACCGTCACCCTGTTCATCGCGGCCCTGATCATCGCCATAGACCTGGTCAGCAACCTGGTCCGTCTCGGCCGCAAGCGCCTGGCCAAATAGAAACAGGCGTCAGATAGAGGATGTTTGACGCCTATTCTTCATGCCTGTCGATTGCTGGCAACGGTCTTCAGATCTGTTTCATCTCCCAGGTGCCGCCGTGCCGGCAGACGCTGCCGCTAATGCTTATTGTTCTCTTCCAGCACAAAGAGAGGGTTTTTTTCGGTTTTGCATTATAATGATTGCCGGAGGAGAGTGGAATGCATCATGAGTACCGCGATTTTTTAAAAGACAGCATCCGCAAGAGCGTCGATTTTTCGCTGACCGAACAGAGCCGGGGCATCGAACCGCCGCCGCCACAGAAACCGTGCCCGCCCGGCGCCAATAAGATCGCCCTGGCAACATCGGGAGCCTGGAAGTCGATCCCGGAATTGAGCCTGGAAAAGGCGATCGCCCAAAGAAGGTCGCGCCGGAGCTACACCAGGGAAGCGCTGAGCCTGGAAGAATTGTCGTTCCTGCTCTGGGCCACGCAGGGACTCCGGACCGGGATTTCCGCAGACCAGAACTTTCGCACTGTCCCTTCGGCCGGCTGCCGGCACGCCCTGGAGACCTATATCGCCGTCTTTCGCGTGGCGGACCTGGCCAAGGCGATCTACCGCTACCTGCCGCTCGACCACGCCCTGGTCGAGGTGGCCCGCCGTCCCGGCCTGGAAGGACACGTGGCGGAAGCTACCTTCGGCCAGCGCTTCTGCGGCGCCGGCGCCGCCACCTTTATCTGGACGGCCGTGCCGGCGCGCATGGAGTGGCGCTACGCCGAGGCATCCTACAAGGTGATGGCCCTGGATGCCGGCCATGTCTGCCAAAACCTCTACCTGGCCTGTGAAAGCATCGGCGCCGGGACCTGCGCCGTGGCCGCCTACGACCAGCAGCGGATGGACGAGCTCCTGGAAGTCGACGGCCGGGACGAGTTCACCGTATACCTGGCCCCGGTCGGGAAGATATCCGTGCTGCGGGAAGAAGAGTGAAAGGGGAATAAGGTACAGGGTGAAGAAAAAAGAGCAAGGTGCAGGCGGCCTTATGAAAACCGATCTGCGGCGCAACAACCTGGATCGCGCCGACTCGCCCTATCTCAGGCAGCACCGCGACAACCCGGTGTGGTGGCAGGAATGGAGCGTCGAAACACTGGCCGCGGCCGCTGCGCAGAAAAAACCGCTTTTCGTTTCGGTCGGCTATTCGACCTGTCACTGGTGCCATGTGATGGCCGGCGAAGCTTTTTCCGACCCAGCCAGCGCCGAATTCCTAAACCGGAATTTCATCTGCGTCAAGGTGGACCGGGAAATCCGGCCCGACATAGACCAGTACCTGATGCACTTCATCCAGGCGCAAAGCGGCAGCGGCGGCTGGCCCCTCAACGTTTTCCTCAGCCCCGACCTGCGGCCGATCTACGCCCTGACCTACGCCCCGACCCGCGCCCGGGTGGGGATGCTGCCGCTCATCGCCATCGCTGAAAAAGTCCTGGACTATTTCGCCGCTCATGCCGACGACATCCAGCCATTTCACTTCCTTGAGGAAAAACCGGTAGCGTCTCAGGAAGACACCCTGGCAGCCGAGCTGCTGGCCGGGCATGACCCCATCCACGGCGGCTTTGGCAGCGGCCAGAAATTTCCTCCCCACTCGACACTTTTGTTCCTGCTCTATCGCCTGGCAGTAGAGGAGAATCCTGAAATTACCGCCGCTTGCCGCCTCACCCTGGACGCCATGCGCCGCGGCGGCTTGCATGACCATCTCCAGGGCGGCATTTTCCGCTATTGCGTCGACCGCGAATGGGCTATCCCCCACTTTGAAAAAATGCTCTACGACCAGGCCATGGCCCTGTGGTGCTTCGCGCTGGCCTTCCGGGTTTTGGGAAACAAGACCTGCAGAGACATGGCCGCCGCCATCGTCCGCTGCCTGGATGAGACCTTCGCCATGGACGGTCTGTTCGCCACCGCCTTCGACGCCGATACCCAACATCATGAGGGTCTGACCTATGTTTGGCAATACGATGAGATAAAGACGGTTCTTAATGACAAGGAGTTCGAACGCCTGGCCGCGTCGTACCGACTGCCGGCCAGGGGAAATTTCGCGGGCGCCATCCATTTGACCAGGATCGATGACAGGCCCCTTGCTGAAATCGAAGCGAAGCTGCTGGCCCAGCGCAGGCAAAGGCCCCAACCCGCCCGCGACGAAAAGATCCTCTGCGGTGTCAACGCCTTGACCGCCTGCGCCCTGGTGCAGGCGGCGCGCCTGCTCGACCGGCCCGAATGGGAAAGCAAAGCGGCGCAGATGGTGCAAAAACTCCTCGAGATTTTTTGGGACGGAGCCCACCTCGCTCATTCCCTGGCCAACGGCACCGTGCAACGGCAGAGTTTTTTGAGCGACGCGGCCGTGCTGCTATTGGCCGTCTCCATGCTTGCGGAAAGCGACGAGCGCTGGACGGATACCCTGAGCACCCTGGAGCGCTACACGGCAACGTTCAGGCAAGAAGGCCGCTGGATCGAATCCAGCCATGACGATTTCAGGACCGTCGCCGCTTCATGGTTCGACCACCCCACGCCCTCGGCCGTTTCATTGGCGGTTATGGCCATGGCCCGGACAGCGGTTCTCCGCGGCATCGCACCAGACCCCCTTGAATACCTGCGGCCCCTGCAGTCCGATTTCTACAATATCGCCGTCATGATCTCACAAGGACTTTTTCACCAGGTCCACTCCAGGGAGGGGATCGCCTGGCAGCGGCTGCCGGCCAACACCATCCAGGTTCGCGGCGAACCGGAAGCGGACTGCTACAGGAACCAGTGCCGGCCTCTGGCCTATTGATCCGTTTGCGGGCCGGCGTCGCGCCCGGGCGATCCCCGCAGCATCTTCCCTGATCCCTTTTTCACCGCCCTGGGCCGTTTGTGGTAAAATAAAAAACAAGATGTCCATCTGGCTTATACTGGCCTTGATCTTCGCCCCGGCCGTTTTCTGGATCGGCTACGCCTACTACCACGACCGCTTCAAACCCGAGCCGCTGGTCATGGCGGCCTTCAGCTACTTCCTGGGTTTCCTGGCCGGCTGGCTTTGCCTGCGCGCCTATGGCATCCTGCTGCCGGCCCTGGCCATTCCCATCGATCCGGAGCCGATCCAGGGGCTGACCCTGAAATTCCTGCTTTACTGCGTATTCGTGGTGGGCCTGGTGGAGGAGGTCTTCAAGTTCCTCCCCTTCCTGATTGTCATGCGCTTCAGCGATTTCAACGACGAGATGGACGGCATCTTCTATGCCTCGGCCTGCGCCCTGGGTTTCGCATCCTATGAGAACGTGCACTATCTGCCCGGCCTGGCCGGTTTTGCCCTCTTGGGCCGCGCTTTCGCCTCGCCCCTGAGCCATAGCGTTTTCGCCTCGGTCTGGGGCCACCTGGCCGGGGCCGCCAGCATCCACAAAAAAAAACTGCTGCTGCCCGTGCTCAAAGGTCTGGCTCTGGCCGCCCTGCTGCACGGGCTGTTCGATTTCCTGACCTTCTCGCCGCTGCTGCGTTTTTTCTCGGCGCTGTTGATCCTGGCCGTCTGGCTCTGGCGCATCCGCACCTCGGAGCAACAGGCGAAAAAGAAATGATCCGGGCGGGCGCTTTCGCCTATTTCAGCAGGATTTCTTTTATGAACAGTGGCTCGCGAATTCGGTTACTGAGGTTCAGTTCCGCCAAGCCCAATCGCTATTCACTGTCCTTGAGATCCGGCCCCGGCATCCTGCCCTCGAAATGGAGGGTACGGATGGGGAACGGTATGGTGATGCCCTCGGCCTGATAGCGCTTGTGTAGGCGCTTGATGAATTCATGCTTTAAAATATACTGGTCCACGAATTCCTTGGCCTTGAGGATCACCGTGAAATTGATCGAGGAGTCGCCGAAAGTGTGGTAGCGGGTGAAGGGCTCGAAGTCGCTGACCCCGCCGGGAATTTCGCGCATCACTTCCCCGGCAACCTCAATGGTCACTTTTTCAACCTTTTCCAGGTCGCTCTCATAGGCGACGCCCACCTGCACCAGGACCGAGCTGATCTTTTCGGGAAGGAAATAATTCTTGACGATGGTCTTGGAAATATGCGAGTTGGGAATGATGTTCATGTTATTGGAGAGCTCGCGCACCGTGGTATTGCGCCAGTTGATGTCAACAATGAATCCCTCTTCACCGCTGCCCAGGCGGATGTAGTCTCCCGGGCGGATCTGTTTGGAAGCGATCAGCTGCAGCCCGGCAAACAGGTTGGCAAGGGTTTCCTGCAAGGCCAGGGCCACGGCCAGGCCGCCGATGCCCAGGCCGGTAAGAATGGGGGCGATGGAGATGCCCAGGGAGTTGAAGATGATCAAAATGCCGATCAGAAAGACGAATATCCTGGTCAGGTTCGTGAAGATGGTCGTTCGGGGCAGAGACTCCTTTAAATTTTCCGAATACAAGTCGATGAAGCTCACGCTCATGTTGGCGGCGAAGATAGTCAGGCTCAAGATCGTCAAGACCATGATTACGTTGTGGATCAGTTTCAACAAAACCACTTCCACGGGTATGCTCAAAGTTGCAAGATAGGCGCCGGCAAAAAGAAACCACCAGACGATCCATCTTTTCAGGGCAGAGATCAAGATGTCGTCTCCCCGCCAGCTGGTTTTGCGGGCGATTTTCGCGATTTTTTTCAGGATGATCCTCTTGCTGATCAAGCCGAGGATCAAGGCGGCGAAAACAAAAGCAAGCGGGGCGATGAAGGGCTTAAGAATTGTCCACATTTTATTTTTTGTCAAACTCCTCTAAAAGTTTTCGGATCTCTTTATAGTTGATCACATTGAACCTGGCCAGTGAGGACGAGATGCCGACCTTGATGGAGTAAGCCGTTTCCGGCAGGACCTTGAAGAGGTCCTCATCGGTCCAGTCGTCGCCGGCCGCCAGGATGAAATCAAACTCTTTTTTCGCCAGCCAGTGCGCCGCCGCCAGCCCCTTGTTGATCCCGGCATTGCGGATCTCAACCACTTTTTTCCCCTGCAATACCTGGAGGTCCTTGTTGGCGGTAAAGCTGATCAGGTAGTCCATCAGTTCCTTGGCCCGCAACATGCCCAATTCCGGATCGGCGTTGCGAAAATGCCAGGTCAGCGAAAATTCTTTTTCCTCAATAAAGGATCCGGGCAGGCGGTCCGAATAGATATCCAGCATCGGCAGGATCTGTCCTTTCCATTCCGCGTCCAGGGTCTTGGTCTGGACCCAGTCGTTGTTTCGTTCCTTGATCCAGGCGCCGTGCTCGGCAATAAAACTACAATTTTCAACTTTTATCCAATCGGAAATGGTCTGGCGGTCACGGCCGGTAACGATCACGAGCTGGTTGTTTTGCCTGGCGGACAAGTTCTTGAGGAGTTTCAGGATTTCCTGGTCCGGCGCCGCCTGGGAATAGTGCTTGACGATCGGCACCAGCGTCCCGTCATAATCAAGATAGATCAATTTTTTTTTGGCCTTGCGGTAGTGGACCAGGAGCGATTCCCGGTAACCGTCCAGGATGCGGGTCACCACCCTTTTCTGGGCCTCCTTGATCAGGTTCAAATGCAGCAGGAAATCCTTTGCCCAGCGAAAAATATCATAGCGCCGCAATCGACCCTGCATGGCCTTCAGGCGTTTCAACTGTTCGTCCTGGGGAATTTCCAGCGCCTCCTTGATGGCAGCGGCGATCTCTTCGATGTAGAACGGGTTGATCACGATGGCTTCGCCTAGTTCCTCGGCGGCGCCGGCTTTTTCGCTCAGGATCAGGACGCCGGCGTCGGAGGACTTGCTGGCCACATATTCCTTGGCCACCAGGTTCATGCCGTCGCGCAGCGGCGTGACCAGGGCCACTTGGCACTGCGAGTAGAGCGCCACCAGGGAGGGAAAGTCCAGGGACCTGAACTGGTACAGAATCGGTGTCCAGGTCAGGGTGGCATACTTGCCATTGATCTTGCCGACCGTTTCATCGATCTGCTTCTTGGTGCGCAGATAGTGGGTGACCCCGGCCCGTGAAGGAACCACCACCATGACCAACTGTGTTTTCTCCCTCCAGCCGGGATTCTGTTCCAGGAAAAGTTCAAAACCCTGCAGGCGGTTGAGGATGCCCTTGGAATAATCCAGGCGGTCGATCGAGAGGATGGTCTTTGTTTTTTTAAACTCCTTTTTGAGCCGGGCCCGCTCTTTTTTTACCAGGGCGCCCTTGGCGGACTCGTAGAAGGATTGAAAATCGATGCCCATGGGGAAGGTTTCGACCTGCACCAGGCGATCTTCCAGCATGATCCTGCCCATGTCATGCTCCAGCCCCAGGATGCGCAGCGCGCACCTCAGGAAATACTGGGTATAATCATTGGTATGAAAACCGATCAGGTCCGAGCCCAGCATGCCGCGCAGGATCTCCTGGCGCCATTCTCCCGGCAGCAGCCGGAAGATCTCGAAGGTGGGAAAGGGAATATGCAGGAAGAAACCGATCCTGACCCTGGGAAATCTTTCGCGGATCAGCTGCGGCAGCAGCATCAGGTGATAGTCATGGATCCAGATAGTGTCATCTTCGCGGATGATCTCCAGCAGGGCTTCGCTGAAGATGCGGTTCACTTTTTTAAAATCCAGCCAGAAATCCTTTTCGTACTCGACATAAGACGTGAAATAATGAAAAAGCGGCCAGATGGTGCGGTTGCAAAAACCGTGATAAAAGTTTTCCATCTCCGTTTCCGAGAGGAAAACAGGCCAGTAATTCAATTTATGCAGCCTTTTTTTCAGGACAGCCGCTTCTTTTTTGTCGTTGACCGTGATGCCGGGCCAACCGACCCAAAGATATTCCAGCTTGAAATCCGGAAGCTTTTCCTGGTGTTTCAAAAAAGATTTCAAACCAGTGGCCAGACCGCCGGCGCTCTGCTGAAAATTGTAATTGCCGTTTTCCTTGAAAATGGTCACCGGCATGCGGTTGGAAACGATCAGCAGTCTAGCCATCTTCACCTCGCATTTGAATTTGGCCCCTTGTCCCGTTCACCGGGAAGCGGCGTAAAAAGCCGGCCGGGCCGATTCGTTGAATTTCCTATCCCCGGTGATGCCAACAGTTCAGCAGGAGCCTGAACAGATGATACCCAAACGCGATTGTTTAGTCAACCCGTGCCGGGCGCAATTGGCGGATTTTAGTAGTCAGTAAGTAGAGGCAAGAGGCTATAGGCGATGGGCAAGAAGCGATTGGAATGGGGAAGAAGCTAGTAGTTAAGTAGATAAAGCAATTGCCGTTGAAGTGTTGAAGCGTTGAAGGGTTGAAGTGAGTAGGACATGGAACGAAATGTTGTTGAAGTGTTGAAGCGTTGCAGTGTTGAAGTGAGAATAGCTACTATAAAATTTAGGGAATTTGCGTCATCGTTTCAACATTTCAACTTTTTTTCCAATCACGAATCACGAATTACGAATCACGTCTTTGAGCTTGGCGGCGATGGATGCGGCACCAGCCGCGGAGGCGGCAGTTAAAATATATGACCGATAGCGAAATAAAATAATGAATGCTTCTCGCCGGAGCGTCGATCGATTTTCATCCCCCAATCAAAACGAATTAGCAATGGTTGAAGATGAAAGCGAACCCCAATCCCCGCTGATTTTCTCAACTTGAAAATATTAAAATCAGCGGCCCTGGCAAAGACATTCCCCCAGTCCGTAAAACCTACCACACTGATCAGCGGCAAGATTTGCCAGCGCAGTTCCTGCCTGAAAATGAAAAGCGCATCCCCTCCGCTTGCCTGGCCATTAATCGCGTCCACCGGCCCTAGCTCATCGGAAGAGAAACCCCGGATGGTGCTCCGGCCAGAAGCAAAAAATTTCTCTGCCAGTGAAAGTTCCTGCCCCAGTGCGTTTACCAGGCCGATCCCCAGAGAGGTTGCCCAGGTCAAATGGGGCATCAGGCGCTTGTAAAAATCGAACTGTCCTGAATAGCGGACGAAGGAATAGTCTGAACCCAATATTTTGGCCGCATGCTGAATGCTGCTGGAAAGAAAAAAACCCTTGCTTGGATTAAAAATATTATCCCGTTTGTCATCATAATAACCGAAAGTCACGTGGGCGACATTGGCTCTCTGGACAGCCGTTCCGGGATCCTGATCGCTAAAGGTTTTGCTTCTGTCCCATGTATAATTCCAGGAAAAAATCGAACTTTTCCACAAATTGACCTGCTGTTGCACCGTGAGACCTTGCCGGTCATTGCGGAATGAGGATTCCTCCTTTTTATTTGAAAATAAAGAAACAATGGTGTTTACCTTATTAAACAACAAATAAGGAAAGCGATAGTAACCTCTTACATCCGTTTCTTTGCTGCCCCATTGGAAACCGGCCCCGATTGAATGGGCCGCCCCAAACAGATTCCTGTGTTCCCCCTCAAGACGGGCGCCAAATTGAGAATCCGTATCGTATTGACCGCCAACCTTCAACCGATAAACAGGACTTTCTTCCACCTTGATCTGAACCTGAAAATACTTTTTTTGTTCATCATCCTTTGTTTCTTCAAGATGGGCGGACTTCGGCGGCATGGTTTCTGCTGCCAGCAATTCAAAATCAACCAGATCAAAGATGCCCAAATCATACAATTTTTTTCGAGAGCGATTGATCTCGTAAAAATCGACAATATCGCCCGCTTTGAAGGTCAGCTCACGAACAATGACGGATTCTCTGGTTTTTTTATTGCCGATGATTTTGATTTCGCTTATTAATCCCTGAACTCCCTCAGAAATCGTAAATTCGAGGTCTACCAGGCCTTGGTCGACCGCCAAAACAGATTTCAAGGCCACTTGGACCTGGTTGAAACCTTTTTTACGATAATATTCCTCGATTTTGGCAGTGGGATTGTTGGCCTGGAGTGTGAAAATCGGCGCCCCTTCTTGCAATTTAAGTAAATCCGTCAATTCAGGCTCGGGAACAATTTGATTTCCTGAAAAAGAGATCCTGTTTATCCTGAATAAAACATTCTCATCTATATGAAAACGAATCACGGCCGTTCTTTCCAGATCATGAAATGCAACTTGCGGCGGCGAAATCTTCACATTTAAAAATCCTTTTTTTTTATAATATTTTTCAAGCTTGCTTCTGACTTCGTCGCTTGCTGACAACAATCGTCCGTCCCGGCGCAGATTTTTCAGTTCGCGCAAGATTTCCTTATCCGCCACCTGGCGATTTCCTTTAAAATCATACTCGATTTGGTTGAACTTCATTCCCTTTTTTATGGAAAAAATATAAAACAACTCGTGATCTTTCTCAACCCGATTTGAAGTAACTTTCACTTGATAATACTTTTTTCGGTAAAAAAATTGAGTGAGTTCGCTGATCACATTGCTGACGCGCTGGGCTTCAAATTGCCCTTGCAGCCACTGGCTCGTGCATTTTTTTCTTAGAGATCCCGTCATGCCCACGGCCAGGAAACGGAGAAAAACCTTTGGGCCGGCGGCAATCCGGTAAACAAGCTTTACCCCGCCTTCAACCAGATAATAATTGGCAGAAATTTTAACTGAAAGCAAGTCATTTTTCCAGTAAAGCCTGCGGATATGTTCTTCATCCTCCTGAAATTTAATAAAACTGAAAACATGTCCCGGCTTTTGTTTGATCTGTTTCATGATGACCGGCAGCGCCGGAACAGGATCTCCCTCAATCTGAATTTTTTCAATATGCAAAGACTTCGGCTTTTCGGCATGGCTGTCTGCATTTTTGATTGCTTCCTTCACAGAATGAAAACGGAGTTGGTATTGAACTCCCATGGTGTACAAATCAGTATTGCTTTGAATCCCCTGGAAATTTAAATTCTTAACAGGCTTGTAATTCAACATCCAGGTCGGGTTCTGTGTTTGCCGCAACCCTTGCGAATAAGTCAATTCGAGCTTGGGGGTTATATTCTTCCCGATTGTAATTTTGGCACCCGGATCCTCTTTTGATGACAGCAGGCTGCCATCGATACGGAAACTTTGCAAATTCAAATTTTTCTTGATCAGTTCTTCCATCTTGCCCGTAACGGCATAACTTAAATAGTTCAGGGCGGTATTTCCGGTTTCATACAAAATCGAGCCGCTCAGATCATCCGGTGCTTTGCCGGTTGCCAGCAGGGAGACAATGCTTTGTTCTGAAAGGGGGGGGACAGAGGAAAAAGAAGCAAGGAAAGTTTGCGGAGTGCCGATTAAAGCCAATTTAATATCGTAAGCGCCGATTTGGGTACGGGAATCAATATTAAAATCAGGTTCAATCATATTGGGATTGACAAAATTGATCTGGCCTTTTTCAATTGAAAATATTCTGTTTCCAAAAAATATACTTCCTCCTTCTTTCACAAAAATTCGCCCTGACAACTGGGGCTGAAAATAGGTTCCGCCTATGGTCAAGTCGGCATTCAATTCCGAGCGGCAAACATTATTGTCCACTACGATCGCCTGCGGTGTTTTCAAATGAATGTTCAGTTTGAAGCGCTTTTCCAAATCAGCATCCTCACTCTCGGCAATAATTTCCTTTTTATTAATTAAAAAATCATATAAATAAGATCCGACATTGAATGGCTCATTGTATTCACCGCCAATCAATTCAATATTTCCCTTTAAAAAGTATTCCTGACGGGATGAAAGCAGGCCCAGTTGACCGGAAAGGTTCGTGAACAGACCTTTCGGGAAGTTGAATTTCACGTCCGCCATCCGTATCTGCATGTCGACCGCGGGTTGCTGCTGATTTTCCAATGCCACCGATCCTTTTAATTCTATGGTTCCGCCATTTAAATTGCCGGTCAATCGTTCAATGGTAAATTTCCCATTGTGCAGACCGACTGCGCCATTGAGTTGATTAAAAAAAAGATTGCTTGCCCCAAATTGCAGGTTGTTATTCATAACCTCAATTTTGCCATTCCATTCCATGTCTTTTATGGTTCCGCCGATATTCAATTCAAAGGCAATACTTCCCGAAGCGGCCAGGTCCGGGAAAAAACCAAGCAAAATTTGTGAATCCAATCTTCCCTTCATTGAAAAATCCAGCGGTTTTTCTTTTTGCAGACCAACAAAACCTTTCATAGCCAATTGCAGATCATCTTGCCCTATTAAAACCACCTCCTGCAAAATGATCCGCTTCTCAATGCTGACAATATTGATTGGTCCTTCCAGGTAAAAAGGCATGCCCTTCATGCTCAGATCATCCAATGTCAGGGTTGCCGAGCAGACCAGATCCGCAAGATCGGAGTTTTTTCCTTGCAAATGGACATTCCCGCTTACATCCCCGGTCGTGTTTTCAGGGAGGTTCATGGCCAGGAAGGTTTCAAGGCTGGCCAGGGGGCAGTGGGCAATGGCCAGATCCAACACATAAACTTCGTCAATTTGCGGAATTGTTAAATCCGCAAGCGGTAATTTCAAAAATGACAGGGGCAAGGTCCCTTTGCCGATCACCGCCCCTTCTTGGATGTTGAAGCGGATCGAGTGCAAGATCAACGAATTTTCTTTCAGTTCCAGATGCAATTGCATGTTTGTCAAGGGCAGGGTCTGAGAAGAAACCAGCAACCGGCCTTGTTCAACCTGAATGGATCCGGAGAAAGCCGGTGCAGCCAGCGAACCTTTGATCACGATCTTGGCGTCCATGTCGCCTTCAAAAAGCATGCCCGGCAGGAACATGTTCAAAAAATCGCCCGGGCCCTTTGCCGAAATGGTTATTTCCTTTCCCGGCGTGGGTTTAAACGGCAGTTCCCCGAAAACGTTGATTTCCAAACGGTCCGCTATTAGAGAAATGTTTTCAGCGATCAGTCCGCCGGACCGATAGGCCAGGCGCAGCGGATTTTTGTTATGCAGGTCCTGGTTTCCCGAGGCCATGAGCAGATCAGATATCTCGCATGAAATGCTGAGAGTTTCCTCGAATTGCATTGGCAGAAACGCCGCTTGGACCTTGCCGCTGACCGTTCCCGAAAGCCTGTCCTGGATCGGCAGGGGCAGCACCTTTAAAAATTCCCTTAAGGGACCATCGCGTGTTGAAACTTCAATTTTCGTCCCAAATGGCCGGCGCAGGTCCATGGCGCCGGAAATATCAGAATTGCTGGCCGGCAGGCGGATCGAAAGACTGATTTTCTCCCTGGTGGAATTTATTTTACCCTGGGCATTTCCCATCTGCATTCGGTCTATGCAATAATCGGCAATGGAAAAATTCCCGTCGACCATTGTGTTGAATACAAAAGGGACATCGGGCTTTTTGGTCAGCCTGACTTTGAAATCCAATATGCCCTGCATGGGCGGCAAGGAGAAAGGGGATTCCTTGCTTAAATGGGCCAGGTCCAGCCCCGGAGACCGCACCTGCACGTCCAGGCTTTTGCCGGCGGATCCTATGGGCACGGTGCCGTTGACGATCACCATTCCCCAGGATTGGTTGAGGAGCAGGTCGTCGATACGCAAAACCTGGTTTTTAAAAAGCAACGATCCTGCGAATTCCAGGGGCGAGCGCATAAGGTTTTTGATCCTGCCTTGGGTGAAGCGAACCTGCAAAACAGGCATTGTGGTAGTGCCCGATATTTTTGCCGCCAGCAGCATCTCGCCGTCGATCTTTTTCTCCGCCAGGAAGCGAAACGTATCGTTGAATGGCGAGAGAGAAAGCAGGATGCCCCGCAGGTGATCGATCTTGCCGTTGATAAATCCGGAAAGCTTGTCCTGTTCAATATTGAGTTCGCCCTGGATGCTGTTCCCTTGAGACTGCAATTGAGCTTTTTTTACCCGAATCGTTCCCTGGAGAAAATCCAGGCGTAGATCCCCCGCCAACGCCACTCCGTCCCCTTCGTGCGGCCGCATGGCCTTGGGCTTGAAATGCGCGCTCAAAGAACCTTGGATCGCCGATCGCGTCAATGCGGCAAAGGAGACATCCATGCTTCCGAAACCATACGAAAAAAGATCGATCGGCAGAATCCCCTTGACAAGGCTGAAGTCCAGATCTTTCCAGCTTAAAAGCAAATGATGGGGGCTTTTTTCGATCCGCGGCGAAAATACGGCATTGCCGAGAATTTCGCCTCCTAAAGCTGATACTAGGATCTGCCTGATTTCCAGTAATTCTCCATCTTGAAATAATTGAAATCCAAAGCGGAAGCGGCTTAGACGCGCCAGCTCATGGCTTATTTTCCCCGGCGCAAGCAGATCCGCAAGATCTCCGGGAGAGATATCCCCTTTGACCTGCATGTCCAATTTCATGGAGAGCCAATTGTTCAGAATTCCCGAAAACTCCAAATCTGATTTTTCTATCTGCATGACCGCTTGGACAATGGCCAGGCGCTGGTGACTGATGCGGCCGCTCAAGTGCAATTCATTTATGGCTTTCTTGCGGCCGTTGAAAAAAAGTTCGCCCGGCGCCGAATTGTCAACTGACAATTCGTGGTCGCCTTCCCCTTTTGATCTAAGTTCCACATTTAATAATGGGGAAAGCAGGGTCATTTTATTTGTTTCATCGCTCCAAAATGCCTGCATCTCTTTCATGGTCAGTCGATCGAAAATGAATTCGGGGATGGCTGACATTTCCGCCGACGGCTTGATGACCGGCAAATTACTGGAGCCATCCTTGAGGATCTCAACAAGAATATAGGGCTTGTCAAAGTGAATTTGCCTGAAATGGATTTTCTTGCCCAATAAAAGATCGGCAGTGACTTGGATCACGATTTTTTCGGCTTTCAGGAAAGGGCGGCCGGGATCTTCTCCCCGGGCGTAAAAAACAGGCTGCTCCATGGAAAAACGAAGAGAAAAAATATTGAAATCCGTTGCGGCCGCTGAAACGGACGAGCCGAAATTTTCAACCAGGTAATTGTTTATGGCAGACAGGACGATCTGGTTGATAAATAACTTATAAAAAACAAAAACAATGAAAATGAACGACATGGCAGCAAAACCAACGATCCATGCCTTTTTTCTTTTCACATTCAATCACAGCGAAACGAGGAGCATGTGCGAAAAACGATACAACATCACGAATCGCGAATAAGTTTGTTTCTTTTTTTTCGACTCACGAATCACGTCTTTGAGCATTGCGGCGGACGTCCCAGCCCAGGCGCTGATGGCGTTCCGATCACGGAAGCCGCCAAGGGTGGGAATCCAATTTTTTGAATTTTTCAACTGCCGGCCACCGAACTCATTTACCGTTCTACCCCTTTGCCTCTTTCCTCAGCCGTTCAAGCATTGCCCTGGCTTCCGGCACCTGGGCCAGGAACTCGTCCAGTTTTTTGCAGGAATACTCGGGGCAGGCGGCGCAGTTGGCCACTTTCTTTTCAACTGCGCACTTGCGGATCTCGCAAACACTGCAGTAGTTGAACAGGCGCGGGGAACCGCTGCTGCAGCCGTCGCAGTTGATGTCCGCGGTCTTGATGTCGGCCTTGAACATCTCTGACCATTTTTTGGCCGTCTCGGCGCGCAAGGCGTCGTCGTCTTTTTGGGTGGCGATATAAGCCGGGCATTCACTGCAGGTCAGTCCGCAGGCGGTGATCAATTTCTTCTCTTTCTTGCCCTCGTCCTCTTTTTTCACCTCGTCACCCCGGCGCCCGAACAGCAGCGGCGCGCCCATGCCGGCCAATACCACGGCCAGGCAGCTTTGGCAGAATTCTTTTCTGGTTGGCATATGAATCATCTCCTTTATTGAAAAAATTGCTCTTGGAATCGCTCAATCGGAAACCAGGAATTTCGGCGGCCGCCGCTGCCTGGTCCCCTGCTCATAGCCGTAGGCGATCTCCAGCAGCAGCGGCTCGCTCCAGGCCCGGCCGAAAAAGGAGACGCCCACCGGCAGTTCATCCACGAAACCCATGGGCACCGTGATGCTCGGGTAGCCGGCGATGGCCGCCAGGGAAGAACTGCCGCCCAGGAAATGGTCGCCGTCGATCAGGTCGGTCTTCCAGGCCGGGGCCCCGGTCGGCGCCATGATGGCATCCAGCGTGTGTGCGTCCATCAGCCTGTTGATGCCTTCATCGCGCGCCGCTTTCCACATCGCGGCCAGCGCCTTTTTGTATTCCGGCTCCTCAAGGTCCCCTTTCTCCTGGGCCAGTTCCAGCAGTTTCTGGTCGAAATATCTCAGCTCGACCGGGTCGGTTTTGTTGAACTCGATCAGTTCTTTGAGGTTTTTTACCGGGGCGGCATTTTCCAAGCCGACGAAGTACTTGTTGAGCCCGTCCTTGAACTCGTAGAGCATGACCTGGAAAGAGTCGTTTTCCATGGCGCGCTCGTTAGGAGATTCGACCTCGATGATCGTCGCTCCCCGGCTTTTCAGGAAGGCCGCCGCCTGCTGCAGCAGGGCATCCACCTTGTGGTGATAGTCGGCCGAGCCCTTCAGCAGTCCGATGCGCTTGCCTTTCAGGCCGTCCATTTTCAGGAACTGCGCGTAGTCTCCTTGGGCCTTTCCCGGCCCGGCCAGGGTCTTGGTGTCCATCTCGTCAATGCCTACCAGTGTCCCCAGGCAGATGGCCACATCTTCCACTGTGCGCCCCATGGGACCGGCCGTGTCCTGGCTTGAGGAGATGGGGATGATACCGGAACGGCTGACCAGCCCGACGGTCGGCTTGAGGCCGACGATGCCGTTGTTGTTGGCCGGGCAGACAATGGAGCCGTTGGTCTCGGTACCGATGGCCACGACACAGAGGTTGGCGGCCACGGCCACGCCGGAACCGGCACTCGAACCGCAGGGATTGCGGTCCAGCACGTAAGGGTTGCGGGTCTGGCCGCCCACTCCGCTCCAGCCGCTCGAGGAAAAATTGGCGCGAAAGTTGGCCCATTCGCTCATGTTGGCCTTGGCCAGGATGACCGCTCCGGCCGCACGCAGTTTTTTGGCTACCCAGCTGTCTTTTTTCACGAACGAATTCCTCAGCACGGTGGCTCCGGCCGTGGTCGGCATCGGGTCAATGGAATCGATGTTGTCCTTGAGGATGACCGGAATGCCATGCAGGGGGCCCCTTGTCTTGCCGGCAGCCATTTCAGCATCCAGTTCGGCCGCGATCTTCAGGGCATCGGGGTTGACGCAAAGGATCGCATTGAGCCGGGGCCCGCTACGATCGACGGCCTCGATGCGGTTCAGGTACCCTTTCACGACATCGGTGATGGTGAAGCGCCCGTCCTGGTAGCCCTGTTGCAGCTGCCGGACGGTGATCTCCTGCAGATCGACGCCAAGGGCCGGCTCGGTGGCCGGATTCGCAGCACCGCAGCCGCAGCCGCAGGAAGAAAAAGCGAGCAGAACGACGCTGACCAGGGCTGACAGTTTAAAGAGTTTTCTTTTCATGCCCGAATTATAAGTTTTGCGGACAGCAAATGCAAATCACAGCTCTATTGCCCTTTCCATACTTTTTTTTTCTCTGTCCTCTGTCCTCTGACTTCTGTTTTCTTCCCTATCGCCTCTCGCCCACAACCCCTCGCCTCTTCCTACTGGCTACTGAATTCGTGACGCGTAACGTGTGACCAGGAAGAATAAAATCCCAGGCACCAAATTCCAACAAAGAAAGTGTTAGTGTTAGTGATAGTGTTAGGAAGAAAATTATCAACAATCAGGAACTTCCTGAATAAAATTAAAGTTCCAAATTCCAATGACCAAAACAACAGCCCTGGCAAATCTTTTCGATTTTTATTTTGTTTTACTCTTTACCGAAAACCGTACACCGTGCACTGTACGCCGATACCGTCATGCCCATAACCCATAGCCTCTCGCCCACAGCCCCTGGCCCATATCCTTGGGCACGGCACTTTGTTCTGCCTTAAAAGCGATAGGTGGCCGCGGCCACGGTGAGGCCGGAGCCGCAAGCCAGCAGCAGGATTTTTTGGCCGGGCAGGGGCCGACGATCGGCCAGGGCCAGCTGCAAAGCCAGAAACAGTGAAGTGGAAAGGGTGTCAGGCAGCCGCTGCGAACAGTTGATCAGCTTATCCCCGGAAAAGCCTATAGCTGCCGGCAGCCTGGCCAGGAAAGCGGCTGAAATTTGCGCGGGCACGACAAAATCGATCTCTTCCCGGCGCAGGCCGTCCTTGCTCAGTACAGCTTCGACCACGGCCCCGGCCATGGAGAGATAAATATCTTCCAGTTCGGCCCGGCGCTGAATAACGATCCGTCCCCGTTTTTCAGCCAGACTCACCAGCGAAATATACAGGTCGGCATAATCGTCCCGGGTATGAAAGGCGAATTCGCCAAATCCCCTGTCGCGCCAGGGCGAGAGATCGAGCAGCAGGGCGGCGCCGCTGGCCGGATAAGCAAAGCGCAGGTCGGGGTGGCGATCGGAATTGGCCTCGCTGGCCACCACCAGGCCGGCCTCTATCTCCCCGTTCTGCAGCAGGGAGCCAACCACTTGCGCGGCATCAAGCATGCCGCACCCTCCGTTCTGCAGATCGAAGGCCAGGGTGCTCCGTTTCTGGAATTCAATATTGATGCCGAGCCGGTGCTGGATGAAGACAGCCATGGCCGGTTCACAGATGTGGTTGTCGCGATGGATCCCGGCATTGATCAGCAGGCCTACTGCGTCCTTATGGTGCTGCGACCCTTTCAGACACCGGCGCCCTGCTTCGACGGCATGGCGCACCGAGCCCCAGCGCGGGAAATGCCGGCGCGGCAGACTGCTGCCCAGGCTTTCGATACGGCAGCGGCGCATGTCAGCACCCTCCCGTAAACCGCTCCCGGTACCTTTGCGGCAAATCATCGAAGCGATAAGTGGCGTGGGCGATAACGATTCCCGAGGCGCCGCTCACCATCATGACCTTGTGTCCGTTCTGGATGCGCCCCTGCAGTATGGCGTCGTGGATGGCCAGAAAGTGGCTGGTGGTCGACGTATTCCCATAGTGATCGGCGCTGCAGCGGGTAATATCGGGGAGCGCACTTCCCATATACCGGCTGACCGCCCTGACGCCATTTTCGATAGCCCGCACCGATACCTGGTGCGGGATGATGTGCTGCAAATCATCCAGGGTCCAGCCGCTGGCGTCCAGGGCCCGCTTGAAGTAGGCGGGGAAATGCTCATTGCCCTTGCGCTGCAAGCCGCGGGCCTTGGTCACCAGGATGCCGCCGCGGCCGCGCCGCGAAGGGCGGGAATAACAATAATGATCGTGTTTGGCTCCGGTGACTAGGTCGATGTGCCGGAAACCGACATGAGGGTCGGGCGAACTGTCGAGGACCAGCGCCGCGCCGCCATCGCCCAGGGTCAGGGCGGCGAGCTGGCCGTCGAAGCTGTGGCGCAGCTCACGGGCGGCGGTTTCGGCCAGGGGCAGGTTTTGCTCGCCGCTGACCACCAGGCCGCAGCGGGCCATCCCGGAACGAATCATCCCCTGCAGTACATAAATACCGGTAAACATGCCGGCACAGGCATTCACCACGTCGAACACGCGGGCATTTCCGGCGCCAATAGCGGCGCGGATGCGCACCGCGGTTGCCGGTTCCAGGTGAAATTCGTTTTCACGGTTGTACTTGGAAATGCTGGTGCAGACAATGACATCCAATTCTTCGGCGCGGTAGCGCGACCTGGCCAGCGCCTGCCGGGCAGCGTTGATACCCAGGTCGACCGCGTATTCGCCCACCGCCACGCGGCGCTCGTGGATGCCGGTGATCCGCTCCAAATCCCAGCGCGGCCGCCGGCGGCAGGAAGCGAGCAGCTCTTCCATGCTGAGGGTTTTTTCGGGAAGATAAACACCGAGGCTCTCGATGCGGATAGGATCGAGCGGAATGGCCGCGGCCTGGGTTGCGTCACTCATGGTTCCTCGCGGCGCGCAAGTTCAGGGCAGCGATGCCCTGGCGAAATGTCAGCTCCGGCCGATAGCCGAGTTCGTTTTGGGCCTTGCTTATATCGTAGCGACTGTGGCAAGCAACCAGGCGAACAGAGTAACGGGTGAGCGCGGGCGGAACAGCCGCATTTTTTAATCGGGCGATCCATTCCAGGAATGCCGCCAGGAAGTACACGACGGGAAAGGGCAGGGCGAATCGTGGCGGCGCTACGCCAAGGGCGTCGGCCAGAGCGCAGAACGCGGCCCGGGCCGTGACCTCCTCACCATCGGTCATGTGGTAGATCTGGCCAGCGGCCGCCGGCGTCAGGGCAGCCAAAATAAGGCCCTGGCTCAGGTTTTCCAGGTGGGAAAGCCCAAGGTGATTGGCAGCACGGCCGACAAAAACCAATTGCCCCCGACGCAGCAGCGCGGCCAGGCGGGGCAAAATGGTGGTATCACCCGGCCCCCAGATCACACCGGGGCGGATCACCACGGTCTCCAACCCGCCGCGGCCGTGGGCGGCGCGCACCAGTTTTTCTCCGGCGATCTTGCTGATGGTATAGAAATCCCGCGGCGAATCGGCGAACGGTGTTTTCTCATCGACCCGGATTCCGGAGCGGGGCAGACCGAGAACGGTCAGGGAACTCACGTGGATCAACCGCTTCACCCCGGCATCCCGGCAGGCCGTGATGACGTTGGCCGTGCCTTGGACATTGGCCTGCCAGAATTCCTGATGGGACCCCCAGTCGGAAACCTTGCCCGCTGTATGAAACACCAGTTGCTGACCGGCCATGGCCCGCTGCAGCGATTGCCGGTCCGAGATATCTCCTTCACTGATATCGACTCCGGAATGGACCAGGCCGGCAATATCACTGGTTTGCCGGGCCAACGCCCGTACTTGGAATCCTTTTTGCCGCAGCTTGGCAAGCAGATGGCCCCCCAGGAAACCGGTTGCCCCGGATACCAGGGCGCTGGTCGGCCCGCCATCCGAGCTCAACCCGACACCAAATTCAGCTCCTCACGCAAGGCCCGGCGCAGAGGTTTGCCCACCGCGGAGTGGAAAAGGCCGTCGCGAATTTCGATGGCTGCCGGGATCTTGAACTTGGCCAGGTTCCGGCGGCAGAAAACCAGGAGCTCCTCCTCGCTGATCTCGACCCCATCACGAGGCACGACAAAGGCCTTGACCAGTTCGCCGCGGGCGGCATCGGGGATGCCGATCACCAGCGCTTCCAGCACCTTTGGGTGTTCGTGCAGCACGGCCTCCACTTCGGCCGGGTAGATATTCATGCCGCTGCGGATGATCATGTCTTTCAAGCGGTCCACGACACGGAAGTAACCGTCGCGGTGCATCTGGCCGATGTCGCCGGTGTGCAACCAGCCGTCCCTGAGTTGGGCGGCGGTCTCCACCGGGCAATTCCAGTAGCCTTTCATGACTTGCGGGCCCTTGACAATGATCTCGCCAGGCTTGGTCCAGTCCCCCGCGAACGGCATGTCCAGTTTTCCGGTTTCGAAGTCCACCACCCGGGCCATGGTACCGGGATAGGGCAGGCCGATCGTCCCTTGGCGGTCGTCACCGAAGGGCGGATTGCCATGGGTTACCGGCGCGGCTTCGGTTAATCCATAGCCCTCGACCGGGTGCACCCCGGTGCGTTCGATGAAGGTTCGCTGCACCGCCGGAGCCAAGGCGCTGCCGGCGCAGGGGCAGACCTTGATCGAGCGCAGGTTGTGCCCGGCAATATCCGGGAAATGGCTTATGGCCACCAGCATGGTCGGGACAACCGGGAATACGGTCGGCCGATACTGCTCGATGGTCTGGATCAATCCCTTGGTATCGGTTGGGTTGGGAACCAGCACCACGGTGGCAGCGGTGAGAATACCCAGGTTCAGGCAACAGGTCAATCCGAAGCCATGGAACAGCGGCACTGCGGCCAGGGTGGTTTCCTGACCGTCGCGGATGCTTGCCCAGACACGGTTTTGTTCGGCATTGACCAGCAGGTTGCGATGCGATAATTCGACCCCCTTGGATACGCCGGTGGTCCCTCCGGTATAAAGCAAAACAGCGGTTTCCTCGAGCTCGATCGCCACCGGACGCGGGGTTCCCGCCCCCAGCAGCGAGGCGAACCAGCAGTCTTCCGGGCCAAGCTTGAAGCGGGGCAGCTTGCGCTCCTTGGTGAGAGTATAGAGCGTCCAGAGCAAAGGTGGGAAGTACTCCTTGATTCTGGTAACCACAATGTGCCGGATCGCCGTTTTCGCTTGGACCTGCTGAACTATCGGGAAGAAACGATCGAGAACGACCACCACGTTGGCTCCGCAGTCCTTGAGCTGGTGCTCGGTCTCACGTGCCGAGTAGAGTGGATTGAAAGGCACGGCGATAGCGCCGATTTGGATGGCGGCCAGGAAAGCGATGACAAACTGCGGACAGTTAGGCAGGAATATGGCCACCCGGTCGCCCTTTTGCACTCCGAGCCCCTGCAGGGAGGCGGCGAAACGGATGACATCCCGGTAAAGTTTGGCATAGGAGATCGAGTAACCAAACAGCCGCCCGGCCGCGGCCACGGCCAACACAATCGCGGTTCGATCGGGATAACGGCCGGCCGCCGCGGGCAGCAGGTCGGCAAGAGTCAGCGACGGAGTTTCTACATGGTGGGGAACGCCCTTTTCGTAGTACTTCAACCAAGGTTTGTTCATAGGCACGTTATTGGCTCCTTGTGTTTGGACGCCGCGCCGCTATCGGATCGCCGTCCATGCGAAGAACGGATTGATTTCCGCTCATCTCAAATGCCATTCTACCAGAAATAAAAAATAAATCGAAGCAGCTAGCTTAAGGAGCAAGGGGCGATAGGGAAGAAAACAGAAGTCAGAGGACAGAATAAAAAAAGAATAAGATCATCGTTTTCTGTCATCTGTTGTCTGTTCTCTGTCATCTGTCTTCTGACGTCTGACATCTTTTCTTCCCAATCACGAATCACGAATCACGAATTACTGAATACCATCTTCCTGTCCATTCTGCCGCCCTTGAAATCTTTATCGGTTTCCCCTACCATAGCGTTTGTCATTCCTGGATCGACAACTTTTCCAAGCAAATTTTTCGGGAGGCAACATGAAAAGATCGACAAAGCTTAGCCTGGCCGTTTTGACCATGTTCTTGCTGGGCGTTTGTTTACCGGTTGCGGCCGAAGAGACGGGCGGGATCGGCGCCGGCCTGCTGCAGGAGCTGAAGCAGTCGCTGACCATGGACGCCCAAACCCGGGCCCTGCTCAACGCCATCAGCAACAACAACGTCAACGAACTCGCCCTGAACCGCGAGATCGTGGCCGCTCACAGCCCGGTGTTCAATGTCAGGATCGATGCCAGCGGCATCACCAACCAGAAATCGACCGGGCGCTGCTGGATGTTCGCCGGCCTTAACACCCTGCGCCCGGCGGTCATGAAGAAATACAAGCTGGCCAGCTTCGAGTTCTCCGAGACCTATCTTTTCTTCTGGGACAAGCTGGAAAAAGCCAACCTGTTTTTGGAAATGATCATTGCCAACCGCGAAAAGGACTGGGACGACCGCGAGCTGCAGGCCTGGATGGCCAGCCCGGTCGGTGACGGCGGCTGGTGGAGCTATTACGTCAACCTGATCGAAAAGTACGGCCTAGTGCCCAAGGCGGCCATGCCCGATACCAGCAACACCGACAGTTCCTACCGCTTGAACACCATCCTGGAGACCGTTCTGCGCGACACGGCCGCCCGGATCAGGACCATGGCCGCCCAAGGGGCCGGCGCCGCGGAACTGCGCCTGGAGAAAACCACGGCCCTAAAGATCGTCTATCGCCTGCTGGCGCTGCACCTGGGCCTCCCCTGCGAAACCTTCACCTGGAGCTTCGAGAACAAGGACAAGAAAATCGTGAAAAAAAACTATACGCCGCTCGAGTTCTATCGCGAGCTGGCGGCGGGGACCGACCTGAAGGAATACGTGACCCTGGCCGACCACCCGGTCCACCCCTACGGCCGGCACTACCGGCTCCGTTATTGCCGCAACTTGAGCGATGCCGCCGACATGGATTATCTCAATCTGAGCATCGACAAGTTAAAAGCCTACGCTTTGAAAGCGCTGGAAAACAACGAGGCGGTATGGTTCGGGGCCGATTCGGGCTGGCAGATGGACCGCAAACTAGGCATCATGGCCGAGGGGATCTTTGACTATGCCTCGCTGTACAACTATGAAAAAAAACTGACCAAGGCCGAAAGGCTGCAATACAGGGACCTCACTCCGGCCCACGCCATGGCCATGGTCGGGGCCGACGCTGAGAACGGCCGGGTCCTGAAATGGCTGGTGGAGAACTCCTGGGGAAATGCAGTCGGCGACAAGGGCTACTGGACCATGTACGACGACTGGTTCGAGCGCTACGTCCTGGTCATCATCATCAACAAGAAGCACCTCAGCGCCGCCGACCGCAAGCTGCTCGACCTGGAGCCGGTCGTCCTCCCTTCCTGGGACCCGCTGGCCGCCTGGATGAAATAAGCACAGGAACCCGCAGCGGGCCGGGGGCCGGTCCCATCCGCGCATATAATACATAATCACAGTTGGAGGAAGCATGATTAGAGCCATCAAAGCAAAGGATTTGCTTTTGCCCTCGGTCGATATCTGGTTCAAGCGCTGGTTCGTTTTGACGGCGGGGACCATGGAAAAATTCAACGCCATGACCGTGGCCTGGGGCAGTATCGGCGGCATCTGGGAAATGCCCTTCGTTCAGGTCGTGGTCCGACCCACTCGCCACACCTTCGGTTTCATGAACGATGCCGACACTTTCACGCTGTGTTCGTTCCCGGCGAAATTCAGAAAGGATCTGGCCCTGCTGGGCAGCCGCTCGGGCCGGGACGGCGACAAAATTACCCTGACGCGCCTGACGGTGATGAAATCAAAGGCCGTGGCGGCGCCGTGCTTCCGCGAGGCCGACCTGGTCATGGAATGCAGAAAAATTTACTGGCAGGACCTGGACGATCGGAATTTCCTGTCCGCGAAAATAGCAGCGAACTATCCGCAGCTGGATTTTCACCGCGTCTTTTTCGGGGAGATCCTGCGCCTGCGCGGCAGCGACGAGTTCAGGAAAAAATAATCCGGCCGCCGCCGGGCTGAAAGCAGCACCGGAAAATCTTTTTAAAATTGACAGCCATGCCGGATTGGTGCTATTTTAAACCGGGAAGAAACCGGAAAAATCGCGTTCGCGATTCGATCTGGAAGGAGGGCGCACATGTGCGAATTCTGCAGCCAGCACGGCGAGGGAAAAACCTGGTATTTGAACGCCAAGAACTATTCCAGCGACCTGGTCCATGACCTCAAACGCAAGGACTTCATCGGCCATTTCTACCAGCGCGTAATCGGCGAAGGCAACCGCAACGTCACCCTGCTCGAAAAAACCCTGCTGCGCAAAATGAACCTGCCCTCCTTCGTCAGGGAGAAACTGAGCCGGAACATGAAGGAGATGCACTTCGGCCAGGTGCTGCCGCTCGAGGACGTGGACAGGATCCTCGGCATGGCGCGCACGGTCACGCGCGTGGCCTGCGGCTGCAAGTGGGCCAAGGAGAAGAAGGAAAGCCGGCTCTGCTACGGCATCACCATGGGAGCGCCGGCCTGGACCGATTTCCTGGACATGGATTTTTTCGGCTCGGCGGAACTGGCCAGGTTCGAGAACCTGACGCGCCAGGAAGCTGCGGCCGCCATCCGCGCAGCGGACCAGCAGGGCTACATCCACTCGGTCTGGACCTTCGGCACCCCCTTCATCGGCGCCGTCTGCAACTGCGAGAAAAGCTACTGCCTGGCCATGCGCTCGAACCTCAACCTGCAGGCTTCCAGCATGTTCCGCGCCGAGTATATCGCCGGCATCGACATGGCCGCCTGCTCGGGCTGCCGCGCCTGCCTGGAGCGCTGCCCGTTCAACGCCATCGAATTCAATGATACGGACAATGTCTGCCTGATCGACCGCACAAAATGCTACGGCTGCGGCATCTGCCGTCCATCATGCCCGACCGACGCCATCTCCTTGCATGAGCGCAAGCTCGACCCCGTCGCCGCCAGCCTGTGGTAAGCACCCAACAGTAAAAAGGGCGACCAGCCGGTCGCCACTACGTCATAGTCTTTATCTTACTTTTACCTTTTGCCTTGGCTTTATCTCTCTACCCCTTTACCTCTCTACCTCTCGCATTCTTCTCTCATCACTCCTCACGCGTCACGCAGGCTTAATTGACTTGATCAGACTTCAAATGTTCCCAGGTCCTGGGTGTTGGAACGATGCTCCCCGGAAATTTCGTCTTTGCTTATAAAATCGACATTTTTGAACACTTTGCTTGCAAAGACCACCCCGGTTTGATTGTGCAGGGCAAAATACAGGTCGGGATAGGCTTCAAACGGACTGTCGGCGGATCGGCCGGCGGCCAGGTCGAGCAAAATTTCGACCCTGCCCTTTTCATCGAGCTTTGACTCGCCGAGGAAATCATCACCGATCACATCGCTGTCATACAGCTTGGCCACGTAGTCATTCCCGGATAAGGGTTTTTTGGTTGTCCTGTCGATAAAGCGCGTGATCACCTTGATCATCATTTCCATGGCTTACCCCCTGAGAAAGCATTGTATCAACCGCAAGGAATAAATTCAAATAGAAAAATACCGCCGCCATTCCCATCTTTTTTTAAATTCGCAGTTGGGGCGCTTCCTACCATCCCCGATTCCTCAAATCGCAGTCCCTTCAAAGCCGGCCTCATGCCGTCCCCTTGCGGTTTCAACGGAATTTCACTACAATCCTTATTGGAAAAAAACTGGATCCGAGGTGAAGCGATGAAAAAGAGAAGCATTTTAAGTTTGGTGTTGTTGTTGCTGTTTGTCGGAACAGCTTTCGCTCAGGCCCGGCCGCAGGAGAACGGGCTGGCGGGAACCTGGCAGGGAGTGCTGCCGTTGCCCGGAGCCGAACTGCGGATCGTCTTTCGCATCAGCCAAAATCCCGACGGCACCTGGCAGGCGCTGCTGGACAGCCCCGACCAGGGGGCCAAAGACATCCCCACCAGCAAGGTCGTGGTAGAGAACGAGCACCTGCTGATCGAGGTGCAAGTCGTGGCCGGCGCTTTCACAGGGAAGAGCAATGCCAATTTCAGCGAGATCGCCGGCCAATGGAAGCAGGCCGGCCTGGAAATCCCCCTGGTGTTGAAAAAAACCGAGCGGGTGGAAGGCCCCAACCGGCCCCAGGAACCGAAAAAACCCTATGCTTATCTTGAAGAAGAAGTAAGTTACGAAAACCCGGCGGCCGCGATCAAACTGGCCGGCACGCTGACATTGCCTCCCCTGGAAGGCCCTTTCCCGGCCGTGCTGCTCATCACCGGCTCGGGGCAGCAGGACCGCGACGAAACCGTGATGGGCCACAAGCCCTTCTGGGTGCTCGCCGACTACCTGACCCGCCGCGGCATTGCGGTCCTGCGTGTCGATGACCGGGGCGTGGGCGGCTCGGGCGGCGATCCCGCCCTGGCCACTTCCCTGGATTTCAGTGGCGATGTCCTGGCCGGGATCGCTTATCTCAAAAGCCGCCGCGAGATCGACCCCGGCCGCATCGGACTCATCGGCCACAGCGAAGGCGGATTGATCGCGCCGCTGGCGGCCGTGAACAACCCGAAAGATGTCGCTTTCATCGTGCTCATGGCCGGGCCTGGGCTCGTCGGCGAGGATATCCTCCTGCTTCAAGGCAAGCTGATCAACAAGGCCAACGGCGCCAGCGCCAGCGACATTGCCCGGGATAACGCCCAACAGAAAACAATGTTTCGTATACTCAAGGAAGAAAAAGATGAGGCGGCAATCGAGGCCAAGCTGCGCCAAGCCATGAAGGACGCCATGGCGCAAATGCCCGCCGCAGAGCAAAAAAAACTGCCGCCTGCCCTTCAGGACGCTTCGTTGAAAATGATCATGTTGCCTTGGTTCCGCTTTTTCCTGACCTATGACCCGCGGCCGACCCTGCGCAAGGTCACCTGCCCGCTGCTGGCCATCAACGGCGAAAAGGACCTGCAGGTTCCTCCCGCAGAAAACTTGAAGGCCATTGCCGAAGCCCTGCAAGCCGGCGGCAACGAAAAATTCATGGTCAAGACACTTCCCGGACTCAATCATCTCTTCCAGACCGCGCCGAGCGGATCGCCGAACGAGTATGCCAAGATCGAGGAGACGATCGCCCCGGCCGCCCTGCAGCTGATCGGCGATTGGATACTGGAGCACGCGGCGAAATAGAGACACAATTTTGCCTGGAGATTGACTTTTATCATCATTGAAGTCAAGCCTTGAGGAGAAGTTTCCCTGTATCTTGATTTTTTCCCCGATTGGGCTTATCATGAAATCAAATCGTCCGGGAGAGAGCGTGAGAAAAAGTTGGCTGAAAAAAACCTGGTTCGTTTCGCTCTTTGTTTTCACCGCGACCCTGGCCCAGTTTTCCTGCAAAAAAAACAGCATCGAAATGTCCGACCTGCTCGGCACGTGGCTATTTCAAAATACGGTCAGCGCTGGTTACAAGGACCTTGTCGATGATCAGATAACGGTCACGATGAACTTCGACTTCACCTTGACGATCCCTAGTTTGAGTAATCGGAATGAGCACGGCTTCGCTTTCAGCGCCGAATTGTTCAGGATGGTCATCCGCTATCCGATCTATCCCACTCGTATCATTTACAATATATTGTGGGAAGGGAAAATGCCGGGCATCGGGGTCTTGTCCGGAAAAATCTATTCTTCACGGCCTTCGACGAACAACGATATCATGTATTACGAAAAGCAAGACGAGATCGGCCGCTTCACCGCCCGCCTCATTTTCGATTAGTTCATCCACTTCAGGTCTTGAACTGCCACAAGATCATTCTCCCCGGTTTTTGACTTCTTTACCTGCGCTGCCGGCCGGCATACTGATAGCAATTTCCCGGCGGATACGATTTGCCCGTTACGCCCTAGGGTAGCGGCTCAGGGCCGTTTGAATCCGGGACAGGATAAGCTCGCGGTCGCGCGGCAGCACACCCTGCAGGGCAACGGGATTGGAGGCGTGATTGGCGCGGAAAATCGTCCGGCACTCGATGGCGGCCACAAACGCCGCCGCCTCGGAAAAATAATCCCTGACTCCGAAATCGCGGTAACAGGCATCAGCGGCCAGCGGCGTATGAGCCAGCAGCAGGTTGAGTAGCGAGGTATGGCTGGGCCCGATATCATTGACCAGCATGGCCGAGGCTTCGGCGTGCGGCCGCGAGCGCGAGCGGCCGCCCAGGCCGATGACCACCATCACCGACAGGTTAAGGCCGGCCGCGACCACGCGGCGGCAGATCTCCGCCATGCGCGGCGCCGCCATGTACTTCCCCACCCGCCGCAGCGTCTCTTCGTCGCCCGACTCGAGGCCTAGGTAGACCGTGCGCAATCCCGCCTCCTTTAGCTCAAGCAGATCGTCCGCGCTTTTGCCGGCCAGGGAAAAGACCGACCCGTAGGCGGCAAAGCGCCGCACCTGGGGAAAAGCATCCCGCACCTGGGCCATGGCGGCCAGGAAATCGTCTGTGTCCATGACCAGGGCGTCGCCGTCGGCCAGGAAAACTCTGGGTTGGTCAGGGCCGAACACTGAGCTCAAATCGCGCAGATGGGCGGCGATCTCTGCCGGAGAGTGAACGCGAAAATCCTTGCCCTTGTACATGGGACAGAAAAGGCAGCGGTTGTAAGCGCAGCCCTCAGTGATCTGGACGATCAGCGAATCGGCCTCGGCCGGCGGCCGGAACAGCGGTTCCGAATAGAGCATGATCCATCATAGCCGTCTTTGCAGTCGGATGCAATTTTCACGGCAAGAAATCAGAGGGAATCATGCTCTGAGGAGGATCCCTCAGCCAGAGCTCTAAAAAACGGACTTTGCATGCTAAAAAAAATTATTTTATCTAAATTTAATAACAAATATTTCTCTACTGCTTATTGCAATTTCAACAAAAGTTCCTTAAAATCAAATCACGAGGAAAATCGGTTTTCCTATAAGTCAATCATGAAGAAAATTGATTTTCCTATAAGGGGGGATGGATGCGGTCATGATCGGCAAAACTGTTTCCCATTACATAATACTCGAAAAACTCGGCGAAGGTGGTATGGGTGAGGTGTACATGGCTGAGGACACCAAACTCAAACGTATTGTCGCCTTAAAATTTCTCCCACCCGATTTAACGAGAAACAAAGAGGCCCGGGAACGCTTTATCAATGAGGCGCAAGCAGCGGCGGTATTAAATCACCCAAACATCTGCACTGTCCACGATATCGACCAATTCGAGGAGCAGTTTTTTATCTCCATGGAATATCTCGGAGGAAATAGCCTAAAGGAAAAAATACAATCTGGACCATTGCCTGTAGATGAAGCAGTTAATATTGTAATACAAATCGCTGAGGGATTGTGCAACGCCCATGAAAAAGGGATCATCCACCGCGATATCAAAAGTGCTAATATTATGGTTACCAATGAAGGTCAGGCCAGAATTATGGATTTCGGACTGGCAAAGCTAATCGGACGAGTTGAGCTCACGAAAACTGGCAGCACCATGGGTACGTTAGCCTATATGTCACCCGAACAAACGAGAGGTGAGGATGTTGACCAGCGTTCGGATATTTGGTCTCTCGGTGTGATGTTTTACGAGATGTTGACGGCACAATTACCCTTTTTACAGGAATACGAAGCAGCCATTTTTTATTCTATCCTTCATGAATCTCCACCACTTCTTACTGAGATCAGTGATGAATTTCCAGTGGAATTGGAAGAGATCGTCTTAAAATGTTTGCGGAAGGATCCGAAAGACCGTTATCTTTCAGCTCAACAACTTTTGACGGACTTGAGAAAGTTAAAAGAAATCCTTAAAGACAGGAAAATCGAATCCGCCGCCGATCGAATGAAGAAACCGGAAATCAAGCATGAAAAAGAACGTCGGCAGGCAACGGTAGTTTTTGCAGAAATTTCTGGATATGCCGAGATGCTAAATAGTATAGATGTGGAAGAGGCCGCCCTAATCATGAGTCTTTGCTTTGAAACATTCAGGACTATTGTTGAGAAATATGGTGGTCGCATCGATAAAATCGTAGACAATAGCATTATGTCTCTTTTCGGCGCCCCCGTTGCCATTGAAGGCGCCCCCCAAAAGGCGATTAATGCAGCTATCGAAATCCGAAATCAACTTTACAATTTGAACCAAGAGAAAAAGCTGCCAATTCCACTGGATATTCATATGGGCATTAGTACCGGGAAAGTGATCTCAAGCTCAATGGGTTCGTTTGAAAAAAATGATTATACCATTATGGGCGACACCGTTATCCTTGCAAACCAGTTGAAAGATTTATCTACGAAAGGCCAGATTTATGTTAGTTCTTTAACCTACAAATACACAAAGGATGATTTCGAATTTGAAGCCTTGAAGGCCCTCACTCTCAAAGGTAGGACAGAGCCAATCGCAGCATTCAAGCTTTTATCATTTCAAGAAAGAGTACAAAGGGCCCGTTTGGGTACAGAACAGATGATTTACTCCGAGATGGTGGGCAGGGAGAAAGAGATGGATAAGCTCAAGCTGCATGTGCTTAAGGCCATCAATGGGCAAGGGTCGATTGTAAATGTAATGGGGGAAGCCGGCATTGGGAAATCACGTCTTGTTGCGGAATTGAGTGAAAGAGAAGAGATGAGGAAAGTCACTCTGCTTAGGGGAAGAGCCTTGTCTATCGGTGCAAACCTGAGTTTTCACCCAATTATTGACACCTTGAGGAGTTGGGCCCGGATGAAAGAAGAGGATCTACCGGCCATTTCTGCTCAAAAGCTTGAAAAAACCATAAGGGCTGTATATCCCGAAAAAGTGTCAGAGATTTTTCCTTTTATCGCTACCCTTATGGGGCTAAAACTCACTGGAAAACACGCCGAGCGGCTTGAAGGAATTGAGGGAGATGCTTTGGAAAAGCTTATCCGGAAAAATGTCCGTGAGCTTATCATCAAGGCATCATCCATCGGCCCCCTGGTTTTCATTTTAGAAGATCTTCACTGGGCTGACTTGACATCTATTGATTTGCTGGAATCCCTTTATCGTTTAGCCGTCAGTAACAGCATTTTGTTTATCAACGTGATGAGGCCGGATTATGAAACAAGCGAGCGTCTTTTAAGAACAATCATGAACAGGTATCCTGACAATTTCGCGGACATATATCTGGAGCCTCTAGACGACAGCCAGTGTGAAATTCTGGTCGGAAATCTTCTCAATATCGAAGCTCTTCCGAACCATGTCAGAGAACTCATCGCCCGGAGGGCGGAAGGGAATCCGTTTTTTATTGAGGAGGTCGCGCGCTCGTTCATCGATGATGGCATTGTTGAAAAAAAAGGGAGGCGCTATAAAATGACCACACGCATTGATTCGGTGGTCATTCCAGAAACAATCAATGAGATTTTGATGGCGCGTATTGATAAATTGGATGAGAAGACGAGGTCCTTGCTAAAGATTGCCTCAGTCATTGGAAGAAATTTTCTTTATAAGATACTGATTGAAGTAGCAAAAGATATTGAAGGGATCGATGACAGGTTGGAGCATTTGAAAGAGGTACAACTCATTCAAGAAAGGCCTCGCATATCCGAACTTGAATTTACATTCAGACACGTGCTTGTTCAAGAGGCAGCGTATGAGTCCATCCTGTTGAAAAAAAGGAAAGAATTGCATGTGAAGGTTGCCAAGGCAACAGAATCAATTTTTTCAAAACGATTATACGAGTTCTATGGTATGCTGGCATTCCATTACAGTCGCGGCGAACATAGTGAAAAGGCCCAAGAATATTTGGTCAAAGCGGGTAAAGAAGCGTTGAAAGCTGCCGCTTCTTGTGAAGCGTTGCACTACTACCAAGAAGCGCTAAATCTCTACCTTCAGAAACACGGAAAAACCAGCGACCCGACTGTCATTGCTGATTTTGAGTGGAATATAGCCAAAGCATTGCTAAATAAAGGACGCATGGCAGATGCCATCACACATTTTGATAAAGTTCTTGTTTCATGGGGAGAGAAAAGGCCGAAGAACAAAATAGTCGCCCAATTGTATTTTCTCGTCAACCTGATGAGGGTACTAAAAAGTCTCTATATGCCGTCTCAGCAGACAAAACAGGTTCCAACTAAAAGAGAAAATAATATTTTTGAAGCGACCTATCAAAGAGGCACTGCACTTGTGTCTATCGATACACATAGGATGGTTACGGATTCCATTCGATTTTTGGGAAAGCTTCATAAATATGACTTGACCAATGTGCGTAACGGCGTTCCCATTTACGCCTCTTCTAGCGCTCTGTTTTTCTTTTCAGGTAAATCGTTTAGCATAGCAAGAAAATTACTTGATCACGCAAGAAAGCACATCATCTCGAGTGATAAAAAGACACTGCTTACATATAATTTTTGGGAAGCTGCATTTGACACATTGGCTGGAAATTGGAGTCGAGATGTGCACTACAGTGATAGTATTATCGATAGCAACATAAGTGATGGAGACTTGTTTACTCCCGCCGGCTACTTGTTTTACAGTGGGTTACTTGTAATCGAACAAGAAGGAGCTAACAAAGCCCAGATATATATTGATAAGTTGAATGAGATCAGCGAAGTTTATGAAAATGATATGGCTCGAACAAGAATGCACATACTTTCAATAAAACAGCTATTAACGAACCGAAAACTTTTTAAAGCCTTAATTGAGTCTGAAGCAGCCGCCACTTGGCTAACTAAAATTGGTCAAAGCTTTTTTGCCTTATATATCTTGGGAATGAAAGCAAATATTCAAATTATTCTTGAAGATTTTGAAGGAGCGGAACATTCATTGGATCGAGCAAAAAAATTAATTCTGCAAGAAAAACAGATGGCTCCATTCTACATGAGCACCTACCGTTTAAGTCAATTTTTGTTAAACCTCTGCAAATTAGAGAAAATTGTGCAGTCGGCGGATAATTCAAAGGCATCCCTATATCGAAAAAAAACCTTGCTCGACGGCAAAATGGCAGTAAGAAATTCCATGAAATGTGCTCTGATTAGGACGGAAACATTTCGTCTAATGGGGTTTTATTTCTGGCTTATCGGCAGACAAAAAGCGGCCGTCAGCTGGTGGCAAAAAAGCATGACAGCCGGAAAGCAGCTAAAAGCTACACCTGAATTGAGCCGCACCTATTGTGAAATTGGCAAAAGGCTGCTTGAATCAAAAAGTCGATTTCATGAATTGAACCAGATAAAAGCAGAAGAATATCTTGATCAGGCGAAAAGAATGTTTAATGGATTGGGTTCCACGTGGGATATTGAAGAAGTGGAAAAAATCAAAAAACTATCCAAAATGACAAATCTTGTGCATTAGTAACTTTATGTAGAAGGAGATCATATGGCTGATCAAAAAGATTTGGATTATAGTTACTCCCTCATCGATAAAATTTTCCGATTGAGTTTTGGTGAAACCGGAGATTTTAGCGGCGCCATGTACAATGGAGATTTTTCCATATCGATTGAACAGGCGCAAAAGCAGAAGTATGAATTTATTTCTAAAAATCTAAACATCAGACAAGGTTCAAAGGTCCTGGACTTGGGTTGCGGGTGGGGACCGTTTTTGCAATTTATTAAAGCAAAGGGTGCTAAAGGTATAGGGTTGACACTATCAACTGCTCAGGCAAAGTCGTGCAAACTTAAAGAGCTGGATGTCCATCTCATGGATTGTAGAAAAATCATGCCGGATACTTTTGGAATATTTGACTCGATTACCTGCATCGGCGCTTTCGAAGCCTTTTGTTCAAAAGAAGAATGGCAAGCCAACAAGCAAGATGAAATTTATAGAAAATTTTTTAAAGTCGTCCACGATCTTTTGCCTGTCGGGGGAAAGTTCTATATGCAAACCATGACTTTGGGCAGAAACATGATTGATCCCGAAAATATCAGTATTAAGGCCGATAAAAATTCCGGTGCATACCTATGTGCACTTATGGAAAAACAGTTCCCCGGTCACTGGCTTCCAGCCGGGGAACAGCAGATCCTTGATACTGCACGCCCTTTATTTAGGTTGCTTTATAAAAGCAGCGGCCGATTGGATTATATAGAAACGCAGAAACAATGGCAAAAAAAATTTCATCGATTTCACTTCAAAAAATATGCATATTTTATTACATTAATTCCTCGATTCCTGACAAATTCTGAGTTTCGAAGGCGTATCTTTTTATTCGGAGTGCCGGCCAACCGGTTATGCTTCGAGAAAGAGATCATCGATCATTATAGATTCATTTTTGAAAAAGTATAATTCAAAAAAGGTGCACTCTATCCGACGCGGTTCATCCTACCCAATACTTGACTTCGTTGCTTGAACCGCCGGCGAACGTCCTGCTAGGAAGGCATGAGGTCAAGTCTTGAATGTTTTGATCAAAAGCAAATCAATTTTTAGTCTTTTTTACAGCCGATTTTCTTCCTAACAGTATCACTAACACTAACACTTTCTTTTAATTTAAGCCGAAATAGAGCAGCATCACGTAGGCGGCGTACAGCGTGAGCAGGATGGCTCCCTCCCACCTGCGGATGCGCCAGGCGCTCCTGATGAAGACCAGGAGCAGCACACTGGCCAGGAGCAGGAAGCCCAGCAGCAGGGGCAGCCGCGCCTGGGTTGTTTTCAGCGGCAAGACCAGGCCCGAGGCACCGATGATCAGGCCGATGTTGGTTATGCACGAGCCCAGGACATTGCCCATGGCGATATTGCCGAAGCCCTTCCTGGCAGCCGACACGGTGACGCTCATCTCGGGCAGCGACGTCCC